>Ga0079224_100017213_pt1 | contig 10181 bp, 2 predicted proteins | sample Stecom2015_FD_80414 | JGI IMG/M metagenome (GOLD analysis project Ga0079224, IMG submission 80414) | Agricultural soil microbial communities from Utah to study Nitrogen management - Steer compost 2015 | ecosystem: Environmental > Terrestrial > Soil > Agricultural land | place: USA: Utah... | reverse complement strand
GACCACGCGGCGGCCAACGAGTTCGGCGGTCTGCCCACCGGCACCGCGAAATTCGATCTCACCCTGGTGACCTTCGAATACACCGACCCCGTGCAGCGCGACATGGGCGCCTGCCTGGAGTTCAGCACCGAACTGTTCACCCCGCGCACCGTCGCCGCGATCGGCGACGCCTTCCTGGACATCCTGCACACCATGGCGGCGAAGGGCGCCACCACCGCGCTCGAGGCGTTGATCGCGGGCCCCGACCCCGAGACCGCCGTGATCCCGACCGACCACCCCCGCGGCGCGGGCGCGCACTACCGGCACGACACCGTGACCGTGGCCCTCGACGCACCGCCCCCGCGCGGACACGCGCGCGACGCCTTCGCGGCGCTGCTCACCTGGTACAGCGGCACGCCGAGGGTCCGCCTCGCGCTCGGCGACGACCCGCGGCACGTGATCCTCGTCGTCGATCCCGACACCACCTGGCGCGCCCTGCGGGAACGACCCGTCACGCCCGCCGCCGCCGAGAGCGCGCCGACACTGCACTACCTGGGCCGGGACACCGACGCGCGCCCCGGCCCGGCCACCGAGCTCGCGCTGTCGTTGACCTCGAGTCCGCCGCGGCTGTGCCTGCACTACGCCACCGAACTGTTCGACCGCGCATCCGCCGAGGCGATGGCCGAGGACCTGGACCTGCTGCTCCGCGACGCCGCCACCGCCGAGGACCGGCCGGCCCACGAGACCCTCGCCGGCGAGACAGCGGCGCACATCGAGCAGATCCACCCGTCCGACCCGAATCAGGAGATCCATCCGTGACCGCACCACACCGGGTCGGCGTCGTCGGCGCAGGCACGATGGGCGCCGGCCTCGCCCAGTGTCTGGCCGAGGCCGGTCTGACGGTGACCGTCGTCGAGCCCGACACCACCGCGACCGCCCGCGCCCGCCGCGACATCCGCGGTTCCGTCCGCGCCATGGCCCTGCTGCGTCCCGGCTCGGACGTCACCCGGCTCGCCGAGGCCGTGGCAGGCATCCGCTGGACCGCGGAGGCCGCTGAGCTGCACGATGCCGATCTGGTCATCGAATCGGTGACCGAGCGCATCGACCTCAAACGCGCCGTCTTCGCCGAACTGGACCGGCTCTGCCGGCCCGAGACCGTCCTCGCCTCCGGCACTTCCGCCATCCCGATCGCCGATCTGGCCGCCCGCACCTCCCGGCCGCATCGCGTGCTCGGCCTGCACTTCATGAATCCCGCGCCGCTCACCGGCACCGTCGAGGTGATCACCACGACCGAGACCGCGCCCGACACCCTCGCCGCCGCCCTCGATCTGCTCACCGTGCTCGGCAAGCGGGGCATCGTGGTGGGAGATCGCCCCGGCTTCGTGATCAACCGCATCCTCATGCTCGTGATCGCCGAAGCCGCCGACGTGACCGCCGACGGCACCGACGCGGAAACCGTCGACGCGCTGTTCGAGGGCTGCCTCGGACATCGGATGGGACCGCTGCGGACCGCCGACCTGATCGGCCTGGACAACGTGGCCGACACGCTCGCGGTGCTGCGCGAGACCACCGGCGAGGACCGCTACCGGGTGCCCGAGCCGCTGGCCGCACTCGTGCGGGCGGGACATCTCGGCCGCAAGTCGGGACGGGGGTTCCATGTCTACGCGTGAGCTGACGGCAGGCGGTGACCTGTCCCGCGAGGCCATCGCCTACGGCCGGGAGTGGGAGCGGATTCCCGGCATCGGGGCGCTCGGCAGGCGCAGCGGCGGCGGACTGACCGCGGTGCTGCTCGCCGGACTGGCCGTCTACGCCCATCGGCGCACGGGCGCGGCGACGGTCACCGTCGGTCATCGCGCCGCCGTCCGGTCCACCGAGATCACACTGACGATCGGCGAGCGCGACGACTTCCGCACACTCACCGCCCGCGCGGGCGCCCTGCTGCGCCGCGCCGCCACCGGGGCGCAGACGCCACGGGCGGACGAGGGCAACCCGCCCGACATCGTGCTGCACGGTGACGGGCACCCGGAGGTCCCCGGCCCCCAGGTTCCGGTCGTGTTCGATCTGGTCGCCCGGCTGGTGGCCGACCCGAGGACGCCACTGGCCCGCATCGACCTGGTCGGCCCGGCGGACCGCGCCCGCATCCTCCGACGCCGCGGTCCGGCCGCCGCCGATGACCCGCGCGCGACGGCGCTGTCCGGGTTCCGCGCCGTCGCTCGACGTCGACCGGACGCGGTGGCGCTGCGGTGGGACGATCGCACCCTCACCTACGGGGCACTCGCCGACCGGGTGCGCCGTGTCGCCCGCGCACTGCGCGCGCGTGGCGTCACACCGGAGACCGTGGTGGCCGTGGCGATCGGCCGCTCGGTCGAGTCCATCGTCGCGATCTACGCGGTTCTGGACGCGGGCGGGGCGTATCTCCCGCTCGACCCGGCACATCCGGCCCCGCGCCACGAGCGTGTCCTCACCGTCGCCCGCCCGGCCTTCGTGATCACCACCCGCCGCGACGAGTTCAGCACGCGGGCAACGACGGTCCGGTATCTGGAGGACCTCGAATCGCAGGCGGGTCCCGCCGCGGGCGACGCGCACGCGGCACAGCCGGGCAACCTCGCCTATCTCCTGTTCACCTCGGGCTCGACGGGCGTCCCCAAGGGCGTCGCGGTCACCCACGCCGCGCTCGCGGGCCATCTGTCCTGGATGACCGAACGCATCGGCCTCGGGCCCACCGATGTGGTGCTCTACAAGACCAATCCCATTTTCGACGCCTCGCTGTGGGAGTTGTTCTGGCCGCTGAGCATCGGGGCGACCCTGGCCATCGCACCGCCCTCGGCCGACACCGATCCGGCCGAACTCGATCGGGCGATGCGCGCGCACGCCGTCACCACCGTGCAGTTCGTCCCCTCCACCCTCACCACCCATCTCGGTGTGCTCACCGGCTTCCCCGACACGGTGCGCCGGGTGCTGACCATCGGTGAAACCCTCACCCCCGCACTGGCCCGGCGCTTCCGCGCGGCCGCGTCCGCCCGGCTGCACAATCTGTACGGGCCGACCGAGGCCACCGGCGCGGTCACCGAACACCTGCTGACGGCCTCCGACGAGACCGTGATCCCCATCGGCGACCTCGCCACCGACACCCGCGCCTACGTTCTCGACGCCCGGTTGCGGCCGGTGCCCGACGGTCTGCCCGGCGAGCTGTACCTGGCGGGCAGGCAGCTGGCGCGCGGCTACCGCGACGATCCGGCCCGCACCGCGGACCGGTTCGTGGCCGACCCGTTCGAACCCGGCGCCCGCATGTACCGCACCGGCGACGTCGTGTCCTGGAACGCGGGTACCGAGCTGCTCGAGTACCACGGCCGAACCGATTTCCAGGTGAAGCGGCACGGTGTGCGCATCGAACTGGGCGAGGTGGAGGCCGCGCTGTCGGAAGATCCGGTCGTCGCGGCGGCGGTGGCCACCTGCGACCAGGACGGCAGGCTCCTCGGCTATGTGGTGCCCGTGCCAGGTGCGGCAGGCGTCGCCGAGACCGTCCGCGCCCGGCTGGTGCGCACCGTTCCCCCGGCGCTGGTGCCCGACGACATCGTGGTCGTGTCCGCGTTCCCGGCGACGGCGACAGGCAAGGTGGACCGGGCCGCGCTCCCGCGACCGGTCTCGGCCGCGCTGCCCTATCGCGCGCCACGCACCCCGGAGGAGAAGGTGCTGGCCGATGTGTTCGCGCAGGTGCTCGGCCGGGAACAGGTCGGCATCGACGACTCGTTCTTCGCGCTCGGCGGCGACAGCGTGATGTCGATCCTGCTCGTCTCCCGCGCGAAGGCGCGTGGCGTGTCGCTGACGCCCGCCCAGGTCTTCGAACTGCCCACCGTCGCCGAGCTCGCGACGGTCGCCACCCGGTCCGCCGCGCCGGAGATGGTCGCCGAACTCCCCGGCGCGGGCGTCGGCGAGATGCCGCTCCCGCCCGCGGTCGCCGCACTGGTGGCGCATGCCGAGGCCACGGGCGCGGCATTCGACGACTACGTCCAGTACATGGTGCTCGACCTGCCGGTGGGCATCACCGAGGCCACCGTGCTCGGTGTGATCGGCGCGGTCGCCGGACACCACGACATGCTGCGCGCGCGGTTGTACCGCGACGCGGGCGGGCGGTGGCGGTTGTTCGCCGATCCGGCCGGGTCCTTCGACGTCGCGGCGTCGACCACCCGTCTGGTGGTCGACGGCGGGAACGACGAGACCCCGCCGGTCCCCGGGAACACCGTCGTGGACGACGCGGTCGCCGCCGCTGTCGCCCGCATCGACCCGGCCGCCGGCCACGTCCTGCACTGCGTGTGGCTCGACCGGGGCCCGAGCCGAGCCGGGCAGCTGGTCGTGGCGATCCACCACATCGCCGTCGACGGAGTCTCCTGGCGCGTCCTCGTCCCGGATTTCGTCGCCGCCTGGAGCAGGCTGGAAGCCGGCGGGATTCCCCGGCTCCCCGCGATCGGCACCTCGGTGCGGCGCTGGTCGCATCTGCTGCGCGAACGGGCGGACCGGATCTCCGCGGCCGAGCGCGAGCACTGGCTGGCCGTCGCCACCGCACCCGACCCGCTGTTCACCGCTCGCGCCCTCGACCCGCGCGTCGACACCGCGGCCACCGTGCGCCGCGCGGTGGTCGAGTCCGATGCCGCGACGACGACGGCGGTGATCGAGACCCTCCCGGCGCGCTACGGCACCACGGCCAACACCGTGCTGCTCACCGCGCTCGCCCTGACGGTCCTGGCCTGGCGTGCCGACGGCGCCTCGGCGCTCACCGTGCGTCTGGAGGGCCACGGCCGCGAATCCGACCTGTTCGCCGGCGCCGATCTCGCCCGCACCGTCGGCTGGTTCACCGCCACCCATCCGTGCCGGCTCGACCTGGCCGGTCACGACATCGCCGCCGCGCTCACCGGCGGGCCCGCCCTGTCCCGGGTGCTGAAAACCACCAAGGAGCAACTGCTCTCGATCCCGCGGGGCGGAGTCGGCTACGGTCTGCTGCGCACCACCGATCCCGACGCGCTGCCCGAGGCGACGGCCCAGCTGTCGTTCACCTACCTCGGCTCGCTCACGAACCCGGTCGGCGGACCGTGGCTGCCCTCGGCCGTGGAGTCACGGGCCCACGCGACCGGCCTGCCGCCGGAGGTCGGCATCGCGGTGGACGCCGTGGTCCGCGGTGGGCGCCTGGTCACGGGCTTCGCGCATCCGAACACCCTGATCGACGCGACACGCATGCGCGCGATGACCGACCGTTTCCGCGCCGTGCTCGAGCTGCTCACCCGGCATGCCGCCGATCCCGCGGCGGGCGGGCGCACCCCCTCGGACTTCACCTCGGCCGATGTGAGCCAGGACGAGATCGAGGAGTGGGAGCGCCGGTACGGGCGATTGGACGACATCCGTCCGCTCACCCCGATGCAGCAGCGGTTCGCCGAGACCGCGCCGGCCGATCCCACCGCGGCGGACGTCAACACCATGCAGGTGGTGCTGACCTTCACCGGCACGCCCGACCGCGCCCGGCTGCGAGCCGCCGCCGAGCGCACGGTGGCCAGGCACGCGGCCCTGCGCGGCGCCTTCGTCCGCGACCGCGCAGGCGGCTGGCGGCAACTGGTGGTGGCGACCGCGCCGATCGACATCACCGAACGGGACCTGCGCGGGCAGGACGCGGACCTGACGGATCTGCTCACCGCCGAACTCGTGCGCCCGTTCGATTTCGCCGCGCCACCGCTGATGCGGTTCCTGCTGCTGCGCGTGGGCGACGACGAGTGGAAATTGGTGGTCACCAACCATCGCGGGCTCTACGACGGCTGGTCGGCGCCGATCCTGATGCGCGAACTCATGGCGGGTTTCGCTTTCGGAGTCGACCCGGACGAGAAGTTCGAGGTCGACGACGGCTTCGCCGAATTCCTGCGCGGGCGCGCCGCTCTGGACCGGGAAGCGGCGGCGCGCGCCTGGCGGGCCGCGTTGCAGGACCCGCCGCCACCGCCGCTGCTGGCCGCTCCCGGCGCGGCGTCGGCGGATCCGGTGCGCACCAACCACGAGGTCCGGTGGAGCCTGGCGCAGGCGCAGAGCGCCGCGCTGGCACGACTCGCCGCCGCGGAGGGGGTCACCGTCAACACCGTCCTGCAATACCTGTGGGGGTCGGTGCTCAGCGACCTCACCGGTCACGACGACGTGCTGTTCTTCACCGCGGTGTCGGGCCGTCCGGCGGACCTGCCCGGCATCGCGGAGATGGTGGGCGCGTTCGTCGGCGGTGTGCCGGTACGCGTCCGCGGGCACGTGGGCACCCCGGTGGGCGAGGCGCTGCGGGCCCTGCAGGCCGAGCAGACCGCCCTCATCGACCACCAGCATTTCTCGGCGGCCGAGATCCACGCGGCCACCGGCATCGCCCTGCGCGACATGCTCGACACCCTGTTCATGTTCGAGTCGTATCCGACCGATGTCGTGCCGACCCCGCTGGCGCTGGGCGAACTGGTCCTGACCGACATCGACTCGACCGAGATCAACCCGATGCCGCTCACGGTGACGATCTGGCCGCGCGAGCGGCTGACGGTGTCGATCAACCGCCATCACGACCTGATCGACGAGCAGACCTTCGAGCGCGTCGTCGACCGGTTCCGGCACCGGCTGGACCTGCTGACCCGGGAGGCGGGGCGATGACGTCGCGACCCGAAGGCCATCCGCTGACGGTGGCCCAACAGGAGATCTGGGCCTATTCCACGCTCTACGGAGCCGACCACCGCTATCTCGTCGCGGGCTACGTCCACCTGCACGGGCGCATCGACCCCGACCTCTTCGACCGGGCACTGCGGCACGTCGTCACCGGCGTGGAAACCCTGCGCGTGCGTCTGGACACCGAGGGACCGGAACCGCGCCAGGTGGTGTCGCCGTGCCCCGAGCGGATCACCCGGCGAGCGGATCTCGCCACGCATCCCGATCCCCTCGCGGCCGGTCTGGCCCACCTGCGCTCGGTCACCGCGCCGTACGACCTGACGACAGCGACGACACTGAGCGACCACCATCTGGTGGACATCGGCGAGGCCGGATTCCTGTGGGGCCTGCGCGCCCACCATCTGATCCTCGACGGCGGCGGCTCGCTGGCTCTCGTGCGCGCCGTCGCCGAGACCTACACCGCGCTGGCCACCGGAACTCCGCCGCCGGAATACGCCGAGACCGTCGCGGACTACCTCGCCGAGGAACAGCGCTACCGCTCCTCCCGCCGCTTCGCCGACGACCGCGAATTCTGGCGGGAGCGGCTCGCCGGGCTCGGCGACGCTCCCGAATTCGCCCACCCGCCCGCCGCGCCCGGCTCGCACGGACCACTACGCCACCGGGGCAGCCCATCCGCCGAGGAGGCGCGCACCGTCGAGGACGCCGCCCGCCGTCACGGCGTCGGCGTCGCCGCGCTGCTCGGCGCGGCGGTCGCCCTGGCGCTGCACGCGGATTCCGGTGCGCGCACGGTGGTGCTCGGCATGGCGGTCCCGGCCAAGCGGTCGTGGCGCGCCTTCGGCATGACCTCGAATCTGGTCGGCCTGCGCCTCGAGGTCGATCCGTGCGCGCCGGTCGGCGAACTCGTGCGCGCCACGCAGCGCGAGATGGCCACGGTGTTGCGCCATCAGCACTTCCGCCGCTTCGATCTGCTCGCCGCGCAGATCAGCCCCGGCGTCGAGCACCGGGTGTTCGGTCCTGCCCTCAATTTCCTGCCGATCCCGACGGATTTCCGCTTCGGTGACATCCCGGCCACCGCCGTGCCCGAATCCGCCGGATTCCTCCAGCCGCTCGCCGTCGGATGGTATTCCGGCGCTCACCTGCCGACCCTCTATCTCGACGTGACGGCCGAGCACTGCGACGCCGAAGCGGCGGCGAGCCTGCACGCCCGTCTGCTCGGCACCCTGCTCGACCTCGCCCGCGCCGACCCGGACACCCCTGCCGGGCGGATCGGTCGCGTCGCCGTGCCCGCCTCGCCCGCCCGCCACGAGGCCCCCGACGGCGACACCGATCGCAGTTTGCCGGAGGTGTTCGACTCGGTCGCCCAGCGCTATCCCGACCGCGCCGCCCTCTGGTACGAGGGCGAGCATCTCAGCTACGCGGAACTGCGGACACGCGCCGGCCGATTCGCCCGTCATCTGGCCGTCGAGCACGGCGTCGGCCTCGGCACCTCGGTCGGCGTGCGCCTGCCGCGCACCCCGGAACTGGTGGTCGCCGCCCTGGCGTTGCTGCGCCTCGGCGCGCTCTGCGTCCCGCTGCACGAACAGGACCCACCCGATCGGGTCGCCTGGGTCCTCGCCCACACCGGAGCCGAGCTCGTCCTCGACGACAACGACGCGGTGCGCGCCGTCGCCACGGGCGACGGGCCCGTGCTCGACGCTCAGCGCCGGATTCCCCCCGACACCGCGGCCTGGCTCCTGTTCACCTCCGGGTCGACAGGCACGCCGAAAGGCGCGATCGCCACCCACCGGGCGATGGTCGCGCGTGCGACCGACCGCATCGCCGCCGGACCCGAATACAGCCGCATGCTCATGCACTCACCACACGCCTGGGACATGGTGGTGTGGGAACTGTGGATGCCCCTGTTGCAGGGCCACACCGCGGTGCTCGCCACCCCGGACCGTATGAGCGCGGAGGATTTCCGCGCGGTCCTGCGCGCGGGTGAGGTCACCGCGATGCTTCTGGCGGCGGGCCTGTTCCAGGTGCTCGTCGAGGAGATCCCCGACAGCCTGGCCCGGCTGCGTACCCTGTCCGCCATCGGCGATGTCCTGGCGCCGGCCGCCGTTGCCGCGCTGCGCGCCGCGGCCCCGGATATCGACATCGTCAACCTCTACGGTCCGGTCGAAGCCACCGCCTACGCCACCGCCTATTCCATACCTCCGGGGCCACCGCCCGACACCGCGATCCCGATCGGCCGCGCCGTCGAGCACACCCAGGTCCTGGTGCTCGACAAGCTGTTACGTCCCGTGCCGCCGGGAATGATCGGCGAGATCCACCTCGCCGGAGCAGGACTCGCCCGTGGCTACCACCGCCTGCCCGCCCGCACGGCCGCCGCCTTCACCGCCAACCCCTTCGGCGCACCGGGCGAACGCATCTACCGCACCGGCGACCACGGCAGCTGGAACCACGACGGCCAACTCCGCTTCCACGGCCGCGCCGACCGGCAGGTGAAGGTCAACGGCATCCGGGTCGAACCCGCCGAGATCGAACACGCCATCCGGCAACTGCCCGGAGTCAGCGCGGCCGTGGTCACCGCCCACCGGATGGCGACCGGCAAGACCTTGATCGCGCACGTGGTGAGCACCGAGGACATCGACATCACCCGGATGCGCGAGCAACTCGGCCGCACCCTGCCCGCCTATCTCATCCCCGCCACCATCGTCCGAATCCCGAGTCTGCCGCTCACCGCGAACGGCAAGATCGACCGCGCGGCTCTGACCGTGCCGGTGTCCCCCGCCACCGCGCCGCCCCGCACCCCGCGCCAGCAGATCCTGGCCGGACTGTTCGCCGAGGCCATCGGCAGATCCGGCGTGGGTGTCGACGACGACTTCTTCCGGGTGGGCGGCAACTCCCTGTCCGCCGTCCGTCTGGCCGCCACGGCGAGCCGCGCCCTCGGCACCCACGTCACCCTGCGCGAACTCCTCGACTACCCCACCGTCGCGGAGCTGGACCGTCACCTGGCCACCCGCCGGCCGGCCGACAGCGAAAGCGCCGTCGCTCCCGGCGCCGTGGACATCACACCTCGTGAGAGCGCCGCTCCCCCGGCCGACGCCCCGCTCACCCCCGCGCAGCAACGGTTCTGGACGGTCAACTATCTCGGTGAGGGCACCGCGGACTACCTGTTGACCGCCGCACTGGAGTTGCGCGGACCGCTCGACACCGAGGCCATGCGCGCGGCGCTCGGCGACGTGGTGCTCCGCCACGAGATCCTGCGCACCACACTGCCTTTCACCACCAGCGGACCGGTGCAACGGGTCGCCGCCTTCGACCCCGCCGCGCTCGACTACCGCGAAGTCGGGGAGGTCACCGACCTGCGCGCCGAGCTGGCCCGCGAGACCGCGCGCGGATTCTCCCTGCTCACCGACACTCCGCTGCGGGTGCGGCTGTTCCGGCAGGCCCCCGGCCACCACGTCCTGCTGGTGGTGCTGCACCACAGCGCGGGCGACGCGGAATCGCTGGCCCTGCTGCTGCGCGAGTGCCGGTTCGCCTACGCGGCCCGG
>Ga0079224_100017212_pt1 | contig 10181 bp, 10 predicted proteins | sample Stecom2015_FD_80414 | JGI IMG/M metagenome (GOLD analysis project Ga0079224, IMG submission 80414) | Agricultural soil microbial communities from Utah to study Nitrogen management - Steer compost 2015 | ecosystem: Environmental > Terrestrial > Soil > Agricultural land | place: USA: Utah... | reverse complement strand
GCGCGCGCTCGACACCCGATACACCGTCAGCGCCTGCGATCCTGACGGCCGCGTGCTCCTGCGCTGGAGAGGCCTGACGATGCTGACCGTCCACTCCGAGATGCTGGGCGACTCCAAATGGAGCCGGCTCCATGCGCTCGTCGAGCAGGGGCGGCCCCTCGGAGCGGTGAACCATGGGTGAGGACGAACTCGCCTTCGACGGCATCCCGATCGAGGTCTTGGGCTCCTTTCAGGACGAGGACGCTTCCGCCTCCGGCGCGAGGCCGTCCGGCGCAGCCGGCATCGCCGAGTCCTTCCTCACCGAGGTGGCCCGAGCCCACCGGGCGGTCCTCGAGGCGCACCAGGCCGTATCGGAGCACCTGACGGCCTCGGCCGGGTCCGTTTTCGCGGAAGAACCTCCACATCAGACGATCCCGGAGGTTCCGGCCCCGCGGTCCGCGTCCGAAGCGGGCGAGGGAACGCCGGAGCCTCGGTCGACGCCCGACGCAGGGGCCCCCCGGCAGCGGCTGCGCCCCCGGCTTCCCGTGGGTGACATGCGCATGTACGGAACCGAGTTGGAGTTCGAAGGCACGCCGGGGGAGTACCGGATCGGGTCGGCCCTGGTCAGCGATTTCCCGGTCCCGGCGGACGCCTGGTTCCGCTCCGACGACCGCACCACCCTGGTGAACCTCGCCTGGCAGGAGATCGCCCTGCAGGCCACGGGAGTGCTGGGCGCCGCCAGCGGCATCGCGGCGGAATACCCGGATGAGGACTTCGTCTGCCGCAACCTCGAAGGCCGCGCACGGCTGCCGCGCCTCGGCTCGCCCCTCGGCCGCACGCTGCGGGTGCGGTCCGAACTCCTCGCCCACACGCCGTTGCACCGAGCCGTCCTCCTGCGGTTCGGCTTCGCCGTCACGCTCGACGGCGAACCGTGCTACGAAGGCGAGACCGTCCACGGGTTCTTCACCCCGGACGCGCTCAGCCGGCAACAGGGCCTCGACGGCGGACGCCTCGTGCCCACCTGGCTGGAACGGCAGAGCAGCCCACCGCGCGTGGTCAATATCGCGCCCCCGGCTGGCGGCGGGCTCCAGCTGATCGACGATGCCGACATCGTCCTCGGCGGCGGCGACCACGGCGCGGGCTACGTCCTCGCCCGCAAGCGGATCGATCCTGCCGCCTGGTATTTCGACGAGCACTTCCCCGGCGACCCGGTGATGCCCGGTTCCATGGGCGTCGAGATGCTGTTCCACGCCTTGCGCGCCTACGGTGTCGCGGCCGGTCTGACCGAGGGCGTGGCGGAACCGCATTGGGCTCCGGCGCCCGGCGCCGAGCTGACCTGGAAGTACCGGGGGCAGGTCCTGCGCGAACACGACCACGTCCAAGGCGAAGTGCATCTCCGCTCTGTTCGGCGGGAGCCGCACCGAGTGCTGCTCCACGCCGACGGCGGCCTCTACCGCGACGGCCTGCGCATCTACCAGGTGGAGGGAATCAGCATCGAACTCACCGAAGGGCGGCGCCCGTGACCCCGCACTCCGAGGCCGAGCGCACCTACCGGGCCCTCGCCGACCTCGATCGCTACTGCTACATCAGCCGCTCGCACGAGCGGATCACGGCGGGCGGCCAACCCGTCCCCGGGGCGACGCTCCTGGCCATGGCGGCGCCGCTGCCGCCCGAGAAGCTCGGATCGCCGCGATTCGCGCGTGATCACGGAGTGCGCTACCCCTACATGGCCGGCTCGATGGCCGGCGGGATCGCCTCCACCGGACTGGTGGCCGCCCTGGCCGAAGCCGGATGCCTCGCCTCCTTCGGCGCGGCGGGACTCCCCGCCGACCGGATCGACGCGGCACTCGCCGATCTGGATCGGACGTTGAACGGCCTGCCCTACGCCTCCAACCTCATCCACACCCCGCAACGTCCTCGCTGGGAGCGCGAGGTGATCGATGTGTACCTGCACCGCCGTCTCCGCTGCGTCGAGGCCTCCGCGTTCGTCTCGCTCAGTCCCGAACTGGTGCGCTACCGTCTCTCCGGCCTGCGGGCCGACCCGGTCGGCGGCGTGCGCGCCGAGAACCGGGTCATCGCCAAGGTGTCGCGCGCCGAAGTCGCCGAGTGCTTCCTGCGTCCGGCGCCCGAAGCCCTCGTCGCGGAACTGCTCGCGGACGGGAAGGTCACCGCGGAGCAGGCACGGCTCGCCGAGAGCGTCCCGATGGCCGACGACATCACCGTCGAGGCCGATTCCGGGGGGCACACCGACCGGCGTCCGCTGGCGGTGCTCGTCCCCCAGATGCTGCGGCTCCGCGACCGGTTCCGGATCGGACGCCGGCCCCATCCCGTGCGGGTCGGCGCGGCCGGTTCCATCGGCACGCCGCAGGCGGTGTACGCCGCGTTCGCCCTGGGCGCCGAGTACGTCGTCACCGGTTCGGTGAACCAGGCCTGTGTGGAGGCGGGCACGTCGCCGGCCGCGAAGGCCCTGCTCGCCCAGGCCGGGCCCGTCGACTGTGCCATGGCGCCCGCCGCGGACATGTTCGAGACCGGCGCCGAGGTGCAGGTGCTCCGGAAAGGCACGCTCTTCGCGCAACGAGCGTCCCACCTGTCGCGCCTCTACCGCCGCTACGACCGCATCGAGGATCTGCCCGAGTCCGAACGGGAACGTCTGCGCGCGCAGATCTTCCATGATGGCCTCGATCAGGCCTGGGACCGCACGGCCGCCTACCTGCGCGAGCACGAGCCCGCCGAACTGACTCGGGCCGACGCCGACCCGCGGCATCGTATGGCCCTGCTGTTCCGCTCATACCTGGGGTTGAGTTCGCGCAAGGCGGTGCTCGGCGCCGAGGAGCAGGTCTGCGACTACCAGATCTGGTGCGGGCCGGCGATGGGCGCCTTCAACCTCTGGGCCCGGGGGACGGCATTGGAGCCGATCGAGCACCGCCGAGTCGCCGACGTCGCGGGCCATCTGCTCCGCGGCGCGGCGTTCCACGCGCGGGTGGCGCAGCTCCGCTTCGCCGGGGTGCGGATTCCGGCGGGCTGCGCGGAGTATCGCCTTCCGCCGCTTCGCGAGCCCCTGCTCACCGGTTGAGGAGGACCGGAGCACGCTCCGTCCCGCCGGGCATGTCGCACGAGGGGGGCCGGCCGCTCCGGGATGCGGCGGCGTCGCCCCGGCGCATGCCGGTGCGGTCCCTCGGATCGCACCGGTGCTCCTCGCCTCGGGCGGGGCGGTCGAGACCCGGCCGCATCGCGCCGCTCTTCGCCCGGCATCGCGATCGGCGCGGGGTGTTTCGCTGGAGTGGCGAGGCCGCTGACATGGTCAGCGGCCCGAGCGCCATAGAAATTGAGAAAGGTTCGGTGATACGATTCGGGCCCAGAGCGAATTCGGGATGTTTGTCAGAGGTAGGTCCGATTCAGCGGGAAGTCGACGGGGAGGCGCCATTATGTTCGAACACCCGGCCGATAAGCAGTCGATCGCGCGCTCAATGCCGCTATCGAAACCCTACCCCGAACAGGCGGACCCCGATGCTCCCGACAAGCGCCTGTGGATCACCGAGTGCGACTGCCCCACTCCCGGCCTCCGCATCAGCGGAGAGATCGACTTGACCGGCCACAACGACTGGGGGATCGCCCTGCGGGAAGTGACCGGCCGGGGCCAAGAGGTGCACCTGGACCTCACCGAGCTGACGTTCATCGACGTGCGTGGAGTCGCCCTGCTCGTCGACGCCGCCGCCCACGTGAGCGAAGAGCGTGGAATCCTGATCTCCGGCGCGCCGCCGAGCCTGCAGCGAGTGCTGCGATTGCTGTGGCCCGACAAGGCAAACGCGTTCAGGGTCACAGGAGAGCAATGAGCGCGGCAGCCGCACGAGAGAGCGGATTCGAGCATCCGGCGTTGTTCTACGCCACCGCCGACGAATACCTGGCGGCGACCGTGCCGTTCATCGAGAGCGCCCTCTCGATGGGGGAACCCGTGGCCGCCGTGGTGCCGACGCGCAACCTGACCTGGTTGCGGGAGGCCCTGGGCTCCTCCTCGGAGAAGGTCCTGCTGATGGACATGACCGAGGTGGGCGCCAACCCGGGCGCGATCATCCCGACCGTGCTGGCGGCTTTGGCCGGCACCCACGTCGATCGGCGGATGCACATCATCGGCGAGCCGATCTGGCCCGGGCGAACCGAACTGGAATACCCCGCCTGCGCCCAACACGAGGCGCTGGTCAACCGCGTGTTCAGCGCCCTCCCCGTCGAGGTCCTCTGCCCCTATGACCTCTCCGGGCTCGCCCCGCAGGTGATCGCCGACGCCGAGGCCACCCACTCGTTCCTGATCGACCGCGCCGGTCGCCGCCCGAGCGAGCGGTACGACCCGGACCGGATCACCGCCGATTGCAACCGGCCGTTCGAACCCGCGCCGAAGACGGCCATCGAGCGTATGGCCGACCGCGCCACGCTCGACAATGCCCGGTGGTTCGCCGTGGCATACGGGCGCAGGGTCGGACTGGAGCCCTTCCAGCTCGTCGATCTCGAAATCGCGCTCACCGAACTGCTGACCAACAGCGTCCTCCACGGGGGCGGCGTCGGCACCTTCCGCCTCTGGACCGACGAGGCCCACCTGATCTGCGAGGTGAGCGACGCCGGGCACATCAGCGACCCGCTGGCCGGGCGGCTGCCGGTCCCCGAGGACCAGCCCCACGGCCGCGGCCTGCTCCTGGTCAACCGGATCACCGACCTGGTCCGCATGCACACCGGACCGGACGGCACCACGATACGGATCTACCTGCGTCTCGGGAACGTCCGCTCCGAGAGAGCCCATTGACACCGCCGCGCCGTACCGGCTCGACACCGCGATGGCCGGCGCCGGGCCGCGACGCACCGAGATGACACTCGCGGTCCTGCGCGGCTACCCGGTGGAGGAGTCCGAGAGGGTCCACACCGTGAGACCGCTCGGCAGCGCCTTCCACGGCTTCATGACACTCGAACGAGCCGGAGGGTTCGGCCACAGCGAACACGACACCGGCCGGACCTGGGCCAGAGCCATCGACGCCCTCGACTCGCTGCTGCGGCACCGGCCGGCCGCGGAGCCCTCGACCCCCGGAGACACATCGTCATGACGCGATCTCTCAGCACCACCGTGAGCGCGGAGTTCGTGCACGGCGCGCTCGAACTCGAACGGACCCCGATCGGCCTGCGTCCGCACCGTCTTCCGGCATGGGCCCGCCGACAGGCCGCCGACCCGCAGCTGTCAATGGCCGAGTCCCAGCCGTCCGGCGTCAGGCTCCTCTTCACCACCACCGCGACGAGCATCGAACTTCGAGCGCACGCCACCCGGTTCGGCTACCGGGGCGCCCCGCCCCGCCCGAGCGGCGTCTTCGACCTCGTAGTGGACGGCCGCCTCACCGGACAGGCCGGCCTCGCCACCGCCACCACGGTCACGATCGACATGGCGACCGGCGACAGGCAGACCGAGGCCGCCGACGTCGGCGGCGTCCTGTTCGAGGGTCTGTCCGCGGAGGAGAAGCTCGTCGAGATCTGGCCGCCGCACAACGAGACTGTCGAACTGGTCGAACTGCGTTCCGACGCGGCCCTGACGCCCGTCACCTCCGAGCGCCTCGTATGGCTCCACCACGGCAGCTCGATCAGCCACGGCTCCAACGCGACCCACCCGACCGGCACCTGGCCGGCGATCGCGGCCTCGCGGGGCGGGGTCGATCTGGTCAACCTCGGCTTCGGCGGCGGCGCCCTGCTCGACCCGTTCACCGCCCGCGTCATCCGCGACGCTCCGGCCGATCTCATCAGCCTGAAGATCGGCATCAACCTCGTCGGCGCCGACCTGATGCGTCTGCGCGCCTTCGGTCCCGCCGTCCACGGCTTCCTCGACACCATCCGAGACGGCCATCCGGAGGCGCCGCTGCTCCTGGTCTCACCGATCTTCTGCCCGATCCACGAGCACGTCCCCGGCCCGAGCTCGTTCGACCCCGAAGCCCTGGCCGAGGGCCGGATGGGGTTCCGCGCCGACGGGAACCCCGAGGACATCGCCGCGGGCAAGCTCAACCTCACCGTCGTCCGCGAGCACCTGGCGCGGATCGTCGAAGAGCGGGCCGCGGACGACCCGCACCTCCACCACCTCGACGGCCGTGACCTCTACGGCCCCGACGACGCCGGGGAGCTGCCGCTCCCGGACGCGCTCCACCCCGACGCCGACGCCCACCGCCGCATCGGTGAGCGATTCGCATCGCTGGTGTTCGGCGCCGGCGCGCCGTTCGACCCCGCCTGCATGTGAGCGCATGAAGCGCGCCCCCTCGCCGCGCTTCCACGGCGGAGCCGATGCGCGTCTTCGAGGCCGATCGGCGCTCCCGCCCGCATATGATGGCTTCGAGGGAGCCGCCCTGCGCGTCCGAGAGGGCGAACGTGAGCGCGTGCCCGAGCGGCTCCAAGGCCACGAGACCGAGGACCGCCATGACCGAGCAGCGCCGAACCGGGACACCGGGCACGGTGTGGACCCTCGGCCACTGGACCTGCCCGCCGCCCGTCGTGCTCGACACCCTCGAATCCGCGGACATCGAGACGCTGATCGACGTGCGCAAGCTGCCCGGTTCGCGCCGCAGCCCGCAGTTCGACGCCGCCGAGATGCCCTCCTGGCTGGAAGCGGCGGGGCTCGGCTATCTGCATCTGCCCGAACTCGGCGGTCGGCGCCCGAAGCAGAAGAACGTCGACCCGAGCCTCAACGCCGGGTGGCGGAACGCGAGCTTCAAGAACTACGCCGACTACACGCTCACACCGGAGTTCGAGGCGGGGCTGGAGCGGCTGAGCGGCATGGCGGCCGATCGGCACGTCGTGGTGATGTGCGGCGAGCCGATGCCCTGGCGGTGCCACCGCCTGCTCATCGCGAACACGCTCGCGGCCCGAGGATGGGAGGTCGTGCATCTGATGAACGACGCGAAACCGAAACCGCACCGGCTGGGGCAGTGGGGAGCGACGCCCGTCGTGGGGGACGGGGGTGTGGTGACCTATCCCGGCGAGGAAGGAGCGACGCCATGAGCGAGCGGTACTCGGTAGGCGACCACGTCAGCTGGAACTCCGAGGCGGGCCGTGTCTCCGGCACGATCACGAAGGTCCACACCGAGGATTTCGAGTACAAGGGGCACCGCCGCCGTGCGAGCGAGGACGAACCCCAGTACGAGATCGAGAGCGACGAGACCGACCACGTGGCCGCCCACAAGGGAGCCGCGCTCACCAGGATCGAGGGCCCGGGATCAGGATCGGGGCGCTCGCGAAGGTGAAGGAGCGGCACTCGCCGCTCCCGGCCCCGCGGCGTCCTGCGATGACCCCGGGTCCACGGCGGCGCCGCCGTCCTCGTGAGCGGCCTCGAACACCTCCGAGGGGCGCCGGACGCGTGCGGCCGTCAACTCCAGCGGCGGGCGAGCGGCACCGGACCCGGCCGGTGCTCCAGTCGCGAACCGGCACCGGGCTCGAGTGGAACGAGCGCCCGACGGGGGCTCGGGCGCCGACCGGGAGTCCTCACCGATGCGTCACCCGGTCCAGGACCGCCCGGCCGCGTTCGGGCAGCTCCGCGGCCGCCGCGAACAGGGAGTCCCTGGCGTCCTCCAGTTGACGGGCCGCCCTGATGTAGACCTTCTCGGACTTCCGGCGGTCACGGGCGATCTTGACGCCGACGACGGCGGCGGCGACCGCTCCGACGGCGACCACGGTGACGAGGACCTGGCGGGACTTGAGGGCCTGCAGCAGATCCTGGCCTCGCTGGGCGAGCCCGCCGGGCGGCCGCTCATCCGCTTCGCCGCTCGGTGATCGCACCGGTTCGACCTGGGTGGCCTCGTTCGGGAAATCCTCATGTGAAGCCATTGTCGGGACCTTCCTCGTGGGGAATCGCCTGCAGCCCGATCCTATCCCTCCGGTTCCGAGCCGACAACGGATCGGCGTCACCGCCCACCCGGCGACCCCGGACCGATCCGTGGAGCCGGGCGGCGGGGCCCGGCGCGGTCGCCGGGGACGGCGACCGCCCGCGCGCTCAACCCTGCCAGACGGTCTTGAGGTTGGTGAACTCGCGGATTCCGGCGGCGGCGAGTTCACGGCCGTACCCCGAGGCCTTGACGCCGCCGAACGGCAGCTCCGGGAACGAGACCGTCATGCCGTTGACGAAGACCGCCCCGGCCTCGAGGTTGCGGACGAACCACTCCTGCTCGGCGGGATCGTTCGTCCACACCGAACTCGAGAGCCCGAACCGCGTCTGGTTCGCGATCCGCGCGGCGTCCGCCGCGTCCTCGGCGCGGTACAGGGTCGCGACCGGTCCGAACGCCTCCTCCTGGACGATCCTGGCGTCCTCGCCGACCTCGGCCAGAACGGTGGGCGCGTAGAACCAGCCCTCACGCTCGAGCGGCCCGCCTCCGGCGAGGACCTTCGCCCCCTTCGCCACCGCGTCCTCGACCAGGCTCGCGAGTTCGTCGCGGCCGGACCGGGTGGCGAGGGGGCCGACCTCGGTCTCCGGATCGAGCGGATCGCCGACGGTGAGCGCCGCGGTTGCCTCGGCGAAGCGCCGGCTGAACACCTCGTAGACGTCGGTGTGGACGATGAACCGCTTCGCCGCGATGCACGACTGCCCGTTGTTGACCGTTCGGGCCTGCACCGCCGTCTCCAGGGCGGCGTCCAGATCCGCCGAGGGAAGCACGATGAACGGGTCCGATCCGCCCAGCTCCAGCACCGTCTTCTTGACGGCCGCTCCCGCCGTCGCCGCGACCGAGCTCCCCGCCGGTTCCGATCCGGTGAGCGTCACGGCCTGCACGCGAGGGTCCTCGATCACGGCCTTCACTTCGCCCGAGCCGATGAGGAGCGTCTGGAACGCGCCCTCGCAGAACCCCGCGCGTTCGAACAGCCCGTCGAGGTACAGCGCCGCCTGCGGCACGTTCGACGCGTGTTTGAGCAGGCCCGTGTTCCCCGCCGCCAACGCGGGGGCGGCGAACCGCAGCGTCTGCCAGATCGGGAAGTTCCACGGCATGACGGCGAGCACGACGCCGAGCGGCTCGTACCGCGTCCACGCCTTCGCGGCGCCGACGGCCGCGGGTTCGGCCAGCGGCTCGTCGGCGAGGAACTCCTCGGCGTGATCGGCGTAGAACCGCAGGCCCTTCGCGCTCTTGCGCACCTCGGCCTCGGCCTGGGCTATGGGCTTGCCCATCTCGACCACGAGCAGCCGCGCCGTCCCCTCGGCCTCGGCGTCGAGGAGGTCGGCCGCTCGGCGCAGCCACTGGGCGCGCTCGGCGAACGTCGTGCCCCGCAGCGTCTCGAAGCCGCTCTGGGCCAGCGCGATCCGACGTTCCACCTCCTCGGCGGAGTGCGGCTCGAACTCCTGCTCGGTCTGCCCCGTCGTCGGGTTGATGGTCGCAATCGCCATTGATCGTCCAATCCTCGCCACGTTCCGCCGGCGCCCGGTGCACTCGGTGGATACTGTTCGGTAACAACCACCATAGGCGAGCATCGTCGCGCCGTCACCGCTTGCGGGCGACGGATCGCGGCGCGAGGGCCCCGCCCCGACCGCGGGCGATCGCTACGGCGAGGTGAGCGGCTCGGCCCGGTAGGCCCGGTGCAGCAGCTCGATCATGGACGGCGCTTCGGGGAGGTCCACCTCGCCGATCCGGCGCACCGCCACGCCCGGCGTCCACGAGTTCATGACCACGGCCCCGGACAGGCCGGGCAGATCGTCCAGGCGGATCTCCCGCTCGCGCTGCGGGACGCCGAGACTGTCGAGCCGGCGTCGGAGGATGCCCATGGTGGTCCCGGCCAGCACCTCGGCCCGAGGCCACACCACGGCGGTGCCGTCCCAGAAGGCCAGGTTCCAGATGGTGGCCTCCCCGAGCCGGCCGCGGCGGTCCACGAAGGCGGCGTCGTCGAAGCCGGCCGCCGCGGCCCGGCGCAGGTAGTGGGTCTTGGCGATCTCGCCCACGTGCTTGAGGGACGGCAGCGTCCGCTCGTGCTCCACGGCGGCCAGGGCCAGCGGTCCCCGCGGGCCGGACGCGGCCGGGCCGGTCCGGACCAGGATCTCGGGATCCGAGCCGAGCCCCGCCCGCGTGAACTCGCCTTCAGCGGAGTGCATCACGGCCGTCAACGAGAGGTCGGCGGGGCCGGCCGCGATCGCGGCGCGCAGACGAGCGCGCACCACCTCATCCGGCAGCGCTCGGCCGAACAGTCGGATCGAGGCCCGACGCAGCCGTTCCAGG
>Ga0079224_100017211_pt1 | contig 10181 bp, 9 predicted proteins | sample Stecom2015_FD_80414 | JGI IMG/M metagenome (GOLD analysis project Ga0079224, IMG submission 80414) | Agricultural soil microbial communities from Utah to study Nitrogen management - Steer compost 2015 | ecosystem: Environmental > Terrestrial > Soil > Agricultural land | place: USA: Utah... | reverse complement strand
GGTCCAGGGGATTCCGCGCCGGTCCCGCGTGGCTGCTGGCTGTGGTGGCGCCGAAGGCGAACTGGTGGGTGTTGGTCTTGCCGATGGACACGGCGCCCGCCGCGGCCAGGCGGCGGACCACGGCGGCGTCGCGCCCGGCTTCGAAGCCGGCCAGGATGGAGGACCCGGCGGTGGTGGGCCCATGCCGGGTGAAGATCAGGTCCTTGTGGGCCACCGGCACCCCGTGCAGCGGCCCGCGGGGTCCTTCGGCGGCCAGGATGCGGTCGGCTTCCCGGGCCGCCGCCAGCGCCGCCTCAGGCAGCAGCGTGATGAAAGCGTTGAGGGAAGGATTGAGGCGCTCGGCCCGCTCCAGGGCCGCCGCCACCAGTTCCTCGGACGAGACCTGCCGCGTGCGCACGGCCTCGGCCTGCTGGACCAGGGAAAGGTCGGCCGGCCCCGCCGGGTCCCCCGCCGCCCGGCCGGCGGCACCCGCACCGGGCCCGGCACGGCCGGAAGCGGTGACGGCTCCGGATCCCGTGCGGCCGGCGGCCTGGGGCCTGCCGTCGCCCGTCGAGGGCAGCGCATAGGCCCGCCGGCCCGGGTCGAAGGCGAAGGCCGGGGGCAGTTCGTCCAGGGGATCGGGGGCCAGCGCCCGCACCCGCTCCATCAGCCCCTGCAGGCGGGCTGCCGCTGCCCGCAGGTCGCCGTCGTCGAAGGTCAGTTCAGGCAGGAGATGGGCCGCTGCGGCGCGCAGGGCCTCTTCCAGGCGCTCGGTCGTCACTGGGGCTCCCCCTGTCCTCGACCGGCGGGGCCGGGCGCTGGTAAGATATCAGGAGGACTTACCGGGCCGGGGTGCTGGAACCGGCAGACAGGGCCGACTTAAAATCGGCTGCCGCAAGGCGTGCGGGTTCGAGTCCCGCCCCCGGCACAACCCCGCCGCAACGCAACGGGGCGGCCGCAGCCGCCCCGGGAACGCATGCTCCGGTCAGCCTGGCGTCAGCGCCCGCCGCGCCCGCGGCGACCGCCGGCGCTCTTGCGCAACTCGGCCTGCTTGCGCTCACTGTCCTTGATGAACTTCTGCAGCATGTCCTCGAAGGAGCCGCTGCCCCGGCGATCCCGCCCGCCGCGGCCGCGCTTGCTGCGGCTGGGGTCCCAACCGGGCTGAGCCTGGCGGATGCTGAGGCGGATCTTGTTGCCGGGCTCGTCGAAGGACAGGATCTTGACCCGGACCTTGTCGTTCATCTGCACGTAGTCACGGACGTTCTCGACGTAGTCGTCGGCGACTTCGGAGATGTGGACGAGACCGGTGCGCCCGTCAGGCAGTTCCACAAAAGCACCGAAGTTGGTGATGCCCGTGACGGTTCCTTCGACAATTTCGCCGACTGTGAGCGACATGCAGCCTGGAAGACCTCCACAATAAAAAATGCGCCCACCGCGTGGGATGGCTAAATCATAGCACCGCCGCCGGAGCGGTGTCAAACCCTTGCAGCGTAAAGGATCCGGCAGGTCAAGGGTCGGCCTGCCCGGCCGGGTGGTCCCCGTCCCCGGCAGCGCCGTCGCCGTCCTCCCGCCCGCCGCCTTCCGCGCCGCCGTCGCCGCGGTCTTCCACGATGACGTACCGGATCTCGCCCGGGTGGGCCAGGCCGAAGCGGCCCCGCGCCTCCTGCACGATGTAGGAATCGCTCTCCAGGTACGCGATTCGCTCCTGCAGCACCGCCTGCTGGACCCGGACCGTTTCCAGTTCGCTCTCCAGGCTGCCCAACTGCCGGTTCAGCCGGGTCATCACCAGTTCCTGATTGACGAAGGTGACGATGAAGTAGATCAGGGTGACGGCGATGGCCAGCCGGTACCCGTCGATGCGCACCCGGCGCACCACGGTCCGGGATGCGGCGGCGCCGGCGGGCCCACCGGCATCGGCAGCGGCGCCCGGCAGGCCGGCCTGCCCAGCGGCAGCGCCGCTCCGGCGCCGCAGCGGGACCACCGCCGGCCCGCGGCTTGAGCGGGCCGCCTCACCTCGAACGCGGCCGAACCGTCTCACGGCCACCCTCACCGTCACCTCGCAGCGGCGCCGCCGGGCACCACCGGGGCGTCGTCAGGCCCCGGGCCGGACTAGCCGGGCTGGTCCCCGTCGTCGCCGTCGTCCTCGGGTCCGAAGACGCCCAGCACGTCGCCGGGCAGCACGATGACCACCTGGTATCCCTTGCTCTTGGCCCGGTTCAGCAGGGTGGCCACGGTGGCGGGCGTGATGCCCAGGCGGCGGGCGATGGCTTCGTTGCCGTGCCCCGTCTCCTTCAGCGCCACCACCTGCCGCTCGCGAAAGCTCAGCTTTTCCACGCCGCGGATCTCGATCTGCATGCCGGCCTCGCCCCGCTGCCGGATCGTTGTCCACAATTCGTGGACAAATTGTGGACAAATCTTGTACGGTGACGCCTACTATTCGGCCCGGCCGGCCCGTTTCCTCCCGGTCAGGTTTCCGTCGGCCCTGCCCAGGGCCACCGCCATCCCGTCCAGGGCGGCCGCACCATCCGGACCAGGCGGTCCAGACCCAGGCGGCCCGCCGCCGCCCGCACCCACCCGCCGGCCCGCCGGGCGCCGCCGAGCAGCAGTTCCCAGCCCCGGCGCCAGACCGGCGAGACCAGCGGCGCCGCCAGGGCGAAATAGGCCGCGGCCCCGGCGCCGATCATCAGCAGGCCGTGCCAGCGCACCGATCCCCAACTGCCGGCGATGAGGCCCAGGACCAGCACCACGGCGGCCACCGCCCAGAAGGCCAGGTCGGCCAGTTCGCCCGCCAGCCCCCGCCAGCGAAAAGCGCGACGGGCCCCACGGTAGATGTCGTAGAGCAGCGCCACCGCGATGCCCGTCAGCGCCAGGACCGCCGCCGTGAACAACTGGAACTGGAGCGGCATGGATCCTTACCGCAGCAGTCGCTCGAGGAAGCCCTTGCTGCGCTTGTCGCGCGATCCTCCGCCGCTGGAGTAGGTGATGCCCGACAGCAGGCCCTCCACGGCGAAGCGGCCCGACTCCAGGTCCAACTGCTTGATCTGGAGGTCCTCGCCGGTGACGGTCAGGGTTCCGAGATCGGTGTCCAGGACGATCTGGCGGTCATCGAAGCTGTCCACGTGGACGACGCCGCTGACCTGCAGCCGCTCGCGGTTGATGACTTGAAGCTGGTGGACGCCGTCCCGCCGCCCGCCGCCCGTGCCGGCATCGACGTGGCGATCGTCGGCCACAGCCATCCCTCCCCCGGGGGTGTTGTGGTCCATCCTATGCCTTGTCCCGAGGGCTGTATGTCAGGTGGACGGCCGCACGGGCCGTCGTGGGGACGGGGGGCGCGAAAAAGGGCGGGGGGCGCGAAAAAGGCCGGGCGGCTCGAAACCGCCCGGCCCGCGCGGAATACCGAGGTGATCAGACCCGCTCCTTGAGAGCCTTGCCGGGCCGGAACGCAGGAACCCTGGACGCGGGAATCTCAATGGTCGCACCGGTCTGCGGGTTGCGGCCGGTGCGGGCCTTCCGCGAACGAACCTCGAAGGTGCCGAAGCCCACCAGAGAAACCTTCTCCCCGTTGGCGAGGGCCTGCTCGATGGTTTCCACCACGGCGTTGACGGCCTTTTCGGTATCCTTCTTGGTCAGACCCGTTTTCTCGGCGACTCGGTTGATGAGCTCCGCCTTGTTCACGGATCTCCCCCCTTCGACTGGTGACGATGTGCTTCGTTCTCTGGCTGGCTGGGAAATCCTTCTCCGCCGCGGGTTTCGCGGGATGGCCCGTCCTTGACGGACTGCCACAGGGCGTCCAGGGCCTCCAGGTCCAGGTCCTCCAATCTCAGCCCGTCGGCGGCCGCCCGCCGCTCCATGGCCTCCAGCCTGGCCGTGAACCTGGCATTGGCCCCGGCCAGGGCCGCGTCGGGGTCGACCCCGGCCAGCCTGGCCACGTTCACCAGCGAGAACAGCAGGTCTCCGCACTCTTCCTCGATGCGGTCCGGGCTGCCGGCGGCCAGCGCCTCCCGCAGTTCGGCCGCTTCCTCGGAAAGCTTGTCCAGAGCCGGCAGGGGGCTATCCCAGTCGAAGCCCACCGCCGCCGCCTCCCGCTGCAGGGCCGCCGCCCGCGCCAGCGGCGGCAGTCCGCCGGGAACCCGACGCAGCCGGGCGGCCAGGCTCGCAGCGGGCCGGGCCTCGCCGGCGGCCTCCGCTTCGGCGGCCTCGGCGGCCTTGATGGCCTCCCAGGTGCGGGCCACCTCTTCAGCATCGCCGGCCTGGGCGTCCCCGAAAACGTGGGGGTGGCGGCGCACCAGCTTGTCGGCCAGGCCATTGATCACGTCGTCCAGGGTGAAGCGGCCGGCCTCGGCGGCGATCACCGCGTGCATCAGCACCTGCAGCAGCAGGTCGCCCAACTCTTCCCGCAGCTTCTCCGGGCTGGCCTCCACCTCGTCGATGGCCGCCAGCACCTCGTAAGCCTCTTCCAGCAGGTACGGGCGGAGGCTCCGGTGGGTCTGGCGGCGGTCCCAGGGACACCCGTCGGGCCCCCGCAGCCGTTCCACGATGGCCACCAGGCGCTGGAAGGGGGTTTCCTCGTTCACGGGCACTCCTCCCCCGCGGCCGGCCCTGCCCGGCCTGCAGCGGTCAATCCCGGATCAGCCGCCAGCGGCGCAGGGCCGGCAGCACCCGCCGCGCCAGGCCAGGCGCCAGTTCCAGGTCGGCGGCGCGGACGCCGCCCAGCACCAGCAGCGCCGCCCCGTACACCACCACGCCCGCCGCGGCCACGGCCAGGGTGACGGCCAGCAGGGGCAGGCGCGGCACCAGGACGGCGCGCAGGGCCGTCACCGCGGCGGCCATCACCAGGGACGCAGCCGCGGGCTTCGCCACGTTGCCGGCACCGAAATCGGACCAGCCGGCCAGCCTGGCCACGCTGGCCAGGTTCAGCAGGGCCGTGACGGTGAAGGCCGACACCGTGGCGGCCGCGGCGCCGGTGACGCCCCACGCCGGTACCAGCAGCCAGGTCAGCAGCGCCTTGACGGCGACGCCCCACGCCAGATGGCGCACCGGCACCATGGGCCGGCCCAGGCCCTGCAGCACGCCCGACGACATTTGCTGCAGGCCGATGAACAGCGCCGCCAGGGCCAGCACCTGCAGGGGCGTGCCGGCGGCCGGGTAGTCGTAGAAGGCCGCCGCCAGGTCGTGGGCCAGCAGCATCAGGCCGGCCACCGCGGGGATGGTGATGATCAGGGCGATCCGCAGCGCGGCGCCGATGCCCCGCTGCACGCGGCTGCCCCGTCCCTGGCTGGCCGCCTCGGTGATGGCCGGCACCAGCGACAGGGCGAAGCCGGTGGTGAGCGTCAGCGGCACGTTGAGGAAGGGCTCCGCCTGGGACAGGGCGCCGTAGGCGGTGGTGGCCGCCTCGGCGTCCATGCCCCGGGACTGCAGCAGCACCGGCACGCTCAGGTCGATGAGGCTGATGACGGGAAAGGCCAGCGACGCCAGCGAGATGGGCACGGCCAGGGCCAGGATCTCCCGGATGATGCCCGGCCAGGCGCCGCCCGCCCGGGGCCGGCCCGCCGCCAGCACCCGGTCCAGGTGCTCCCGGTGCCGGCGCATGACGTACCAGAGGTAGACCAGGCCGGCGCCGGCCCCGGTGACGGCGCCGAAACTGGCACCCGCCATGGCCGCCGGGATACCCCAGGGCAAGAGCAGCACCGCCGCCGCCAGGATGGTGGCCACGCGGACGATCTGCTCCACCACCTGGGAGACGGCGTAGGGAGTCATCACCTGCATGCCCTGGAAAAGGCCGCGGTAGGCCGACATCAGCGAAACCAGGAACACCGCCGGCGCGATGGCCAGGATCGGGTAGAGAGCGTTGGGATCCACGGTGCGGGCGAAGCCCGGCGCCACCGCCGCCAGGCCCAGGGTGATCACCAGGCCGACGGCCGCCAGCAGGCCGCGGGCCGCCGTAAAGACCCGGCGGGCGCCGGCGCCGTCGTCCTGGGCCAGGCGCTGGGAAACCAGGCGCGACACCGCCAGCGGCAGGCCCACCGTCGACAGCACCAGCGCCACCGAATAGATGCGGTACGAGTAGTTGTAGAGGCCCAGGGCGTAGGCGCCCTGCTGGCCGCCGCCCACCAGCATGGGCAGCAGCAGGCGGTACACGGCGCCCAACCCGCGGCTGAGCAGCGACCCGGCGGCGAGGATGAAGGCACCCCGCACCAGGGAGTCCTTGTGGAGCAATCCGGTCCCCTCCCCCGGGGAACAGCGCGTCACCAACCGCGGCTTCGCTGCGGCGCCGTGGAGTCCTGTCCCGCCGCCCGAAAGGCGGGAGCCGCCGCCGGCCGCAGCTGCTACTGCATCTGCTTGGCCAGGAAGGTCGCCGCCGTTTCCACCAGCGTGCGCTCCAGGTCCCCCATCTTGCGGTCCGGGTCCCGCGTGCAGAGGATCACCGCACCGATGGCCTCGTCGCCCACCACGATGGGCGCCGCGATGTAGGCCGCCACCCGCCGGTCGTCCTCGTCGTCGAACAGCAGCGTCCCGGGGAAGGGCTTCTCGCCCTCGACGTCGTTGACCACCACCGTCTGGCGGTGCCGCATGGCTCCCTCGATGACGCCGCCGATGCGCCGGTCCAGGAACTCCTTCCTGGGCGCGCCGGCCACGGCGATGATGGCGTCCTGATCCGCCACCAGGGCAATGTGGCCCAGGGCATCGTGAAGGGACTCGGCGAACTCGGCGGCATAATTGCCCAACTCGCCGATGGGCGAGTACTTCTTGAGGATGACCTCGCCGTCCCGGTCCACGAAGATTTCCAGCGGATCCCCCTCCCGGATCCGCAGGGTCCGCCGAATTTCCTTGGGAATCACCACCCGGCCCAGGTCATCGATGCGCCGTACGATGCCGGTCGCTTTCACCAACCGACCCTCCTCGACCCGCCGCTGCGCGACGTGCAGCCTTAGTACTTTGCGGGAGGGGAGGCTTTCATGCGGCCGTCAGCCTGCAGAAGCCGGTGGACCCGCTCCAGGTCCCTGAGCAGGTCCTTGAGGGCCTCCCGCAGTTCCTGGCGCCCGCCCTGGAGCCGGACGCGCACCACCGGCCGGCCGCCGGTGAAGATCAGCTGCCGGCCGCGGCTGCGGTCATCCAGGCCGGCCCGCTCCAGCGCCACCCGCGGCAGCGACACCATATCGGCCTGCAGATAGCCGGCCTGCTGGGTGATGCTGATGACGCCCAGGCGGCCGGCCGCGATCCGGGCGTCGGCGGTGATCAGCAGGTTCCACACGGCTTCGGGCAGGTCGCCGAAGCGGTCCATCAATTCGTCCCGCAGTTCCGCCAGTTCGGCGCGGCTCTGGGCCGCGTCGATGCGCTGGTAGATGTCGACCTTGATCCGGGCGTCGCGGATGTAGTCGTCGGGGATGTAGGCGTCCCAGCGCAGGTCGATGGTGGGCCGCAGCCGCGGCTCGGCCCGCTCCCCCTTGAGATCCCGCACGGCCTCCTCCAGCAGCTGGGCATACAGGTCGAAGCCCACGGCGGCGATGTGGCCGTGCTGCTCGGGGCCCAGGATGTTGCCTGCGCCCCGGATCTCCATGTCCCGGAGCGCCAGCTTGAAGCCGGACCCCAGGTCCGTGAAGTCCTTCAGGGCCTGCAGCCGCTTCTCGGCCGCCTCGGTCAGCACCCGGTCCCGCTGGTAGGTGAAGTAGGCATAGCCCACCCGGCTGGACCGTCCCACCCGCCCCCGCAGCTGGTACAGCTGCGCCAGGCCCATGCGGTCGGCGTCCTCGACGATCAGGGTGTTGACGTTGGCGATATCCAGGCCCGACTCCACGATGGTGGTGCAGACCAGGATGTCGAAAGCGCCGTCCAGGAAGTCCATCATGACCCTTTCCAGGCGCTCCTCGTCCATCTGGCCGTGGGCGGAGGCGATGCGGGCCTCGGGCACCAGGCGCCGCAGGCGGTCGGTGATGATGCCGATGCTGCGCACCCGGTTGTGGACGTAGAAGACCTGGCCGCCCCGCCGCAGTTCCCGCAGGATGGCCTCGCGGATGATGGTGGGGTTGTACTCCACCACGTAGGTCTGAACCGGGCAGTGGCCTTCCGGCGGCGTCTCGATGACGCTGAGGTCGCGGATGCCGGTCATGGCCATGTGCAGGGTGCGGGGGATGGGCGTGGCCGTCATGGACAGCACGTCCACATTCTGCTTCAGCTGCTTGATGCGCTCCTTCTGGGCCACGCCGAAGCGGTGCTCCTCGTCGATGATCAACAGTCCCAGGTCCTTGAAGCCCACATCTCTGGACACCAGGCGGTGGGTGCCGATGATGATGTCGATGCGGCCCTGGCGCAGGGCGGCGATGATCTCTTGCTGCTCCCGGGGCGACCGGAAGCGCGACAGCACGTCGATGTTGACCGGGAAGTCCTGGAACCGCTCCTTGAACGTGCGGTAGTGCTGGTGGGCCAGGATGGTGGTGGGCACCAGCACCGCCACCTGCTTGCCGTCGGCAACGGCCTTGAAGGCGGCCCGCATGGCCACCTCGGTCTTGCCGTAGCCCACGTCGCCGCACAGCAGGCGGTCCATGGGCCGGGGCGCCTCCATGTCGCGCTTGATCTCCTCGGTGGCCCGCAGCTGGTCCTCGGTCTCCACGTAGGGGAAGGCGTCCTCGAATTCCCGCTGCCAGGGGCCGTCGGGGGCGAAGGCGTGGCCGGGCACGGTCTGCCGGGCGGCGTAGAGGGCCAGCAGCTGCTCGGCCATGTCGCGGACCGACTTGCGCACCCGCTCCTTGGCCCGCGCCCACTCGGCGCCGCCCAGCCTGGACAGGCGCGGCTCGGCGCCCTCGCCGCCCACGTACTTCTGCACCAGATCCACCTGGTCGGTGGGCACGTACAGCCGGTCACCGCCCTGGTACTGCAGGACCAGGTAGTCGCGGCGCACGCCCTGGACTTCCATGGTCCGGAGGCCCAGGTAGCGGCCGATGCCGTGATGGACGTGGACCACGTAGTCGCCCTCGGCCAGTTCCATGTAGTGGCGGATGCGGGCGCCCCCCGGGACCGTCGCCCGCCGGCGCCGCCGCACGGCGCGGCCGGCCACGTCGGCGTCCGACAGCACCACCAGGGCGATGCCGTCCAGTTCGAAACCCTCCCGGACCGGCAGGGCCACCGCCGCGGCGGTGCCCTGGGGCGGCGCCTCGGTCAGGTGGTCCAGGACCCGGACGCCGGCGCCGCGCTCGTTGAGCAGCTCGGCCAGGCGCCGGGCCCGGTCGGCGCCCGGAAGGCCGAAGACCACCCGGCGGCGCCCGGCCTGCCAGGACCGCACCTCGTCGGCCAGCAGGTCCCACTGGGCGCGGAAGGACGGCACGGTCCGGCACTGGAAGCCGATGACCGCCGCCGGCTGCACGCCGGGCAGGCTCCGGGGCAGCGCCAGCAGGTAGACCCGGGCCAGGCGTTCCAGATCGGCCTGGACCCGGGCCGGGTCGGCGTAGGCCTCGCCGTGGCCCGGCAGCAGCACGCCGGACTCCAGGTAGCCGCTCAACTGGTCCTGGATGGCCTGCCGGTGCTGGACCAGGGCCTCGGCCACGCGGGGCCAGTCGTCGACCACGCAGATGCTGTCGGGCGGCATCAGCGCCGCCGGGGTGGCGGCGTCGGGATAGGCATAGGCCACGTACCGCGCCATGCCGGGGAAGGGCCGCCCCGTCTCCAGGGCGTCCAGGTCTTCCCCCACCCGCCGGGCCAGGCGAGCGGCGGCCTCGGGGTTGGAGGCCCGCAGCCGTGCCTCGACCCGCTCCAGTTCCCGGCGGGCGGCCGCCGCGGCCCGGGCCCGCGCCTCGGGCGTCAACGCCGGCTCCCGGGCGGGGCCCAGGAAGGCCTCTTCCACGTTGGCCACGGTGCGCTGGCTGCCCACCTCGAACCGGCGCAGCGAGTCGATCTCGTCGCCGAACCACTCGATGCGCAGGGGATGCTCGTCGCCCGGCGGGTACACGTCGATGATGCCGCCGCGGACGGCGAAGTCGCCGGGCCGCTCCACCAGGTCGGTGCGCTGGTAGCCCAGGGCAACCAGGCGCCGGGCCAGTTCCCCGGGGTCCACGGCGGTGTTCCAGGCCAGGTGCAGGCACAGGTCCCGCAGCACCTGGGCAGGGGCGCCGCGGTCGGCCAGGGCGGCGGCCGGGGTCACCACCACGTCCAGGCGCCCGGACACCAGGCGCCCCAGCACCGCCAGGCGCTGGAGGCCCACCTCGTCGTGG
>Ga0079224_100017210_pt1 | contig 10182 bp, 7 predicted proteins | sample Stecom2015_FD_80414 | JGI IMG/M metagenome (GOLD analysis project Ga0079224, IMG submission 80414) | Agricultural soil microbial communities from Utah to study Nitrogen management - Steer compost 2015 | ecosystem: Environmental > Terrestrial > Soil > Agricultural land | place: USA: Utah... | reverse complement strand
AAGCACCTTAAGGACGGCATCAACGACTACGTCATTACCGGTGACAAATCTTATGTTAATCCCCAGGGCAAAGGGACTAAAGCCGCGGCCTTGTACAAGATTAAAGTGCCGGCCGGCCAGTCCGTTGAGGTGAGCTTCCGCATGAAGCATCCCTCTTCCAACGGTGTGGAAAAGACCTTTGGCGAAATCATTGAGGAGAAAAAAATGGAGGCGGATGAGTTCTATGCGGAGATGCAGAAGGATGTCACCGATCCCGATCTGAGAAACATTCAGAGGCAAGCCTACGCGGGCATGCTTTGGAGCAAGCAGTTTTACTACTATGACGTAGAGAGGTGGCTAGAGGGAGACCCCGGACGCTATTCGCCGCCGCAGGAGAGAAAGAAGGGCCGAAACAGCCATTGGAGGCACTTGCAGAATTATGACATCATCTCCATGCCCGATAAGTGGGAGTACCCTTGGTATGCGGCTTGGGACTTGGCTTTCCATTGTATTCCGCTGGTAAGGCTTGATCCCGATTTTGCAAAGTCCCAACTCACGCTTCTCCTGAACGACTGGTACATGCACCCGAATGGGCAAATACCGGCGTATGAATGGAACTTTAGCGATGTGAACCCGCCGGTCCATGCTTATGCCGTGCAGCGGGTATATCAAATCGATAAGAAAATGAACGGCGGTAAGGGCGACCAAGAATTCTTGGAACGCTGTTTTCACCGGCTGATGCTGAATTTTACTTGGTGGGTCAACAGGAAGGACGCAGAAGGCAATAATATCTTCGAGGGCGGATTTTTGGGCTTGGACAATATCAGTGTGATAGATCGCAGCAACGCCAGCCATTTTTCCGGGAAGCTCGAACAGGCGGACGCCACCTCATGGATGGCCATGTTCTGCTTGAACATGCTGCGCATATCCTTGGATCTTTGTGAGTACAATAAGGTGTACCAGCACATGGCCACGAAGTTTTTGGAGCATTTCCTTAACATCGCCGGCGCCATGAGCAATATTGCCAATGAAAACATTAGCCTTTGGAACGAAGAGGACGGCTTCTTCTTCGATGTACTCCATCTGAAAGGCAAGGATCCCAAGGTGATGAAAGTGAAATCGGTTGTTGGGATTATACCGATGTTTGCCGTAGAACCGATTCCTGAGCGGTTGTTCGAAAACCTTCCTGATTTCAAGAGAAGGATGGACTTCTTTCTTAAAGAAAAGCCTAAGTTGGCGGCTTTGGTATCCAGCTGGATACAGCCCGGTCATGGCAAGAGAAGACTGTTCTCCCTGTTGAGAGGTCACAGGATGAAAAGTATTCTGAACAAGATGTTGGACGAAAAGGAATTCTCTTCCCCTTACGGAATCCGCTCACTTTCCAAAGACCATAAGGAAAACCCTTACAGCCTCCGGATCAACGGCTCCGAACTTTCCGTGTCCTATGTGCCTGGCGAGTCAGAGTCGGATATGTTTGGAGGAAACTCAAACTGGAGGGGGCCGATATGGTTCCCGATCAACTACCTGATCATCGAGGCGCTTAAAAAGTTTGATTTTTACTACGGTGGTGAATTTCCCATCGAATGTCCTACGGGTTCAGGGAAATACGTCACTTTGGATTTGATCGCCCGGGAACTGTCGTTACGGAATATCAGCCTCTTTATGAAAGACAAAGACGGCCAGCGTCCCATCTACGGCAACAATGAAAAAATGCAAAACGACCCGCACTTTAAGGACTATATACTTTTTTATGAGTATTTTCACGGCGACAATGGACGGGGCCTTGGAGCCTCGCACCAAACTGGATGGACCGGGTTGGTGACAGAATTGATCCATAAGTTTTACAAGAAAAGCGAAGAACCCGAGTATGCTGCTACCTTATTTAGAAGCTAACCGGATAGAGGCAGGATGTGATGAAGCCGGAAGGGGCTGTTTATGTGGACCAGTGGTGGCCGCAGCGGTGATTTTGCCCTATGACTATGCCAATGAGCTGATTAATGATTCCAAACAACTGACCGGTAAGGTAAGAAAAGACCTTGCTCAGGAAATTAAACTAAATGCAACGGCCTGGGCAATTGCTTCTGCCAGTCCCCGAGAAATCGACGAAATCAATATCCTCAACGCCTCCTTCCTAGCGATGAGCCGGGCAGTAGAGGCGCTACAAATGCAACCCCAGCATCTGCTAATCGACGGCAACCGCTTTAAGAGCCATTTGACTCTACCTTTTAATTGTATCGTAGGGGGAGACGCGAAGTATGCCAGCATTGCGGCGGCTTCTATTCTCGCCAAGGTACATCGGGATGAATTGATGCAGGCCTATGCCCTAGAGCATCCCGGCTACGGCTGGGAAACCAATTTTGGCTATCCCACCCGCCAGCACAGGGAAGGAATCAAGACGTTAGGGACAACGGCGCTCCACAGGATGTCTTTTCGTTTATTGCCAGAACAGCTCGAATTGGAATTTCCCGAGACCGGGCCCGTTCCTGTGGAAATACAAGAGGAAGCTTCCATGATGCGGTAAACGTTTCTGGCTAAAAAAAGTCCACGCGATAGCTGGCCCTATAGCTTTCTTCTGGAGCCAATCGGTTGATGCCCCATTTCTCTTCAAAGTTTTGGTTATGTCCAAGTTTGTCGGCAATACCGTTCCAAGGTTCCAAACAGAGAAAGCCTGCCCCTTCGCCTTTAGTCCATATACCCAACCACTTGAATTCCCCATATTCCATGGCAAAGCCGGCTCCCGATTTTTTGCTTTTGACGGTCACCTTGGCTGGCGCTTGCGTGTCCACAATTAGCGCATCATTGGCAAACAAAGAATAGTCTAGATCCAATTGCCCCTGGTTCACAGCTAAGCGGTACTTGCCTTGCGCTACATACACCCCCTCCAATTGATATAGTTCTTTTTCTGTGCTTCCGTCGTGGAAGTCAATGACATAATCTTCAAAAGCTTCATTAGTGGGATCTAAGGGGCAATTAAAACCGGGATGGCCGCCTATTCCGAATAACAGGTCGTCTTGGGAAGGATTTTCTACTTCATAAACCACTTGGATCGACTGCCCCTCAAGGACGTAGGAGATATATAGCTTAAACAAAAATGGATAAACTTTTAGCGTTTCATCGTTGGATTCAAGCAGAAATTTCGCCGACTTTTCTGTTTGCTCCACGAGCTCAAATGTACTGTTTCTTCCAAAACCATGCTGGGGAAGCTGGTAGGGCTTGGCATCCACGAAATAGGTGTTGTTGATCAAGCTTCCAACTGTTGGGAAAAGTATGGGCGAATGCCTGTTCCAAAAGGCAGGATTGGCCTGCCACATATATTCTTTCCCGTTGTGCTGGACGCTGCTCAGTTCCGCTCCTTGTAGGTTAAAAGTAGCTTTTATATGGGCATTGGCCAAGTGGATTTTTTCCGTTGCGCTCATCTTATAAGGGTTTTCTGTGATAAACTATAAAAGTATAATTGTACTCATTTTTTCCATCCTTGGAATGGCTTTCTTCTGAAACTTTTTCCCACACCGAATAATCCACAGGAGGGAAAAAGGTGTCGCCGTCCGGGTTGGCGTCCACTTCGGTGATGATCATCTCATGGGTCAACGGGAGGGCTTCCTTGAAGATTTCGGCACCTCCGAGAATAAAGGTTTGTTCCAAGCCCTTCTCTTCAACAATTTTCAATGCTTCGTCGAGAGAATGAACCACGTAATGGGGTGCCGGGACTTGATAATTCTCATTTCTCGTGATTACAATGGAAGTACGCCCAGGTAGTGGCTTGCCCATGGATTCGAATGTCTTGCGCCCCATGATAACATGATGCCCAAGGGTGGTCCTTTTGAAATGCTGCAAGTCGCCGGATAATTTCCATACCAGCTGGTTGTCTTTTCCGATGACGTTGTTCTTGGCTTTGGCTACGATAAGAGAGATTTTCACAGTTCTTGAAGCTAACAATGTGGTGATTGTACGGTACACGGTGTATAATATTGGACATATAGTCAAGGTACTGCGTACTCCGTACCTATAACTATATCAAACCTAGTCGAATTTCATATTTTGAATTCTCATGGCATTGAAAATGGCCAGTAAGGCCACGCCAACATCGGCAAAGACCGCTTCCCATAGCGAAGCTACACCAAAAGCACCAAAGATCAGTACCAAAGCCTTCACTCCAAAAGCCATCCCGATGTTTTGCCATACGCCTTGCCTGGTTTTCCTACCGATCCGAATGGCCGTCAATAACTTGGAAGGCTGGTCGTTTTGGATGACCACATCAGCTGTTTCGATGGCAGCATCAGACCCCAATCCCCCCATGGCCATTCCCACATCGGCCAGGGTAATGACAGGGGCATCATTGATCCCATCACCCACAAAAGCCACGGTATGCCCTTGCTTTTGTGGTCTTCTACTATCCTTACCTTGTCCTGAGGAAGCAATTCCCCGTGCGCTTCATCGATGCCCAACTCTTTTGCCACTGCATCCACCACAGACTTGCGGTCGCCGGAGAGCATCACGGTCTTTCGAATATTAGAGCTGCGCAATTGACGGAGGGCTTGAGCCGTGCCTCCTTTGATCCGATCAGCGATCGTGAGGTGCCCGGCATAGCTGCCATTGATAGCGACTACGACCAAAGTGTCTACGACTTTGCGAAGTGCTGAGGGAAAGTCAATGCCGTGTTTTTCCAATAACCGGAGGCTTCCAACAAGTATCTCCTTGCCTTGGGTCATTCCTTTTAGTCCCATGCCGGGTATTTCTTCAACTTCGGTAACAGAAACTTTTGATACTTGGTCCGCGAACTCTTGTATGGCTTTAGCGATCGGGTGGTTGGAGTGGCTTTCTAGAGCGACTGTCAGTTGCAACAGATCATCCTTGGTCAAGGACGCATCCGCAGCAGTTTCTATTCCCTTGACCTCGAATACACCTTCGGTTAAGGTACCTGTTTTGTCCATGACCAGCACATCCACTTGTGTGATGAGGTCTAAGAAATTGGAGCCTTTGAACAAAATGCCATTTTTGGAAGCTGCACCTATGCCGCCGAAATATCCTAGAGGAATAGACACGACCAAAGCACAAGGACAGGAAATCACCAAGAACACCAGAGCGCGGTAAAGCCAGTCCTGGAAAACGTAATCCTCTACCAGAAAATAAGGAATAAGGGTCAACCCTACCGCAAGGAAAACCACGGCAGGGGTATAGACCTTGGCAAATTTCGTGATGAAGCGTTGGGTTTTGGCCTTTCGTGTTCCTGCCTGCTCTACCAGTCGAAGGATCTTGGAAAGGGTGCTGTTCTCATAAATAGCGGTGGTCTCGATTTCCACTACTTTGTCCTGATTAACCATGCCCGCGAGGATCTTGTCCCCTTTTTTCATGGATCGGGGCACTGCCTCACCGGTTAGCGCATCTGTTTTAAAAAAAGCCTGAGGGCTGGCCAAAACGCCATCTAGGGGCACTTTGTCTCCCACTCTCAACCGGATGGTTTCACCAACGCCTACCACAGAAGGATGTACTTCGTGGTAATTTCCATCCCGAAGTACCTGCGCGGCGTCCGGCCTGTTGTCGATAAGGTCTTTAATGGATTTGCGGGACCTGCGCACAGCGGAATCCTGAAAATGTTCTCCGATCACGTAAAATAGCATCACCGCCACGCCTTCGGCATACTCTCCGATGTAAAAAGCCCCAAGGGTAGCGATTCCCATCAGGAAAAACTCATTGAAGACATCGCCCTTTGCAATGTTGCGGGCGGCTTGAAGCAGCACTTTGCCACCGACTGGAAGGTAGGCGGCCGCATACCAGATGAATTTGATCGTTCCATTGAACCAAGGCACTTCAAAATAGGAGAGGAGGATGCCTGACAGGAGCAACACCAAACTAACAATCGTCGGGAGATATTCTATTCCATGATCGTGTTCATGTTTGTGGGTAGGAGTAGTAAAAGACACCGGCTCATCGCAGCAACATGAGCCACTCGAAGTAGCGGTGGAACATGCAGTAGCAGTTTCCAATTCCCGATCAGTCTTAATTTCTTTTAACATTTCAGTTTCCCTCATTTCCTCATGCTTTATATCACGTAACAGAAAATCTCAGCATTTCGTTACCCTTCAAAATTACGCTTTAAAACAGTGCAAGGGTATTGCATTGAGGAAATAGTCGCGCTACTGCTTGTGATAGCCTGAGGTAAGTCGTAAAAGGGTTGGCGCTAACGCCTAGAAGGGTGCCTGTTGTTAGCCCATTTACATTCTTCATCCGCATGCTTCTTTGGTCGTCGCATTGGTTTCTAAACCGAAATCTCTACTTTAGTTATAGCGCTTCAGTTTTATTTGAAGGTTGGGGTGAAGCGTCCCGTTTTGGGAAGAGAAATCAATCAACCAACAAACCTTCGCCATCGTTTTTATGAAGGACTATTTTCTACTTTCTGTTTTCTGTTTTATTGCGTACAGTGTTCCCGCACAGGTGTTGGTGGGCACAAAGGCGCCGCAATTCGAGGTAGATCTATGGGTGGAAAATCCGAATTATCAGACAGCGTCACTGGAAGGTAAAGCGCTGGTACTGGATTTCTGGTTCACCTCCTGTGCGCCTTGTGTGTACACTATTCCACATTTAAATGAACTTTCAGAAAAATATGCCGGAGAGAATCTCGCATTTGTGGCGGTTACGTTTGAGGAGGAAAAGAAGATCCTGCCCTTCTTGCACAAGAAAAAGCTGCTTGCGCAGGTAGCATCCGACGTTTCACATAAAATCATAGATGATTTCGGAGTGCAACTGTATCCTACCACTTTTTTAATTGATGAAAAGGGAATACTTCGGTGGGTGGGGTACCCCAGTAACCTTACAGCTGAAATGATACAAGAGGTACTTCATGAGGGCTCAATGCCTTCAGGCACAATTCCTTCTATATCACAAATTGAATGGTCAGCAGAGTCATTTCCTAGAGATATTTATCAAATAGACGTCAAAAGAAATGACTACATGGATAGGGCGGCAAGAGGCTTTCAAAGAGATGGAAAGGAGCTAACTATTGTAAATTCTACATTAAAGGACATCCTGGCTGATTTGCTCCAGATTAGTAGACCCAGAGTATCTATATTGGACAGTAACAGGTACGACGTTAGATTTAAAATTCCTGAAGGTTTTCCTCATCATCGTTTTTCTGAAATTGTTGCCTCTTCGCTTTTGGAGGAAATGAAATACTCAAAAGAGATCCAGACAAAAATGGCAAAAGGATATGAGCTGCAGCTTCGGGACAGTGACCTCTTTATTAGTAATGCTATTGATACAACACAAGCTTACACAGGCCATGCCACTTCAGAAATTTCTGGCCGTTGGAAAGGTTCTGGGGTAGGAATAGAACTCCTTATCAACGAGCTGGAGAATCGCTTTAACGTATTGATCGCCAATGGCACCCAGTTGAATGGTTACTTTGAGCTAAGCTTCCCGATTGGGTTATTTGATCAGGCAAGGAAGGAATTGCTGGAAAATTACGGGTTGGAGATGGTTAGCGCTGAGTTTGAGGTAGAAGAGATTGCCATTGTTAACAAGTCGACCGAATAGGGTCTACATAGTTTTTTATAAAATATTTTTAACCTCAGAGCTTGATAGATAAGATCCGCTATCTCGTGAAACCTAATACAGGTGAATATTTGAAAGCCAGACGTCGGGAACACCTACCCAAGAAAGGCCCTCTATGAAAAGCCGCTTGAATCGATACAAGCGGCTAGTCTAGTACATTTGGCTGGTATTACTTCTCCGCGGTGCTGCCTGCCATCATGTTGGGGTAATCCGCCATGACAAAGGTGCTGGAGCTTGAAGGATCGATGCTAGTCATGGTCATGACCCATGTGGATTTGTCTTTTTTACTTTCGGAGTTGATTTCCAAAATATCCCCGTCAGGAAGGTTCTCAAAATATTCCTTATTCGCATTCTTTAATCTCTTGGTCAAAAATGGGCTGTTTTTGCCCCAGAAGGATTTAAAGGCCTCTACAGGCTCCCGGCTGACCCAGTAAGTAGCCATGCCTTCCTCGTTTTCGGCTTTGTATTCTTCACATAGGTGGCCTGCAATGGTTTTGGTGTTACCCGTCTTCTTAAATTCGATGTCATCTAGATCCAAGGTATCGGCATCCAGGATCCTCTCCTCCAGATCTGCATCAAACCCCAATGACATGCTTGTTTTCTCGCCTTCATTTTCAACCAAAATAACAGAAGCCTTGTTCTTCATATCGAAGATCATGATGGTTTTTTCGATGCCTTCTTGTTGTTGCTTCTGATCCGCCGCACTGAATTCCATTCCCGAATATTCAGCGTTATCACTGAGATAAGTGATCATCAATATGGGATCGATGGCTTTTCCTTTCTCGTCGGTTCCGGTCATCTCCATTACCGCTTTGCCCGTAAAGTGATAGGAATCTTCGGTGGGCACATTGAGGTTGACACCTTTCATGAGTTTGCTCAAATCCAATCCCGTCCCTTCCATATCGGCTTCCGGCCCATACAGTTCTCCAAATGCCTTCTCCAGTTGCCGCTGGGTGGCATTTTCCATTTCTTTTTCCACCCGCCGTTCGACGGCATTACTCACCCCTTGTTCAGCAGCCCGACGGATGCGATTGAGGATTTGGGCATCCGTCAATAGGGGGAACAAGAGGAAGACGATGGTCAAGCAAAAACTGATATTTGGTTTCATCGCGCTAAAAGATTAGGTTCATGTTTTGTTTTCCCGACGAATATACAATTAAAAATGCATTTTGCAAGGTGAAAAGGGTTTTTTGTCGAGGCTTTTTCGTAAAAGTATTGCATTAAAAAAGCATCAGCAAGTGGTACGGGATCACTTACTGATGCTGGGGCCTGCGTGATGGGCCAAATTATATTTCCAAAATATAATCCAAGATTCCTGCATTTTTTCCCTTGGGCCTAGTTACCAGTAAGGGGATTTTGTCATTCATCCGAATCAGCCGTTCCGCTATACTTCCTAAAAACAATGCAGTGGCTGCCGTGCGTCCTTTGGCTCCGATGATGATCCCGTCAGCCTTAATTTCAATAGCTTTGTTTACAATGTCTTCGACCGGATCATCATCCTCGTCGCGGGTATATACCGGGGTGATTGATACCCCTTTGGTGTCGATCTTCCGAATAAACTTCTTGTATTTGATCTCTGCGTGTGTATGCATGATGGCGGCAAACTCCTCATAGCTTTTTCCGGTGTAATGATACCCTGACGGCACTGTGTACACGTTTTGGCAGATGATCTCAATAGACTTATTATTTCTCTCGGAAATAAGAATGGCTTCCTCTAAAGCATCTTTCGAATATTCGGAGAAGTCGCTGGGTACAAGGATTTTTTCCACCTTTGGAACGCTATTTTCGGGGATAATCATCAAGGTACAACTTGCTCTACGGGCGAGCCGTTGCGCTCCCACGCCGGATCCTGGAAGGGTCACTTTCCGGCCCACGACGATCATGTCGGCGGATTTATCATGGGCCAGTTTTAGGACTTTTTTGGCCAGTTGACCCTCTTTGACGATGTAAGAGATATCGCTTGTGCTGTCTTTGTCCCAGAACTTTTCCACCACCTCCTTCATTTCGGATTTTCTTTCATCCACCATGTTTTCAATTAGGTTGGGAAACTCCTTAAGCACATCCTTTGGGATCTGCAGATTTCGGATGATGTTGGTGAAGTAAACCTTCTTGGTCTGGTTGATCCTCGCGATGAATACAGCGAATTTGATCAATGTTTCATCCAGAGGAGTTTGGTCCAGGCAAACAATAAGTTTTTTAATCTGATACATCTAGATCGTTAATTGATGATATAAAAAGAATGAATTTTGGGTTTAGGTAGTTCCATGGCATGCCTGTCGGCTCATTAAAAGAAATACCGATTATAAAAATAAAAAATAAAATCCACTTAATCTTGGCCTGAGAGCCGAATTTGTCGCTAGCGGAGCTTTTCGATGTCCAGCGGACGAAGTGCCAGTCTATCGGCACGTTTGGTGGTTTAAATCTGCGTTTGTATCTTTGTCAAAGAGTTCGGGTCTAAGACATGTTCAAACTTCACAAATTAATTAAAATTCCGAGTGAAGCTTTGTTTCAAAATCAGGCCTCAGCCGTTCCGACTTGTCGGTTCTGGCCCTGCTCCTAGAGCAGGTTAACAGTGGAAGGTTGCGAGATGCGAGCAGCTCAAATCTTGTTTAATCGGAGGTTTGTAACACTCCAGGGCCCGGACTCCATTTTTTT
>Ga0079224_100017209_pt1 | contig 10182 bp, 8 predicted proteins | sample Stecom2015_FD_80414 | JGI IMG/M metagenome (GOLD analysis project Ga0079224, IMG submission 80414) | Agricultural soil microbial communities from Utah to study Nitrogen management - Steer compost 2015 | ecosystem: Environmental > Terrestrial > Soil > Agricultural land | place: USA: Utah... | reverse complement strand
TCCCGTAACGCTCGCCGTTCCCTGTTTACACCCTCGACACGAGCAGGGGCGCACAATGGCCTCGGGTTGCGGGTTGTCTTCTGGCGGGGGGGGGGAGATGAACCATGAGGCCTGTCACCTGGATCGAGCAACATGCTCCGCCAATACCCCTGCAACGGCTTTCTACCGATACGCTGGCGCGCGGCGCGCTGGTGGTCGTCCTGACCCTGCTGGCCTGGATCGGACTCTGGCAGTTGCGGACGCCCGCTCCCGTGCCGGTCTCGACTCCCGAGACGGAGTTCTCGGCCGTCCGGGCGCTGGAGCATCTGCGGGTCATCGCCAGCGAATCGCGCGCCGTCGGCGAGCCGGGCAACCTGATGGCGCGCGACTACCTGGTCGCTCAGATCAGGGCGCTGGGCATCGAGCCGGAGGTACAGACGGCCCCGGCGCTGGTGCGCTTCGAGGGCGCCGACGCCTTCTCGGCCGGCACGGTCAATAACGTCATCGCCCGCATTCCCGGCACCGACAACACCGGCGCGATCGCGATCAACGCGCACTACGACTCCGGCACGACCGGCCCCGGCGCCAGCGACTGTGGCTCCTGCGTCGTGACCGCGCTGGAGACGATGCGCGCGGTCATCGCCGGTCCGGCGCTGCGCAACGACGTCCTGTTCGTCTTCACCGACGCCGAGGAGGAGGGCGACCTGGGGGCCGAGGCCTTCGTCAGCCAGCATCCCTGGGCGCGCGACGTGCGGCTGGCCGTCAATTTTGAGGCTCAGGGGAGCGGCGGCCCGGCGATCCTCTACGCCAGCAGTGAGGACGACGGATGGGTCGTCTCCGAGTTCCTCGATGCCGCGCCGGATGCGCGCGCCTACTCCTGGTTCGGCGCGATCAGCGCGCTGATGCCCGGCTCGCAGCTGGAGTGCGACCTGGCCGAGTACATGAAGGCCGGCATCCAGGGCATCGGCTTCGTCTACACCGCCAACACCTTCGACTACCACACCGTCACCGACGGCCTCGACACGATCGATATGGGCAGCGTTCAGCAGGAGGGCGAGTATACGCTCGCCTTCGTGCGCCACTTCGGCGACATGGACCTGTCGACGGCGCAGACCGGCGAGGACCGCGTCTTCTTCAACGTCCTGCCCGGCTTTGTTGCCCACTACTCGTCGGCCTGGGTGCTGCCGCTGGCCGCGCTGGTCACGCTACTGACCGTCGCGCTGATCGCCGTTGGTCTGCGCCGCGGCGAGCTGGGGGCGAAGCGGCTGGCGCTGGCGACCGCCGCCCTGGGCTTTGGGACGCTGCTTGCCATGGCCTTCGTCGCGCTGCTCTGGGTGGCCATCCGGACGCTCAACCACGACTACCAGGTCGTGCTGGTCGGCAGCTACCAGACGGCCATCTACACCGTCGCCTTCACGATCCTGACGATCGCCCTGATGGGGACGCTCTACGCCCTGCTGCGCCGCCTGGGGCGGATGAACCTGCTGGCCGGCGCGCTGCTGATCTGGCTGCCGCTGCTCTGGCTGATGAGTTTGGCCCTGCCGGCCATGAGCTACATCGCTACCTGGCCGCTGCTCTTTGGGCTGCTGCCGCTGGGCTGGCTCCTGCTGAGCCGCGAGTGGGCGGCGAATAGCTGGTTGCGGCTGGCCGTGCTAGCCATCGCCGCGCTTCCGGCGATCGTCCTGCTGCCGGCCACGCTGTACCAGGCGGTCGGGATCCTCAACCGGCTGGAAGGCGCCGGTGGAATGCCGGTCTTCGGATTGCTGGCGCTCTTCGTCGCCCCGGCCGTGCTGCTGCTGATGCCGCACTTCGACATGCTGGCCGGCGCCGAGGGCAAGGACCGCTGGGTGCTGCCGGTCGCGGCCGGCCTGGTCGCCGTCGGGCTGATCGGCTACGCCAACCTGACCTCGGGATTCGACACGAAGCGCCCGCGCCCGAACCACATGTCTTACGTGCTGGATGCGAACACTGGCGCGGCCGAGTGGGTCAGCTTCGACTTCCACCTGGATAGCTGGACCGACGACTTCATCCCGGCCGGGACCGAACGCGCCGACTACGAGACCGTCACCTGGGGCATCTTCCAGGCCTATACATCCGAGGCTCCGGCAGTCGACCTGGCTGCCCCGACGATCACGGTCGAACAGGACGCCATCAGCGGTGATCTCCGCACCCTCGACCTGCGCCTGGCCTCGCCGCGCGGCGCGAGCGAAATGCGCGTGCGCATCGATGCCCCCGGCGAGATCGTCGCCGCGACGCTCGACGGCCGCGTGCTCGACCTGACGGACTACATCTGGGCCGCGGACGGCGACCTCAAGTTCAGCTACATCAACGTCCCGCCCGCCGGCTTCGAGCTGTCCCTCACCGTCCGCTCGACCGCCCCGCTCACGATCACGGCGATCGACACCTCGACCGGCTTCCCGGACATCCCCGGCCTTGCCATCCAACCCCGCCCGGCCGACATGATGCCGGCCCCGCTCTACCCCCGCGATGCGACCGAGGTGCTGGTGGAGGTGGTGGTATAGGGAAGCGGGGATGAGTTTGTAGGTTTTGGGGAGGGCCGGTCCTGCCCTCACCCCCCGGCCCCCTCTCCCACTGCTCCGCTGCGCTCCGCGGGGAGAGGGGGAGGAAGACAAGAGGGCTCGTGATCGCTAGCTTTGACGCTCTGCCGGGCACCTGCCGGGCATCCTCTGGGTGATTGGGAGAGGGGCCGGGGGAGGGATCCTCTTCCTACCACCTACCACCCGCAAGCGGGTACCCGACAACCTACAAACTCCGTCCCTACTCTCCCCACGTGGCCCGCAGCACGCGCACCCAGTTGCGCCAGGCGATCTTTTCGATGTGCTCGTCGTCGTAGCCGCGGTCCTTGAGGGCCTGGAGGAGTTTGGGCAGGCCGGAGGCGTCGCCGATCTCGCGGGGGACGATCGTGCCGTCGAAGTCGGAGCCGAGCGCGACGCGGTCGATCCCGACGGTGTCGGCCAGGTACTCGATGTGGCGCACCATCGTCTCGATCGGCGTGTCGGCGTCGCGGGCGCCGTCCTCGCGCAGGAAGGAGACGGCGAAGTTGAGGCCGACGATGCCGTTGCTGTCACGGATCGCGTCGAGCTGCTCGTCGGTCAGGTTGCGCGGGTGCTGGCTGAGGGTGTGGACGTTGGAGTGGGTGGCGACCAGCGGGTGCTCGCTCAGCTCGGCGACGTCCCAGAAGCCCTTCTCGTTGAGGTGCGAGAGGTCGATCACGATGCCCAGCTCGTTGCATTGCCTGACCAATTCCTTGCCGGCGTCGGTCAGGCCCGGGCCGGTGTCCGGCGAGTGCGGGAAGGGCTTGTCGACGCCGTGGCCGAAGATGTTGGGCCGGCTGTGGGTGATGCCGAGCGAGCGCACCCCGGCGGCGTAGAAGACCTCCAGCGCCCGGCCGTCGGCATCCAGCGGCTCGGCGCCTTCCAGGTGCAGCAGCATTGCCAGCTTGCCGTCGGCGATGCACTGCTCGATCTCGGCCGCCGTGCGCACGACCTGCACTTCGCCGTCGGAGTCCTCGGCCGTCTTCATCAGCATGCCGAGCGCCGTCAGGGCGAAGTTCTGGGCGTAGGCGGTCGACATCATGCCGTCGGCCTGCGGGTCGTTGGGGACGTAGACGGCGAAGAAGCCGCCGGCGAAGTTGCCCTCTTTCGCTCTGGGCAGGTCGAGGTGCCCGCCCATGCCGCCGACGTGCTTGTCCATCTCCGGCGTGCCGCGCTCGAAGAAGGAGCGGCCGTGGTTGAGCATGCTCAGCACGGTGTCGTTGTGACCGTCGAAGATGGGCGGAAGCGATTCTGCGCTCATCATTTTCCTCCAGCTAGCCAGGTTCATCGTGGCCTCTGCGCGTCGGGCGCAGTCTAGCCTTGGGGCGGCGGATGTGTCATTGAGCGTTACCGCTGTCTAGATCGGGGTTCGGCATAGCAGGTGGGAACCATACGTTAAAGTCAGTGACAGCCCCGACGGGCGAGAGCCGCTGACGTGGAGCAAGCCCGGATTGCCCGTCTGGAGAGCGGCCAGCGACAGCATTGCCAATCCCTTCCTCCAGAGCATCTCAGAAGACGGGAGCAGCAATTCAGGAACGAGAAATGACATGAGCGATACCGCAACGCCAGCCAACCAGCCCCTCTCGGCGATCAGTGTCAAGACCTTCACTGATCTCCGCTCCGCCGGTCTGGAGCCCGACGCAATCCACCGCCTCCACCAGCTACGTGACCGCCTCAGCCCCTTCCCGCACATTGAATTTTTCTCGGACGACCAGTGGTGCCATCTGCGCTTCCTGAAGTGGCGCTATGACAACGGCGAGTATGCCGAGGATATGCCCCCGGCCGCGCAGGCCCGGAACGAGAGCCAGACCCGCTAAGCGCTAGCTCAGACGCTGAGTGTTCAGGCGCCGGTGCGGGCAACGTGCCTGCACCGGCGCCTTTGTGCGCTATAATTAGGAGCTTGGGACGGGGAGTCGCCAGACCCCCGATCTCGGAGCTGTAGCCAAGTGGTAAGGCAGGAGTCTGCAAAACTCTGATCGGCGGTTCGAATCCGCCCAGCTCCTCCCCTTCTCAATTGACCTCACATGCCCGCCTCCCACGACGGGAATGTCTCGCCCGCTTCTATCGTTCTAGTCAATCAGTGCCGCCATGCACAGCGTGTGCATCTGCGCGGGCGGCGGTCGTGAAGCTCGCCATAGGCATCGATCGGAGGGTGATGGTCGCGATGGAGCTGGGTTCCTTCAGCGAGGAGCAGGTGCTGGCGCTCGCTCGGGAGGCGTACGCGCGTGGCCGGGCGGATCTGGAGGTCGTGCCCGAGCGCTGCGCGCTGCTCGTCATCGACATGCAGGACGAGTTCGTCAAGCCGGGCTGGTGTCCGTACTGGGTGCCGGAGGCGACGCGCCAGGTCGGCCGGCTCAAGGCGCTCATCCAGAGCGCGCGGGCGCACGATATCCCAGTTATCTACACCGTGTTCGCGGCGACGCACGGCTATCTCGACCGTCCGCGCAGCGGTGCAAGGATGCCTAACCGCTATCACCTGCCAGGGTTCGACGACAGCGCGCTGTTTCGCGATGGCACCGTCTGGCACGAGTTGGAGCCGCGCGCCGACGAGATCGTGATCCACAAGCCCTCCTACGGCGCCTTCTATGACACGCCGCTCGAGACGATCTTGCGGAACCTGGGGCGCGACACGGTCGTGATCACAGGCACGCTCACCAACTTCTGCTGCGGCACCACCGCCCGGCAGGCCTACGAGCGCGGTTTCAACGTCGTCTTCGGCAGCGACGTCACCGCCACCGACGACCCGTCGCTGCAGGAGGCGGAGCTGCAGGTGCTGCGCAAGGGCTTCGCGCTGGTGCTGACCGCCGAGGAGATCATGGCTGCCTTCGGCGGTCAGTCCTGAGCCGGTGACGAGCCGGCGCGCCACGCCTCGCCGGACGGGTCGGCGCCAAACCCATACAATTCGGCGAGCAGAGCCGGCGTGAAGCGCGAGAGACGGCAGGGGGCGCATGAATCGATTCGCGGTCCAGATCTCCAGCCGCCTGCGCCTGGTCTTCGTGATCGCCGTGCTGCTGCCCTCGATCGTGGCCTGCTCGGGGCCCGACGACGATCCGGCGCCGACCGCGACGTCGCCGCCAGCAGCCACGCTGGCTCCCGAGCCTGAGGCGAGCGCGACGAGCCAGCAGGCCACGATGGCGGCTCCGCCTGAGCCGACGAGCGCGCCCACGCCGACGGCGACTGAGCCTGCGCCCGCGCCGACGCTTGACCTGCCGGTGACCCCGGCACTGAAGCCGACGCTGGCCGAGACGGCGGCGCCGGACCAGGCCGCGCCGGTCGAGGCGACGCCCTGGCTGCCCGAGGAGCGCCCGGCCGATCAGCTGGTCGAGCTACCGGACCTGGACCTGCACTACGCCCTGCATATCAGCGAGCTATCGGTTTCCAGGGGCTACGTGCTGGCCAGTGAGCTGGTGACGATTCGCGAGTTCCGGGACTTCGTGCCGGACGTCCTCTACTGGCAGATCCCGGCGGCCGGCTATGGCTTCTTCACGCTTCACAGCGTGACGCTCGCCGGCGCGCCGGTCCAGCCAGACTGGCTGAATTTCGGCGCGACGATGGTGCTGGACCTGCCGGACGACGTCGCCGCGCCGGTCGAGATCGGGATCGACTTCCAACTGGACGTTGGCGGGCCGGAGGCGGACGGCTGGGGCTACCTGGCGGTCGACGCCGATGTCCTACGGCTGGGCTACTGGTTCCCGCAGATCTCCGACGATCACCCCTTCAGCGTCACGCTCGATCCCTCCTACACTCGGGTCGCCGAGTTCGACGTCATGCTCGACCTCGACGCCGGGCTGGAGTTCAGCCACTCCGGCGAGGTCACTCGCAGCGAGCAGCTCGCCGACGGCCGGGTGCGCTACTACTTGCACGGTGAGAACATCCGCGACTTCGACTTCGCGATCTCGCCCAGCTACCGCTTCGCCTCGACCTACTCGGCGACCGGCGTGTTCATCGAGTACGCCTGGCGCGCCGATTCGCCCGACGTCAGCGCCCAGGTGCTGGCGACGACAGCCGAGGCGGTCGACCGGCTCTCGGCGCTGCTCGGGCCCTACCCCTGGCCGTCGCTGCGGGTGGCCGATGGGGGGCCGGCGCTGCCCGGCGGCATCGAGTACGGCACCTTCATCTGGATCAACCCCTACTACAACCCGCTCGACCGGCTGATCTACCACGAGGTCGCCCACATGTGGCTCTACGGGATCATCGGCACGCGCACGCTGGACGAGGGCTGGATCGACGAGGGTGGCGCGGAGTTCTTCGAGCGCGGCCTGGCCAGCGACTTCAGCGAGCTCGCGCCCTACCCCGCGGGCGGCTACTGCTGCTGGCTCGACTCGCGCTGGGAGGAGCTGCCCCAGAGCGGCAACAGCACCTACTTCGCGATCTACGAGCAGGGCCAGCGCTTCTACATGGCTGTGCTGGAAACGATGGGTTGGGATCCGTTCTGGGCGGCGATGCAGCAGATCTACGCCGACTTCGCGCTCGACATCGTCACCGGCTACGACATGCTGCGGACCTGGCAGGCCCACAGCCCGGTCGACCTGCGCCCGCTGTACCACGAATATTTCCGCTACCCCTGGATCGACGACCTCCCGCCACCTGGCGTCACCGCCCAGCAGGGCTGGCTCGCAATCGCGCCGGATACACCCTCCGTCGATTAGTCTTTTCCACCCCTGCGATGCCAGGGGGCCGTCTCCAGCCAGTGGCTCTTACGCGGCGACGCGCTCGGCCAGGTCCGTGACCTTGCCGGCGCGGAGGATGCGGCTCTCCAGCTCGTGGCCGACCGTCTTGCGGAGGCGGCGGGCGACGTCGATGACGGCGTCCAGGTCGATGCCGGTTTCGATACCCATCTGGTGCAGCATGTGGACGAGGTCTTCCGTGGCGACGTTGCCGGTGGCGCCGGGGGCGTAGGGGCAGCCGCCCAGCCCGCCGGCCGCGCTGTCGTACTCGGTGATGCCGGCCTGCAGCCCGGCGACGACGTTGGCCAGCGCCATGCCGCGCGTATCGTGGAGGTGCAGTGTCCAGGCGCAGTCCGGGAAGCGCTCGCGCAGGCTGGACATCGTGCGGTAGATCTGAACCGGGTTGGCCATGCCGGTGGTGTCGCCCAGCGAGATGTGGCGCACGCCCATGGCGTGGTACTCGCCGATCACCTTCTCGAGCTGCGCGAGCGGCACCTCGCCTTCATAGGGGCAGCCGAAGGCGACCGCCAGGCCGCCGTGGACCTCCGCGCCGTGCTCGGCGGCCAGCTCGATCACCGCCGGGAAGCCGGCCAGCGTCTCGGCGATCGCCCGGTTGCCGTTCGCGCGGTTGTGCGACTCGCTGGCCGAGAGCATCAGGTGCCAGACCTCGACGCCGGCGGCCGCGGCCCGCTCGGCCCCGCGCAGGTTCGGCACCAGCGCGTCGTACGCCACGCCCGGCTCGCGCTTGATTCCGGTGGCGACTTCCTCGGCGTCCTGCAGCTGGGGGATGGCGCGCGGGTGGACGAAGGAGGTCAGCTGGATCTTGCGCACGCCGGTTTTCGAGAGCGCGTTGACGATTGCGATCTTCTCCTCGGTTGGAATCCAGCGCTCCTCCGGTTGGAACCCGTCGCGCGGGCAGACTTCATGAATCGTCACTCGCTCCGGTAGCTGCATGGCTGAACTCCTGTCGCAATCCGCTCGCCTATCCTGTAGCTATACGGCCAGTGTACCCGCCGCGGGCGCCGCCGGAATGTACAGGGGTACGATTGGCGCGTACCGGGACGGGTTGGATTTGGGGCATGAGCTTCGCGTTCTTTGGGTATCTGACGATCTCCTACCTCGTGGTCGTGGGCATCGTGCTGATGATCCTGGCGTCCATTCAGGACGCCGCCCGTAGCCGACCCGAGCTGGAAACGCGCTGGAACATGGCTGAATGGTCGCGCGCTCGCTTCGCCGCCACTGCTGCGCTGCTCGCCCTGCCTTCGCTGCTGGTGCTCGTCCCGATCGGCCTACTCTTCGTCGCCTGAGCGGCCCGGCTGGCATGCGGCTCATATCGACGCCCGATTTCCGGCGGCGCGGCGCGCTCACTTCGCTTATCGTGGTGGCTGGAATAGCGTTTACCGGAACCGCGTTTGGCGAAACGGTGCAAACCCACAACGATGTGAGGTGCTGTGCCAGTGCTTGCCAGTCCCCGCGAGTGCTATCGCGCGCTGCTGGAGCGCGACCCCGCTTACGAGGGCGTCTTCTTCGTCGGCGTCAAGACGACCGGCGTCTTCTGTCGGCCGACCTGCCCGGCCCGTAAGCCCCGCTTCGAGAACTGCGAGTTCTTCGAGAGCGCCGCCCAGGCGCTCGAGGCAGCCTACCGGCCCTGCCTGCGCTGCCGGCCGCTGGACCTGCCCGGCGAGTCGCCGCTTCAGGCGCTGCTCGATGAGGTCGAGCGCCACCCCGAGCGGCGCTGGACGGCGGAACACTTCCGCGCGTTGGGCATCGATGAATCGACCGCCCGGCGGCAATTCAAGAAGCGCTTCGGGATGACCTTCGTCGAATACACCCGCATGCGCCGCCTGCGCGAGGCAGCCCGCAAGCTCAATGGAGGTGCGACAGTGATCGACGCCCAGCTCGACGCCGGTTACGAATCCGGCAGCGGCTTCCGGGAGGCCTTCGCGCGGGTCATCGGCGTCGCTCCGGCCAGGGCCGAAGATGCGGCGACGCTGGCCGTCGACTGGCTCGACACCCCGCTCGGCACGATGATCGCCATCGCCGACGACCACGCCCTGCTGCTTCTGGAGTTCGCCGACCGCCCGGAGCTGGAGCGCGAGGTCGAGCGGCTGCGGGGCAAGACCCGGGCGGCGATCCTGCCCGGCCGCAACGCGCCGATCGAGAGCATCGAAGCAGAGCTGGCCGACTACTTCGCCGGACGCTTCAAGCCCTTCATGACCCCGCTCCGGCCGCTCGGCACCTCTTTCCAGCAGCAGGTCTGGGAGGCGCTGCGCCAGATCCCGCCCGGCGAGACACGCAGCTACTCGGAGGTTGCGGCTGCCATCGACCGGCCCGCGGCGGTGCGGGCCGTGGCCCGGGCGAATGCGACCAACCCGATCGCGGTCGTCGTGCCCTGCCACCGGGTGATCGGCAAGGATGGCGATCTGACCGGCTACGGCGGTGGGCTGGCGCGCAAGCGCTGGCTGCTGCGTCACGAATCCAAAGGAGCATGAGCGTGGAGCGACAGAGACAGTACGCCGAGACCTTCCGAAGCCTGCACGTCCCTGGCGAGCCGTTGATCCTGTTCAACATCTGGGACCCGGGCAGCGCGAAGGTGGTGGCCGGCGAGGGGGCGAAGGCGGTCGCCACCGGCAGCTGGGCGGTCGCGGCCGCCTTCGGCTACGCCGATGGCCAGAACCTGCCCTTCGAGCTGGCCGTCGACAACCTGCGGAGGATCGTCGCGACCGTCGACCTGCCGGTCAGCATCGATCTGGAGTCGGGCTACGGCGACAGCCTGGATGACCTGCAGACTTCCGTCGCCGCCGTCATCGACGCCGGCGCAGTCGGGATCAACATCGAGGATCTGAACCATGCCGCCCGCGCGCTCTACGGCGTCGACGAGCAGGCCGGGCGCATCGCCGCCGTCCGCGCGGCCGCCGACGAGCTTGGCCTGCCGCTGTTCATCAATGCCCGTACCGACACCTTCTTCCGCGGCGACCCGC
>Ga0079224_100017208_pt1 | contig 10182 bp, 7 predicted proteins | sample Stecom2015_FD_80414 | JGI IMG/M metagenome (GOLD analysis project Ga0079224, IMG submission 80414) | Agricultural soil microbial communities from Utah to study Nitrogen management - Steer compost 2015 | ecosystem: Environmental > Terrestrial > Soil > Agricultural land | place: USA: Utah... | reverse complement strand
TCGCGCAGGCGGCCGGCGGTGAGCGCGGTCTGCGCCCGCGTCACGCGCGGTGACATCGGCGCTCATCGCGAGCGCGTGCGGATGCGTGGCGTTTGCGAACGCCGACTTCGGAGGCCAGGCTTTCCAGGCCCGTTGACGCCTGGCCGACAGGAGGCGGAGCAAATGCCGCGCGTCCGCACCAGCGAGCGCCACACGCCGACGCCTGCCGCAGACGGGCGCTCGTGTCGGTCCGCGCCACACGCGCCGACGCCGGCCGCGAAAGGGCCCTCTGGTCAGTCCGTCGCTGCGGTGCGGCGCTCGACGACATCTGCTCGCATGTACGACCACGCCGCCGCGCCAGACCGACACCTCGCGCAGGCGGCCGGCGGTGAGCGCGGTCTGCGCCCGCGTCACGCGCGGTGACATCGGCGCTCATCGCGAGCGCGTGCGGATGCGTGGCGTTTGCGAACGCCGACTTCGGAGGCCAGGCTCTCTCAGCCCGTTGACGCCTGGCCGACAGGAGGCGGAGCAAATGCCGCGCGTCCGCGAGAGCGAGCGCCAAGCGCCGACGCCTGCCGCAGACGGGCGCTCGTGTCGGTCCGCCGACCCTACTTCCGGATCTTCGCCCCCGCCAGCTGCGCGATCGCTGCGAGCGTTGTCTGCGCGGCGTTGAGGCCGAGACGGAAGTCGTCGTCCGAGTAGGTCGACATCACGTCGGTCGGCTGGTGCCAGTTCGGATCCCATCCATAGCCGATGTGGTCGCGGCGTTCGTTCTCGCGCAGGCTGATCGCCGGGACGATGTCCATGAAGGGCACCGAGTCGGTGCTCTGCATGTGGTTGCCAACCGTCGCCGGGTAGTCGGTCGCGAACTTCTCGTTGGCGTTGCGGAAGAACCACGCGAGCTGCTGCGCCTGCGATGCGAATTTCGAGGTCTCCTGGAACTCGACGTTGACGTCGGCCTCGCGGCGCTGACGCGGCGGCAGCGTGCCGTCGGGATTCGGCATGCCGTGGTCGAACATCATCATGTCGTGCTGCATCATCCCGAGCCAGCGCGGCTCGTCAGGCGTGCCCTGCAGGGCCTGGCGCTGCGCCACGTAGGCGCGCGCGCCCTTGAGTCCGCCTTCTTCGCCGTTCCACAGGGCGAACCGGATCGACACGTCGGTCGTCACGCCCGGCGCGTTGAGGATGCGTGCCAGTTCCATGACGATCGCCGTGCCCGACCCATCGTCGTTCGCTGCCGCGCCGTAGCCGATGCCGTCCATGTGCGCGCCGATGATGTACATCTCGCCGGGACGTGTCGTGCCGGTCTTCGTGCAGTAGACCTGGTCGACTGGCCCGGGAATGATCGGCTCTTCATTGAGCGCGCGGAGCGCCTCGTCCGGTTGCCGCATGGGATCGCGGTTGACGCCGGTGGGGCCGCCGAACCCCTTGCCACCGGCGCCGCGACGGAACGGATCCTCAGGCGTGCCGGCAGGCGTGCGCTGCTCGGTCGGCGCACGTTGCGGTCGCGGCGCGGCAGCGCGTGGCGGTGCTGGCGGCGCGCCCGTCGGGTTCTCGGGGTCGTAGGTGAGACGCGCCGTCGGACACCCGTAGCTCTCGAGTTGCTGCTGGATCCAGTCGACGGCCCGCCGGTTGCGGTCCGTGCCTTCTCGTCGGTCGCCGAAGTGCGTCAGGCCTTCGATGGTGGCCTTGTAGCGTTCGAGCTCCAGATGTCCGACGAGTGTGCGCACGTCCTCGTCGCTTGCCTGACTGGTGAACTGCGCGGCACCGGCCGAGACCACTGTGGCCGCCACCGCCACGACGGCCGCACTCATCACTCGTCGCATCCTGTTCCTCCTGGAGAAGCTGGTTGTCAGTATCTACGCCGTTCGCCACCGGACGTTGCGTGCTGCCGACGCTCGGGACCTCGACCGCGGGATAGAATCGTGCGCGTATGCGCCCAGTTGCCATCCTCCTCACCGTCGCCTGCGCCGGCGTGCTGTCAGCCAACGCCGCCGCGTCGCGATTCGATGTATTCGTGCAGGCCCCGCAGGCCGACACCTCCGCTGCCGCGGACGACAAGAAGAAACCGGCCCTGCCGCTCGAAGCTACGGACCGCGTGACGTTCGAGACGGACGAAGGCACATGGATCTCGCTGGATGTCACGCCGGACGGACACACGATCGTCTTCGAACTGGCCGGCGATCTCTACACCCTGCCCATGGAGGGCGGCAGGGCGACGCGCATCACCAGCGGGCTCGCCTTCGATTCGCAGCCGCGCGTCTCGCCGGACGGCACGCGCGTCGCGTTCATCAGCGACCGCAGCGGCAGCGACAACGTCTGGATTGCGAAGATCGACGGAAGCGACGCGAAGAAGATGTCGAACGAGAGCGACAACGCGGTCATCTCGCCCGACTGGACGCCCGATGGACGCTTCGTGATCGCGTCGGTGCGGGTGCCGGCGCGTGGCACGCAGCTGCGCATGTATCACGTTGACGGCGGTACGGGCATCACGCTCGGCGAAGGCGAGTCGAGTGGCGGTCGCGGCGGCGGCGGGGGCGGCGCCGGGCCGTCGCGCCTCGGTGCGGTGGTCGATCCCGACGGACGCTATCTCTACGCGGCGCAGGTCTCCGGCGGCGGGAGCGGCGCACAACTGCCGAACTGGCAGATTGCGCGTCTCGACATGCGCACAGGCGATGTGGACGTCATCACGCAGGGGGGCGGGCGTGCGTTCAGACCCGCACTCTCACCCGATGGGCGATGGCTCGTCTACGCCACGCGCCATGAAGCACAGACCGGCCTTCGCATTCGGGATCTGCAGACGGGGGCCGATCGCTCACTGGCCTGGCCGGTGCAGCGTGACGAGGTGGAGAGCGGCGGGTCGCCGACTCGTGATCTGTTCCCCGGCTATGCGTTCACGCCCGACGGCAGCGCCGTGCTGGCGACGAAGGACGGACGCATCCAGCGGATAGACGTCGCCACTGGCGCGATGACCGTCGTGCCGTTCACGGCGACAGTCGACATCGAGGTCGGACCGGACCTCACCGCGCCGTACCGCGTCGAGCAGGGGCCGGTCCGTGCTCGCCTGATTCAGGATCCGCGTCAGTCGCCGGATGGTACTCGTCTGGCGATGTCGGTGCTGACGAAGATCTATGTGAAAGATCTGCCCGGCGGCGAGCCCCGCCGCCTCACGCAGGGCGACATGTGGGAGTTCAAGCCCGCCTGGTCACCCGATGGGCAGTGGATTGCCTACGTGACGTGGTCGATGAACGAGGGCGGCCACATCTGGAAGACGCGTGCCGACGGCGGTGGCCAGCCGCAGCGGTTGACGTCGGTGCCCGCGTTCTACACCGATCTCACGTTCTCACCAGACGGTACGCGCATCGTAGGCCTGCGCGGCAACGAGTACATGCGCCATCGTACCGACAGTGAGTTTGGGGGGCTGCGCATCCCGCTCGATCTCGTCTGGCTGCCCAGCACAGGTGGCGACGTCGAGCTGATCGTCCCGGCGCGTGGCCTCGGCTTTCCGCACTTCGCGTCCGATCCCGACCGCGTGTTCGTCTATTCGAACGATGGGCTCGTGTCGCTCCGATACGACGGCACCGACCGGCGCGCGCACCTGCGGGTGACCGGGCCGGGCCGTGGTCCGACGCCGTCGGCCGCAGAGGCTGCCCTGATGTCGCCCGACGGGCGCTGGGCGCTTGCCGCGGTCAACAACCAGCTCTGGCTCGTTGCCGTGCCGCCCTTCACCGGCACGGCGCCGTCGATCAGCGTGCGTGGCCCCTCCGTGCCGGTCAAGCGCATCACGGACATCGGTGCCGACTACTTCGCATGGGCGGACGAGGGGAAGACCATCACGTGGGCCATCGGCTCGACGTTCTTCCGGCGCGCGATGGACACGATCACGTTCGACGAACCCGAACGAAGGACGCCGGAACGAACAAGCGAACCCGGTGAACCGAAGGAACCGGCGAAGCCAAAGGAACCGCTCGACAGCGACGAGCACGTGCAGTCGTTCGACGTTGTGCTCGAGTTTCCGCGTGCACGTCCCGAGGGCACGATCGTCCTCCGCGGTGCGACGGTCATCACGATGAAGGGCGACGAGGTCATCCGGAACGCCGACGTCGTGGTCACCGACAATCGCATCGCAGGTGTCGGCCGACGGGGCAGCGTCCGCATTCCCTCAGGCGCGCGCACCGTTGACGCCTCAGGCAAGTACATCGTGCCTGGTTTCATCGACACCCACGCGCACTGGGAGTTCCGTACGCACGACGTGCTCGAGCCGCAGAACTGGTCGTTGGCGGCGAACCTGGCCTACGGCGTGACGGCGGGCCTCGACGTGCAGACGTCGACCAACGACTACTTCGCGTATCAGGATCTGGTGGAGACGGGGCAGACGGTCGGTCAGCGCGCGTTCATGACGGGGCCGGGCGTCTTCTCGAGCAACGACTTCCAGTCGTACGAAGCGACGCTCGCGTACCTCAAGCGCTACAAGCAGCACTACCGCACACCGAACATCAAGTCGTACATGGTCGGCAACCGGAAGCAGCGGCAGTGGGTCGTGCAGGCGGCGAAGGAACTGGGCCTGATGCCGACCACCGAAGGCGGCCGCGATCAGAAGCTCGACATCACGCACGCCATCGACGGCATGCACGGCAACGAGCACACGATGCCTGTCTTCCCGCTCTTCAAGGACATCGTCGAGCTCTACGTACAGACGAAGACGGCGTATACGCCGACGCTGCTCGTCCAGTACGGCGGGCCGTTCGGCGAGAACTACTTCCACGCACGCGAGAATCCGCACGATGACGCGAAGCTGCAGCGGTTCTATCCGCACAACGTGCTCGACGACATCACGCGCCGCCGGAGCATCTGGGCACGTGATGATGAGTTCAGCATCAACCTGGCGGCGGAATCGGCCGCGAAGGTGCAGCGGGCCGGCGGACTGGTCGGCGTCGGCGCGCACGGGCAGTTGCAGGGGCTCGGATACCACTGGGAGATGCTGGCGCTTGCCATGGGCGGCATGACGCCACGCGAGATTCTGCGCGCGGCGACGATCGATGGCGCCCGCATCATCGGCTTCGATCAGGATCTCGGCAGCATCGAAGTGGGCAAGCTGGCCGATCTGGTCGTGCTCGATCGCAATCCGCTCGAGAACATCCGCAATTCGAACACGTTGCGCTGGGTCATGAAGAACGGCGAGCTGTACGAGGCGGAGACGTTGAAACAGGTCTGGCCGGTTGAGAAGGCGTTTCCGGCGTTCTGGTGGACCGAACAGCAGTAGCCGATCGAGGGACTCATGGATTTCGGATTGACCGGGAAGGTGGCGATGGTCGCAGGCGCGAGCAAGGGGCTCGGCTACGCGACCGCGAAGGCGCTGGCGGGTGAGGGGGCGATCGTCGCGCTTGCCTCGCGCGATACGGCAGCGATCGAGAAGGCGGCCGCGGACATCACGCGCGAGACCGGTGGGACGGTGGTGCCGTCGACGGTGGACGTGCGCGACGCCGCGGCAATCACCGCCTGGGCGAGTAGCGTGGAGCAGGCGCACGGCGGCATCGACCTGCTGTATGCGAACGCCGGTGGTCCGCCGGCAGGCACGGCACTCGACTTCGACGACGGCGCGTGGCAGGAGGCCTTCGAGTTGCTGCTCCTGAGCACCATCCGCATGTGCCGCGCGGCGGTGCCGTCGATGCGCCGCCGCGGCGGCGGCGCGATCATCGTCGCGACCTCGTCCACGGTGAAGGAACCGCTCGGCAACCTGGCCCTGTCGAACGTCATGCGTGCGGGCGTGTCGGCGTTTGCGAAGACCCTCGCGTCGGAACTCGCGCCGGATCGTATACGCGTGAATCAGTTGATGCCGGGACGCATCGACACCGATCGCCTTCGCCATCTGGACGAGGTCAATGCGAAGCGTCTGGGAACGACACCCGAGGAGCAGAAGGCACGCACGATCGCGTCGATCCCGCTGGGCCGCTACGGCACGCCCGATGAGTTCGGCAAAGCCGCGGCGTTTCTCTTCTCCGATGCCGCCAGCTACATCACCGGCGCGTCGTTGCAGGTCGATGGCGGGTTGATCCGAGGCGTGCTCTAGGAGCTGGAAGCCGGCAGCCAGAGCGAGCGAGCGGTCAGGTGCGTGCGCCGGAAGCCGGCGGCGCGGTCGAGCAGACGCCAGCGCTCGGGCATCGCGAGTGGCGCCTTCCAGTCGTCGGCACGGCCACCGCGGGCGAGGATCAGTTGCGCGGCCTCGTCCCACCAGGGTGTGATGCCACGCGCGATAGGTTCGACGACCAGCATCGCGTGGCCGCGCTCGATGGCGCGATGGATCAGCGATCGGCGTGTGTCGGGCGCCAGCTCGTTGAGCGCGTATCCCGCAACGATGGCGGCGCCCGCCGGTACGCGAAGCCGGCCGAGATCGCCGCGCATGGTTCGTCCTGCCAGCCCGAAGTAGCGGTACGTCCAGGCGGCCTCATCGGCGGCCCAGGGATGAACGTCGATGCCCAGCAGGGCAGGGGGCCTGGTCACGGCCATCGCCCACGCTGCGCCCGCGACCCCGGTGCCGCAACCCGCATCCACCACGGTCGTCGCGTCGCCAAAGTCAGGCTCGCGGTCGCGCAGGTGCGTGACGATGTGGTGTACCGCGGTGAAGTGGAGCGGGCCGTAGAACAGTGCAAAGGCCGCGCGTTTGCCGCGGCCGCCGAGCGCCGCGCCTGATTCGAGCGTTCCGCGGCGCTGGACATACGCCGACGACAGCGCGCGAAGCGCGCGCGTCACCTCCGCCCACTCGAGTGACGCGAGATGTCGCGCTTCGAGTGCTTCGAACCAGCGGTCCAGCTGGGAATGCACGAGTCAGAGTTATACTTGGCGTTCGCCTTCATGACAAACGCGCCAACGCGGCAAACCGTGTTGTTGGCCGAAGATCACGCCGACACGCGCGCCATGTACGCCGAGATGTTTCGTTCGATGTCGTTCGAGGTCCTGGAGGCCGACCGCGGCGACCGGGCACTCGAGCTGGCGCGCCAGCGGACCCCGTCCATCGTGGTCACCGATCTCATCCTGCCCGGCCTCACCGGCCTGGAACTCGCGACGGCTCTCAAGGGCGACGCGGCGACGCGTGGGATTCCGATTCTCTGTCTGAGTGGCTATGCCGACGGCGAGACGTCCGCGGCCGCCGCGGCAAGCGGCATCGATCGCCTCATCGTCAAACCCTGTCTGCCCGATGAACTCGTTGCGCTCGCGCGCGAGCTCATGGACAGCTGAACGCTCACCGCCCGCCCGGGAGCGCCGTCCCCGGCGACAACGCGTCCATCAGTGCCGTCGAGCGCCGCTCGATCGCGCGAAGTCGCTCTTCGTAGGCGCGGCCGTGCTGCGCGTCGTAGCCGTAGATGTCTTCGCGGAAGTGGACCGCGCCGTCTTCGTGCGATGCGCGCGCTGTCATGTAGAGCAGATAGACCGGCACGGGCTCGGTCAGGGCGACATGCTGTTCCTTGCCGGCGTGCATGGCCGCCTTGATGCGCTCTTCGGTCCACTCGCGCTGGTCCCGCAACAGATACCGCGCGAGCGTCGTCGGTTGTTCCACGCGGACGCAGCCATGGCTCAACGCACGGCGCGGCCGGTTGAAGAGTTCATCGGCCGGCGTATCGTGCAGATAGACGGCGTGCTGGTTGGGGAACATGAACTTCACCAGCCCGAGCGAGTTGCTCGTGCCTGGCTTCTGGCGGAAGCGATAGCTGTCGGTGTCTTCCCAGTCGACGAGCGATGGGTCGAGCACCTGGCCGGACGTGCCGACGACCTCGAGGTTGTTGCGGGTGAGATACGTCGGGTCCGCCGCGACCGACGGCAGCGTCTCTTCGGCGGCGATGCTCGAGGGCACGTTCCAGTACGGGCTGAAGACGATGTGCTCCATCTCGTCGGCGAAGATCGGCGTCTTGTTGTTCTGTGCGCCAACGACGGTGCGCATGGTCAGGACGATGTCGTCGCCTTCCCACATATCGAGCCGATACTCCGGGATGTTGACGCGCGCGTGATTCTGTCCCAGCTCACGGGGCAGCCACCGCCAGCGCTCCATGTTCAGCTGAATCTGCCGGATACGCTCCGACACCGGCACGTTCAGGGCCGCCAGCGTGCGGCCGGCGACAATGCCATCTTCGGCGAGACCGTGGCGATGCTGGAACAGCGTGACGGCATCGACCAGCGCGTCGTCGTAGGTCGTCGACGTGTCGTCCGCCTCGCCCTTGAAGTCGTGCGTGATGGCGAGGCGCGCGCGCAAGGCTGACACCGCGGCATGGGTGGCGCCGGGCTTCAGCGTGAGGTTCTTCGGTAGCGGCTCCCAGCCGCCCTGTTCCGCCATGTGCCGATAGTCGGCGAGCGCTTTCCGAAGGGCGACGTACTCCGGGTGACGGGGAGCGATCTCTTCGAGCGTTCCGGCGATGTCGCCGCTCGCGAACGCCTTCTGAAGCGTCTCTTCCAGGTTGACGGGCGTGGGACGCATGCCCCAGGTGCCCTGAATACGTCGGGGGTCGGTGACGCCGTCGGCAAGATCCGACGCGTAGGCCATGAACGCCCAGGTGCTCCACACGTCGATGTCGTCGATGGCGTCGATTTCGAAGGCATCGCGGCTGAACCGGCCACGGTCCGCGTCGGCGCGCTGCGAGATCAGGGCAGGCGCCGCATAGAGCGATGGTTCGAGTCCTTCGTGTTCGGCAGTGCCGAGCACGTCGAGCAGGGCATCGAGTTCAGCGGTGGGCCGCTTGCCGTCGACCCAGAGCGGTGCGTAGTCGCGTGCCTCGTAGACGCTACGCAGGGCCTTCCACACGTGCTCGTAGTCGCGGTCTCCCCTGAGGAACGCCGGCGTGGCCGCCAGCTGCTGCCTGATGGCCTCCTGCACGCCGTCCTCGACCTTGAGTGCCCGTTCGAATTTCGGCTCCGCTGGCTCTGACCGGCTGCAGCCGATCGCCACGGCAAGCGGCAGGCTCAGTAGAGCGAAACAGCGGATGGCGTGCGACAGAGCGCGTGTGGTCGTCATACGCCTGCTCTCAGTGCAAGCAGAGTGCCGCTCTTCTGTATGACGCTAAGTGACTGAGGAAGTACTGCTTACGTCGTTCAGCGCCGGGTCGCCTCGTCCGCCTGAAGCAGGCGCGAGGGTAGTGGATGACCAATGGAGGGCGCCAGCGCGCGCGATGCCGCTGCGACCTTCAGACGGTCGACGCCGGTTGTGATGCCGAGGCCGTCGAGCATGAACAGGAGGTCTTCGGTCGCGAGATTGCCCGCCGCACCCGGAGCGTAAGGGCAGCCGCCGAGCCCGCCCGCCGCGCTGTCGAACACGCGCACACCACCCTCGAGTCCCGCGTAGACGTTGACCAGCGCCGTGCCCCGCGTGTCGTGGAAGTGCAGGGCGATGTGTTCGATTGGCAGCACCGCCGCCAGAGCCGTGGTGAGGTCGCGCACCTGGCCGGGATGTGCAATGCCGATGGTGTCGCTGACCGCGACCTCATCAGCGCCCATGTCGAGCAACCGACGCGTGAGGTCGACCACTCGTGACTGATCGACCGCACCTTCGAAGGGACACCCGAATGCTGTCGACAGATACGCGCGCACGTGCATGTCCGCGTCGCGCGCGGCACGCACCACGGCCGCATACTCGTTGAGCGATTCGTCGATCGACTTGTTGATGTTCTTCCGGCTGAAGGTCTCAGACGCCGCCGCGAACACGGCGATGTCACTCACGTCGCTCACTGCCGCGCGGTCGAGGCCCGCGAGATTCGGCACGAGCGCCGAATAGCGCACCCCGGGCGCGCGTCTGATGCGCGCGAACACGGCGTCGGTGTCGGCCATCTGCGGCACCCACTTCGGGCTGACGAATGCGCCAACTTCGATGCGCGTGTGGCCGGCAGCCGTCAGGGCGTCGACGAGCGCGACCTTCGCGTCGACGTCAATCCGTGCGGCTTCGTTCTGCAGGCCGTCGCGCGGGCCAACTTCGACGAGCGTCACGCGGTCGGGGAAGGCGTTCATTCCAGGTCCACCAGTTGCTCGCCTGGCTGCACCAGCGTACCCTCCTTGCAGTTCACGCGCGTGATGACGCCGTCGCGCGGTGCGCGGATGGGCAACTCCATCTTCATGGCTTCGAGCAGCAGAATGACATCGCCATCGCTTACTGCGTCGCCCGCTGAGACGTTGATGCGCGTGACGGTCGCGGGCATCGGCGACGTGAGGGCATCGTGATCCGCC
>Ga0079224_100017207_pt1 | contig 10182 bp, 7 predicted proteins | sample Stecom2015_FD_80414 | JGI IMG/M metagenome (GOLD analysis project Ga0079224, IMG submission 80414) | Agricultural soil microbial communities from Utah to study Nitrogen management - Steer compost 2015 | ecosystem: Environmental > Terrestrial > Soil > Agricultural land | place: USA: Utah... | reverse complement strand
GGCCGCGCATGAACAGCTTGTCGAGTTCGCCGACTTTCCATTGCACCCAGGTCGGGCGCCCGTGGTTGCACTGATCGGCTCTTTCGGTTTGTTCCATTCTGCGCAGCAGGCCGTTCATTTCATCCAGGGTAAGGCGTCGATTGGCCCGTACCGATCCGTGGCAAGCCATGGTCGATAGCAACTCGTTGCGTTGTTCAGTCAGGCGCGGCGATACGCCGACGCTGGACAGGTCGCGCAGCACGCCGCGCGCCAGCGATTCGATATCGCCGTTGGCCAGCAGGGCGGGCACGGCGCGTACGGCGACAGTGACGGGCCCGGCCGCCCTCAGCTCAAGACCGAGTGCGGCCAAGGTATCGGCGTGTTCTTCGATCAAGCCGATTTCTTTTTCGCTGACGCCGAAGACGACGGGGACCAACAGTTCCTGCCGCGGCAGGTCCTGCCCATCCATGGCCTTTTTCAGTTGCTCATAGACAACGCGCTCGTGTGCGGCATGCATGTCGACCAGCACCAGCCCCTCCTGGTTCTGGGCCAGGATGTAGATGCCGTGCAGTTGGCCCAGGGCCATGCCCAGGGGAAACTCATGTACGGGATGATGCACATCGGGTGTGGCCGTCGCGTGATCGGAGGCGTCTAGAGGGCGATAGAGCGATTGCCAGTCGGTAGGCCGTCCACCGCCATGGTCGCGCAGGTGGAAAGCCTGCTGCATTTGATGGGGCTGGAAAGATGAGGGCAGGGGCGGACGGCCATCAAGCGGCGAAAAGGGCCGCGCAGACGTATGGCTTGCTGCGCCGGCTTGGCTGCCGTCAGCCATGCTGGTTTGTTCTACTTCGAATGGCATGTTTTCCGGACTGCTATGCCCCGCCAATGTGTGGCCGCCCGCGGCCGACAGGGCCTGGGTCAGGGCTTGACCGACGAAGCGATGAATTGCACTGCTGTCACGGAAGCGAACCTCGTGCTTGGCCGGGTGCACATTCACGTCCACAGTGGCTGGGTCGACGGATAGAAACAGTACGTAGGCCGGTTGGCGATCGCCGTGCAGCACATCGGCGTAGGCTTGGCGTATGGCGTGCGCAACGGTGCGGTCCTTGACGTAGCGGCCGTTCACATAAAGGTATTGCTGATCGGCGCGGCTGCGCGCATAAGTGGGGCGCGAAATAACGCCTTGCAGGGCGATAAGGCCATGTTCATGCATGACCTCCAACCCTTGCTCGATGAAGTCCGGACCCAGCACATCGCGCACTCGCTGCCCAATGTCGGTGGCGCGCCAGTTGCGTTGCGCCTTGTCGTTGTGGAACATACGAAAAGCGATATGAGGCTGGGCCAGGGCAATACGTTCCAGAGCATCGATGCAGTGCCCGTACTCGGTGGCTTCCGCCCGCAGGAATTTGCGGCGCGCCGGGACTTCGTCGAACAACTGCCGCACGTCTATGGTGGTGCCGATCGAGCCCGAGGCCGGCGTGGGCGCGCTGGTCGATGCCTGGATCTGCCAGGCATGGAGTGCCTCGGCGTTGCGCGAAGTAAGCGTAAGCCGGGCCACGGACGCAATCGAGGCCAGGGCCTCGCCGCGGAAACCCATCGAGGCGACCGATTCCAGTTCGTTAAGCGAGGCGATCTTATTGGTGGCATGCCGCGTCAGGGCTAGGGTCAGTTCATCGTGCGGAATACCTGAGCCGTCGTCGCTGACGGAAATCCTGCGGATGCCGCCGCCGTCCAGGCGCACCTCGATCGCTCGCGCGCCGGCATCGATGGCGTTTTCCAGCAACTCCTTCAGAACCGATGCGGGCCGCTCGATAACCTCGCCGGCCGCGATCTGACTGATGAGCTGGTCGGGAAGTTGGGCGATAGAGCGGCGTACAGACATTGCGGCATTCCGTTGTAGTCAGGACTGGGCGCCGCGCCGCTATAAAAGGGCGACGGCGCAAAGGATGTGGTGCGTTTGATCTGATTTTAGCCGGTGGCTGGCGGGACCCCTTGCGGGCCCCGCAAGACGGCTGTTCAGGCGCGGCGCGCAAGCGCCGGGCTGGAGGCGAAGTAACCGCTGATGCCCGTCAGCATGGCCTGGGCGATCTTGTCCTGATGCGAGGGGCTGCGCAGCAGGCGCTCCTCTTCGGGATTGCTGATAAATGCCGTTTCCACCAGGATGGACGGTATGTCCGGCGCCTTCAACACCGCAAACCCTGCGCGCTCCACGCTTTTCTTGTGCAGGCGACTGATTTTTCCAATCTCACCCAGGATGCGGTCGCCCACGCGCACAGAATCATTGATCTGTGCCGCAGTGGACAGATCCAGCAGCACTTGGGCGACCTGCTTGTTGTGCGAACCCAGGTCGACGCCGCCGATCAGGTCGGCCTCGTTTTCGCGCTTGGCCATCCAGCGCGCCGCAGCGCTGGTGGCACCATTCTGGGAGAGCGCAAATACCGAGGATCCCCGCGCACTGGGCTTGATCCAGGCGTCGGCGTGGATGGAAATGAACAGGTCGGCCTTTACGCGTCGTGCCTTTTGCACCCTTACGTGCAAAGGCACGAAGTAATCGTTGTCGCGCGTCAGGTAGGCCCGCATATTGGGCTGGGAGTCGATCAGCTTCTTCAGCCGGCGCGCGATGCTAAGGACAATGTCTTTCTCGCGTGTGCCGCTGCGTCCGATGGCCCCGGGATCCTCGCCGCCATGGCCTGGATCCAGGGCGATCAATATGGGCCTGTTCCCACCGCGAGGTTCCGAAGCGATGGGTGGCGGAGCTGCCGGCGCCCTGGGTTGCTTGGCCACCGGCGGGAGCTTCTGTCCCGGCACTGACGGCACGGGGGCGTCGGCCGCTGAATTCTGCGCCAGGTCTTCAAGCACTTCAGCCAGCGGATCCTTGTCGGCCTCGTTCATGATGGCCAGCAGCGGATCTTGGGCGACCTTGGGATACAAATCGAGCACCAGGCGGTATTTGTATTCGCCGATAGGCTTGAGCGTGAATACCTGGGGCGCGATGGGTTGTTTCAGATCGAGCACCAGCCTGACCACCTCGGGCCGGTTCTGTGCCACCCGCACGGAACTGATGTAGGGGTCATTGGGTTTGATCTTGGAGACCAGGTTGTTGATGGTCGCGTTGATGCTCAAGCCCTGGATGTCCACCACCAGCCGGTCGGGGTTCTCCAGCGTGAAATGCTCCGCCTTGAGCTCGCTGTCCATTTCCAGCGTCACACGCGTGTACTCGTCGGCCGGCCAGGTACGCACCGCGACGATGGTCGCCGCATGGGTCAATGAAGGGATGACAGGAAGGATGAACAGGCTGCCGGCGGTCGTTATCAGGCGGCGTCTGGAGATTCCTCCCCTGGAGGGGCTGGATAGAGAGGGGCAAGAATCGTCAGCCATAATTTTCCTTTGTCGCTATGGGCCGTTAGGCTGGCGTACCGCCCGATGTCTGCATATTCGAGGTGGATGTCGAGATCCGGAGGGGGCAATAAAGCGCCCGCTTGCTCCGGCCATTCGATCAAAACCACCGCTTCTTTTTGCAGTATATCGCGAAACCCAGCGTCCACCCATTCTCGCGAATCGCTAAATCGATAAAAATCAAGGTGATAGAAGTATAAGTTAGAAAGATTATAGCTTTCAAGCAGTGCGTAGCTAGGGCTTTTTATTCGACCGGTGATTCCTGAAGCGCGTAGCAGGGCGCGGGCAAAGCTGGTTTTGCCTGCCCCAAGGTCTCCGCGCAAATGGATTCTGCCCCCGCGTTGTGCCGCCCCGGCTTCAGGGTGGGTCCCGCAAATCAAAGGGGCAAGCTGTGCTGCGAGCGCTATCGTGGCGCCTTCATCGGCTAAAAATATTCTTTTGCGGCGATCAGTGTCTATTTCTTGTGTCATGGCCGGTCTCAGTTTAAAGGGCCCATCATCAGCCAGAAGGGGATGGTGAGGGCCGAGAGCAGGGTCCCGATCGACATCGTTACGGCGACCAGCGATCCATTACCCCCCATCCTGGCAGCAAGCACATGGGCGGATGACGCCGTCGGCAAGGCGCCAAATAGCAACAGTATCTGCCGTTCGACCAGGGTAAGCCCAAGCGCCCATCCTATGAAAATAGCAAAGATGGGGGTGACCATCAAACGCAGGGCGATCATCCAGCTCATGAGTTTCGCGCTGCCGTGGCCGCCGCTAAGCGAAAGTGTCGCGCCTACGCACATCAGGCCGATGGCGATGGCGCAAGCGCCCAGGCGGCCCAGCGTGGTATCGACGGCCTTGGGTATGGGGACGGCGAAAATATTGCACAGCAAGGCCAGAAGGGTGGCGATTATGAATGGATTCCGGACGATTTCCCGGAACACCTTGCCGCCATTCTGACGCGCCAGAGCATGCACTGCCGCAATATTTGATACGGGTACGGCAAAGCCCACGAGGACCGCCATGATGGTTTGCCCCGCCGAACCTGCCAGCCCGCCCGCCAATGACAAGCCTATGTACGTATTGAAGCGATAGCCGCATTGGGCGACCGATGCGTGAGCGATGGGCGAGGGCTTCAGTATCGGCACCGCGAGCCACGCCATCGCCACGCCGAAACCCATGATGGCGAGCGTGGCTTGCAGCAATGTGTAGGTGCCCGACAGGCTCAGGGGTGTTTGCGTAATCGAATGGAAAAGGAGGGCCGGAAACAGGACGAAGTAAACCAGTTGTTCGGCGCCGCGGAAGAAGTCGCTGGAGAATCTCAACTTGTTGAACAGCATCCACCCCAACCCGATGAGCAAGAAATCAGGCAGTACGAGTTGAATGACGGACATAGATAATTGGGGATAAGTGCGAAGGTTTCCGAGGCCCGCGTTCAGCAATCTGCAAGCTTTTCGGATGGAGGGTTCTAGGTAATTACTAGCAGAGACAACAGGGTTCTCTAGCTGTTATCCTGCCACAAAATTGAGTGAGCTTAGCTGAAATCCAGAGGGCTTGTTTTGTAAATTGTTCGTTTTTACGGAGTACTACCATATGGCTAAAATCCACAATCGATTTGCCGCAGTTGCGCTGGCCGCCGGCATTGCCTCGCTGTTCGGCGCCTCCGTGCAGGCCGCTGATTTTCCGACGCAGCCTATCCGGGTCATCGTTCCTTTTGCCCCAGGCGGCTCAACCGATATCGTGGCTCGCATCGTAACCCAACGCATGGGACAGGAATTGGGCCAGACCATGGTAGTTGAAAACAAGGGCGGTGCTGGTGGCGCCATCGGCGCTGCCGAGGCTGCGCGCGCCAAGCCCGACGGCTACACGCTTTCAATTGCCACCGTGTCCACCATGGCGGTCAATTCGGCTTGCCGCCCCAAGGACCTGCCCTACGATCCCCTGAAGGATTTCATGCCGGTCACCAATTTCGCCAACGTGCCCAACGTGATCGAGGTCAATCCCAAATTCCCGGCCAAGAACTTCAAGGAGTTCGTCAAGGCGCTTAAAGACAATCCCGGCAAGTACACGCACGGCAGTTCGGGCACCTGCTCGGTGCTGCACCTGTTCGGCGAGGCCTTCAAGCAGGCCACCGGCACCGACGCCATCCACGTTCCCTACAAAGGATCAGGCCCTGCCGTAACGGATGCCGTCGGCGGCCAGATCGACAGCATGTTCGACAACCTGCCCTCGTCCATGGGACAGATCCAGGCCGGCGGATTGCGCGCCTTGGCCATAGCCTGGCCCGAGCGCCTGAAGTCCCTGCCTGATGTCCCGACGCTGGCCGAAGAGGGCTATCCCCAGCTGAACCAGCCCGCTTGGTACGGTTTGCTGGCTCCGGCAGGCACCCCGCCCGAAATCATCAAGAAGCTGCGCGATGCGGCTGTGGTGGCCCTGAAGGACCCCAAGGTTGTGGAAACGCTTGAAAAGCAGGGCGCGGCTCCTTCCGGTAATACGCCTGAAGAGTTCGCCAAGGAAATCAAGACGCAATACGACTGGGCCAAAGACGTCGTGGCCAAGGGTAATATCAAGCTCGAATAGTGGTGCAAGCCCGACTGTCGAATCGGGAACGGCCGGGGCGCAAGCCCCGGTTTTTTTGTGCTTTATAATTCAGGCCCACACCGCGTCCCTGTAGTTAAATGGATATAACTTTCCCCTCCTAAGGGAAGATTGCAGGTTCGATTCCTGCCGGGGACGCCACGACACCGCTTTACTGCCCACTATCGTGCCGATGTAGCAACGGGCGTATCCGCTTTCATTAAAGCCAGGAAATTATCAATAGCCGGATTGGGATTGGCAGGTTGTCTTGCTGCCAGCAGTTCGGCGCGTATGGCGCCCGCGTTTCGCAATTCAAGATAGGCCAGCGTGTCGGCACGCAGGCGGGACAGCGATGCGGGCACGATCGCAGCCCCAATACCGGCCTCCACCGAAGTCAGGATGGTGGGTATCATGCTTTCCTGAACGATGCGCGGCGCGGCCTGGCTCTGAATTATCAATAACTGAAATATTTGACTGAAATAGCGTGAGTTCTGCCGCGCATAACCGATCAGGTCGAACGACATGGCTTGTTGCAGTGTCAGGGACCTGGCGCCCGAGCGCGGCAAGGGATGATCCTGGCGGATGGCGAACAGCAGTGGTTCGGAATAGATCAATTCGGGAGCAAGATCCGGATCGGCAAAGGGCCGGCGCAGCAAGGCAAGGTCCAGATGGCGCTTATGCAGCGCTTCGGGCATCTCGCTGGAGTTCATTTCCTTCAGATCGAGCACAACATCGGGATACTGCACACGGAAGTTGTACAAGCTTTGCGACACGTTGGAGTATGAGGCGCTGGGCGTCAGCCCCAGCGTAAGTCGTCCTTTTTCTCCCCGGTGCACCTGTTGTACGGCCTGTATGGCAAGCTCGGTATCTTTATTCAGTTGCTTCAGGCGACGCTGCAGCTCCAGGCCCGCCGGAGTCAGGCGCACTGAGCGCGTGGACCGTGTCAGCAATTGCACCTTCAATATTTCTTCCAGTTTCTTGATGCTCTGGCTAAGCGGCGGCTGGGTCATGAAAAGACGTTGCGCCGCGCGGCCGAAATGGAGCTCTTCAGCGACCACGGCAAAAACATTCAATAAGCGGCTATCGATCATGGCAATTCGCGATTACGTCGGGAAAAGAATTAATAATGAATTAAAACAATATTAGACAACATAATACCTGTCTCGTACGATGCGATTCATATTCAACTGAAACCTGCACATGGTGCGCAGGTGATCGGGCTCATGCGCCCGGTTATGGGAGAGGACAATGATCAAAAATTCAAAGCGCTACTTTGCGGCTTTGGCCATTACGGCCAGTTATCTGGGTTCGTCTGCGGGGTTGGCGCAGGCCGCCGACTACCCAACGCAGCCCATCACGTTTATTGTTCCTTACGCCGCGGGCGGCAGTTCGGATACGCGATCCCGCCAGCTGGCCCAGAAACTGGGTGAAAGCCTGGGTACGACCGTGGTTGTGGAAAATCGGCCCGGTGCCAGCGGAAACATAGGTACCAGCCAGATAGCGCGCGCCAAGCCGGACGGCTACACCATAGGCCTGGGTAATTTCGCCCCTATGGCCGTGAACAAGTCCTTGTATGGGGCAACGCTGCCCTTTGATCCGGAAAAAGATATCCAGCCTATCGCCCTGATTGAGCGCGGCGCCATGGTGCTGGGCGTGGGATCGAAGTCACCCTACGCCAATGCCGCGGAACTGATCAAGGATGGAAAGGCGAACCCCGATCAGTTGAACTATGCATCGACAGGTGCCGGTGGGGCTTCCCATCTGGTCAGCGAGCTGTTCAAGGACAGTGTGGGATTCAACGCGGTTCACATCCCCTACCGCGGCGGCGCGCCGGCATCGAACGACCTGATCGCCGGCAACGTGGATTTCTACCTCGAACTGGCCAGTCTGTTCATCCCGCACACGACGTCCGACCAGCCGCGCATCAGGGCCCTGGCCGTGGCATCGGATGAGCGCCTGAAGGCATTGCCGAACGTACCCACATTCAAAGAGCAGGGCATCGATCTGGTGGCCTCCAACTGGTTCGGCGTGATTGCTCCCGCCGGCGTGCCTGGCGATATCATCGCCAAGCTGAACAAGGCCGTGAATCAGGCGCTCGAAGCGGAAAGCTATCGTTCCATTGTGCAGGCGCAAGGGGCCGAGGTCGCCGGTGGCAGCCCTGAGGATTTCCAGGCCTTCATCCGTAGCGAATCCGAGCGGTGGTCCAAGCTGATCGAGCAAAAGAACATCACCGTTCAATAGGCGTCTCATGGTGGAATTGCAGTCTGTGTTGCGCACCATCAGGGATCGCGATACCGGGATAAAGGCGTGGACGTATCTGGCTGACGCTAAAGATGTCGAACAGCCGGCCGAACAGTCGGGCCCATTGAGCGGCCTGCTGTTCGGTGTCAAGGACGTCATCGATGTAAAGGGCATGCCCACCGCTTGCGGTGCATCGTTGGCGCAAACGCCTCCCAGTATTTTCGATGCGTCCTGCGTGGCGCAGCTGCGTGCGGCGGGCGCGATTCCGATAGGCAAGACAGTGACTGCCGAGTATGCCTTTACCGCTCCCGGCCCCACGCGAAACCCGTGGAACCTGGCGCACTCTCCGGGCGGATCGTCCAGCGGGTCTGCGGCGGCTGTTGCGGCTGGAATGGTGCCCCTGGCTATAGGTACGCAAACAGGCGGGTCCATCATACGGCCCGCCGCGTTCAACGGCGTGGTAGGCTTCAAACCCACCTTCGGACATGTGCATCGCGCAGGCATGACGGTGCTGTGCGATACCCTGGACACCATAGGCTGGTTCACCCGGGATATCGATCTGTCCATCGCGGTGGCGAACATCTTCTTGCCGGGCGCCGCTCAAAGCCTGCCGGCGACATCGGAGCTGCGCATTGCGGTGCTGCCGTGTGAAAGCGCGGCGCTTCTAAGCACCGAAGCCCGCACTACGCTGGACCGGGCAGCCGCTGCGCTGCAGCCACACTGCCGGCACGTCGAGTGGGTGTATCCGGACGAGGACATCGAGGTATTGAGGTCGCTGCATGCCCGCATCATGCGCTATGAGCTGGCTCGGGGGCTGCTTCCAGTCTGGCGTAGCGAACCTGGGGCCTTGAGAGCCAGTACGGTGGAAGGCATACAGCGCGGTTTGCGGCTAGGGCCGAATGAGTATGCGGACATGCAGGCAAAGCGGGCCGAGATACAACTGCGATGGCAGCAACGGTTCGCCGAGTACGACTTCATCGTGACGCCCAGCGCTCCTGGAGAAGCACCTGAAGGCCTCGCCACAACCGGATCGTCCGTCTTCAACTGCATCTGGTCCATGCTTGGGTGGCCCTGCGTGCACCTGCCTTGTGAGCTGTCTTCCAACGGCCTGCCCATGGGCGTGCAATGGGTGGCCAAGCCGGGGCAGGATGCCTTGCTGCTGCAATTGGCCAGGCGCCTGCACCCGCTGATCGACCAGCGCGGTGAAAAGGCGCGACATTGGCCTGAAATCTAGTTTTCTTGCGTACGGGATTTGCTGTCCAGGCCGACGGAAACCGGCTTTGCATCGAGCAACTGAACCAGGGTTGATGGCGGTACGCCTATCAGGTAGCCGCGCCGTCCGCCGTTTACGTAGATAGCGGGGAGATCCAGCAGTTCCGCCTCGACCCACACCGGCATTTTCTTGCGCGTTGCGAAGGGCGACGTGCCGCCCACCAGATAGCCGGAATGCTTCTGGGCCGTCTCCACGGAGCAGGGGCTGACCTTCTTTGCCGCGATCTGTCGCGCAAGATTCTTCGTCGATACTTCGCGGTCGCCATGCATGACGACCACTAGCGGCCTTGCAGCCTCATCTTCCATGATCAAGGTCTTGGCAACCTGATGCAGGTCCAGGCCCAATTGCGTGGCGGCTTCCATTGCGCCGCCGTGGTCAACGTAGTCGTAAGGGTGCTCGGTGAAAGCAATACGGTTTTTCTTCAGAAACTGTGTCGCTGGCGTTTCCGAGACATGTTTGTCTTTGGCCATGGTTTCGATAAATAAAAATTGACAGGAGCTGCTTGCCGCTTATGGTGCGCCGCTACATGCCGGCAAAGTGAAAGGTCAGCCAGAGCAGGACACGTCAAGCGCGCGGATGGTGTTTTGCATGCAGGGCCTTAAGCCGTTCGCGCGCCACATGAGTATAAATCTGGGTGGTTGAAATGTCGGCGTGGCCCAGCAACATTTGCACAACGCGCAAATCGGCGCCGTGATTCAGCAAATGCGTGGCGAAGGCGTGCCGCAGCACATG
>Ga0079224_100017206_pt1 | contig 10182 bp, 7 predicted proteins | sample Stecom2015_FD_80414 | JGI IMG/M metagenome (GOLD analysis project Ga0079224, IMG submission 80414) | Agricultural soil microbial communities from Utah to study Nitrogen management - Steer compost 2015 | ecosystem: Environmental > Terrestrial > Soil > Agricultural land | place: USA: Utah... | reverse complement strand
GCACAAGCGCGATTCCGAACGAGTCCGACCGGGCCGGACGGCCACGGGTACAGCGGCGCAGGCTGCTGCCCGCACCCGTGCGTCAGCCCGAAGCCGCCAGCCTATCCGCGAGACGCTGGTGGGCATTGACGGCGAACAGCAGGTGACAGTGGGGGCCATTGTCGTCGAAGCCTTCGCGCTACTCCTCCGTGAGGATCTCCTCGGGCCCTGCCCACCGGCCAGACTGGAAGCGCCACACGGTGTGATCGAGCAGGAACGTCCCCACCTCGAGCTCGGCCGCAGCTCCTTCGATGGCGGCCCGAGCCCGTTCGGCGCCGACGGTCTGCTCAGCGCCGACCGCAAACGTCACGAATCGGCGGATCATGATGTCCGGCTTCGTGCCGTCGACCCCAGCAAGCATGAGTAGGTACCGCCATGACGCAGGTCCCAAGCCGCTGACACCGAGCCAGGCCCTCTTGGCCTTGCTTTGCAGGGCGTCATCGGATGACGTGGCGCGCAGGTCCGCAGTCGTCCGCACGCCCGCTTCCCGTAGCGCGAGTGCCGCGTCATGGACCACGACTGACTTCAGGCGGCTCGTTCCGGGCGCTTTGGCTTGGCTCTCGAACAACGTCGTAGCGGCCTCCTCCGGCCCCCGGCTCGCTCGATAGCTCCAATGAGGTCGTCCACACTGTCCGCCGTGGGGTCGGCATCCGCAGCTGTCCTTGAGATGTCGTATCGCCGACGGACGTTGATGACACCGCTGTAGTGGGCCCGCAACGAAAACGCCGAATCGATAATGCAGTGTGCGAGCGAGTCAGGGTACCCGAGCGGTTTCACCCATTTCGAGTGATCCTCACCAAGGAGCCGCCGCGACGCTTCACTCACGAGCCGCACGTCATCGATCGCCGTTGTCATTCCTCCGGTTGCCGGTCCGTTCATCATGTCCCATACCGCTGACACCTGGCGGTGATCGGCGGGCCGATCACGTCACCTCCGTGCCGGAGCGCCACGGGGTCTCGTACCCAAGACCGAGCCGGCGATGGTGCGGGTGATGGTCTCCGTCAGGTACCCCGCGTTCTCCGGCCGCAGGGCGAAATCGGCGGCCTTGAGCAGGCCATCGGGTGGGTCCGGCAGCCGGGGGTCCAGGCCGGTGGGCGTGAGGGTCGGGAGGACTTCCGGGTCCTCGGTGCGAGGGGCGGCGCGAAGTTCCTCGCGGCGCAGTACCTCGCGCTCGAAGTAGCCCCGCACGCTGAAGCCGGGTGCGAAGATCTCCCAGCGGGTGACCATCCCCCAGTAGACGGCGCTCGGCAGTCGCTGCAGCGATCTGCCGGCGTCCCGGCCGATGACACCGTCGGACTCCTGGCCGCGCTTGAGCGCGTTGATGAGCTGGTACTCGTACTCGCGGAAGGTGGACGTCATCTGCGCCACGGAGTCACGGTGGGCAGCGGCCTGCAGCAACCACGGGATGAACAGGGAGTAGCACAGGCGGGTGTGCAGTGTGGAGGTGCCGGGGAAAAGCGTGTCCGAGAACGCGTCGCGGATACCACCGAGACCGAGGTCGTCGATGGTGCTCTCGTCGCGGAACTGGTCCACGGCCTCCATCATGCGGCGCCGCTGCTCGGCGTCGACGGCGAGCCAGCCGAAGGAGGAGGACACCTGGCAGATTCTGACACGCGTCTACGACACATGAAGGAGAGAAGTCCTCGCGCGGCGCGCCGCACCAGTTCGAACCCGTCCGGGCCGCGACTGAGCTTTACGGTATCGCCGCCTCACAGGCTCTCGCGGAGGCTGTGCCACTTGCCGCGCCTGGGCGAGTCTTTGCCGACGTACGTCCGGACTGTTTGCCGATTGAGCCCGGCCTGCTTGGCAATCTGAGTCTCTGCGACGCCCGCATCGGCCGCCGCGATGATAGCGCCGCGTAACGCAGCGAGAGCTGCCTGCAGGTCCAGCCTCGCCGACTCGACAGAGCGTCTGAGGGAAACGAGACTCTGCCGCCCCTCCACATACTCAGTCGCCGCCGTGATGGCAGCCACGAGAGTCGGGTCGTCCGCCGGGATATCCGGACTCTCACTCAAGACCTCGTCGGTGATACGGCGGCGCAAGCGCGATATGACTTCTTCGATGTCCGCGTCGACCAGCGGAGGGTTGTATTCGTCATCGATTCCAGCCATCTCGTGATCGTACGCCACCGCGGGTGGCCTGGCTGTGGCCTTCGAGCACTGGTTACCTTGACGTCATGCCTGCCGAACGCGTCTACTCCGTCGAGAGCTCCGCAGCGACGCCCGCACGACCAATCTCGCTTAGCGAGGCCGGTCTCCGTGAACGTGCTGACCTGCAGGAATGGATCCTGGAGCGGCCCGAGATCCTCGGGCCTGACGTCCTCATCGTGACGTTCGAGTTCGACCGCTGGCAGAGCGCAAGTGGCGACCGCCAGCTCGACCGTCTCGACGTGCTCGGCCTCGACACGGCCGGGCGACTCGTCGTCGCCGAGCTCAAGCGCGACCGCGCACCCGAGACGGTGCAGATGCAGGCGATCAAATATGCGGCGATGTCCTCGCGATTCACCGAGGATGACCTCGTCCGCCACCACTCCCAATTCCTCACCCAGCAGACGGGAAGCGAGGTGTCTGAGGCAACGGCCCGGGAGCGGCTGCTTGAGCACGCAGGTGCACTCGATGCCGACCAGCTCCGTCAGCCACGCATCGTGCTCGTCGCTGGGTCCTTCTCGCCCGTCACGACCGCCTCGGTGGTGTGGCTCACGGAGATGGGGCTCGACATCACACTCCAACGAGTTCAGGCATATCGGGTGATGCAGAACCAGATCATCGTGACGGTCTCCCAGCTCTTCCCCATCCCGGACGTCGAGGAGTTCACGGTCTCCCCGCAACGAGCAGACGCTCAGTCGGCCCAGTCGAAGAAGCGCACAACGCGGGAACGGTCGACGGTTGTCCGGCTGGTGGCGTCGCGAGCGCTTGAGGACGGCACGCCGCTCACGCTCCGGGCCACCACAGAAGTGACTCCCGACGTTCGCGATCTCATCACCGAATGGGTGATGGAAGACCCCCGCCGGGGCAAGGCGCGCTGGCACAACGATCGCTCCAAGCCGATCGAGTGGGAGTACGACGGCGGCCGGTACCGACCAACGGAGATCGTCCGCCGAATCCTGACCGAGGCGGCCGGGATCGAGCGGAGCGTGCGAGGCCCGTCCTGGTGGGTTGTCGAGGACGGACGCGATCTTCCGGCCCTTGCCGGCAGTCCCCAGAAGAGCACGTTCGACTGGTCCGAGCTGCACGCACTCATGGGAGCGCTTTCCCACGGTCACTGGACCACCTACGGAGATCTCGCGAACGTGATCGGCACCGCGCCGCAGCCGCTGGGCCAACACATCAAGAACCGCCCTGAGTGTCCGAATGCGCAGCGGGTACTCGGCTCAGAGGGACGGCCAAGCCCGGGCTTCACCTGGAGCGACCCGACACGAACCGAGACGCAGCGTGAGGCCCTCGAGGCTGAAGGCCTCACCTTCTCCGGCGACCGGGCAGACCCAGCGCGCCAGCTCCCGAAGGACCAATTGGCAACTCTCATCGAGGACTGAATACCCGTGGCCGTCCCCCGGGCCGCTCTGGCCTGCACGGACACAGGCCTCAGCTCGGACTGGAACAGATAGCGTCGAACCAGATCGTCTCCAAGGGAGGTAACCGATGCCGGACGGTTCCATCGGCGCGCGCACGAAGAATGAGATCCCGTACGCCTGGTTCGTCAACAAGCCGGCGGACGTCGCTGCCGAGGACATGGAGGAGTGGCTCGCTGCAGGTCGGTGGCACTCACCGAGCCCGGACGCCCACGTCGAAACCCTCGGCGAGGTGCAGGTGGGTGACCCCATCGCCTGCAAGTCGGTGTCGTTCAAGCGCACCGGTCTGCCCTTCTTCACCGCGGACCGAGCGGCGTCAGTCATGCTTATCCACGCCACCGGTACCGTGAGGTCGGTAGACGCCAATGCGGGCCTGCTGGAGGTGGACTGGCGGCCGCTGGCCGAGCCGCGCGCCTGGTACTTCTACACCTCCGTCCAGTCGGTCTGGCGCGTGGGAGATGCGCGAGAGTTCAGCCGAGCGCTGCTCGCCTTCACGTTCCATGGAGCAGAGCAGGACATCGACGTCTTTCTCGCCGACCCCTTCTGGCAGCGGCGCTTCGTTCCGTACCCCGAGTTCACCTGGGTGAACTTCTACCGCGCACTCGCCACCCGACTTGCGGAGTTCGCCGAGGATCGTGCTCCACTGGTCGCCCGGTTCATCGACCTGGCCCGCACCGAGAAGTTTCTGAGCTCTTTCCTGGAGGACCAGTACGCCGACGGCTCCATCGGACCAGTCACCGACATCGACCCGTTCACGATGATGGCGACGTTCAACCGCGGCCTGCGCACAGAGAACCGGATGCGGATCGCGACCGCTCTCGCTGAAGCCCTCGAGGTCTCGGCCCCACTGCCGCGTGACTTCGACGGCGTCCCCCTGGTGCCGAACCAGAACTTCTGGTTCACCCGCTACGCCAAGAACCGCGGACCGGGTGACATTGACACGCTGTGGCAGGTGTTCCTGGCGGCTCTTGCTCTCGCAGAGGAGGACAGCCCGGCCAACAGGGAGGAGTTCGCCACTGCCTATGACGCCGCGCTGGATGTCTCCAACGTGCGCTGGAACCTCTCACAGGGGCTGTACTGGGCGCGGCCAGACACATTCGTCACGCTCGAGGGCCGTTCGCGCCCGTACCTCGCCCACCGATTCGATCTCGCGGCACCACAGGATGGTGCGTCGTACCTGGCCCTGACCGACGAGCTGCAGCGCATCTTTCGCAGCGGGCGGACGTCGATCACCTCCTACCCGCTGCTCTCCTATGCCGCATGGACCGTCGGCAGCGATGAGACGACGCCACGGACCGTCGGTGGCTTCGCCGAGTGGGCGGTTCGGTTTGCGCAGGTGACCGACCTCGACGTCGCGGAACACGGGTACAAACGCCGGGCCGCCCGCACGCTCCGCGAGGCAAGAGAGCAGCTGGTCAGTGACGACCCCACCTGGACCGAGACGTTCGCAACGGGCTTGAAGCAAGCGGCGAACCTCTTGCACTACATGTTCCGGGACGACGTCATCACAGCCGTCAAGGCGGAGCCGACCTACTGGGCCGACGTGTTTCGTGAGGTCTGGCGAGATGGATCACCGGCCGCCCTGGATCCACTGACCACCGCCCTACGCCAGAGGTTGCCGCGCGCGTACGTCGGGGCGTGCACGAGCCTCGGGGCACTGCTCCTCATGGCAGTCGACGTCGAGAACAACGCCCCGTACCTCACCAGCCGGACGGAGCAGTGGTACCAGCTCACCGACTTCCCGGGCCCTGCCGACAAGACCTCTGCGAGCGAGCGCTATGCCACCCTGCTGAGGTTCCTGGACGAGCTGGCCGGAGAAGTCTCTGCGCAGACCCAGACGTCGGTCACCAGGCTCGAAGCACAGGGCATGGCCTGGACGGTCACCGACGGCGACGTGCCGGAGACGTGGGACCCGAAGACTGCGGAAGGCTTCAAGCGGTACCGGGGTGACCAGGAACGGCCGCCTCGGGCGTGGCTCATCCGGCCGAGGCAACTCGCCATCGAGGAGTGGCTGGCCGGCGCGCAGGTGTCGTTGCGCGCGGAGTACCTCGGAGAGGTTTCACCGGGAGCGACGTGGTCGACCGTCCAGGACGCCGTCGAGGCCGGGTACCCCCAGGCGGAGTACCCCGAGCGGCAGGCGCTAACCCACGCATTTCACGCCCTTCTGTCCCGCATGGCCCCCAACGACGTCGTCGCGAGCCTCGACGGACAGGAGCTTCACCTCGGTCGCATCACCGGAGAGGTCGCGGCGGTCGACGGCCGGCTCCAACGTGACACGGACTGGTGGGCCAGCCTGCCGACCGCGACGCTCAGCGAGCGGATCTCCAGCGAGCTGGACCAGCAGGGAATCGTCGTCGAGATCACCGACGCGCTACCCGACCTCGAAGCCCTGCTGACCGGCGACCTCGAAGGGACAGAAGAAGCTGAGCCGACACCCGCATCCGACACCGGTCACCTGTCCTTCCCGGAGATCAGCGACGCGTTCGCAGCATCCGTCCATATGCCCGTGGACTTCCTCGCGGATGTCACCGACCTCCTCTTCGAGCGACGCCAGATCATCCTCTACGGACCTCCCGGCACGGGTAAGACCTACCTCGCGCTGGAGCTCGCCAAGTACCTCGCCGGGCCTGACCACCCGGACAACGTCCAGCTCGTCCAGTTTCACCCGTCATACTCCTACGAGGACTTCTTCGAAGGCTTCCGTCCCGCCGAGACCGACGCCGGAACGGTCACCTTCACAGTCCGGCCTGGCCCGCTGCGCCGGATCGCCCAGGAGGCTCGGCAGAATTCGAGTACGCCGTACTTCCTCGTCATCGATGAGCTGAACCGGGCGAATCTCGCCAAGGTGTTCGGTGAGCTGTACTTCCTGCTCGAGTACCGGCGTCGGTCGGTCCAGCTCCAGTACAGCCATGAGCAGTTCCGCCTTCCGGAGAACCTCTTCTTCATCGGCACGATGAACACGGCGGACCGCTCCGTGGCTCTGCTCGACGCAGCGATGCGCCGCCGGTTCGCTTTCGTCGAGCTCCACCCGGACGAGGCGCCCGTCGCCACCGTGCTCGAGAGGTTCCTCGCGGGCGTCGGTGAGCAGGATGAACGGCCGCGTCTCCTCGCCGCGCTGAACGCAGCGATCGACGACGACGACCGTGACTTCAAGATCGGCCCGTCCTACCTCATGCGGCCGGAGGCGGCGACGGATCGCGGACTGCAGCGGATCTGGCGCTATGACATCCTTCCGCTGCTGCAGGAGCACTACTACGGGCGTCTGTCGCCGGTCGACGTGGCCGCCCGCTTCGGACTGCAGGCCCTTCGCTCACAGGTTCACACCGGCTGGTCCGCACCGTCCGAGGTGAGCGACCTGTCATGACGCATCGCGTGGTCCTCGACGAACTCGACCGAGAGGGCCGGCTCGTCGATCTCACCGATGAGGAGGCGCACGCCCTCGCGGCTTCGGGGCTCGTGGCCATCCGTCCCGAACGGGACGGATGGCGGCTCCTGCCGAACGGGAGCGTGGGCACCGTCCGAACCAGCAGGCTACAGGTGGACGTGCTGCCGAAGGGATCGGTCGGGCTCGCCGACGTGATGTTCCTCCTCGGCTACGCACGCGACCCGGGGTTCCGACCGGAGGACGTCGCCGGATCCGTGACCGACGACCTGCTCCCAGCCCTCGCGCACACTCTGCTGCGTCTCAGCCGGGCGGCGCTGGGCCCCGGCATCCTGCAGGGGTACAGGACGGTCGAGGAAGCGCTGCCGACCGTCCGGGGTCGGATCCGGTTGAGCGACCAGCTCAGCCGCCGTCCTGGGTTGCCGCTTCCGGTGGAGGTGGCGCATGACGAGTTCACTCACGACATCGCCGAGAACCAACTCCTGCGCACCGCCATCCGGCGCATGCTCGCCGTCCCACGCATTGCGGACAGCGTCCGTCGCGAGCTCGGCCACCTCGACGGGAGACTGACGGGCGTCCACGTCGTCCCTCTCCGCACGCGCCGCCCGGAATGGTCGGCCTCACGGCTGAACGCTCGATATGTGCCGGCACTCCGCGTCGCCGAGCTCGTGCTGGACTGCCTGTCTGTCGACATGGGCGCCGACGGCTCACCGATGACCTCCTTCGTGGTGAACATGGCCGCCGTTTACGAGGACTTCGTCACGACCGCACTGGCGGAGGCGCTGGCCCCCTACCCCGGAACGACGCGCGCCCAGTATCCGGCGCGGCTGGACGCCGCCGAGCTCGCCGAGGGCCCGGGCATCACCATGCGAGTCGATCTCGTGCATCTCGTGCGCAAGAGGCCGGCCGTCGTCTTCGATGCGAAGTACATCGCCTCCGGACCGCGTGGGTACCCGAACGCCAACCACTACCAACTCCTGGCCTACTGCACGGCGCTCGACGTGCCCGTCGGCTGGCTGGTCTACGCCGGACGCGGCCCCGTTCAGGAGTACCGGATAGCGAACACCGACATCACGATCGTCGAGTACCCGCTCGATCTCTCGATGGAGCCGGGAGAGCTGCTGCAACGCGTCGAGCGCCTGGCCACCGACGCTCGTCTGCATGCCGGGGCGTTGATCGGAGTCTGAGCGCCAGCTCCGCTCGAGCGGGCCACACCAGCACGGTCGCGAGCAACGGTATTGGGCAACGCAGGGCGCGCTTCGTCCGCCCGGGTGAAGCGAAAGCACCGGAATGTCGGTCCTCCGCCCTACACTTCCCATCAGTTGTTGTCGACACCGATGTCTCGCCGGCAACGCCCTCCACGTCGTATCGAAAGGCTCGTCACATGAGCGCCCTCGGCCTCCAAGAGGTGTTCGGGCTGCTGTGGCCCGACTTCGCAGCCCTCTTCCGGGGCGAACTGGCGGGAGTCACCGCACTCATCGTCATCGTCCTCTTCGTCATCAGCGGCTGGTTCCTTTGGTTCGCCGTACGAGAGCGGCGCAGGGCACTGCGCAGGATCGGGCAGATACAGCTGATGCTCGACGGCGTCGCGACCGATGAGTTGATCGCCCGGCGTCCCGAGCTAAGGCAGCGTGCGGAGAGTGCGGACCCCTCCGTTCGTCACTTGTGGCGCGAGTTCGACGAGACGCTGGTCGAGTCACCAGACCGTACGAGCCTCTGGAACACGCTCGACGCCGAGCACTTCTTCAGCTCGCAGTCGCTCGCCCCGCGACTCATGCACAATCGACTGCTCACCGTTGTCCCGTCGATTCTCACTGCTCTCGGCGTCCTCGGCACGTTCATCGGGCTCACGACCGGGCTGAACGGCATGAATCTTGAGACGAACTCGACGGTGGACGAGCTGAAGACCGGTATCGACCACCTCATCGGTGGTGCCGCCGTCGCGTTCATGACGTCGGTGTGGGGCGTCCTGCTCAGCCTCGTCACCAACTTCACCGAGAAGGTGATGGAGCGCGATGTTGCACGCCGGATCAGCAGCCTCCAGGAACGCGTCGACGAGCTGTTCAAGCGGCATGCACCCGAGCAGTCGCTCGTCGAGATCATGGACAGCTCGCAGGAGACGTCCGTGGCAATGCAGGAGCTCCACGAGAAGATCGGGAGCAAGCTGCAGGAGGCCGTCGACGGGATCTCGACCGACCTTCAGTCCGCGCTCACCGCGGCGATCGAGTCTGCGATGGCGCCCTCGATGGAGAAGTTGGCGGCGGAGACCGCCGACCAGTCATCAGAGGTGTTCGAGCAGCTGGTGGGCAAGTTCACCGCCAGCTTCCAGGAGATCGGAACGACCCAGGCCGAGCGCATCGATGCGGCCTCGGAAGGACTGAGCGCTGCTCTCGACGACCTATCCGGCGGTGTGTCGCGCATGCTGCAGGACATGCAGGAAGGCGCAGAGGCGCAACGTGCGGCAACCGCCGAGCACGCGGCGAAGTTCCAGGAGCAGCTCGCCGAGCTCAGCGCGCTGGCTACGCGCCAGGCCGACCTCATCGGCACGTCGCTCAACCGGATCCTCGATGGCCTCAACCACGCCGGTGTCCGTATCACCGAGACGACCGAGAACCTCGCGCGTGCGGCCGGACATCTCGACGGCTCCTCGGAGAAGCTGTCGACCACCTCGGGGGAGCTCACCGACGCGCTGGCGGAGAGCCTGGACGCCCTCACCGACATCAAGCAGCACCATGCGACGGCTGCACAGCTGCTCAGTGACCACTCCGCCCGGCTGGCGACGCTGCAGGTCACGACCCTCGCCGCCGGTGACAAGCTCAGCTCGGCCGCCACGGCAGCCGACGAGGGCTTCACTGCACTCCGCTCACATCAGCAGCAGTTCGTTGCCGAGCTGAAGGCGCAGGTCGAGGGCCTCAGTGCATCGATGACCGAGTGGCTGGACGACTACTCCAGGGCCGTCGTCGAGCAGACGAACGACCGGATGAATGTGTGGAACGAGCACAGCCGCGCCTATGCGAGCGAGATGCTCCGCGCCGTCGGCGCACTCTCGGAAGCAATCGACGAGCTGGAAGGGAAGGGCCGTGAGATCTCCGCGACGGCGATCGTCAACTGACGCCGACGGCGGCGACCCGTACTGGATTTCGTTCTCCGACCTCATGTCGGCGCTGCTGGTGATCTTCATCCTCGCCGTCGT
>Ga0079224_100017205_pt1 | contig 10183 bp, 11 predicted proteins | sample Stecom2015_FD_80414 | JGI IMG/M metagenome (GOLD analysis project Ga0079224, IMG submission 80414) | Agricultural soil microbial communities from Utah to study Nitrogen management - Steer compost 2015 | ecosystem: Environmental > Terrestrial > Soil > Agricultural land | place: USA: Utah... | reverse complement strand
CGATCCCACAGCTCCGGGGCATGTACAACGGCGACCGGGCGAGGAAGCTGACGCTGGTCGAGCACGGGTTCCGGCTGCCGAGCGCGCTGGACAACCGGCCGTTGAGGTTCGAGGAGTGGGAGGGGCTGGTGCCGCGGGCGCTGTTCGTCTCCGCGACGCCGGGGGACTACGAGCTCGAGAAGTCCGGCGGGGTGGTGGTGGAACAGCTCATCCGGCCGACCGGCCTGCTGGATCCGGAGGTCGAGGTGCGGCCGATCAAGGGCCAGGTGGACGACCTGATCGCGGAGATCCGGGAGCGGGAGGCGAAGGGCGAGCGCGTCCTGGTGACGACGCTGACGAAGCGGATGGCGGAGGACCTGACGGACTACCTCCAGCAGATCGGGATTCGGGTGCGGTACATGCATTCGGACATCGACGCGATCGAGCGGATGGAGATCCTTCGGGACCTGCGGCTGGGCAAGTTCGATGTGCTGGTGGGCATCAACCTGCTGCGTGAGGGGCTGGACCTCCCGGAGGTCTCGCTGGTCGCGATCCTGGACGCGGACAAGGAAGGGTTCCTGCGGGACGAGCGATCGCTGATCCAGACGATCGGGCGGGCGGCGCGGAACGCGCAGGCGAAGGCGATCATGTACGCGGACCGGATCACCGGGTCCATGCGCCGGTGCATCGATGAGACGAACCGCCGGCGCGAGGTGCAGCGGCGCTACAACGAGGAGCACGGGATCATCCCGCAGACGATCGTGAAGAGCGTCGAGGAGCGGCTGCTGAGCACGCGCGTTGCGGATGCGCGGGCGCAGGCCCCGGCCCAGGTGAAGGAGGAGCCGGCGCGCTACGGCGACGAGGTGGACCTCGAGGAATGGGCGAAGATCCTGGAGCAGCAGATGCGCGAGGCGGCCGCGATGCTGGACTTCGAGCGGGCGGCGGTGCTGCGGGACGAGCTGCTGGAGGTCAAGGCGAAGCTGGGCGGGGCGGGGAACGCGCCGGCACGCGGAGGCGCCGGCAGAGCGGCCGGCGGCTGAGGGACGGGTGTGGCCGTGGGCGAGGCGATCCTGGGCCCCGCGCTGCTGACGGAGGCGGAGCTGGAGGCGTGGGGCCGCTCGATCGGCCGCACGGTGGAGCCGCCGGTGGTCCTCGCCTTGCGCGGCGAGCTGGGCGCCGGGAAGTCGGTGCTGGCGCGTGCGGTCGCGCGCGGCGCCGGGGTGACGGGCGCGCTGCCCTCGCCGACGTTCAACCTGGTCTACCGGTACGAGGCCGACCGCGGCATCGTCGTCCATCATCTCGACCTGTACCGGCTCGAGGACGCGGAGGAGGTCTGGGAGCTGGGGTGGGCGGAGCTGGGCGAGGATCGCGATGTGGTGCTGATCGAGTGGCCGGAGCGGGCGGAATCGTTGCTGCCGGCGCGGCGCTGGGATATCTATCTCGCGATACCGGAGCCAGGGGCGATGGTCCGGCGGGTCAGGGCGGTGCGGCGGGGCGCGGCGCCGGCGCTGCCTGAGCTGCCGGTCGGTGGGGCGGAAACGGGTTCGGATTAGGGCTTCGGATCCGGGGCGTCGGATTCGGAGCGGGGTGGGAGAGGGATGCGACCGTATCTGGCCATCGAGACGTCGACGGCGACCGGCGGCGTGGCGGTGGGCCGCGGCGAGCGGGTGCTGGCGGAGGTCACGCTCGGCGTTCAGGCGCGACACTCCGAAGCCGTGCTGCCGGCCGTGGACTTCGCTCTGCGCGAGGCCGGGGTCGCGCCGCGGGATCTGGCGGGCGTGGTCGTGGGCGGCGGACCGGGCTCGTTCACGGGCGTCCGGCTCGCGGCCGCGATGGGGAAGGGGCTCGTCCGAGCGTTGGGTGTTCCGCTCTACGCGTACTCCGGGCTGGCAGCGCTGGCGGCGTCCGCCGGGGCGGGCGAGCGGCCAGTGTGCGCGCTGTTCGATGCGCGTCGCGGCGAGGTGTACGCGGCGTGCTACCGGTTCCCGGGCTTTTCGCGGATGGAGGTCGTGCAGGCGCCGGTGGTCTGCCCCGTGGAGGAGGTGTTGCGATCGACAGCCGATCTCGCACCGCTCTTCGCGGGCGACGGCGCGCTGCGGCACCGGGACGCGATCGAGGCCGCGGGGCTGACCATCGCGCCGGTGCACCTGGGATTGCCGCGGGCGGCCGCTCTGCTCTGGCTCGCCGATCTGGCGCCGGAGGCGGGCCGGGTCGAAGCGCCGGCGGATTGGGAGCCCCTCTACCTGCGGGCGGCGGGCGCCGAACGAGGGACGGCGGTGCATGGATGACGGGATCGTGATCCGGGCGGCGCGGGCGGAGGACGTGCCGCAGATCATGGACATCGAGCGCGCGTCGTACTCGATGCCGTGGACGGAGACGACCTTCCGTGGGCTGATCGAGCGGGGCGACGCGGACGTCCTCGCGGCGGAGGCGGAGGGCCGGGTCGTGGGCTACGCGGCGTGCTGGGTGGTCGTGGACCAGGCCGAGCTGGGCAACATCGCGGTGGCGCCGGACTGGCGCCGGCGGGGCGTGGGGGCGCGGCTGCTCGAGGCGGTGGTCGAGCACTCGCGAGGGCGTGGCGTGCGCGAGCTGTTCCTCGAGGTGCGGGTGTCCAACGACATCGCGCAGCGGCTGTACCAGCGCCACGGCGTCCGGGAGGTCGGCCGCCGGCGGAACTACTACGTCGCGCCGGTGGAAGACGCCCTGGTGATGTGCAAGCTGCTGGACCTCTGAGGGAGGGCCAGGGCAAGGGCGAGGGCGGGGGCAAGGGAGGCTCCGATTCCTGGCCCGGGGTGGTGTGGCCGGCCGGCGCCTTGTCCGTGTGACTGCTAATCGACGATCCAGGAGAGACTGATGCCGAAATTTCCGGCGCTCCGGATGCGGCGGCTGCGCCGTACGGCCGCGATGCGGCGGCTCGTCCGCGAGACGCGCGTGAGCGTGGACGACCTGATCCTGCCGCTGTTCGTGGTTCCGGGGTCGGGCGTGCGGCGGCCGGTGGCGTCGATGCCCGGCGTGGCGCAGACGTCGGTGGACGAGGCGGCACGGGATGCGGCGGAGGCGGCGGAGCTGGGGATCCCAGCGGTGCTGCTGTTCGGCATCCCCGAGTCGAAGGACGAGGCGGGCAGCGAGGGGTACGCGGAGGACGGCATCGTGCAGCGGGCCGTGGCGGCGATCAAGGAGGCGGCGCCGGGGCTCGTCGTGATCACGGATGTGTGCCTGTGCGAGTACACGTCGCACGGGCACTGCGGCGTGCTGCGGGACGGCACGGTGGACAACGACGCGACGCTGGAGCTGCTGGCGCGGCAGGCGCTGAGCCACGCGGCGGCAGGCGCGGACGTGGTGGCGCCGAGCGACATGATGGACGGGCGGGTGGGCGTGATCCGCGGCGCGCTGGACGCGGAGGGGTTCGCCGACGTGGCGATTCTCTCGTACGCGGCGAAGTTCGCGTCCGCGTTCTACGGCCCGTTCCGGGAGGCGGCGGAGAGCGCGCCGCAGTTCGGCGACCGGCGGGGCTATCAGATGGACCCGGCGAACGGGCTGGAGGCACTGCGCGAGGTGCAGCTCGACATCGAGGAGGGCGCGGACATCGTGATGGTGAAGCCGGCGCTCGCGTACCTCGATGTCGTGCGACGGGTCAAGGATGCGACGGGCTACCCTGTCTGCGCGTATCACGTGTCGGGCGAGTACGCGGCGGTGAAGGCGGCGGCGGCGCAGGGCTGGCTGGACGAGGATCGGGCGATGAGGGAGGTGCTGACGTCGATCAAGCGCGCGGGGGCGGACTTGATCGTGACGTACTGGGCGCGCGAGTTCGCGCGTGGCGCGACGTCGTCCGATTGACACCCCGGAAGGGTCCATCTATTTTCTGTACAATCTCCCCGGGCACTTTTCGTCGGTCCATCGGCGATGAGCCGGAGTCTCAACAAGGCGGTGCTGATCGGCAACGTCGGCGCGGACCCGGAGGTCCGGACGACGGCCGGCGGTAGCCGCGTCGCGAGTTTTTCGCTGGCGACGAGCCGGCGCTGGACGACGCGGAGCGGCCGCGAGCACGAGAAGACCGAGTGGCACCGCATTGTGGCCTGGGACCGTTTGGCGGAAGACGTCGAGCGGTTCGTCAGGAAGGGAGACCGGGTCTACGCGGAAGGGCGCCTCGAGTACCGTAGCTGGCAGGATGCGTCCGGCCGGACACGGTACGCGACGGAGATCGTCGCGCAGGAGCTGATCCCGCTGGGTGGCTCCGCGGAGCGGTCGCCGGCGCGAGGGGCGGACCGTGCGACGGGGATGGAGCCCGAGTCGGATCTCTCCGGCCGGGGCCGGTCGTCGTCATGGGCTGACGCGGGGTCGGGCGAGCGCCCGATCGCGGAGGAAGACGACCTGCCCTTCTGAAGGAGAGAGCCCGGTCATGAGAGCCCTGCGGCAGCCCACGATCCTGCTGGTGCTGGCGGTCGGAGCAGCGAGCCCGCTGGCGGCGCAGGAGCGGACGGGGGACGCGCCACCGGAGCAGCGGACGCACGTCGTGCGTCGTGGCGACACGCTCTGGGACCTCGCCCGCCTGTACCTGAGCAACCCGTTCCAGTGGCCCAGGATCTTCGAGGCGAATCGCTCGCAGATCCGGGACCCGCACTGGATCTATCCGGATCAGCGGTTCGTGATTCCGCCGGTCGTGGCGGATGCGGTCGCGGTGAGGGAGGCGGTAGCGGAGCCGGTGGGCCAGGTGCGGGCGGTGGCGGCGGAGGAGGCGCCGGCGGTCGCCCGGCGGCCCGGGCGGACGCTCTTCTATCCGGGCGCGCGGCTCGAGGAGCCGACGGCGCCGGAGGGCCGGGAGATCGAGGTGCGGGAGCTGGCCGCCCTGCCCGAGGTGCAGCCGGGCGAGTCCGAGTCGGCCGCGTGGCTGGCGGATCGCCGCAACCTGGGGGTCCTGGGACGCGTCGTCCAGGAGGTCGGTGCGCGCGGGGACAAGGATCGGCTGCTCCACTCGATGCACCCGCGCGACCTCGTGTACGTGGCGTACGAGGGCGCCGGGCGGCGTCCCGCGGTGGGCGAGCAGCTCATGCTCGTGGCCGTGGGCCGGGGCGTCGGTCGCTGGGGCCGCGTGATCGAGCCGACGGCGGTCGCGACGGTGCGGGAGCTGGCGGACGACGTGATGCTCGTTGAGCTGTCGCGGCAGTTCGGGCCGGTGCACGCGGGCAACCTGGCGGTGCCGGTGCAGCGGTTCGAAGGGGCGCCGGTGGCGCGCGTGCCGGTGGAGTCGGGCCCGGAGGGCGAGCTGATCGATTTCCGGACGCGGCAGCCGCTGCCGGCGGTGCTCGACCAGGCGTTCGTGAGCCTGGGGCGGGCGGACGGTCTCGAGATCGGCGACGAGCTGGAGGCGTACCGGCCGGAGCGGCCCTCGGCGGACAACTCGGTCTGGCTGCCCGAGGAGCGGGTGGCGGTGCTGCGGGTGGTGCGCGTCGAGGAGGAGAGCGCGACGGTGCGCGTCGCGGGCCTGAGCCAGCCGACGCTGGAGCGGGGCCTGCCGGTGCGGCTCGTGCGCAAGGCGCGCTGACCTCACGCGCAGGGCCGCCTTCGCAGCGGACCGGGAACCGCTGGTCGCTGGTCGTACGGGCGCCGCAAGGCGCCCGTATCCTTGTCAACGGGTGGGAATGGTTCTCACGCTGCACGGGGTGGCCCTGGGGCTTTACGTGGCAGGGACGGCTGGCCTGGCCGCTGCGCTGGCGGGCGGGCGTGCCTCCGTGCCGCGCTGGTGCATGGCGGTCAACGCCGCCGGAGTCCTGTGCCACGGTGCGGCCCTCGCCGCGTTCGCCGGGGAGTTCGGCGAGCTTCCGCTCGTCGGGATCGCGCCGTCGCTGTCGAGCCTGGGGTTCGTGATCGCCGTGCTGGCCACGGGGGCCGGCGGGCTGGGGGAAGGGCGGCCATTGGGGCTGGTGGTCGTGCCACTCGTGGCGCTGCTCGTGGCCGTGGCGCTCGCGTTGGGCCTGGCGCCGACGGGCGAGGAGCTGTCGTTCCGCGGTCCCTGGTTCGCGCTGCACGTCGTCCTCGGGTTTCTCTCCTACGCGGGCCTCGCGGTTGCTTTTGCCGCGGGGCTCCTCTATCTCCTACAATTCCGTGAGTTGAAGGGGAAGCGGTTCGGGCGCATGTTCCGCTTCTTCCCGCCGCTCGGCACGCTGGACCGGGTGGGCCGGCGAGCGCTGGCGATCGGGTTCCCGGCGCTGAGCCTCGCCATTGCCCTGGGCTGGGCGTGGACGGTCCGCTTCCAGCGGTCGTTCGCGGTGCGGGATCCGGAGGTCATCTGGGGCCTTCTGACATGGGTGGTGTTCGTGGTGGCGCTGGCGGCGCGAGCAGGTGGGGCGGAGCGCGATCGGCGTGGCGCGTTGGCGAGCGTGATCGGCTTCGTCGTCGTGGTGCTCATGTACGTGGTGCTCCGGCTATCCATGGTCGAGGGCCGTGTTTTCCTGTGAGGATGGACGAGCGCGTGCACGGGACCGGTCACGAGCGCGGGGGAGCGGCGCGCATGCGGCGCCGCGTTGCGGCTGGCGCATCGGAACACGCGGTGCGCGGGGCGGGGTATGACGGCGGCGCGCTGCGGGGGGGCGGCGACCGAGTCGGTGATGGCGTGCGGTCATGGCGATTGCGGTCGTAGGTCTGAGCCACCGCACCGCACCCATTGAGGTGCGCGAGCGTTTCGTATTCGGGGCGAAGGACGCCGAAGCGGCCCTGCTGGACCTGCTGAGGCGGGGTGTCTCGCGGGAAGCGGTCCTGCTCTCGACGTGCAACCGGACAGAACTGTATCTGGGCGAGGTTGCTGGAGAGGGGGAGCGCGAGGCCGTGGCGCTGCTCGCCGCACGCGCGGATCTGCCGGAAGCGGAGGCGAGGCAGCACCTGTACGTCCACCGCGACCGGCGGAGCGTGGAGCACCTGTTCCGGGTCGTATCGAGCCTGGACTCGATGATCCTGGGCGAGGCTCAGATCCAGGGGCAGGTGAAAGGCGCGTACGAGGCGGCGTGCGCGATGGGCGGCGGGACGGGGGTGGTGGGGCCGGTGCTCTCGCGCCTGTTCGAGGCGGCGCTCGCCGTCGGGGGACGCGTGCGCGCCGAGACGCGGCTCGGCGAGGGGGCGGCGTCGGTGCCGGGTGCGGCGATCGAGCTGGCGCGGAAGGTCTTCGGCTCGCTGCGGGGGCTGCGTGGGCTGGTGCTGGGGGCAGGGGAGATGAGCGAGCTGATGCTCTCCTGCCTGGCGGCGGAAGGCGTGCGGGCAACGGTGGTGGCGAGTCGGTCGGAGGCGCGGGCGCGGGAGCTGGCCGCGCGGGGCGGCGTGGATTTCCTGCGGTTCGAGGAGATCGGCCCGGCGCTGGCCGAGGCGGACATCGTCGCCGCGGCGACCGCGGCGCCGCACGTCGTGCTGACGCGAGACCTGGTTTCGCGGGCGCTTCCGGGCGGAGCGCGCAAGCCGCTGTGCATCCTGGACATTGCGCTGCCGCGCGACGTGGAGCCTGAGGTCGGCGAGCTGGAGAACGTGTTCCTCTACGACATCGACGATCTCGAGCAGATCGTGACCGGCAGCCTGGCGCGCCGGCGGGACGAGATCCCGGCGGCGGAGCGCATTGTCGTGGAGGCGGTGACGGACTACTGGCACTGGTACGCGGCGCGGGATGTCGTGCCGGTCATCCGGGCGCTGCGGGACCGAGCGGAGGCGACGCGGCGGGAGGAGGTGGCGAAGGCGCTGTCCAAGCTCAGCCACCTCTCCGAGGCGGACCGTGAGGCCGTGGAGCGGCTGACGAGGCAGTTGCTGGCGAAGGTCCTGCACGCGCCGACGGTGCGCCTGCGGGAGGCAGCGGCGAACGGGCGTGGGTCCGGGGTCGCCGAGGCGGCGCGATTCCTGTTCGAACTCGACGACGAAGCGCAAGGGGAGCGCGAATGAGTGGCAGGCGTGTGCTGGTCACGGGTGGCGCCGGCTTCATCGGCAGCCACGTAGCCGAGGCGTACCGCGACCACGGTGACCAGGTGTGGATCGTGGACGACCTGTCGTCCGGGCGAGTGTCCAACGTCCCGGATGGCGTGGAGTTCCGGCGCATGGACATCGGCGACCCGGAACTGGATGCGCTGTTCAAAGAGGTCGGCGGGTTCGACGTGGTGAACCATCACGCGGCGCAGATCGACGTGCGCAAGTCGGTCGCGGACCCGAGGGCGGACGCGCGCATCAACATCGACGGCCTGCTGAACGTGCTGGAGTGTGCGCGGCGGCACGGGGTGGGGCGGTTCGTGTTCGTGTCGTCGGGCGGGGTCGTCTACGGAGAGGCGGAGCAGAGGCCGACGCCGGAGACCGCGCCGAAGCAGCCGGTTTCACCGTACGGCGTGACGAAGCTGGCGGCGGAGTACTACCTGTACTACTACCACCAGGTCCACGGGCTGGACTACGCGGCGCTGCGCTACTCGAACGTGTACGGCCCGCGGCAGGACCCGCACGGCGAGGCTGGCGTGGTGGCGGTGTTTTCGAACCTGATCCGATCGGGCAACGGGCTGAAGATCTTCGGCGACGGCGAACAGACGCGGGACTACGTGTACGTGGGTGACGTCGTGGCGGCGAACCTCGCGTTGAGCGAGGGGCCGCTCGAGCGAGCGGCGGCCGTGGACGACCGCGCGTTCAACGTGGCGACGGGCATGGAGACGACGGTGAACACGCTGGCGCGGCTGCTGATGGAGGCGGCAGGCCGCGAGGTGCAGATCGAGTACGCGCCGGAGCGGCCGGGCGAGCTGAGGAACTCGAGCCTGGACACGAGCCGGTTGCGGGGACGGGGTTGGAAGCCGAGCGTCTCGCTGGCCGAAGGCCTGAAGCTGACGTACGAGTACATTGCGGGAGGAGGGAACGGCCGGTGATGTGGGCGGCGATGCTCCAGGACCCGTCGCGGCTGAACGCGCTGGATCTCGTGCTGGGCGGGAGCCTCTCCGCTCAGATCGTGCTCGGAGTGACGGCGTTGTTCTCGCTCGTGAGCTGGTTGATCATCTTCTGGAAGCTGGGGCAATTCCGGCGGGTGCGCCGGCAGGGCATGGCGTTCGTGCGCTCGACCGAGCGGCTGCACCGTCTGGAGGATATCTCGCGGTCGGTGTTGCGGCTGCCGGACTCCCCGTATACGCGCGTGTTCCGGAACGGGATCACGTTCTTCGGCGAGCTGCGGCCGGGGGCGTTCCGGGAGGGTGCGGAAGGGGGGCAGGGCCTGTCGGAGGCCCAGCTCCACGCATTGCGGCTGGTGCTGGAGAAGGGGCAGGCGGAGGAACGAGACCAGCTCGCGGCGGGGCTCGCGTGGTTGGCGATCATCGCGGCGACCGCTCCGCTGCTGGGGCTGCTGGGCACGGTGATCGGCGTGATGAACTCGTTCCTCGGTGTGGCACACAGCGGCAGCGCGAACATCGCGGCGGTCGCGCCGGGCATCGCGGAGGCGCTGGTGACGACGGTGGCCGGGTTGGCCGTGGCGATCCCCGCGGTCGTCGCGTACAACTACTTCGTCAGCCGGCTGAACGCCGTGAGTGGCGAGCTGGAAGGGTTCGCGAGCGAGTTCATCGGCGTGCTGGCGCGTGAAGGGAGGCTGTAGGCGATGCTCGACCCGCGCGGGCGGCGGCGTCACAACCTGCCACTGAGCGCCGACATCAACATCACGAACCTGGTGGACGTGGCGTTCGTGCTGCTGATCATCTTCATCATCACCGCGCCGATCCTCCAGGGCGGGGTGGAGGTGCAGCTTCCGAAAGGGGAGGCGGCGCCGATCACGACGGCGGATGCGGTGACGGTGACAGTGGCGCGGGACCGGATCTACATGGACCGGGTGCCCGTCAGCTCGCTGACGGAGCTGGAACGTCTGCTCGAGCGGCAGTTGGCGGAAAAGGGGACGCGGCGGGTGTACCTCCGGGGGGATTCGGCCGTCGCATACGGCGAGGTCACCGCCGTGCTCGGCGTTCTCCAGCGGCTGGACGTGGTGGACGTGGGAATGGTGTTCGAGCCCGAGCCGCGCCGGAGGCGGTGAGGTGGCCGGGCTGCACGGGACGCTCCCGCGCGTCAGGCGGGGTCCCGGCCGGGGCGCGATCGCGGGATCGGTGGGGCTCCACGCGGCGCTCGTGCTGCTGTTCATCGCGTCCGGGCTCCGGCCGCAGCCCGAGCTGCCGGAGTTGATCGTCTACCGGGTGAACATCGTGTCCCCGCCGCCGCAGGTCCTCGG
>Ga0079224_100017203_pt1 | contig 10183 bp, 6 predicted proteins | sample Stecom2015_FD_80414 | JGI IMG/M metagenome (GOLD analysis project Ga0079224, IMG submission 80414) | Agricultural soil microbial communities from Utah to study Nitrogen management - Steer compost 2015 | ecosystem: Environmental > Terrestrial > Soil > Agricultural land | place: USA: Utah... | reverse complement strand
CGCACGTCTATCTGCCGAATCCGGGCCTCGGCCCCGACCAGATCCGGCCCTGGCTCGCGAGCCTCGGCGAGTCGCTGCCGGCGGATGCCGGGCACTCGCTCGAGGATCTCGCGTACGCCTACGCGCGTCGCGGCCCGGGCCTCGTGCTGCTCGTCGACGACGCGGACGGGATGCCGGCGGAGATCGCCGAGGCCTTCGCCGCGGTGCTCGCGCGCACCGAGGACCGGCTGCGCCTGGTGCTGGCCGGCGCGGACGAGGCGCGACTCGCGAAGGTGCTGCGGCGGCTCGGCGGCCAGGCCGAGCGCGTCGCGATCGAGCCCCCGCCGGCGGCCGCGGACGCGCCGCCCCCCGCGCCGCGTTCCGTCCCGATGCACGCGCCTGCTGCTTCGCGGGAGCTTCTGCGCGCACAGCGGTCGGCCATCTTGCAGGATCCGGTGCGTGCGCGAAGGCCGGCCGCCACGGAGGAGCCGGTGCACGCGCAGAAGCCGGCCGCCACGCAGGAGTTCGTGGAAGCGGAGCGTCCGGCTGCCTTGCAGGAACCCGTCGCCGCGCAGGGGTCTGCCGACGTGCACGAGCCCGCGGCCGCGCAAGCGCCCGCTCCCCGACCGGCACCGGCGTCGTCTTCCGCCGCGGAGGTGCCCGCGCCGGGCGACGGGGACGAGCCGCTCGCAGCGCCCGCTCCGCCTCGCGCGGTGCAGGCGCTTCCTGCGCGCGACGAGCCCGAGCCGCTCGCGACGCACGGCCCGCTTCCGGGAGCGCCTGCCCTCGTCTCGTGCGACGAGCCCGCGCCGATACCGGCGCCCGGGGCGGCCGCGCCGCTGCCGACACCGATGAACGTCTCCATCGCGGCGCCGGAACCGGCCGACGGCTCCGCGTCCGACGACCCGCCCGCGGCGAGGGCTCTCGCGACGACAGCGGCACCACGCGAGATCGCGATCGAGCCGGCCGGCGCGTCGACCTCCGCCCGCGATCCGGAGCGCGAGGCGCCGCCCGAGCCGCCCGCCGCCGCCGAGCGCGAGCCGACGGCCGGCGCGAGCGTGCGGCCCGAGCAGGCAGAGGCTCCGGTGGCCCGCGCCGCGCCCGCGCGGCGATCGCCGCTCGGTCGCCGCCTGGGACGCGCGCCGCGCGTGCCGGGGCGGCTCGTTGCGCTCGCCGCGGCCGCGGTCCTGTTCGCGCTCGCCACGGCCGGGATCTTCGCGTGGCGCGACGACGGATCTCCCGATCCGCCCGTCGCCTCGCGCGCCGCCACCGAGCCGCCCGCGCCCGCACCGGGGGTCGCCGGCGCGGCGCCGCGCGGAGCGGCCGCCGGGGTGCCCGAGGCAGCGGCCGGGGCCGCGCCCCTCGTCGTCCGGTCCGAGCTCTGGCCCCCGGTCGCCGAGGGCCCGCCGCCCGCACCGGCCGACGAGCCGCCCGTCGAGCCGCCTGCGATCGCGGACGACCGCGCGCCGATCGCGGCCGCGTCCGAATCCGAGCCCGCGTTCGGCGCGGCCGGGGCGGCGAAGCCCAACGCCGAGCCGGCCGCGACCGCCCCCGAGCCGGTCGTCGCGGCGGCCGAAACCGAGTCGGCGGCCGTCGAGGCGGTCGCGCCGGCGCCGCGCGCCGACCCGCTCGCAATCGTCCCCGCGCTCGACGCTGCCGCCGCGCCCGCGCTCGACGCCGCTGCCGCGACCGTGCCCGACGCTGCGATCGCGCCAACGCTCGACGCTGCCGCCGCGGCATCGGAGCCCGAGCCCGCGGCCGACGCGGCGGCCCCCGCGGCGATCGCCGCGCCGCGCGTCGAACCGCTCGCGGCCGAGCCCGAGCCCGCCGTCGTCGAGTCCGAGGCGCCGCCGTCGCGCGGCGCCGGCGGCCCGCTGCGCGGCGCCAGCGCGGCCCCCGAGCCGAACGCCCCCGCCGCGACGGCGACCGAGGCGGCCGCCGCGGACGCGGCGCCGCCGCTCGCGACGCCGTCGACCGGCGCCACCGGCGCGGCGTCGTCCACCGCCGCGCCGACACCGATCGACGTCGCCGCCGCGCCGCCCGTCGCGCCTTCGCCCGCTTCTGCGGCGCCCGCGGCCCCGGAGCCCGCGGGCGCGCCCGCCCCGCCCGCCGAAGCGGCGCCCGAGGCCGCGGCCGCGGCCGAGCCCGTGCTCGTGAACGTGAACGCCCGCCCGTGGGCGCACATCGCGGTCGACGGCGAGGCGCTCGGCGTGACGCCGCTCGGGAACGTGCCGATCGAGCCCGGGCTGCGCCGCATCCGCGCCGAGATGGCGGACGGCACCGTGATCGAGCGCGAGGTGCGCATCGACGCCGCGAACCGGCGCGTGTCGTTCCCGTAGCGCCGGCGCGCCCGACGCTACTTCGCGTCGCCGCGCGAGAGCTCGCCCAGGCGGCCGCCGGGGTGGCGGGCGTGGTACTCCGCGCGCGTGAAGCCGCGCGCCGTCTCGAGGCCCGTCGACAGCGCGGCCAGCACCAGCAGCTCGGCGGCGATGCTGGCGCGCGGCGCGAGGCCGAGCCCGCCGCCCTCGCGCGCGACGGCGGCGTCGAGCGTCACGTCGGCCGCCTTCGCGAGCGGCGAGTCGAGCCCGCCCGTGATCGCGATGATGCGCGCGCCGAGCGCCTTGAGCGTCGACACGGCGGCCAGCAGCTCTCCCGTCGTGCCGCTGTTGCTGATCGCGATCACGACGTCGCCGGGCACGATCTGGCCGGCGCTGCCGTGCACGGTCTCGGTCGCGTGCAGGAACTGCGCGGGCGTGCCGGTCGAGGCGAGCAGCGAGGCGCCGTAGCGCGCCAGGTGCTCGGGCTTGCCGACGCCGGTCACGTGCACGCGCCCGCCGGCGGCCTCGGCGTTGCGGATCAGCGCGAGCGCGTCGGCGTACGATTGGGGCGAGAGGCGCCGGCGCAGCGCGGCCAGCTCCTCGAGCGCGATGTCGAAGGCCTCCTCGATTTCGGCGAGCGTGGGATCGGGCGGCGGCGGCGGCAGGACGAAGGGCGCGACGTCGTACAGCTCGAGCGCACGCCGGCGCGCCCACTCGACGTCGGCGGGGAAGGCGCCCATGCGCTCGACGCAGGCCGCGCCGCACGCGTTGGCGAGGCGCAGCGCGTCCTCCCAGCCGAGCCCGTGGTGCAGCCCGGCGTGCAGCCCGCCGAGGAAGGCGTCGCCGGCGCCGGTCGCGTCCACGACCGTGACACGCGGCGGTGGCACGATCCCCTCGAACGCGTCCGCCGACGCCGCGGCGCCGCGCTCGCCGTCGGTCACGACGACCGCGTGGCAGCCGAAGCGCTTGCGCAGCCCGCGCGCCAGCTCCAGGGCGTCGGCGTCGCCGGCGCCGAGCAGCGCGCGCGCGGCCCGCTTGCTCGGCTTGAGCAGGTCGGCCAGCCCGAGCACCTCGTGCAGGGTCGCCTCGTCGCCGAGCGCGGGCACGGCGTCCGCGGGCGGCACGTCCAGGTCGACCGTGGTCTCGAGGCCCGCCTCGCGCGCGATGCGCAGCGCCTCGCGCACCGCCGCGAGCGGCACCTGGTGCACCTCGGTGGTGAGCCGCGCGCCGCGGCGCACGAAGCCGGCGTGGCGCGCGCGCACCTCCTCGGCGGTGAGCTCGGCGGTCGCGGCGGGGTCGAAGTAGATCGCGCGCTCGCCGCTCGCGTCGAGGAAGATCTCGGCCACCGAGCTGGCGCTGCCGTCGAGGGTGAGGTGGTGCTCGATGCCGGCGCGGTCCATCGCGGCGCGCAGCACGCGGCCCGGCTCGTCGTCGCCCTGCTTGCCGAAGATGCCCGTGCGGAGCCCCAGCGCGCTGGCCCAGCCGAGCTGGTTCAGGATGACGCCGCCGATGAAGGTCGCGACGGAGCCGCCTTCGGCGAGCCGGAGCAGCGCGCCCTTCTCGTCGGGCCCGACGATGCGCGCGGCGCGGTGCAGCCGGTCGACGACCATCGAGCCGAGGCCCACGAGGTGGAGCCTCTCGCTGCTCGGCCGGCGCGCCGACTCGCGGGTCGTGCTCACGGCGACCGGCGTGCGGCGCTCACACGCTGCGCAGGCCGCTCTCGCGCTCGCTCGCGAGCGCGGGCGCGCCCGGCGCCACGCTGACCCACGGGGCGCGGATCGTGCGGGCGGCCTTCTCGCGCACCTTCGCGAAAACCTCGTCGAAGCGCTCGGCGTCGGGGCTCGCGAGCTTCGGCGTGCCCGGCGCGACCGCGTCGCTCGTGATCACACCGAGGTGTACGAGCGCACGCTTGAGGCACGCGATCGTGCGGCGGCCGCTCGTCGAGTGGGTGCCGCGCCGGAAGTCGGCCAGCACCTCGCGCACCTGCGCCATGCGCTCGGCGTCGCCGGCGCGGCACACCTGCCAGGCGCGCGCCCACTCGCGGGGCAGCGCGTTGGCGGGGCCCGCGACCACGCCCGCCGGCACGGCGCCGTGCATCCGCCAGCGGTTCCAGTGCTCGACCAGCGTGCCCCAGGGCCCGCTGCGCGGCTTGAACAGGTCGAAGATCAGCATCGCGTCGCCGACGTAGATCGCGAACTCGCCGCGGTCGTTGAAGGTGCGCGCGGCCTTCGTGTAGTTGCCGAGCACCTTGCGCGGCGCCGACACCTTGATGCCGCGCACGAAGTCGAGCCGCGACAGCGCCTTCACCTGGCGGGTGCGGATGTGCGGGACCTTGGGATCGATCGCGATGTCGGCGTTGTCGTACAGGTAGACCGGGATGCGGCGGGTGCGCGCGTCGAGGAGGTCCGCGATGTCGCGGGCCACGAAGCGCACCGGGTCGTCGACGCCGGCGATCGAGAGCGGCGCCAGCACGGCGGCGTCCGCCCCGCAGGCGATCGCGAGGTCGAGGTTCTCGAGCGTCTCCTCGGGGCTCGGCGCCGTGATCCCGGCCCACATCTCGACCTCGCGCCCGCCGAGCCGGGTCGAGCCGGCGAGCTGGGCGTTGGCCTTGGCGACCTCCTCGGCGCAGACCTGGATCACGCGCTGGCGGACGTCGTTGCCGACCCGGTCCCACTCGCCGGTCGTGCCCGCGGCGAAGACCACGTCGGCGCCGCAGCCGTCCTGGATCACGTAGCGGACGAGCGAGCGCTGGTCGTCCTCGAGGAGCTGCCGGCCGTCCTGGTCGAGGACGGTCACGACGGGAACGGAGAGGCCCTTGCGCGGATGGGTGTCTTCGACGGAACGCAGCGGATGCCCCCCTCGTTCTCGCCGGCCGGCATGGCCGAGCCGGCCTAGGATGCCAGACCTCCCCAGGTCGGTCACGCATCCGGTGCCGATCGCGACGCCGGGTTCGCTCAGGGTGCCGACGCCAGATTGCCACTCGTCACGCGCACGACCTCGATCCGCCGGCGCGGCCAGCCCGGCGCTTCCACGTCGATCCACGCCGGCAGGAAGATCGCAGGCTCGTGTCGCGCCGGCGGCCCGAAGCGGAACCGCACGCCGCCGCGCTCGTCGATGCGCACGGGGCGGCGGCCGTCCTGGTCGAACCAGTACGAAGGCCGGCCGTTCGCGTCGAAGGGACCGGGGTCGCGCCCCCCCAGCACCCAGCAGTCCGCGCCGCCCGCCATGCCGAGGTCGACGCGATCGGGATCGCCGCCGATCAGCGCGAGCGCCGCCGCGACGTCGGCCTCGCTGCGCGCCTGGAGCAGGCCGAAGGGCGGCAGCAGCGGCATCGCGCGCGCGACCGGCTCGCCATCGCGGGTCGCCTCGTAGCGGCCGGCGCGCCGCTCGTGCACCTCGCGGCGCCCGTCGGCGAGCACGAGCTCGAGGCGGGTCGGGCCGGCGGCGCCGCCGAGCAGCATGCGCCCGCTCGCCGCCGCGGCGCCCGTCTCGTCGCGCACCACCACCTCGACGACGAGCGGCTGCGCGCGCCCGGCCTGCTGGTTCTTCCGCGCGATCTCGGCGCGCACGGCGGCGGCGGTCGGGATCGCGGCGCGGGCGGGGGCGACGCCGGCGGCGCCGAGTCCGAGCACCGCGACCAGAACGGCGGCGAGCGTCACGCGCGTCAGACGCCGACGTTGGTCGCGGCGGCGCGTCACGATTCTGCCGCGCCCCGAGGCTGCGTCACGATCGCGTCATCGCGGCCAGGCAGCTCGCGCCCGCATAGCGGGCCCGCGCGCCCAGCTCGGCCTCGATCCGCAGAAGCTGGTTGTACTTGCAGATCCGGTCGGTGCGGCTCGCCGACCCGGTCTTGATCTGGCCCACGCCGGTCGCGACGGCGAGGTCCGCGATCGTGGTGTCCTCGGTCTCGCCCGAGCGGTGCGACATCACCGCGGCGTAGCCCGCGCCGCGCGCGACGCGGATCGCCTCGAGCGTCTCGGTGAGGGTCCCGATCTGGTTCACCTTGATCAGGATCGCGTTCGCGACCCGCTCCGCGATGCCCTTCCTCAGGATCGCGGGGTTGGTCACGAACAGGTCGTCGCCGACGAGCTGCACCTGGGCGCCGAGCCGGCTCGTGAGCCGAGCCCAGCCCGCCCAGTCGGACTCGCCGAGCCCGTCCTCGATCGAGACGATCGGATAGCGGCTGCACCAGTCGGCCCAGAACTCGATCATCTCGTCGCTGGTCAGCACGCGCTGCTCGCCCGCCAGGTGGTAGCGGCCGTCGCGGTGCAGCTCGGACGAGGCGGGATCGAGCGCCACGGCCACGTCCTCGCCCGGCCGGTAGCCGGCCTTCTCGATCGCCGTGAGCACCAGCTCGATCGCCTCGCGGTTGCTCGACAGGTTCGGCGCGAAGCCGCCCTCGTCGCCGACCGCGGTCGAGTAGCCCTTCTCGTGCAGGACCTTGGCGAGCGCGTGGAAGACCTCGGCGCCCCAGCGCAGCGCCTCGGCGAAGGTCGGGGCGCCGAGCGGATAGATCATGAACTCCTGGAGGTCGACGTTGTTGTCGGCGTGCGCGCCGCCGTTCAGCACGTTCATCATCGGCGCTGGCAGCACGCAGGCGTCGTCGCCGCCCGCCCAGCGGTAGAGCGGGAGGCCGGCCGCGCGCGCGGCCGCGTGGGCCGCCGCCAGCGAGACGCCGAGGATCGCGTTGGCGCCCAGCCGGCCCTTGTTCTCGGTGCCGTCGAGCGCGATCAGCGCGCCGTCGAGCGCCGCCTGCTCGTCGAGACCGCCGAGCGGCGATCCTGCGATCGTGTTCGCAATCTCGCCGTTCACGTTCTCGACCGCGCGCCGCACGCCCTTGCCGCGATAGCGCCTGGGATCGCCGTCGCGCAGCTCGAGCGCCTCGCGCGAGCCCGTGGACGCGCCCGAGGGCACGGCGGCGCGGCCCACGGCGCCGGTCGACGTCGTGATCTCCACCTCGACGGTGGGATTCCCCCGCGAGTCCAGGATCTCGCGCCCGAGCACGCGTGCGATGGTCACCTTCGCCATGTGCCGCTCCGGAGCCTCCGCTGACCCGGCTCGGGCGCCCGTGCCCGGCGGGGCCGCGAACCTTAGCCGAACGGCAGCGCGCGCGGCACGACGACCGGGTGCCCGTCGGGCGTGGTGAAGACCTCGGCCTCGATCGCAAAGGCCTCGCGAAGGTTCGCGGGCGTGAGCACTGCGGCCGGCGGGCCGGCGGCCAGGATGCGCCCGCCCGCCAGCAGCGCGAGCCGGTCGCAGGCGCGCGCCGCCACCGCGAGGTCGTGCGAGACGACGAGCGCCGCGCCGCCGGCCGCCGCGAAGGCGCGCACGCGCGCCAGCACCTCGAGCCGATGACGCAGGTCGAGAAAGGCGGTGGGCTCGTCGAGGAGCAGGAGCCGCGGCGCCTGCGCGAACGCGCGCGCCACCACCGCGAGCTGGCGCTCGCCGCCCGAGAGCGAGAGCACCGAGCGCTCGGCGAGGGGCTCGATCCCGAGCTGCGTCATGGCGGCCGCGGCGGCGTCGCGGTCGGCGCGGCCCTCGAAGCCGAGGAAGCCGAGGTGCGGCGCGCGGCCCATCAGCACGACCTCGGCCACCGTGTACGGGAACGGGAAGTGCGTCTCCTGCGGCACGAAGGCGACGGCGCGCGCCCGCTCGCGCCGCGACCAGGCGCCGAGCGGCCGCCCCTCGAGCTCCACCGCGCCCGCGTCGGGCGCCACGAGCCCGCCCGCGACCCGCAGCAGCGAGGTCTTGCCCGCGCCGTTGCGGCCGAGGAGCCCCACGACCTCGCCCGGCGCGACGGCGAGGTCGACGCCGGCCAGCACGGGCCGCGCGCCGAGGCGGAGCGTCACGCCGGCGAGGCGCAGCCGCGGCGCGCTCGCGGCGCTCACGATCCCATCCCGAGCGGGCCCGCCCGGCCGGCCCGCGCGTCGCGCGCGGCGGGGTCGCTCGCGCGCCGCAGCAGCACCAGGAAGAGCGGCCCGCCGACGAGCGCCGTGATCGCGCCCACCGGCAGCTCGCGGCCCGGGAGCAGCGTGCGCGCGATCGTGTCGCAGGCGACCAGGAACGCGCCGCCGGCGAGCGCGGCCGCGGGCACCAGCAGGCGATGGTCGGGCCCGAGCACGAGGCGCAGCGCGTGCGGCACGATCAGGCCCACGAAGCCGATCAGGCCCGACACCGACACCGCGCCGCCCACCACGAGCGCGGTCGCGAGCAGGAGCCAGCGCTTGGTGCGCTCGACGGCGACGCCGAGCTGCTCGGCGGTGTCGTCGCCGAGGGCGAGGAGATCGAGCGCGCGCGCGAAGGGCCAGATGCCCGCGAGCGCCGCGGCGAGCAGCACGGCGAGCACGACGACCAGCGGCCCGCTGGCGGCGCCGAGCGTGCCGATCAGCCACAGGAAGATGCCGGCGCCCTCGCTGAGACCGCCGAGCGAGGCGAGGAACACGATCGCCGCCGACGCGAAGGCGTTGAACACGACGCCGGTGAGCAGCAGCGTCGTCGCCGACAGCCGCCCGCGCCAGCCGGCGACGCCGAAGAGCAGCGCGGTCGCGCCGAGCGCGCCGGCGAAGGCGGCGGGCGGCACCGCGCCGGCGCCGAGCCCCACCGCCGCGCCGAGGCTCAGCACCGCGACGCCGCCCAGCGCCGCGCCGCCCGAGATGCCGAGCACGTAGGGGTCGGCGAGCGGATTGCGCAGCAGCGCCTGGAAGCACACGCCCGCGAGCGCGAGCGACGCGCCGACCAGCGCGGCCGCGCCCACGCGCGGCAGGCGGATGCGGCGCACGATGTCGCCGGCCGCGCCGCCGGCGTCGGGATCGAGCAGCGCGCGCAGCGCTTCGCCGGCGCCGACGCCGCTCGGGCCGACCGCGAGGCCCGCCACCAGCGCCAGGGCGAGCAGCGCCGCGAGCGCGGCGAGCACGGCGGCGAGCCGCCCCGGCGAGAGCGGCCTCACGGCGCCCCTTCGATCGCGAGCGCCGGGCCGTGCAGCGCGCGCGCCAGCGCGACCAGCGCGCGGTCGAGGTCGGGGCCGGGGAGCGTGATCGTCGCCTCGTCGATCGCGACGACGCGATCGTGCGTCACCGCGGGCAGCGACGGCCAGCGCCGCCAGTACGCGGCCGCGGGCACCGCGTCGTCGTCGCTGTCGAGCAGGACCTCGGGCGCCTGGGCCACCAGCCACTCGAGCGACGCGCGCGGCCACGGCTCGCCCAGCCGGGCGCCCAGGTTCTCGCCGCCGGCCAGCGCGATCATGTCGTCGAGGAAGCCGCCGCGGCCGACCACGAAGAGCGGCTCGCGCTGGAGCACGACCACCGCGCGCGGGCGCGGGCGATCGGCGGTCGCGCGGCGCACGGCGTCGGCCACGCGGCGGATCTCCGCGACGCGCGCGCGCGCGGCGTCGGCGCGCCCGACGCGGGCGCCGAGCGTCTCGATCGCCTCGAGCACCGCCTCGAAGCCTTCCGACGCGGGGTCGAGCGCGAGCACCGCGATGCCGAGCGACTCGACGCGCGCGCGGAAGTCGCGCTGCTCGACGCTGGGCACGAGCACCACGAGGTCCGGCCGCAGCGCGACGACCGCTTCGAGGCTCGGCGCGTAGAGCCCGCCGACCCGCGGCAGCGCCGCCGCCGCCGGCTCCGCACGCGCCGAGAACTCGTCGACGCCGACCAGCGCGTCGCGCGCGCCGAGCGCGACCAGGATGCGCGTGAACGACGGGTTCATCGACACGACGCGCCGCGCGATCTCGGGCGCGGCCGCGCGCGCCGGCGCGGGCGCGAGCAGCAGCAGCAGGGCGAGGGCGACGGCGCGCAAACGGGACCTCCGCGGCGCGCCAACGTAGCGGGCGCGGGCGGGAGGGCGCCGGAAGCCGGGCGGCTTCCGGCGCCGGCCGGCCGGCCGCT
>Ga0079224_100017202_pt1 | contig 10183 bp, 13 predicted proteins | sample Stecom2015_FD_80414 | JGI IMG/M metagenome (GOLD analysis project Ga0079224, IMG submission 80414) | Agricultural soil microbial communities from Utah to study Nitrogen management - Steer compost 2015 | ecosystem: Environmental > Terrestrial > Soil > Agricultural land | place: USA: Utah... | reverse complement strand
TTCCGTAAACGTTTTTTGGCTCTCGACTCAAGGTCAACGGCATAAAAGTATTGAAAAAATATGAAATGACAACGGGGTCTCTTATAAAGGAGATTTATTTCTGTAAAGTATATTTACAAAGACTGTTCTTTTCAGGATTCAACCTTCAAAACAGCCCATTACTCTAAACAAGCTACAATTTCATACTTTTAAAGGTTCCGCCTCATATACCACCTCCTATTTACACACTTCCACTCACACCTCTTCAATCTCAATGACATATTCGCCAACCAAGGTGGTAGGGTCAATAGGGGAACGATGATTCAGGACAGGGAATTTTTTTTCGGCATCAACCCGGTTGTTTGTGGTGAAATAAGCCTAACGCACAATGAAATACCAACAGACCATCTAAATCTTACAATAGTATTTTTAGCAGATTTTTTCTACCAAGTATATGCTCGTTTTCGAAATATTCAAAAGGGTGACTTTTAACCTCAATACTACTCATGGAATAGTAATAGGGCTTACATATGTCATTACTTTTTATTTGGTTGATAGAATAGGACAATTCCACCCTCCCGAAATTAGCTACGTCAATGCTAAATGGGTAATCTCCTTCTCCTGTCTCCGGAATAATCAATATAAGTGTACCATTTAATGGATTTCTATCGTTGTTAATAATCATTTTGGGATATGACTTTACGATATTCGCAGATGTTATTTTAATAACTGCGGTATCCAGCTTATTAGCTATAATAATGTTTTCACCAGTCTGTTTGTTAATGAACACAAATCCAATTTGTTTTGGCTGTGATTCGTTTAACAAACCTTCACATGGGCTTCTTTCCGCTTTTTTGCAGCTAAACTCCAAATAAGTAACTAATAAAATTAACATAAATAAGGCATAGGTTTTCGTTTTCATTATTAAGGTCTAATTATTAATATCATATTTTAGGTTGCCGTTTACTGAATGACGAAAAATGTCTTGTAAATGCTACTCTTTAGAAAAAATAAACAAGTGGCTTCATTTGAAGGAATGCCACCTGTTTGATCTGTTTCTAAAATTTTTCTTAGAATAATAATCAGTAAAATTCGCTATTGATCTGAAGTTATTCACTTACAAGAACCTGGTATTTTTTCCAATTATCAAAAATCACCCAAAGATTTATTAAAAACATAACACCGGCAATCGCCAATCCAGACGGCATATAGACGGCATTGTGTAATATGACACCTACCATAACAGGAAGAATCACAATGGCTCCAAGAGCTCTTGTCCTGGGCAAGATAAACAACAATCCGCCTATTACTTCTATGGCACCTATTAAAGGGAATAACCACTTAATCTGCATAAAGGCCTGTCCGACCTTTAACATCTCACCTTCCATTGGCGGAACGGGCATGTAGTGAAAAAATTTGTCCAATCCGGCGTTGATGAACATCAAGCCAAATAACACGCAGAGAATAGTTTTTACAATTTTCATATTGACTAATTTATAATTTATCGGCATTTGTCCACTTCTAATTTGTTTAATCACGGACATATTTTATTTGCCATTAAGCTTAACAAAAATAGTAAATTACCTGTTACAAAACAGTAGCGATTACGGCAAAGGAAGGGGGCGTCTACGACAAAAAAAGAACGCTGCTAAACCTGCTCATCTTTATGTTTTTCAGGGTTGACGTCTCGTAAATGGATGGTCCTCTCCATATCTTTCCGATCTCTTCGATTTTTCCGAAGGAACCATATAAGTATTGCTATTATAGCAATACTTACTAATGTAATAATGATGATGTTAGTTTCCATATTGATTCTTTTCAACTTCTATCCACAGCAACATATTTTTCTTCTTATTGTTCTCTTTATCAATATTGACACGAATAGTGATTTCCGAATCAATGAATTACGATGAGTTTAATTTATACCTAAAACCTTATAATATGAACGACATAAATAGTGGAGCCAAAGTTCTTTTTCCGAAGCCCGTAACAGATTAATGTTCCAGTTAAAAATCGTTAAAATCCCAGTTTCCTCGATATGGTCTTGACAACATTCCATTTGCATAGGCATTATCAAATATTTCCTTCTTAGGATCCCACTGTAAAGACTTCTGTAATTCATAAGCAATATTCACTGCATTGCAAACTGTTGCTGTGCGATGCCCTGTCTCTACATCCACAATAGGTTGCTTTCTGGCCTTAACAGCATTAATCCAATCTTGATAGTGATTTTCACTATGGTATACTTTCTTATCGCTCGCCTTAAGTGTGATTTTGGCTAGCGGCTCGGGTTTTGAACGAAGGAATTCTCTTGCCACTTCAATCGTCCCATTGGTACCTACGAATTGTATTGCATTACCTTCTATCCATCTTTTATGATTTACCTGAATGCCGTTCGCATATTTAAAATACAAACCCTCTTGTGCGAGCGGTTGTTGTGGAGGCACAAACTCTACAGGCCCCGATCGGTCCATATCCAGAGCCCACTGGACAATATCGAACATATGAGCGCCCCAATCCGTTACATAACCGCCACCAAAGCCGTGGTAATTTCGCCAGCCGGCCCAGCTTTCATCACCTAAAGGTGGCGAAAGTGTGGGATGGTACCCCCGATACAAGGAAGGGCCAATCCAGTTATCCCAGTCCAAATAATCCGGTGTCGGCAAAGTTGGTAAATCGCATGCCCTGACAGGTCCACCAATCGAAACGTTGATCTCTTTAATCTCTCCGATATAGCCATTTCTTACCAAATTCACGGCATCTCTGAAATATTGTTGAGATCTTTGCATACTTCCGGTTTGAAAAACTCTTTTATACTTACCAACGGCATCTACCATCGCTCTGCCTTCCGCAATGGTTAAGGAAAGAGGTTTTTCACAATAAATATCTTTTCCGGCTTTTGCCGCATCTACAACCATTTGGGCGTGCCAATGATCCGGAGAAGCAATCACAACCGCATCAATATCTTTCCTATCTAACAGCTCGCGATACTGTCTGTAGGCTGCTACTTCTGCTGTTGCCTTCTTTTTATTTTCGACAATAGCAGCTTGAACAAAACGTTGTAACTTCTGCTTATCCACATCGCTGGCGGCTAGTACCATAGTCTCCGGACATTTAGCGATAGCCTTAAGTAAGTAACTATTCTGTTTTCCGGTTCCTATATAACCTAAATTGATCCGATCGCTGGGCGCTAAAAAGCCCTGACCGCCCAATACATGCCTCGGCAATATGGTAATACCAACCGCCCCGATTAGGGTGTTTTTAATAAAATCTTTTCTTTTCATTTTGGTTTACTTAAAGGCGTTCTGGTTTATTTAGCATATAACTGACTAAGTACGTACAAGATAGCAAATCTAAAAGAACCAAGCAATAATTTGTTTTCTAACAAGTGTCCGATTTTTACAATTAGATTCACATGAGCTATCTTAACTTAGCTGTCGGAAAAGTTGTACAGCAGTTGTTTTCGCCTTGGTAGACAAGAAATACTTTAGACAATATGGGAACTAGTTATAGTATTACAGACAAATTTGGAGAAGATTTAGCACGTCTTCTAGCAGAAAAGATAGTAAAACGATATACTGACTTTCAATCAGCGGCTTTTATTAAAGAGGTTGCTGTCAGCACAAAGGGCAAAACTTATACCCAACGGGTGGAGGTGATTGCTGATTTGTTAGATATTCATTTACCGTTTGCATACAAAGAAGCTATTCATATACTACTTTCCATATTAGGAGAAGAAAATCCGAAGGAGACGGGAATGTTCACCAATTTTTACTGGGTTTTACCCATCGGTAAATATGTAGAAAAGTACGGCTTATCAGATTACAATGTTTCTATGCGAGCAATTGCCGAGATAACCAAAAGAAACACAGGAGAATATGCGATACGTCCCTTTATAAGAAACTTCCCTGCACATACGTTGCAAATAATGGAAAAGTGGGCGCAATCTGACAATTTTCACTTGCGGCGCTTGGCATCGGAAGGATTGCGCCCAAAACTACCGTGGGCTACAAGATTAGACACCTTTAATCATTGTCCTGAAAAAGTTTTTAAAATTCTGGAAATATTAAAAGAAGACCCTGTCTTGTTTGTGAAAAAATCCGTTGCTAACCATCTAACCGATTGGCTGAAAGTAGATAAGGATGCTACCATGCCTTTACTTAGAAGATGGGCAACGTCTAATAATAAACATACTATGTGGATCGTAAAACGTGCAAGTCGGAAAATTGACTTATTATTAGCTGATACAGTTGATAAGTAGCACTAAACGCACCTTGAAAAACTTGAATTAGCTAAACATAGAATTTACGCTGCCTATTGGTTTATCTTCCACTGATATTTCTGATCGTGGAACAGTTCTTTACCCCAAATGGGTAATTCGATCTTGATTCTCTCAACTACTTCCGTACATGCTTCAATTGCTGCCTTACGGTGCTGTGAAGAAGTGAATACAAAAAGGCAAATCTCTCCCGTCTTCACAACGCCTAAGCTATGGTGTACGTGCATACAAGTCAACGCATACTTGTCGAAAATCTCTTCACGGATATTGTGCATTTTTTCCAATGCCATTTCTTCATAAGCACTATATGCTATGGCAACAACTTCCTTTCCATCAATTAAATCAGCTCGTACCTGACCTAAAAAAATATTATGAGCCCCTATTTCTGTTTTCGTGGCATGTTTGGCAATGCTTTCTGAGATGAATGATGGACTTATCGGGCCGTGTTGAAATATCTGTTTCATTTTTATAAATATAACTATGCTAAATTAGTAATTTATGTGCAAGGTTTTAATAAATTCATCTAATGCAGCAAGTGGATGCGATAGCGTAGTTAAAGCCCAAAACACAAAGTATTTCCTCAATGATTAATATATAAAGATTCCTATAACCGCTGCAACGGCTATTACAAAAACCGGATGTAATTTATATCGAACAGACAGGAACAGTGCCCCCAGAAACAGTAAAGGACTGAAGTAATCTATAAAGTTTTTGTGGTTCATTAAAGACACCGCTGCAAGTCCTATTAATGCAACGCTTAATAACCGAACTCCAGTCATGGCCCAGGCAAAATATTTATTGCTTCGAAAACGACTAAAAAAGTAAGATATTAAGATAATCAGAATAAACGAAGGTAAGCATAAAGAGAAGGTGGCTACGACTGACCCCAAAATAGACACAAAGGGAGAGCTTCCCGAATTTTCAAGGGCTGTATATCCGGCATAAGTCGCTGTATTTATCCCAATTGGTCCGGGCGTCATTTGAGATACCGCTATTAGATCGGTAAATTGCTGTTTCGTCATCCAATTGTTTTTTTCCACAACTTCGTCCTGAATCAATGAGAGCATGGCATAACCACCTCCGAAGCCAAAAACACCAATCTTTGTAAACACCCAAAATAGTCTAAAAAAAATCACCCTATCTCCTCTTATTTTTTTCTTTGAAAATATTATAGATTATTCCGGCAATACAGCCAAAAATAACAATGAAAATTGGCGATACATGTCCTTGCCACATTATGAGTAATGCCACAATAGGTATAATCGCTGTCTTATAAGTAAGTTTATTAGCTTTTATCGCCGAGAAACAAGGCGCCACAATAAGTGCGACCGCCGCTGGACGCAGGGCTTTGAATGCTTTTGTGACCCATATATTTTCCTGAAATCTACTAAAAAAAGCAGCTATCATAATGATGATTGCAAAGGGCGCTACAATAGTTCCTAATGCGGCTATCGCACCACCCTTTAGCCCGTTTATTTTATAGCCTACAAGTGCAGCAATGTTAGTAGCAAAAACACCTGGTAAAGATTCCGTAATGGATAGCAATTCATAAAATTCTTCCTTAGACAGCCAACCTCGGGACACAATATCCCGTTCTATTAACGGGATAACTGCATATCCACCACCAATTGTAAACAAACCGATTCTAGTGAAAGTGACAAATAATTTAAAGAACATTCAAACTAAAAAAAGGTAAAAAACTTCTGTACAACGTCTTCTCTTTTGTTATACCGGGGTTATATTTATCTTATAAAGATACGAAAAAAGGCGCTTTTTTGGGCAATTTTTAATAAAAAAGAAATATAACTAAAGAATAAAAAAGATGATAATTTCCGCTTCAGAAAACAACTAGCCTAATAAGTTCAGAGACAATCTATCAATGATAGAGCCATATATTTTCAAATTAGAAAAAGCAAATCGGATGAGACGAAATTTAGAAAAACTGAGACAGACGTTCACGATAGTCATCCATTTTTTGACTTTATTTGTGAGATGCTTTAGGAAAGATATTTCTTTGAATGTCCTGCGAGTTTCCACCGATTAAACATGTATAAAACAAAACCGAATTTTAGCCTTTTAAAGACAAAGCAGCATTTTGAGATTCTGGACGGATTAAGGGGAATCGCCGCAATAGCAGTGCTCATATTTCACTTCATGGAAATAGCTACTCCGGACTATCACGATAATTTTATAGCACATAGCTACTTAGCGGTTGATTTCTTCTTTTGTTTATCAGGCTTTGTGATTGCATACGCCTACGATAATAAGATGGATAGCATCGGCTTTATTTCGTTTCTTAAACTAAGGCTCATACGCTTGCACCCGCTCGTTATTATCGGCTCGATCATCGGTTTACTTGGTTTTTTGTATGATCCCTTCAGCGATCTGTATAAAGAATTTAGCCTCATTCAGATTGCGCTCATGTTTGCAAGCTCTTCCTTATTAATCCCATATCCTGCAGTGCCGGAAAGATACTTTAATTTATTTCATTTAAACCCACCCACCTGGTCATTATTTTGGGAATATATTGCGAATATTTCCTACGCTTTATTCCTTTATAAATTCCGTAACAAGATACTGTGGTGTCTCACCGGCATTGCAGCTCTTGCGCTATGTTACGAAGCCTATCGATCAAACTACTTGGGTGTGGGATGGGGAGCAGACAATATTCGAGGTGGCGGTATCCGTATCTCTTACTCTTTCTTAGTAGGCATGCTAGTTTATCGTTCTAACTGGGTCATCAAAAATAGATTAGGATTTATCTTGCTTGGAAGCTTACTCGCAATTACTTTCTTTATTCCTTTTTCTGAAAAAATCAATTGGGTGTTAGATCCGTTTATTGTGATCTTCTACTTTCCGTTCTTAATTGTGCTCGGTGTAGGAGTTAATGTTCCATCATCTTCCAATAATATCTGCAAATTTTTGGGAGATATTTCCTATCCGCTTTATATGATTCATTATCCGTTTATCTGGATATTTATGAGCTATGTGGAACAGTTCCATCCAACTTGGTCTCAATTACGTATCATTGTACTTTTAGCAGTCATCACTATAATCATTTTCGCCTATTTCGTTTTTCGCGTACTGGATCTTCCAATACGAACCTACCTCAAAAATAAATTCAAGAGAGATTGGGATAAATAATAAAAAGCGCTTTATCGAGTTTTCATATTTATAATGGATATACACAATGGTATTAAACCACATGATATCAAAATAAAAATGCTTACGCGAATATAGTTAAGTGTTCGCCAAAGATTTGCCCTATCCAACAAATCGGTTTCTGAAGCAGCTCCATTGGCAACATCTTGGAATGTCATAATGTTAGGTGCAAAATACATCAGTGTCCAAGCTCTGACTGCCATATGCAAGAAGAAAAGAAGCAGCAACCAATTTCTAATGGGCATTATTTTCCAACAAAAAATGAGTGCCACTACAAAGGTGATCTCGTGAATGGTATGGACAACAATCCAGAAAGTCTTTAAGTTTAGGCCATACCTTCCTCCCAGTAACTGAAAGGATTCAGGTGGTGAAGCTGTCCATTTAGGAACAATCACTGCAGTTTCAAAAATTTGCGCCCCATTCATCAGAAAGTAAACAAGTGTCGTAATGAAGAGCCATGTCTCAGCCCTTACAATATAATTTGCGCCGTATTCCATATTTATTGTTTTCTTAACTGTTCAATCATTTCATTCATAATATCAATGGCAGAAGTAAAATACTTTTCAAGTACGGTGATTTCTTGATCGGAAAAGGAATTCACCAGCTTAGATGTTTTTTCATTTAATTTATCAAAAAAGGGATTTAATAGCTTTAAGGTATTTTTGGTGTTCGGCACAATAATTACTTTGCGTCTATCCTCGCTATCAAACTTCCTTTTGACTAATTTTTTTTTCTCCAGCCGATCTACCAAGCCTGTGACAGCCCCTGTTGTCAGACCTGTTAATCTGGAAAGCTCACCGGCAGTCATTTCTCCATTTTGTATTATAAAACCTAAGTATTTATGATCTGTACCCGATAATCCTATTTCACGAGCAATCGCTTCGTGCATTAATATAGAGGTGTCTGAATACTTCCTGCTGAGGGATCTAAAGTTTTGAGCTTGCTGCTCTTTCGTTCTATCGGTCATTTCAAAATATATTAGCAACTAAATATCTTAGTTGCAAAGATAAAAAACAAAATCATACAAATCAATTCATTTTTTCCCCGAGGTTAAGAGTAGAGCTGCTCATGTATCTTAGTTCTGCCTGAAAGCAAGCCGCTTTCTTACTTTTTCAAGTTGCCTGCTGGCAAAAATTTGTGGCAGGTTTTAACATTTTGCAATTCCTTAAAACAAAATCGGCATCTAAATTCTTTTATGTGCATGGAAATCTCAACAAATAATATCGTCGCGCAAGTAAAAGAGCAGTTATTAGATCGTTTTGTAACGAGTGGCGCACATGTTGACCTCTTCGACGCAATACATGGGCTTTCTTGGGAGCAGGCCGGACAAAAAAACGAAACTTTTCCTTATAATATTTGGCAGCTAACAGAACATATTCGTATTTCTCAATTTGATATATTGGAATTTTGTCGCAATCCGAGTTACCGGTCTCCTGACTGGCCCTCAGGTTACTGGCCTAAACAGAGTAGTCCAAAAAACAGCTTGGAGTGGAAGCAAACGCAGGATAAAATTCGGGAAGATCATCAGGCCTTCATCGAATTAATACGAGAAAGCATGGAAATTTTTAAACGCTTTGATCACGGTACGGGGCAAAGCGTGTTTAATGAGGCCTTGTTGATTTTAGATCACAATGCGTATCATGTCGGACAAATCGTCCTAATTAGAAAAGTAAATGGATGGTGGCATTAATGCTGAATGTATTTAAGATAAGATCAATCGTATTTACAACTCCTTCCGCATATACATTGCTAACTGCTGATCACTTAAATCGCTATGGGACAGTAAGTCATTAATGATTTTTTCCCGTTCCAAACGCGTTTTATTCTGACTTAGCTTTTTAACTCCTTGAATATTCGATACTTCTAATTTAAACGCAACAATGCCCTTAATCATTCGGTCGATATACTCCTTTGGCAACGATTTCCATTGCTCATTATAGTCCTTATCATAGAAATTGATAGTAGCACTAAGTACCCGTAATATTTCTTCCCGCTCCCATATTAAACTAACGGTTCCATAAACATGAACCGCAACATAATTCCACGTCGGGACGCTTTCTATCTTTTCATAATTTTTAGGCGAAATATAAGCATGCGGCCCCGAAAACACCACCAAAACACTCTTTTCTTCTATCGACTTCCATTGCGTATTCGCTTTGGCAAAATGCGACTTTAATATTAATTGTCCGTTTTGGTGTTCAATGGCGAAGGGTAAGTGCGTTGCCACTGGAACCATCTGCTCGTTCCCATTTATGATAAGACCAAAACTGTTCGCTTTTATAAACTCCAGTAAGTCATCTTGGTATTTAAATACAAAATTTTTCGGAATATACATCTATTTCACCGTCTTTAAAACAATTTTAACAACATCTATTAGAAGTATGGTGTTTCCTCCCGAAAGTAGCATTGCGAAAAGAGGAGGCTTTCGTGAATTATCCTAGAATCCTATAAAAAAAACGGCACGTACTTATTCATGCACTTGCCGTTTCCTGTCTAGTTTACGAAAGATTTACTCCGTAACCAATTGGGTATTTTTAAGCTGACTCCTTGTAGACGTTGTCAATTCGCGTTTTGCTAAAGCATGACATTCCTCCAAAGCTTGGCTGAACATCATTTGTTCAGGAGGGGTTTTCTGAGTTGCGGCAGACGGCCCACGTAATGCTCCGACGATTCCCAATTCCCTAGCTACATATACATATCGTATAGCATCAATTACGACGCCAGCGGAATTTGGAGAATCCTGAACAGATAATTGTGCGTCTA
>Ga0079224_100017201_pt1 | contig 10184 bp, 5 predicted proteins | sample Stecom2015_FD_80414 | JGI IMG/M metagenome (GOLD analysis project Ga0079224, IMG submission 80414) | Agricultural soil microbial communities from Utah to study Nitrogen management - Steer compost 2015 | ecosystem: Environmental > Terrestrial > Soil > Agricultural land | place: USA: Utah... | reverse complement strand
TCGTGCAGTCACGGCGTATGGCATTATGTGCTGTATGTGGACGAGAGGGCGGGATTGTCCATCCTGTTCGGGGAGAGCCATCACGACTCGACCGAGCACAGCCGCGGCCTCGTACTTGCTAGGGCCGCCGAGAGCCTGGTCAAGCTCGTCGCCGCCGTGGCTGTCGGCCTTGCCATCACCGTCTTCGCGCTCGACGGCACCAGCGCGATCACCGCATTGCGCACCCATCCCGAGCTACACGACCTTGCGAGGCTCGGCTTCCGCCATCCGTAATGGTGGGCGACCTGCCTCCTCGCCGCCCTCGCCTCCCCCTGCCTGCCCCGCCAGTTCCACATGGCGGTCGTCGAGAACACCGATCCGGCCGATCTGCGGACCGCCATCTGGATCTTCCCGCTCTACCTCGCCGGCATCAGCCTCTTCGCGCTGCCGGTCGCTGCCGCCGGCCTCATCCTGTTCCCGGAAGGTAGCGGAGCCGGCGCGGCAGTCCAGCCCGACACGTTCATGGTCGCCATTCCGCGCGCGCTCGACTTGCCCGGGCTCGCGCTGCTTGCCTTCATCGGCGGGTTGTCGGCCGCCACGGCGATGATCATCGTCTCGACGCTCGCGCTCGGGACCATGCTCGCGAACGACGTGATCGTGCCGCTCCTCGGCACCTCGACGCGTCTGCGCGCCCAGGCGTTGCGCAATCCCGGGCCGATCCTCCTGACGATCCGCCGCGCGGCGATCGTGCTCATCATGACGCTCGCCTATGGCTGCTACCGGCTGATCGGGCCGGGCATCCCGCTCACCGAGATCGGGCTCATCTCCTTCACCGCCGTCGCCCAGTTCGCCCCGGCCCTGCTCGGCGGGCTTTTCTGGCGGCGCGCCACCGCCGCCGGGGCCTTCGCAGCCATCGCCACCGGCTTCATCGGCTGGCTCTGGGCCGTTCTCCTGCCGGCCGTCGCCGCGGGCGGATGGGTAGCGGCCCTCCCCATGGACATCGCGATCCCGGTGCAGGAAGGCGTGCTGCACGGGATGATCTGGAGCCTCGGCCCGAACCTGCTGCTCTACGTCGCCGTCTCGCTCCTCGGCACTCCGACCCAGATCGAGCGCCGCCAGGCCGAGCGTTTCGTCGATCTCCGCCTCGCGGGCGATCCGGCGCCTGCGCCCGCCGAAGCGGCCGCTCTCGCCGAGCTCCGCCATCTCGCCGCCCGTTTCGTCGGCGAGGCCCGCGCCGCCGCGGCCCTCCCCGATGATCTCGTCATTCGCCGCGAGGATGCCCTGCAGGCAACGGAACGCCTTCTTGCCGGCGTTCTCGGAGCGGCCTCGGCCCGCGTCGTCGTTGCAGGAGTCGCCCCGGGCGGCGCCCTCTCCGCGCGCGAGGCGCGCAAGCTCGTCGACGAGGCGTCCCGCGCCATCGCCAGCAGGCACGAGATCATGCGCGACACGCTCGAGAACCTGCCGCAGGGGATCGCGACCTTCGACCCCGAGCTCCGGCTCCAGCTCTGGAACCGCCGCTTCGTCGAACTGCTCGACCAGCCCGTTGAACGCCTCGGCGTCGGCACGAGGCTCGAGGACATCGTCGCCTTCAACGAGGCCCGCGGCGAATACGGCGTTCATCACGAGTTCGACACCCTCCTCGCACGCCGCCGCGATCCGGCCCGCCGCGATCACCCCGACGTCTACGAGCGTCGCCGTCCCGACGGCACGGTGCTCGAGATCGCCACCCGCCCGCTACCGTCAGGCGGATTCGTCGCGGTCTACACCGATGTGACGGAGCGTCACCGTTCGGCCGCTGCCCTGCGCGCCGCGAACGAGTCGCTCGAGGCGCGAATTGCCGAGCGCACGGCAGCGCTTGCCGAGGCAACGGCCGAGGCCGAACGCGCCAACCGCGCCAAGACGCAGTTTCTCGCCGGCGTCGGCCATGACCTCTTCCAGCCGCTTCAGGCTGCGCGTCTCTTCCTCGGTGGACTCGCGGAGCGCGTCGAGGATCCGGCGATCACCCAGATCGAGGCCTCCCTCGGCTCGCTCGAGCATCTGCTGGGCCAGCTCCATGAGGTCGCGCGCCTCGACAGCGGCACGATCGCTCCCCGCTTCGCCGACATCCCGGTTGCCGATGTCCTCGGCCCGCTTGCCGACGAATTCGCGGTGCTGGCCGGCCAGCGTGGCCTCGGCTTCCGCTTCGTCGCGAGCACGGCGCGGGTTCGCACGGATCCGGCGCTGCTACGGCGCATCGTGCAGAATTTCCTCGCCAACGCGGTGCGCTACACCCCGGGCGGGCGGGTGCTCCTCGGCTGCCGCCGCCATCCCGGCGCGCTGTCGATCGAGGTCTGGGACACCGGACCGGGCATCCCCGAAGACCGCCGCCGCGAGATCTTCACCGAGTTCCATCAGCTCGAGGGAGCCGACGCCGGCGGTCTCGGCCTCGGCCTCGCCATCGTCGAACGCCTCGCCGGCCTCATGAACCACCCGCTCGAGGTCCGCTCGACCGCGGGCCGCGGCAGCGCCTTTTCCGTGCGCGTGCCCCTTGCCGCCTCCGCCGCGATCCGGCCGCAGCCTGCCCCCGGAACGCGTCACTTCGACGGCCGCCTCGTCGTCATCATCGAGAACGATCCGGGCATCGCCGAGGCCATGCGCCAGCTCCTTGCCGGCTGGTCATTCGACGTCGTCACCGCCGCCACGGCCGAAGCGGCGATCGAGGCGCTCTCGGGCCGGGTCCCGGACGTCGTCCTCAGCGATTTCCACCTCGACGGCGGCCGAACGGGCCTCGAGGCGCTCGACGAACTCGCTTCCGCCTTCGGCCATCGCCCCGTCGCCGCGGTCGTGACCGCGGATCGCGACCCGGCAACGACTGCCGCCATCGAGGCGGCGGGTCTCGCCGTCATGCGGAAGCCGGTCCGGCCCGGCGCCCTCCGCGCCCTCCTTGCCCAGCTCGTCGCGCGCCGTCCCCGCGCCGCCGAATGACGAACCGGCTCCGCGCCGGGATTCCGTCCGCCATTCCGCCTGCCTGCACAGGCGTGTGGATCGGCGGGCGCTCAGGAGGAGCCCTGCTCCCGGTCCGGCGGCGGCCTCAGCGCGAGCTGGCTCGCCAGCAGGATCGCCTGGGTGCGATTGCTCGCGCCAAGCTTGCGGAGGATCACGGAGACGTGGTCCTTCACCGTCTGTTCCGATACGCCGAGGTCGTGGGCAATCTGCTTGTTGAACTTGCCCTCCCCCATCCCGGCGAGCACGCGTAGCTGTTGTGGCGTCAGGCTGACCATCCGGTCCGCGATCGCCTCGTCCGCCTCATCCCGTCCTGCGGCAACCGGCATCCAGACATTGCCCTCGAGCACGGTGCGGACCGCCTCTCCCAGATGGTCTACCGGCGCCGATTTCGGCACGAATCCCGAGGCTCCGTAATCGATCGCCCGCTGCACCGTCGCCGGATCCTCGGAGGCGGAAACCACGATGACGGGGATTGCCGGATATTCCGAGCGCAGCATCATGAGGCCGATGAAACCGCTCATCCCCGGCATGTGGAGATCGAGCAGGATCAGATCGGGATCATCCGCCTCCGCGAGCACCTTCCGCAGCTCGTCGTAGGACGCGGCCTCCCTGACCACGCAGCCGGTGTATGCGGCCTCGAGCGTCTGCCTCAGCGCGCCGCGCACCAGGGGATGGTCATCGGCGATGAGCGCCAGCAGTGCCATTTTCCACCCGCACGATCCCCTCCACTCCGGAAGCTAGCCGCTGAAAGACGGACTGTGCAAGGCAGTCGGCTCGGCGGGCAGCCGGGCGGGAGGCGGTTCGAACCAGTGCGGCCAGCCGCCGTTCCGCTCGTCCGCAACCCGATGGCAGAAGCAGGAGTTCCCCCAGGCCGGTGCCGCAGGCCGCGCTGCGGCCGGAAGGACCGGGGCGTTTCATGCCCGCAGGGCGGCGCTTCCCGCTTCGGAGGAGCGCCATGGGTCCCGACCGTCCGTCAGTCGAGTTCCAGCTCGACAAGGAGATCCTTTGCATCCACCTGGGCTCCGGCATCGGCATGGATCGCCTTCACCCGGCCCGGCCGGTCGGCATAGAGGCCGGTCTCCATCTTCATCGCCTCGATGGTCAGGATCAGGTGGCCGGCCTTGACGGCCTGGCCTTCCTTGACCGCGACGCTCGCGACCACGCCCGGCATCGGCGCTGCGATATGGCCGGGGTTCCCCGCATCCGCCTTCGGCCGCTTCGGCGCGAGCGCCTGGACCTTGCGATCGGGCACCCGGATGGTGCGCGGCTGGCCGTTCAGCTCGAAGAACACCCGGGCGTCGCCCTCGGCATTCGTCTCTCCGATCGTCTGGAGCCGGATCTCGAGCGTCTTGCCCGGATCGATCTCGACCGAGACCTCCTGTCCCGGCTCCATCCCGTAGAAATAGACCGGTGTCGGCAGGGTGCGCACCGGACCGTAATCCACATGCCGGCTGCGGTAGTCGGTGAACACCTTCGGATACATCAGGTAGCCGCAGAAGTCCTCGTCGTCGAACTGCTCCTCGGGGAGAGCCGCCTGCAGTTCGCGGCGCTTCTCGTCGAGATCCGCGGGCGGCACCACCGAGCCCGGCCGCACGGTGAGCGGCTCCTGTCCCTTGAGCGCCTTCCGGACCAGCGCCTCGGGGAAGCCGCCCGGCGGCTGGCCGAGGTTGCCCTTGAACATGTCGATGACCGAATCCGGGAAGGCGACCTCGACGGCCGGGTCCTCGACCTGCTCGCGTGTGAGACCCTGGGTCACCATCATCAGTGCCATGTCGCCGACGACCTTCGAGGACGGCGTCACCTTGACGATGTCGCCGAACATCAGGTTCACCTCGGCATAGGTGCGCGCGATCTCGGCCCAGCGGTCGGCGAGCCCCATCGAACGCGCCTGCGCGAGCAGGTTGGTGAACTGCCCGCCCGGCATCTCGTGGAGATAGACTTCCGAGGCGGGCGCCTTCAGCCCCTCGTCGAAGGCGGCGTATTGCGCGCGCACCCCGCCCCAGTAGTCGGAGATCACCCGGATCTGCTCGATGTCGAGCATGGTGTCGCGTTCGGTATGCCGGAGCGCCTCGACGATCGAGCCGAGGCAGGGCTGCGAGGTGCCGCCGGACATCGCATCCATCGCCGCGTCGACCGCGTCCACCCCGGCCTCGGCCGCCGCGAGGATGCTTCCCCCGGCGATGCCGCTGGTGTCGTGGGTGTGGAAGTGGATCGGCAGGCCGATCTCCTCCTTCAGCGTCCGGATCAGCACCTTCGCCGCCGCCGGCTTCAGGAGCCCCGCCATGTCCTTGACGCCGAGGATATGCGCACCGGCGTCGCGCAGCTCCTTGCCCATGCGGACATAATAGGCGAGGTCGTATTTCGCCCGGTCGGGATCGAGGATGTCGCCGGTATAGCAGATCGCCGCCTCGCAGATCTTGCCCGACGCGATCACCGCGTCCATCGCGACCCGCATGTTCTCGACCCAGTTCAGGGAATCGAACACCCGGAACACGTCGACGCCGGATGCGGCCGCCTGGGCGACGAAGGCCTCGACGACATTGTCGGGATAGTTCGTGTAACCGACCCCGTTCGAGCCCCTGAGCAGCATCTGCGTCATGAGATTCGGCATCGCCGCCCGCAGGTCGCGCAGCCGCTGCCACGGGCATTCCTGCAGGAAGCGGTAGGCGACGTCGAAGGTGGCGCCGCCCCAGCACTCGACCGAGAAGAGGCCCGACAGGCGATGGGCATAGGCGGGCGCCACCTTGATCATGTCATAGGAGCGCATCCGCGTCGCGAGCAGGCTCTGATGGCCGTCGCGCATCGTCGTGTCGGTGAGGAGAAGCCGCTTCTCGGCCAGCATCCAGTCCGCGACCGCCTGCGCGCCGCGCTCCTCGAGGATCTGGCGCACGCCGGGCGGGGGCGGGTCGGTCGCGACCACGGGCGCGCGCGGCGGCTTCACGCCGGCCGGGGGCTTCGGACGCCCCGCCGTCTCCGGATGACCGTTGACGGTGATGTCGGCGATGTAGGTAAGGATCTTGGTGGCGCGGTCCTTGCGACGCTCGAACTGCGTGAGCTCCGGCGTCTCGTCGATGAACTTGGTCGTGTAGGAAAGATCGAGGAACTTCGGATGCCGGAGCAGGTTCAGCACGAAGTCGATATTGGTCGACACGCCGCGGATGCGGAACTCCCGCAGTGCCCGGTCGATCCGCGCGATCGCCGCCTCCGGTGTCGGCGCCCAGGCCGTCACCTTCTCGAGGAGGCTGTCGTAATGGCGGGTGATCACCGCGCCTGAATAGGCGGTGCCGCCGTCGAGCCGGATGCCCATGCCGGTCGCGCTCCGGTAGGCGGTGATCCGGCCGTAGTCGGGAATGAAGTTGTTCTGCGGATCCTCGGAGGTGATCCGGCACTGGATCGCGTGGCCGTTGAGCCGGATCGACTCCTGGTCCAGGCAGCCGGTCGCCTCCTCGATCGTCGCGCCCTCGGCGATCAGGATCTGTGCGCGGACGATGTCGATGCCGGTGACCGCCTCGGTCACGGTATGCTCGACCTGGATGCGCGGGTTGACCTCGATGAAATAGAAGGCGCCGGAGTCGCGGTCCATGAGGAACTCGACGGTGCCGGCATTCTGGTAGCCCGCATGCCGCGCGATCCTCAGGCCGAGATCGCAGAGTTCCTCGCGCTGCTCCTGGGTGAGATAGGGCGCGGGCGCGCGCTCGACGACCTTCTGGTTGCGCCGCTGCACCGAACAGTCGCGCTCCCAGAGATGCACAAGCCCGCCATGCGTGTCGCCGAGGATCTGCACCTCGACATGGCGGGCGTTGAGAATCATCTTCTCGAGATAGCCTTCGGAATTGCCGAAGGCGTTCAGGGCCTCGCGCCGTCCCTCGTTGACCTTGTCCTCGAGCTCGTCGGCGTTCATCACCGGGCGCATGCCGCGGCCGCCGCCACCCCAGGACGCCTTGAGCATGAAGGGATAGCCGATTTCCTCGGCCATGCGGCGGATCTCGTCCATGTCGTCGGGCAGGACGTCGGTCGCGGGAATCACCGGCACGCCGGCTTCGACCGCAACCTTCCGCGCCGAGGCCTTGTCCCCCAGCATCCGCATAGTCTCGGCCCTCGGGCCGATGAAGGTGATCCCGGCCGCGGTGCACGCGTCGACCAGGTCGGGATTCTCGCTCAGGAGGCCGTAGCCCGGATGGATCGCGTCGGCGCCGCTCATCTTCGCCACGCGGATGATCTCGTCTATGGCGAGATAGGCGGCGACCGGCCCCATCCCTTCACCGATCCGGTATGCCTCGTCCGCCTTGAAGCGGTGGAGCGAGAGCTTGTCCTCCTCCGCGTAGACGGCGACCGTGCGCTTCCCGAGTTCGTTTGCCGCCCGCATCACGCGAATCGCGATCTCGCCGCGATTGGCGATCAGGATCTTGTTGAAACTCTGCATGGCGAGGGCTCCCGGATTCACGCTGCGGGGACATTATTACGGGCGGCGGCTTGTGCAATGCGGAAGTGGCTGCGGGATATCCGCCTTTGGTGCCCCCTCTGGACCGGTTGCCAGCCGGAAACCATGCGCCTTCGCCGAAAAACGGGACCCCGTTCAGGAACAATCCATGAACTGCGGCTTTGCTTTCGCCTCGGTGCGGGTTAATCATGATCGCCATGACGAACGGTTTCGAGGAAGAGGCAGCGGCCTTTGCGGCAGCCATGCCCGATCGGGCGAATGCGGACAGGATCCCGCTTTCGGCCCGGGCGCGATTCGCGCGGCCGACACCCTATCTTGATGCGCTCAACCCGGCCCAGCGCGAGGCGGTGGAGACGCTCGACGGTCCCGTCCTCGTCCTCGCCGGCGCGGGAACCGGCAAGACCCGGGCGCTGACCGCGCGGATCGCCCATCTCCTCAACACCGGGCGTGCCCGGCCGAACGAGATCCTCGCCGTCACCTTCACCAACAAGGCCGCGCGCGAGATGAAGGCGCGGATCGGCGACCTCGTGGGCGGCGCGATCGAGGGCATGCCCTGGCTCGGCACCTTCCACTCGCTCTCGACCAAGCTCCTGCGGCGCCACGCGGAACTCGTGGGGCTGAAGTCGAGTTTCACCATCCTCGACACCGACGACCAGCTGCGGCTGCTGAAGCAGCTCGTCGCCGCGGCCAGTATCGATGACAAGCGCTGGCCGGCGCGGCTCCTCGCGGGGCTGATCGACGGATGGAAGAACCGCGCGCTCACGCCCGACCGCGTGCCCTCCTCCGAGGCGCATGCCTTCGCCTACCAGGGGACCGAGCTCTATGCCGCCTATCAGGAGCGGCTGAAGGTTCTGAACGCCTGCGACTTCGGGGATCTGCTCCTCCATGTCGTCGGCATCCTCCAGCACCATCCCGACGTGCTCGAGAAGTACCAGCGCTGGTTCCGCTACATCCTCGTCGACGAATACCAGGACACCAACGTCGCCCAGTATCTCTGGCTGCGCCTGCTGGCCGGCGGCCACCGGAACATTGCCTGCGTGGGTGACGACGATCAGTCGATCTACGGCTGGCGCGGCGCCGAGGTCGGCAACATCCTGAGGTTCGAGAAGGATTTCCCCGGGGCGAAGGTCGTCCGCCTCGAGCAGAACTACCGCTCGACCCCGCATATCCTCGCCGCCGCCTCGGGCGTCATCGCCGCAAACGAGAGCCGCCTCGGCAAGACGCTGTGGACCGACCTCGCGGAGGGAGAGAAGGTCCGCCTGATCGGCCACTGGGACGGCGAGGAGGAAGCCCGCTGGATCGGCGAGGAGATCGAGGCCCTGTCGCGGGGCAGCCGCGGCCTCGACCCGATCCCGCTCGACGGCATGGCGATCCTCGTGCGGGCCACCCACCAGATGCGCGCCTTCGAGGACCGGTTCCTGACCATCGGCCTGCCCTATCGCGTGATCGGCGGCCCGCGTTTCTACGAGCGGCTCGAGATCCGCGACGCGATGGCCTATTTCCGCGTCGCCGTCTCGCCCGATGACAGCCTTGCCTTCGAGCGTATCGTCAACACGCCGAAGCGCGGCCTCGGCGACAAGGCCGTGCAGGAACTCAATCGCACCGCACGCGAGCACGAGGTGAGCCTGCTCGACGCGGCGCGTATCCTCGTGCGCGATGGCGGGCTGGCCGCGCGCGCGCGCGGCGCGCTGGGCGGGCTCGTTGCCGATTTCGACCGCTGGCACGAGCTCGTCCGGGAGGGGGCCGACCATGTTGCGCTGGCCGAGCAGATCCTCGACGAATCCGGCTACACGGCGATGTGGCAGAACGACAAGACGCCCGAAGCGCAGGGCCGGCTGGAGAACCTCAAGGAGCTCGTGAAGGGTCTTGCGGAATTCGAGAATCTCCAGGGTTTTCTCGAGCATGTCGCGTTGGTGATGGACAACGAGACCGACGAGAACGCCGAGAAGGTCTCGATCATGACGCTGCACGCGGCCAAGGGCCTCGAGTTCCCTGCCGTGTTCCTGCCCGGCTGGGAGGATGGCCTGTTTCCCTCGCAGCGCGCCATGGACGAGAGCGGCCTCAAGGGTCTCGAGGAGGAACGCCGCCTCGCCTATGTCGGCATCACCCGCGCCGAGCGGCTCTGCACCATCTCCTTCGCCGCCAACCGCCGCGTCTACAACCAGTGGCAGTCCTCGATGCCCTCGCGCTTCATCGACGAACTGCCCGAGGAACATGTCGAGGTCCTGACCCCGCCGGGTCTTTACGGCACCGGCAGCGGCGCGGCCGCGGCGTCGTCCACACTTGCCGATGTCGCTGCCGGGGCGGATGTCTACGCCTCGCCCGGCTGGCGGCGCATGGCGGCCCGGACGACGGAACGGACAGGCGCGCGGCACGAGCCGCGCAACATGACCATCGACGCCACGGCGGCGGCGGCGCACGAGATCGGCGCCCGCGTCTTCCACCAGAAGTTCGGCTACGGCACCGTGGAAGCCGTGGAGGGAGAGAAACTGCTCATCGCCTTCGACAAGGCGGGATCGAAGCACGTCGTCGCCCGTTACGTCACTGCTGCGGACGAGATTCCCTTCTGACGCGGCAAGCGACGGAGGAGTGAAATGATGGACGACCGCAAGGACCGCAAGCCGGAGACCGGGAAGGACGACGAGGAGTCGAAGGGTCAGTACGGCGGACTCGAACACGGGGTCGGCCCGGGCGGCGGATCCGGATTCGAGGATGTCGAACGCCCCGCCAGGAGCGAGGCCGAACGCCAGGAGCGGGAAAGGAAGGAATAGCCGGCCGG
>Ga0079224_100017200_pt1 | contig 10184 bp, 7 predicted proteins | sample Stecom2015_FD_80414 | JGI IMG/M metagenome (GOLD analysis project Ga0079224, IMG submission 80414) | Agricultural soil microbial communities from Utah to study Nitrogen management - Steer compost 2015 | ecosystem: Environmental > Terrestrial > Soil > Agricultural land | place: USA: Utah... | reverse complement strand
AGGAGGCTTCCGAGGCGAACGAGCTCACGCATGGTCACTCATGCCGAAGCGCATCGATCGGGTGGAGCAGGGCCGCCTTGCGCGCGGGGAAGAAGCCGAAGCCCACGCCGACGGCCGCGGAAAAAAGGAACGCCACGCCCACGATCCAGGGAACGAGGACCGGCGGCAGGCCGAGCGCCCGCGCGAACCCGAACGAGGCGAGCATTCCCAACAGCACGCCCGCGAGCCCGCCGAGGAGGGAGAGCGCCACCGCCTCGAGGAGGAATTGCAGGAGCACCTCGCCCGAGGTGGCTCCGATCGCCATGCGGATGCCGATCTCGCGGGTCCGCTCGGTGACCGAGACGAGCATGATGTTCATGATGCCGATCCCGCCGACCAAGAGGCTGACCGCGGCGATGGCGCCGAGCAGCGCCGTCATCGTGCCGGTGACCGATTGCATCGCCTCGGCCACTTCCTTCATGTCGTGCACGAAGAAATCCGCCTCCTGCCCCGGTCGGATCTTGCGGCGCTCTCGCATCAGCGACTCGAGCTGCGACTTGACGCGCGGGATCGCCGCCTCGCTGCGGACGCTGACCATGACGGCTCCCACCTCCGTGTTGCCGCGGAGTCGCCGCTGCACCGTCCGCAGCGGCATGAGGATCAAATCGTCCTGGTCCGAGCCCCAGGCGTTGGCACCCTTGGGCGCCAGCGTGCCGATCACCTGGCAAGGCACGCCGCCGACGCGCAACCGCTGGCCCAAAGGATCGTCCTCGCCGAAGAGCTGCTTGCGCACCGTCGCGCCGAGCACGCAGACGCCGGCGCCGTGTTCCATCTCGGTGAGCATGCGGCCGCGTTCGATCTGGAAGCCACGCACCGCCAGGTAGGTTTCGGTGGTGCCCCACACGGTCGTCATGTGGTTGGCGTGGCCGGCCACCGCCGTGGCGCCGTGGGTGACGACCGGCGCGACCAGGCCGGCGTCGCCGACTTCCCGCGCGATCGCCTGCGCATCCTCGATCGTGAAAGGTCGGGCGGTGCTGCGCGCCGGACCGCGCCGGGCCGAGCCGGGAAGCACCTGGAGCAGGTTGTTGCCCATGCTCGCCATGTCGGCGCGCACCTTCGCCGAGGAGGATTCGCCCAAGGTGACGAGCGCCACCACCGAGGCCACGCCGATCACGATTCCCAGGGTGGTCAACCCCGAGCGCATCTTGTGGCGCCGGATTTCGCGCAGCGCCATCGCGAGGATGCTCCAGATCACGAGACCCACGCCTCCAGCGGCCGCAGCCGCTCGTCGCTCTCGATTCGCCCGTCCCGAAAGACGATTCGCCGCGCCGCGTATTCGCCGAGGTCCGGCTCGTGGGTCACCATCACCACCGTGACGTTCCGCTCGCGGTTGATGCGGCTCAGAAGGTCGAGGATTTCGAACTTCCGGGCCGAATCGAGGTTGCCCGTCGGTTCGTCCGCCAAAAGGAGCGAGGGCCGCGTGACGAGGGCCCGCGCGATGGCCACGCGCTGCTGCTGCCCGCCGGAAAGCTCCGCCGGCGTGTGGTGCTCACGGCCCTCGAGACCGACCACGGCGAGCATCTCGAGGGCGCGGCGCCGGCGCTCCTTGCGCGGCACGCGCTGGTAGATCAGCGGAAGCTCCACGTTCTCCAGCGCGGAGGTGCGGCCGAGGAGCTGAAAGCCCTGGAAGACGAAACCGATCGCGTGCCGACGCAGGAGCGCGCGCTGATCGCGATCGAGCGACCCCACGTCGATCCCGCGGAAGAGATACGTGCCCGAGGTGGGGGTATCCAGGCAACCGAGCACGTTCATGCAGGTCGACTTGCCGCTCCCGCTCGGCCCCATGATGGCGACGAAATCGCCCTCCTCGATGGTGAGGTTCACGTCGCGCATCGCGTGGACCGCGGTCGGCCCCGTCCCGTAGACCTTGTCGACGTCGCGCAGCTCGACGAGGACGCGTCGCTCGCTCATCCCGCGGTCTCCGCCACGCCGACGATCAGCGGCGTCCCCGGCTCGAGGCCCTGGGCCTGGACGTGGGTGAAATTGCCGTCCGTGGCGAGCGTCCGCACCGGCACCGGCCGCGGGCCCTCGGGTCCCTCCACCCAGACCGCGGGCCCGCGCGGTGCCTGCGGGACGCTCGGCGGCGCCGACGGTCGCGACGGGATCCCCGGCACGAAAAACCGCGGTCCCGCGCCCGCCATCGGAGGGCGAAACCGCAGTGCCGCGTTCGGAACGAGGAGGACGTCCTTGCGCTCGTCCACGACGATGGTGACGGTGGCGGTCATCCCCGGCCGCAACCGCCCTTCGGGATTCTCGACCGCGAGCACCGTTTCGTAGGCGACCACCGTCTGCTGCTCGATCGGCTCGTTGCGCACCGCTTCGACCACGGCCTCGAAGGTGATCTCCGGCCAGGCGTCCACCGTGAAGCGGGCACGCTGGCCCGGCTCCACCTTGCCGACGTCGCTCTCGTCCACCTGGGCGTGCACCCGCATCCGCGTCAGATCCGCGGTCACCTTGAAGAGGACGGGCGTTTGGAAGCCCGCCGTCACCGTCTGCCCGGGTTCGACGAGCCGGGAGAGGACCATGCCGTCGATCGGCGAGCGGATCTCGGTGCGGTCCAGGCGCGTGCGCGCGGCGGCCACGTTCGCGCGCTCGAGCCGGAGCTGCGCCTTCGCGCTCGCCACCTGCGCCCGGGCGCGTGCGGCCGCCGCCCGGATGGCGTCCAGATCCTGCTGGGCGATGAGCCCCTCGCGCCCCTGCGCCTCGGCGCGGACGAGGTTCGCCTCGGCCTCCTCGAGGTTCGCCTCGGCCTGCTTCGCCGCCGCCTCGGCCACGTGCAGGCGGGCGACGGCCTCCTCCAGCGTCGCCTCGAAGGGCTCGGGATCGATGCGGGCGAGGAGGTCGCCGGCACGCACCTGGGCGTTGTGATCGACGAGCACCTCGATCACGCGCCCCGAGACCTCTGCGCCCACCTCCACCGTGTTGACGCCCTGCACCTTGCCGGTGGCGGTGATGGTCACCTCGAGATCGCCCTGGCGCGCCGGTTGCGTCTCGAAGCGGAGGCGGGGCTCGCGCGACCGTCCGGAGGCGAGCGCCGCCATCGCACCGGCGGCCAGGATCACCCCCGCGGCGATCCACCACCTGCGGCGCCTACGCGCGAGGTGCTTGCCCTCCTCGAGAAGTCGATCCAGTTCGCTGTCGGGGGTGGGGACCGCCATCGCTTCCCTCGTCTCGCTCGAAACCCGTGCCTGCGCGCGTTTGCAAGGCACGCGCCGGCCCATTCCTACAACAGGCCAAGAACCGAGAACACGGCCACGGGGCGCCCTCTTCCCTGCTCGGGCCCGCGAATGGGCGGGAGGCGCGGCGATTTGGGCGCGCACACTGCCGCACGGGCGCCCGCCCGCCTTGCCTCCTTCCGCGCACGCGGGCAACCTTGCCCGTCGCCATGCGCATCGCTCTCCCCGCGGTCCTCCTCCCCTTCCTCTTCGCCTGCAGCGCGGCCCAACGTCCCGCGACCCCGGACGAGCCCTCGACGTTGGCGGCGATGCTTCGCGCCCACCTCGGCCTGGTCGAGACGCCGCTCCGTCCGGCGCTCCGCCTCACCCACCGCGTGCTGCGCGAAGGCCACCCCCGCGTGGCGATGAACTGGATGGTGGTGTCCACGCCGAGCGGCGAGACCTTCGTCCACGAGGGCGGAACGGGCGGCTTCTCCTCTTTCATGGGCTTCGTGCCCGCAGCGGGCCGCGCCGCGATCGTCCTTTCCGACACCGCGCTCCTCGCGCGCGGCGGTCTGGGCGCCATCGGCATGCGCCTGCTCGAGCCCGCCCCCTGACTCACTTCGCCACGCCGAGCCCGAGCGCCGCGCGCTTCTCGGTCGCGTGCGCACGCGCCTCCACCCACCCCTGCACGGCGAGCGATCCGATCACGACCACGTGCGCCAAATAGAAGCGCTCGAGCGGGAGGGGAAAGAGGAAGAAGAAGGCGCACCACGCGACGAGGACCGCCGCGGCGAAGGCCCGGCTGCGCGCGGAGACGCCGCGACGGAGGAAGAGGAAGACTCCGGCCCCTACGGCGACGCAGAAGAGGATGCGCGTGGGAAGCCCCGAGCCGAGGAAGAGGATCGCGGTTCCGACCACCTTCAAGTAGGCGCGGACGCTGGGCTCCTCCGCCCCGGGATGGACCGCGTGCTCGAGGAAGGTGTGGGCGAAGACCGTCCTCCAGCCGTGCGCGTCCGCGAGGTGGAGCAGCCCCACGCCCACGGCCGCGAGCCCCAGGGCGATGCCGACGGGGAGAAGTAGCTCGCGCCGCTCGACGCGCTCGCCGCGCCACCACGCCAGGGCCGCGAGCGAGAACGGCGCGGCGAGAAAGAGGCAGGCGAAGACGATCGCATCGGGTCGGCAGAGGACCGCCAGCAAGAAGAAGAGCGCGGCGGCCGCGCGATCGCGACGCACCACCTCGTGGTAGGCCCCCCATGCGAGCAGCGCCGCGACGAGGAGGTCGGGGGTGGTCAGCGCGATCGCCTGCACTGCGCCCGGATGGAGGAGAAGAGGGAGGGCGAACAGGCGGCGCCATCCCGCCTCCTCCGGGTGCGCGCGCGCCCACACCTGCCCCGCCCAGGCCCACGCCGCTCCCGCGAGCAATAGGTACGCGATCGCGCCCACGATCACGCTCACGCGGTACGGATTCAGCCCCGTGAGGCGATGCCCGCCGGAGAGCAGCCCCACGTAGCCGTAGCGCATCCGGTAGAAACGGAGGTTCTCCGCGAAGGCGTCGGGAAGGACGGCCATCGCCACCCGGTAGGGAGAGGAGGCGGTGAGTTCCTCGTAGCGCGCGTCCGGCGCGATGGCCATGAGGTGGCGATAACTCTGGCGATGTGCCTCGCGCGGGTCCGTCTCGCGTTCGAGCGAGAGCGCCACGTAGGCGATCCCGTCCCAGTTGAGCTCGGGCGCGCGCCCGAACCAGCCGACCGCCGCCAGGACGATCCCCCAGTAGGCCAGCGCGGGCGCGATCCGGTTCCGCACAGGGTGAAGCTAGGCCGCGCGGCCGCGGCGCCCATCCCCCGGCCTGTCGGGTGTTGAATGAACCTCCTTTGCCAACTAGACTGCCGCGCTTCGGATGGGGAGGAGATGCCTCTCAGCGACGGCATGTCGAGGCCCCGACCAGGGTTGGCGATGCGAGCGGACGCCGAGCAACGTTGGGAACCCCCTTCCCGGGACGGGGAGGGGATGGTCGAGATCGACCTGCGCGAACAGCTTGCGCTGCTTCGGAAGCGGGTCTGGTGGATCGTCGGCGCCGTCGGTGTGACGCTCGCTCTGGCCGTCGTCTATCTCGTCGTCACGCCGCCGATCTATGCCGCGTCGGCGTCGATCATCATCGAGCCGCACGCGCCGCGCGTCCTCGGCGAGGAATCGCAAGTCGTCGACTTCGCCGGCGCCGACTACTGGTCGAACAAGGAATTCCTGGAAACGCAATACAAGGTCATCTCCAGCCGCGAGGTCCTGCAGCGCGTGGTGGCGAAGATGGGCCTCGAGCGCGACGCGGACTTCCTCGGCCTGGCCGACGTCCGCGATCCCGAGCGGCAGGCGGAGCTCGTGGCCAAGTCCGACCCCGTGTTGCTCCTGCAAAAGCGCATGCGGGTCGAGCCGGTGAAGAACTCCCAGCTCACCCGGATCGTGGTGGAGGATTGGGACGCCGAGCGCGCCGCCGAGCTCGCCAACACCATCGTGGAGGCCTACATCGAGAGCAATCTCGATCGCCGCCAGGAGGGGACGAGGGCGGCGAGCCAGTGGCTGGCGGACCAGATGCTCGACCTGAAAGTGAAGCTCGAGCAGTCCGAACTCGCCCTCTACAACTTCCGCCGCGAGAACGACATCCTCTCCACCTCCATCGAGGATCGGCAGAGCATCGTTTCCGAGCGGCTCCACGCCCTCAGCAATTCGCTCACCACCCTGATGGCCAAGAGGGTGGAGCTCGAAGCGGCGCTCGCCGAGGCGGATCGGCTTCGCAAGGCCCATCCCGACGACGAGTACTGGGCGCTCAAGCTCCGCCGGGTGGCCGAGCGGCCGATGATCGCCGAGCTGCGCAAGAAGCTCTCCGCCCTCGAGGACAATCTGGCCGGGCTCGCGGAGAAGTACCTGGAGAAGCATCCGGAGCGCGTCGCCCTCGAGGAGAGGATGGCAACGGTCCGGCGGCAGATGCGCCAGGAGATCGACAACGTCCTCGAGAGCCTTCGCTCGGAGCACCGCGAGGTCGTGGCCGCCGAGCGGCAGCTCCAGGAGATGATCGCGGGCCTGAAGCAGGAGGCCTTCGAGCTCAACAAGAGGGAGATCGACCAGCGGCGGTTGCAGCGCGAGCAAGAGAACAACGAGCGGCTCTACAACCTCGTCCTCGCCCGCCTCAAGGACGCGGACCTCGCCGTGATGCTGCGCGCGAACAACGTCCGGCTCCTCGATGCCGCCGTTCCGCCGCTCGTCCCCGTCAAGCCGCGCATCCCCCTGGTCCTCGCGCTCGCGCTCATGCTCGGCCTCTTCGGCGGCGTGGGCCTGGTCTACCTCGTCGAGCTGCTCGACAACACCGTGAAGGACGAGGAGGAGCTGGAGCGCCTCCTGCAAGCTCCCGTGCTCGGCCTGCTTCCCTCCTTCCCCACCGCCAAGGGAGGGGAGCGCGGACCCGAGCGCGATCTCACCGCCACGCGCAAGCCGAACTCCCCCTATGCGGAGGCCTGCCGCACGGTGCGGACCAATCTCCTGTTCATGTCGGCGGAGAAGCCGCAGCGCGTCCTCCAGCTCACCTCGCCGGGGCCGGGCGACGGCAAGTCGACCACCGCCATCAATCTGGCCATCGCCATGGCCCAGAACGGCCAACGGGTGGTGGTGGTGGACGCCGACCTCCGCCAGCCGATGGTCCACCGCATGACGGGGGTCTCGAACGAACGCGGCCTCTCCACCGTGCTCGCCACCGGCTCCGACTGGGAGGACACGCTCAAGTCCACCGAGGTCCCCGGCCTCTCGGTGATCCCCTCGGGCCCCATCCCGCCCAATCCGGTGGAGCTCTTGCACACCGAGCGGTTCCGAACCCTCGTGGAGGCGCTCGCGGAGCGCTTCGATCGCGTGGTGATCGACTCGCCGCCGGTGGTCGCCGCGGCCGATGCGGCGGTGATCTCGAACCTCGTCGACGGTGTGATCTTCGTCACCCGCTACAAGAAGACGACCAAGGAGCTCGCCCGGCGCGCCTTGCGCAACCTCCAGGACGTGAACGCCCCGATTCTCGGCACGATCATCAACGCCGTCGATCTGAAGAGCCAGGAGTACATGTACTACGCCTACAGGCGGTACGGGGTGTACGGCACGAGCAACGCCTGAGCTCGAGGCGGCACCGGCGAGCGAAGCTTCGCGCCCTCTTGCGTCGGTCGGTGGCGCGAAGCTTCGGATTCGCGCATGAGAATCGAAGGCGAAAAGATCGCGGAGGGGCTCGCAGCGGCAGCGCTCGTGGGCGCGCCGCTCGCCCTGGGGATGGTCCATCTTCCCGCCATCCTCGGCATCTCCGCGTTGGGATGGGCCTCCTTCGTCGTCCTCGTCTTCACGGAACGGCGCGAGCGCCTCCGCCTCGGATGGTTCGCCTGGGCGCTGCTGGCCTTCGCGCTCCTGCCGCTGTTCCAGCTCGTCCCCCTCCCCGCGGGACTCATCGGCGCCATCGCGCCGGAGACCGCGCGCGTGCTGCGGACGAGCCTCGGCGCCGATCACGGCCTCCGCCCCCTGACGCTCGACGTCGGTGCCACGTGGACCGCCGTCGTCAAGGCGATGGGGATGGCCGCGGTGGCGGTCGTCTTCCACCGCCTCGCCCAAACGGACCGGCACGCCCGCCGGCGCCTCCGCCTCTACGTGATCGCCGCCTCCGCCTCGGTGATCCTCCTCGGGCTGGGGCACTTCCTCGTCGGCGAGCGCCAGAACTTCCTCGGCCTCTACACCTTCCGCGCCGCCCACCACTTCCGCACCTCCTTCGGCAACGCCAACCACCTGGCGGGCTTCCTCTCCCTCGGAGGACTTCTGGCGCTCGGCATGGCCGCCCACAAAGAGGGGTGGAAGCGCCGCGCGCCGTATCTCGTCGTCTTCCTCGGCGCCGCGCTCGGGGTCTTCCTCTCCGCGTCGCGCGGCGGATTCGTCGCCTTCGTCGCCGGCCTCTTCCTCTTCGGCATCCTCGCCTGGAGCGTCCGCACCCACGACGCCGCGCCGTGGAAGCACGGACTCACCCTCGGCCTCGCCACCGTCCTCGCCGCCGGCGTCGCCACCTGGGTCTACGTGGAGTTCCCCCGCGCGCTGCGCGAGATCCAGACGTTGTTCGCGCTCTCCCCCGAATCCGAGGCGGGGAAAGTCGAGGCGGCGCAGACCGCCTGGGCGGCGGCGAAGGCGCATTGGCTCACCGGCATCGGTCGCGGTGCCTTCGAATCGGCGGGCACCCTCCACCAGCCCCGCCCCTTCCCCCGCATCTGGTTCACCCACGCGGAGAACGAGGTCCTGCAAGCCCTCGCCGAGTTCGGCATCCCCCTCGGCGGAGCGCTCGTGCTCGCCTTCGTCCTCGCCTGGCTGGGCGTGGCGCGCCAGGGGCAGCGCTCCCTCGCGGAAGCGGGCGTCGCCGCCGGCCTCTTCGCCCTGGCGCTGCAAAACCTCGTGGACTTCAGCCTGCAGGGCGCCGCAGGGCTCTCCTTCGCCGCCCTCCTCGCTCACCCGTCCCTGCGGCCGCTGTCGGCACCCAGCTGGGTGGGGCGGGCGCTGGCGGCCGCCGGCGTCCTCGTGGTGGTCGCCGGAGGCATCGTCGCATGGCCGGGCCTCGAGGAGGAGAACCGCCGGCTCGCGGAGTTTCGGCCGCCGGACGCCGATACGCTCGCGGCCGAGGTGATGCGCGCGCTCGCACGCCGCCCCGCGGACTGGGTGGCGGTCGACCGGATGGCCACCCACCTTCTCTACGTGGAGGACGATCCCGCCGCGGCGCTGTCGTGGATCAACCGCGCCATCCTCCTGTACCCGCAGAACGGCCGCGCCCACGCGCTGGCGGGCGAGGCGCTCGCGCGGCTCGGCCGGCACCGCCAGGCACGCTGGGCCTTCCAGGCGGCGGAGGCGCGCGGCGTCTCCACCGTGGATCTCGTGCTGGACTGGTACCAAGAGCCGGAGGAGCTCCTGCAGGCCATCCCCGCGGATCCTCAGCGGGCGGCCCACGCCGCCGAGCGGCTCCTGCGCCGCGGCGAAGTCGAGGTCGCGCGCGAAGCGCTGCAGCGCGCGCTCGCCCACCATCCCGACGACCCCGATCTCTTGCGCGTGCTCTACGCCGTCCAAGCCCGTCGGGGCGCCCACGAAGAGGCCCTGGCGATCGCCCGCACCCTCCGCGCGCGCGAACCCGATCGCCACGCCAATTGGGGGCGCGAGGCGCGGGCCCTCGCCCAAGTCGGCGCGCACGACGAGGCGCGCGCCCTCTACGAGGAGGCGGTGCGACGCTTCGACGCCCACCCCTCCCTGGTCTTCGGCTGGGCGAACATGGAGCTCTCCCTGCGCCGTCCGGAGGCGGCGCTCGCCGCGCTCGACCGCCTGCCCCCCAGCGCCCACCGCGAGACCCGGCTCCGCTTCCACGAACTGCGGGCGCGCGCCTACCGCCAGAAGAACGAACTCTTGCGCGCGCGGGACGAGCTGCGCAACGCGGTGCGCCTGGCGCCCGACGCCCCCGGGATGCGGATCGCCCTCGCGGACGTGCTCTCGGAGCTCGGCGAGTTCTCCGCCGCCTCCGCACAGCTCGAAGGGCTCGACGCCGACGCTCCCGCCGTCCAGGCCGCACAGCGGCGCGTCGAGGAACGACGACGGAAGTACCAGGAGGAGAGGGGCCTCGATCTCGAGCGGCTGCTGCGCTGAGCCTCCTTGCAGGACGGGGGCGAAGCCGGATTAATGGGGTAGGCATGCACGACGGTGGAATCCGGTGATCGATCGGGATCCCTTGGAGTTGCTCCCCGGTCTGGGGATCCAGCCCGGCTGCAAGGTCGCCTTGGCGCGCGAGATCTTCTCGCTCGCGAGCGCCTTCCGCCTGCGCGGGTGCCGGGTGGTCGCCGCCGACGTGCCCGTGCCGAGCGCCAATGCGACCATCCTCGTCGTGCTCCGCAAGGACGAGGTGCCGGCGTTGGCGGCCTATGCCCAAGCCCTCGCCGAGGTCTCCTCGCTCTGGGT
>Ga0079224_100017199_pt1 | contig 10184 bp, 6 predicted proteins | sample Stecom2015_FD_80414 | JGI IMG/M metagenome (GOLD analysis project Ga0079224, IMG submission 80414) | Agricultural soil microbial communities from Utah to study Nitrogen management - Steer compost 2015 | ecosystem: Environmental > Terrestrial > Soil > Agricultural land | place: USA: Utah... | reverse complement strand
TGCCGCACGCCTCATGAGCGAGACCCGCCGTCGGTACCACATCTCCTGGGCAGGGCGCCCCTGATCAGGCTTGAGCCTGATCAGGGGCGCCCTGCTCTTGGTCCGTCCACAGGCGGGCAAGCTATCCACAGGTCCGGCTTTCGGGGCGGCATCAGTACCGCCGGGGAACCAAGAATCGGCCACGTGAACCCGCAACTGCGAGGGCTGCTCGCCGCTGGGGACGGGCTCCTGTCCCGAGCCGACGTGCTGGCCGCCGTACCGCGCCACGTACTCGATCATGCGCTGCGCAGCCGCCACCTGGTCCGGCTGTCTCCTCGTACCTACGTGGACCCGCGCCGGCAGGACGAGCCGAAGGTACGCGCGCGGGCGGCGCTGCGCTATGCGGGTCCCGCGGCCGCGCTCAGCCACCTCACCGCGCTCGGGGTGTGGCGCCTGCCGGGCGGGGCGCTGGACGGTCCGGTACACGTCCTGCTGCCGGCGGCCCGCCGACTGCGCGGCGCAGCGGGCTTGGTGCTACACCGACGGCGCGGCTTCACCGCCGACGATCCCGGTGTCGTGATCCGGTCCGGTTGCCGACCTGCCGAGTAGAGCCGGCGGTTGTCGACTCTTGGGCGCTTCTGACCCGCTATGCGCGCCGGGCGGTCATCGCGTCGGTCGCCGAGCGGCTGACCACGCCGGAGCGGTTGCTGCGGGTGGCCCACGCCGACCACAGTGTCCCGGGCCGGCAGGAGCTCCTGCGGCTACTGAGCCTGCTGGCCGCCGGTTGCCGCAGCGAACTGGAACTGTGGGGATACGACCATCTTTACCGGGCCGGACATGCCCGAGACGATCCGCAATGTCAAGGTCACGGTGGGCAGCCAGACCATCTACATGGATGTGTACTGTTCCGAGGCCAGGGTCAACTTCGAACTCGACGGCGCCAGGTACCACACCTCCCGCGCGGATCGGGAACGCGACGCGCGCCGCGACGCAGCACTCGCGGCCTTGGGCATCATGGTGGTGCGGTTCACTCACGACCAGTTGACCGGGGCCCCGGAGTTGGTACGGCGGCAGATCCGGGCGATCGTGGCATCTCGGTCGCGCGAAGATCCGCACCTGTGGTGCGTTAGCCCGAACGGCACCGGCGGTTCAGTGGGGTGGGCGCTCCACAGCCCCGGATCTTGAAACAGCCTCCGATCATCAGCGGGGATAGGGTACGCGGGGGACGGCGCCGTTGCCGGAGTCCTCGCCCGGATCCGGGTTGGCGGCCAGCCACGCCTGCACGGCCGCCTGGTCTTCCGGGTCCACGCCGGCCGCGAGCAGCTTCGCCACCGCGGCCGTCGCCGGGCTACCGTGCTCCCCCCGCCGGTGCCGCCCGGCCAACTCCCCCGACATGGCCTGGATCGTCTCCTGGGTCGCCGCCACCGCGGCCGCGGGCAGGCCCCGGCGCTGGCCGCACCAGTCCACCCAGGCGCGCAGCACCTCCGGCAGGGTCGCCACGTCGTCGGCGTCCAGCACCGCCCGCCGGTGCACCCAGTCCAGCAGGAACAGCCCGGCCACCGCCGGGCTCCAGCGCAACGGGTCGGCGTCGGGCGCCTCCCGCGCGAAGTCCAGGATCAGCCGGATCGCGTACCGTACCGTGGCCTCCGCCGCCGGCGTGGCCCGGTCCAACCCGGCGGCGTGCGGAGCCGCCAGGAACTCCTCCACCAGGGCCGCCGGGTCCACCGACAGCGGGGCCGGTGGGCTACCGGTGGCCGGCAGGATGGCCAGCCGGGCTCCGGCCAGCGCCCGGTCGGTGGCGAGCGACCCCTGATCCGGCAGGGTGGTGAGGCAGTCGGTGACCTCGAGGTGGTAGCCCACCTCGGCCCGCAGCTTGCCCGGATCGACCTCGGAGAACCACACCAGGTCGTCTGCCTCGGCCCCTTTGCGGACCTGGTCCAGCACCCGGCCGCCGGACTCGCTGACGAACAGGTTCTTCACGATCCCGATGTTGTGGTCGACCAGCGCCACCACCGCGTGCTCGCCGCCGCCGAGTTCGGCGTCGTCGTACCGGAACATCGCCAGGTAGCTGGTCTGATCGCCGTAGACGTCGCCGGAGGCCCAGGCGCCGGCCGGCCGTACCCGGCCCAGGTGCGCCGACCAGGCGGGTGGATCGGCGCCCGGGCGCACCGCGCCGGCGCCGGGCGCGTCCGGGCTCAGCGCCGCGAAGACGCTGCGGATGGCCCGGGCCGCACCGGTACGGCGGCGGGCGGTGTGGGTCAGGAACCGGCCCACGAAGTCGCGTACCGCCCGGGCGCGATCGCCGTCGGCGGCCGCGACCGCGTACACCCCACCCAGCAGCGCCCCGCCGAGCATCTCGGCCTCTAACGCGGTACCCACCGCGGTCACATCCCGGGCGGCGTGGAGCACGGCGTCGTACGGCGTCTGCGGAGTCGGCATCCCCCGACCCTAGCCCCCCTACAACCCGGCGGCGGTGTGCAATGCCGCGCGTGCCTCGGCGTAGGCGGCGAGCACCTCCCGCACCGGCGCCACCGCGTACTCCCGCCCCACCTCGGCCACGGCGTCCCGCAAGTCACGGCGCGCCCGCACCCGGGCCTGCCGGGAGGACCACCGCACCAGCGGCTGGGCCAGCACCGCACCCACCGCCGCGCCCAGCGCGCCCACGCCTAGCAGCAGCACCGGCGCCCAACCCGGGCGGACGGCCGGCAGCAGCAGCCCGACCAGCCCGCCCAGGACGAGCCAGCCCAATCCAGTCACCGCCAACCCGGTCGCCAGCCACTGGTACGCGCTTACCAGTCGCCACCAGCGCGGGGTCAGGTCCGCGTCGTGCTCGGCCCCGCTGGACAGGGCGGCGCCGAGCGCGTCCGGAAGCTCCGGCAGCTTGGCGCGGCTGGCCCGCCAGATCGCCTCCGGCCAGGGCGGCGGCAGGCCCTCAGCGGCGCGGGTGGCGACCGTACGCACGGCCAGCCGCACCGCCACGCGTACCGCCAGGCCGCTGGCGACTTCCTGCGGGTCGACGTGATGCTGCCCGCGGTCTGGCTCGCCCGGCTCCAGGTGTGGCCGGCTCCGCTGCCACCAGCGGACCAGCGGGGAGCCGAGTACCGCTTGGGCGCGCTCCCGGTAAGCGCGTTCCGCACGCTCCGCGAGCGCCGGTACGCCAGCGGCGTCGGCCAGTCCGTCGGCGAGTTCCCCGAACGCGGCGCGGTCGGCGGTCTGTGGGTCGGCGGCCGGTCCGACCAGGTCCGCCAGGTCGTCCACCACCCGGTCCACGTCCGCGACCAGCCGCTGCCAGGCTGCCCGCCGGGTGCCCACCAGGCCCGCGAGGTGGGCGCGGAGTTGCTCCACGCCGGTGGGCAGGTCCACCGCCGAGGTGGCCATGGTGGCCATGTCCAGCCCGTGGTGGCCGAGCAGCCGGCGCAGGTCGTTCAGGATGTGGACCACGTCCTCGGCGCCGAGCAGGTCGGCCTGGTTGAGCACGAGCAGGGTGACGTCGCGGTGCCGGCTGAACGGCCGCAGGTACTGCTCGTGGATCAGCTTGTCGGCGTACTTCTGCGGGTCCACCACCCAGACCACCACGTCGACCAGGCCCAGCAGCCGCTCGACCTCCTCGGCGTGCTCGTTCTCCACCGAGTCGAAGTCGGGCAGGTCGAGCAGCACCAGTCCACGCAGGTCGGCCTGCTCGTCGGCGTCCAGCAGGCTCTCCCTGGGGAACCGGCACCGCCGGTCCACCCGCAGCCAGTCCAGCAGCGGCGCGGCCTCCGCCAGCGGGCCCCAGATGCAGGCGTGGGCGGCGCCGGTGGTGGGCCGGCGTACACCTACCGGGGAGAGTGCCCGGCCGGCCAGGGCGTTGAACAGGCTGGACTTGCCGCTGCCGGTGGGGCCGGCGAGCGCCACCACGGTCAGTTCCGGCGCCAGCGAGAGCCGCTGCCGGGCGTGATCGGCGACCGCGCGGGTGGCGCGCAGCCGCTCCGGCGGCAGGTACGGCGAGACCGCCCGGCGGAACCGCCCGAGCGCGTCGATGCGGCTGCCCAGGGCCCCGGCGTCCAGCCAGGTGGTGGCGGAACCGGGCGGCACCGGCGGGGTCGAGAACGCCAGCGGCGCGGCCCGCGCCGGTATCACCGGGCGGGGTGGTGCGGACACCGATGCGGCCTCGTCGGCGGCGGCGCGTGGCCGCGGCAACGGCAGCGGCTGGGTCTTGCCCGCTACCCGATCACCCGGCACCCGGTCACCGGCTGCCCGATCATCCGCTCGCCGGTCACCCGCTGCCCGGTCACCGGCTACCCGGTCACCGGAGGCGTCGCGCCACTCCACCGCCGGAATGGGACGGTCGCTGATCCCAGTCATCGGCCCGCCCGATCCAGTTCCGCCCGGTCCGTCGGCTGGTCAGATCCCAGCCGGCCCGGTCCCGGCTCGTCCGATCCTGTCTGATCAGGTCCTGGCTCGTCAGAGCCTGGCTCGACCGCTCCCGGCTGGTCCGCTCCCGGCCGGGTCGCGGGCGCCCCGTCCGCGGACCCCCGCGGCTGCTCCGAGGACTGGAACCAGGATTCAGCCAGCGACTCCGCCGCCGGCGGCGCCACCGCGGCCGGGATGCTGGCGAGCGCGGCCGCGATCCGGGACTGCTCCAGCCAGGTCGCCGCCTCCCGCAGCCGGCGGGCCGGCTCACCATCGGGCGGCACCCCGGCCAGCCCGTCCAGCCACCGCGCCGCCTCCGCGTCCAGCAACTCCCCGATCCGGTTCGCCAACTCCTCCGGCGTCCCCCCGGACCAGGCCCGGGCGAGCCGCTCGACCTTGCCGGCCAGCCCTGCCGGCGGGCCCACGAGCTCCGGCCCCAGCATGGCCTCACCGGCCGGGTGGGACAGCCAGGCGTCACGGACCTGCTCGGCCGCGTCCGCCGCGGCCGAGCAGACCAGGGTCACCAACCTGGACTCCCACGCCCGCCGCTGGTCGCTGCCGGTGGCTGGGGGCCTGGCGATCCGGTCCAACCAGGACCTTACGCCGCTCGGACCGCGCCGGTGGGCGGCCGGGGAGTGCCGGGTGCCCGAACGCACCGGCTGGGGCGCCGGCGCGCGGATCGTCCGCTCCACCGTGACGCGCGCGCCGCCGTACGCCATGCCCACCCGTTCCGCCAGTGCCTCCGCCGCCGTGACCTGCTCTTCGGCGGCCGCCGCCAGCGTCGCCAGCTTTTCCGGCAAGGCCGCCAGCGCGCCGTCCAGTGTGCACCGTGCCACCGAGGCCCGCGCCGCCGGGTCGCCGGACAGGCCGTCCAGCCACTTCCGCAGCGATCCGATCGCGCCGTCCGGGAGCAGGCCCTGGCCGTCCGTCCGGGTCTCGGGCACCACGAACAGCGGCGCGGTGGCCAGGCCGTAGGCGGTGAGCAGTTCGGTGAAGTGGGAAAGCACCTCCACCGGCGCGGCCCCGCCGGCGGACTGCGGCACCCGGCCGAGCACCAGTGCCACCACCGCGCCGCGCTGGCGGGCCGCGGCCAGCAGTTGCCAGGGCACCGCGTCGGCGTACCGGGTGGCGGTGGTGACGAACAGCCACAGGTCGGCGGCGGCGAGCAGTTCCCCGGCGACCTCCCGGTTGGCCACCTCTACCGAGTCGAAGTCGGGCACGTCCACGAACGCGAGCCCCGCGCGCAGGGCCGGCGCGGAGATCATCGGCGGCTTGCCGGCGGTCCGGATGAGGTGGCCGAGCGGCCCACCGCTACGGAACCAGGGCGAGTCGGCGGGGTGGCAGACGAGCACCGGCGTCCGGGTCGTGGGGCGCAGCACCCCGGCCTGGCTCACCGGCGCCCGCACCAGACTGTTGACCAGTGTCGACTTGCCCGCACCGGTGGAGCCGCCGACCACCACCAGCAGCGGGGCGTCCAGCCTGGCCAGGCGGGGCAGCAGGTAGTCGTCTATCTGGGCGAGCAGGGCCGCCCGGTCGGCCCGGGCTGGGGCGGCCGATGGGAGGGGCAGCGGGTAGGACGCCTCGCCAGCGGCGGTACGCGCAGCGCGCACCGCCTCCGAGAGATCGTGAAGTGGGTCACCCCTGGTCGCCACGGCATAAGCCTGCCGGAAACGCGCGACCCTCCACAAGTCCCGTGGTGAACCTCGCCGTACGCTAGGGCGGGACCAGGGCCGGGGCCAAGGTTGACCGGCACCGACTCAACTTTGACTTGACGATCGGCACCCGCGTGGCAAAATTGAGCCTGGTCCACTCAATTTAGGCGGCTCGCTGTCAGGTGGCCGCATCTACCCGGAGGAACTCGACATGGCTCGTGCGGTCGGAATCGACCTCGGTACGACGAACTCCTGTGTCAGCGTGCTCGAAGGTGGCGAGGCCACGGTCATCGCCAACGCGGAGGGTTCGCGCACCACGCCTTCGATCGTCGCCTTCGCCAAGAACAACGAGATCTTGGTGGGCGAGGTCGCCAAGCGCCAGGCGGTCACCAACCCCGACCGGACGGTCCGATCCGTAAAGCGGGAGATGGGGACCAACTGGAGCATTGACATCGACGGGAAGAAGTACACCCCGCAGGAGATCTCCGCCCGGGTGCTGATGAAGCTCAAGCGCGACGCCGAGGCGTACCTGGGTGAGCAGATCACCGACGCGGTGATCACTGTCCCGGCGTACTTCAGCGACGCCCAGCGGCAGGCCACCAAGGAGGCCGGCGAGATCGCCGGGCTGAACGTGCTGCGGATCATCAACGAGCCGACCGCCGCCGCCCTGGCGTACGGCCTGGACAAGGGCGAGAAGGAGCAGACGGTCCTGGTCTTCGACCTGGGTGGCGGCACGTTCGACGTCTCGCTGCTGGACATCGGCGAGGGCGTGATCGAGGTGAAGGCCACCAGCGGTGACAACCACCTCGGTGGCGACGACTGGGACGAGCGGATCGTCGATCACCTGGTGAAGACCTTCCGCGGCCAGCACGGCATCGACCTCTCGCAGGACAAGATGGCGATGCAGCGGCTGAAGGAGGCGGCCGAGAAGGCCAAGATCGAGCTGTCCGCCGCCACCACCACCTCGATCAACCTGCCGTACATCACGGCCAGCGAGTCCGGACCGCTGCACCTGGACATGTCGCTGAGCCGGGCGGAGTTCCAACGGATGACGCAGGACCTGCTGGAGCGCTGCCGCGGCCCGTTCGAGCAGGCGATCAAGGACGCCAAGGTCCGCGTCTCCGACATCGCGCACGTGATCCTGGTGGGTGGCTCCACCCGGATGCCCGCCGTGAGCGACCTGGTCAAGCAGCTCACCGGTGGCAAGGAGCCGCACAAGGGCGTCAACCCCGACGAGGTGGTCGCGGTCGGCGCCGCCCTGCAGGCCGGCGTGCTCAAGGGCGAGGTCAAGGACGTGCTGCTGCTCGACGTGACCCCGCTGAGCCTGGGCATCGAGACCAAGGGCGGCATCTTCACCAAGCTGATCGAGCGCAACACCACCATCCCGACCAAGCGCTCGGAGATCTTCACTACCGCCGAGGACAACCAGCCTTCGGTGCTGGTCCAGGTCTTCCAGGGCGAGCGGGAGATCGCGCAGTACAACAAGAAGCTCGGTACCTTCGAGCTGACCGGCATCCCGCCGGCACCGCGGGCGGTGCCGCAGATCGAGGTCACCTTCGACATCGACGCCAACGGCATCGTGCACGTCAGCGCCAAGGACCTGGGCACCGGTAAGGAACAGTCGATGACCATCACCGGCGGCTCGGCCCTGCCCAAGGACGACATCGAGCGGATGATGCGGGACGCCCAGGAGCACGCCGAGGAGGACAAGCGCCGGCGGGAGGAGGCGGAGACCCGCAACCTCGCCGAGCAGGCGCTGTGGCAGACCGAGAAGTTCCTCGCCGAAAGCGGCGACAAGCTGCCCGAGGACTCCCGGACGACGGTCAACGAGGCGCTGGGCAACCTGCGCGCGGCGCTGGGCGGCTCCGACACCGCGGCGATCAAGTCGGCGCACGACAGCCTTAACAGCGCCATGCAGGAGGCCAGCACCAAGCTGTACGCGCAGGCGGGTGCCGCGGGCGGCGAAGGCGGCCCGGAGGGGGCTACCTTTGGCGCAGCGAGCGAGGACGCGACCGGTGGTGCGCAGGACGCCGGTACCGGCCCGGAGGATGTCGTGGACGCCGAGATCGTGGATGAGGACGACAAGAAGTGACCGAACCCTCGGAGACTCGCCCGGAGCCCAAGCGGGCAGTAATCCGGGACAAGCGCAGAATCAGCCCGACCGGCGGTGGCGCGCACCGCGCTCAGGACTCCGCCGGGCCGGCGTCCGCGCGATCGGGTGGTCCCGCCCCCACCAGCGGGGGCGGGACGCCGCCTGAGGGCGGCGGCCCGGCGGAGGAGGTCAAGCGCGGCCCGGACGCCGCGGCGGAGACCGCCGCGTCCGGAGGACCCGCGGGCGGTGACCGGGCGGGCGCTAGCGGCGCCGGCGCGGGCGGCGCGGGCGACAGTGGCGCCGGCAGTGGTGGCGCGGCCGGGCGGACGGGCGGTCGGCGGGGCGCGGAAGCCCCGTCCGGTACGCCTGAGCCCTCGGGCCAGCCCACCGGTACCGGCGAGCCCGAGCCTGGCCGCACGCCGAAGCCCGCGGGCGCGGCGAGCGCCGAGGCCACCCAGGCGGAGGGTCAAGAGCCGGCCGGGCCGGCGGGACCGGAGGCCGGGGCGGCCGGCGGGCTCGGCGCGGAGTTGGAGGCGCTCCGCGCGGCGCTGGACGAGCGCACCCGGGATCTGCAGCGGGTCACCGCGGAGTACGCGAACTACCGCAAGCGGGTGGAACGGGACCGGGCGCTGATCGGTGAACAGGCCACCGGCAACGTGCTGAGCGCGCTGCTACCGGTGCTGGACGATCTTGACCGCGCCCGCGAGCACGGCGAACTGGTGGAGGGGTTCGCCGCCGTGGCCGAACAACTCCTAGCTGCCTTGACCAAGTTCGGACTGACCGCGTTCGGAGAGAAGGGCGACCCGTTCGACCCCAACCGGCACGAGGCGGTCGCTCACCTTACCTCCGACGAGGTCGACGGACCTACCTGCGTCGACATCCTGCGCCGCGGTTACCTGCTGGGCGACCGGCTGCTGCGACCGGCGATGGTCGCGGTCGCCGAACCGTCCGGTGACGAGAGCTGAGCCGGCAGTGACCGGCCCGATCGCGGGGAGGAGGTGAGTCGATGAGCTCGAAGGACTGGCTGGAGAAGGACTTCTACCAGGTCCTCGGCGTGCCGAAGACCGCCTCCACCAGCGACATTCGCAAGGCGTACCGCAAACTCGCGCGCGAGTTGCACCCCGACCGCAACCCCGGCGATGTCCAGGCCGAGACCCGGTTCAAGGAGGTCTCCGAGGCGTACCAGGTGCTCTCCGACGAGAAGAAGCGCAAAGAGTACGACGAGATGCGCTCGCTGTTCGGCTCGGGGGCGTTCCGGCGGGGCGCGCAGCAGGCGCCGTTCGACATCTCCGACCTGTTCGGCGGGGCGGGCGATCGCCGGTTCAGCGGCACCAGCTTCTCCGACCTGTTCAGCTCGATCTTCTCCCGGGGGGGCACCCAGCGGACGGGCGCGGCCCGCGGCCGCGACGTGGAGGCGGAGGTGACCATCGACTTCGCCGACGCGGTGCACGGCGCGACCCTGCCGCTGACCCTGCGCGCGCCCGGCGTATGCGACACCTGCCGGGGCAGCGGCGCCAAGCCGGGCACCAGCCCACGCACGTGCCCCGTCTGCGGCGGGACCGGGCTGGTCACCCGCAACCAGGGATCGTTCAGCTTCTCCGAGCCGTGCCGGGAGTGCCAGGGCGTAGGCACGATCGTGCAGGAGAAGTGCCCGGAGTGCCAGGGCACCGGCGGGGTGACCAAGACCCGGCGGCTGAACGTGCGGATACCGCCCGGCGTACAGGACGGGCAGCGGATCCGGCTCGCCGGCCGGGGCGAGCCCGGTGTCCGCGGCGGTCCCCCGGGCAACCTGTACGTGCTGGTGAAGGTGCGCCCGGACGACCTGTTCGGCCGCAGCGGCAACAACCTCACCCTCACCGTGCCGATCACCTTCCCCGAGGCGGTACTCGGCGTCGACCTGCGGGTGCCCACCCTGGACGGTCCGGTCACCCTCCGGGTGCCGCCGGGCACCCCGTCCGGGCGGATCTTGCGCGCCCGCGGCCACGGCATCCGCCAGCGCGACGGCGCCACCGGCGACCTGCGGGTCACGGTGGAGGTGGTGGTGCCATCAGAGCTGGCGAAGGAGGCGT
>Ga0079224_100017197_pt1 | contig 10185 bp, 8 predicted proteins | sample Stecom2015_FD_80414 | JGI IMG/M metagenome (GOLD analysis project Ga0079224, IMG submission 80414) | Agricultural soil microbial communities from Utah to study Nitrogen management - Steer compost 2015 | ecosystem: Environmental > Terrestrial > Soil > Agricultural land | place: USA: Utah... | reverse complement strand
ATGTCTAGCATCGATATACTCGGTGGTGGCATGGATGCTTTGGAGGAAGCTAATGCTCAAATGGGGTTGGCGCTGTCTCCGGATGAAGTGGATTATTTGCTAGAGAACTTTACTCGTATGGGCCGTAATCCGACAGATGTCGAATTGATGATGTTTGCGCAGGCCAATTCTGAGCATTGTAGGCATAAGATATTTAACGCGGACTGGGTGATTGACGGTGTTAAGCAGGACAGTTCCCTGTTCGCGATGATCCGTAATACACATAAGCTGAACCCTGGTAAGACGGTCGTAGCTTATGCAGATAACGCTTCAATCGTTGCTGGAGAGAAAACCAAACGTTTTTATCCGGATGCAGATGGCCGGTACAAATACACTGACGAGGAAATGCATTTCCTCATGAAGGTAGAGACCCATAACCATCCAACCGCTATTTCCCCGTTCGCAGGTGCCGCGACAGGGGCAGGTGGTGAGATACGCGATGAGGGTGCCACGGGGCGTGGCTCGAAACCTAAGGCTGGGTTGACGGGTTTTTCTGTTTCCAACCTCAATATCCCTGGATTTTCCCAGCCGTGGGAGCGTGATTACGGTAAGCCCTCAAGGATTGCATCTGCGTTGCAGATTATGATCGATGGGCCACTCGGTGGAGCTGCATATAACAACGAATTCGGGCGTCCAAATGTTTCAGGGTATTTCCGAACACTTGAGATCGAGAGTGGTGGTGAAGTACGCGGTTACCATAAGCCAATCATGCTCGCCGGTGGTGTCGGTAATATTTCAGCACAGCATTCTAAAAAGGACCCGATCCCGTCAGGTGCTGCGCTCATACAGTTGGGTGGGCCGGCGATGCTGATCGGTTTGGGAGGTGGGGCAGCCTCCAGCATGGATACCGGAGCCAATGCTGAGGATCTAGATTTTGACTCAGTGCAGCGTGGTAATCCCGAACTTGAGCGCCGCGCCCAAGAGGTCATCGATCGTTGCTGGCAGCTTGGTGAACACAACCCAATCCAGAGTATCCATGATGTTGGCGCCGGCGGACTATCGAATGCATTCCCAGAATTGGTGAATGATGCAGGTGTTGGCGCGATCTTTGAGTTGCGAAACATACATAATGAAGAACCGGGTATGTCACCCCGTGAGCTCTGGAGTAATGAAGCTCAGGAACGTTATGTCCTTGCGATAGCGCAGGAAGATCTGCCGCGTTTTACAGACATCTGTGAAAGAGAGCGTTGTCCTTTCGCTGTCGTTGGATATGCTACTGAAGAACGCCACCTGACCGTCGAAGATAGCTACTTCAATAATAAGCCTGTGGATATGGACTTGTCCGTGTTGCTTGGCAAACCGCCTAAGATGACGAGGAATGTCACACGTATAGAGCGGACGTTACCACAGCTTGATACTACGAGCATCTCCTTGAAAGACGCAGTGCAACGCGTGCTACGCCTGCCAGGTGTTGCCGATAAGACATTCCTTATCACTATCGGTGACCGTACAGTGACAGGACTTGTCGCCCGCGATCAAATGGTAGGGCCTTGGCAAGTGCCGGTAGCTGACGTCGCTGTTACGCTTGCTGGCTATGAGACCTATCGAGGCGAGGCGTTTGCTATAGGGGAGAAAGCGCCATTAGCGCTAGTGGATGCTCCAGCGTCAGGACGTATGGCTGTTGGTGAGGCTATCACCAACATAGCAGCAGCTCATATCGAGAATATTAGAGATATCAAACTGTCTGCCAACTGGATGGCGCCGGCTGGCCATCCGGGAGAGGATGCGGCACTTTACGATACGGTGCATGCGGTCGGCATGGAACTTTGCCCTGAACTGGGTATAAGCATACCGGTTGGCAAAGATTCTATGTCGATGAAGACAGTATGGGAGGATGGGGGAGAGCAAAAATCTGTTACGGCTCCTATCTCATTGGTGGTCTCTGCCTTTGCGCCTACTGCAGATGCTCGAAAGACACTGACACCACAACTCCGTACCGATCGGGGAGATACGAGCTTGATTCTGATCGACCTCGGATTTGGCAAGAATCGGCTCGGAGGCTCAGCGTTGGCGCAGGTATACGAGTCAACAGATGACAGAGCCCCAGATCTAGATGAGCCATCTCGTATTAAGGCATTCTTCTCGGCCATACAGAACCTTAATGTCGATGGGAAACTGCTCGCCTATCACGACCGTTCTGACGGTGGGCTATTCGTCACACTTGCAGAGATGGCATTCGCTGGCCGTTGTGGGCTTGATATCGATATTAGTGAGCTGCAAGGTAATTCGATCGATGTGCTGTTTAATGAGGAGCTTGGCGCAGTGATCCAGGTTGCCTCTGAAGAGGCCAGTGCAATTCGCTCAGCGTTGCAAGAGGTGATCGGCGACTGTGTCCACATCATAGGCAAGGTGGTCGTTGACAACCATGGCTTCATCATCAGGAGGCTGGGTGAGGTCGAGTTCGCAGAACTGCGTACGGATTTGCACAGGATGTGGTCGGAAACGACATATCAGATGCAAAAGCTCAGAGATAATCCTGAATGTGCACAAGAAGAATATGACCGAATTCTTGATATCAATGATCCAGGGTTGAATGTGCATTTGACTTTCAGCCTTGCGCATCAGTCTGACGCTCCATTCGTCAATACAGGAGCCAAGCCAAAAATGGCAGTCCTGCGTGAGCAAGGGGTTAATGGGCAGACTGAGATGGCAGCGGCATTTGACCGTGCAGGATTCGAGTCATATGACGTCCATATGAGCGATATCATTAGTGGGCGTGTCACCCTTAAGGATTTTCACGGGCTAGTTGCTTGTGGTGGATTCTCCTATGGCGATGTGCTAGGGGCCGGTGAGGGGTGGGCTAAGTCCATACTATTCAATGCTAGAGCAAGAGATGAATTCTCTGATTTCTTCAATCGACCAGACTCTTTTGCTCTTGGAGTTTGCAATGGATGCCAAATGATGAGCAACCTCCATAGCATTATCCCTGGCGCGGAACTGTGGCCACATTTCGTAAGAAATCGCTCTGAGCAATTCGAGGCGCGTTTTGTTATGGTGGAGATTGCTGATTCTCCATCATTGTTCTTTAAGGGAATGGCTGGAAGTCGTATGCCTATCGCTGTTGCACATGGTGAAGGTTTTGCGGAATTTTCCGATATCGATGCTGTCCATGCAGTCGTCAGGAATAAACTGGTCAGCATGCGTTTTGTGGACAATGCCGGCAGGGCGACTGAGGTTTACCCGTACAACCCCAACGGCTCCCCTCAAGGTATTACTGGCCTGACCACGACAGATGGACGTTTTACCATTATGATGCCACATCCGGAGCGGGTGTTCCGAGCGGTACAACATTCATGGCATCCTCAGGGATGGGGTGAAGACGGGCCGTGGATTCAGATGTTCCGTAATGCAAGAAGATTCGTTGAATCATAACCTTAACTACAAGAATCAGGAGAAAGCAGTATGAATATAATCAGATCCCTTTTACTAGCAGTTGCCTTGATGTTGCCCGTGTCTTCAATGGCCATGACCGATGAACAACACATGGAATACACTCAGGCATTGGGCGATAACAATATCAAATTGGTTAAGAAGTATCTGGACGAAGGTATAGCAAGTCCCAAGGATTTCTTTTTTGGGTGGACGGCGCTACACATTGCTGCGGAAAAGGGGCATGTGAAACTGGTTGAATTGCTGATCGATCGTGGCGCAGATATGAATTGGCAGCATGAGATTAGCCGTCTTACTGCTTTCCATTTGGCAGCATTAGGGGGCCATACTGAGGTCGTCAAACTGTTGGCAGCTAAGGGTGCCGATGTGAACATCAAGATGCGTGCGAATGTCTCGATCTTGCGCCCATTACGCGATGAAGGTAAGACCGAGATGGTTAAGTTGTTAATGGATCTTGGTGTCAAGGATGACGGCTGCCAAGAAAAGCAATGTTTTTAATATCGTAGAAATACATTATTATTGACTGATGAAAAAATCGTATTGCACTGGACTGGCAGGCTTGATGAGTGTGCTGCTCAGTACCGGTGCATGCGCAGATGAATCCTATGCCAGACTGAGCATACATACGCATGTTCTAGCCTCTTCATGTTCTGCTTGCCACGGAACCAATGGTAACAGTGTTGGAGGTACTCCGGTCTTAGCGGGCCTGCAAGCCGAGCATTTCATACGACAGATGAATGCGTTCAAAAGTGGAGAACGTGCTTCTACGGTCATGCACCGTCATGCTAGTGGTTTAACCGAAACAGAGATCCGCGAGTTAGCTGAACATTTCTCGCGTCAGCCTCGTGTCAACTCCTCATTACCGCCCCCAGCCAAGGTGGAGCCATGAGCCATCTAGAGCTTAGTCGTAGGGATTTTATAAAGCTAATGGGTGCTACCAGCTTGTTGGCTTCATTAAACGGGTGCTCCCATTCGTTGATCCGCTCTTCTGGCAAGAGCCCGAGAGTTGTAGTTATTGGCGGAGGCTACGCAGGGGCGACTGTAGCCAAATACCTGCGTATATGGAGTAACACAGGTATCGAAACGGTAGTTATCGAGCCAAAACCGTATTTCATTTCATGCCCGCTAAGTAATTTGGTGTTGGGTGGAAGTAAGACACTGGAAAATCTAAGTTTCAGTTATGATGCCGTCAAACGGAATCACGGTATTCAGTGGATAAAGGACTCCGTCACTGCAGTTGATAGCGAATCCAAGAAGATAATAACGGAACGCGGGGAACTGCATTATGACAAACTGGTGTTAGCGCCTGGAGTCGATTTTATCTATGATGAACTGCCAATGCTACAAGATGAATCTGCCCAGCAATCAATCCCTCATGCCTGGAAAGCAGGACCTCAGACTGTCAATCTACAGCATCAGTTAAATGATATGCCTACAGGCGGAGTATTCGTCATGAGTATTCCCAAGGCGCCATATCGATGCCCTCCGGGTCCCTATGAGCGTGTCTGTCAAGTAGCGTTCTATCTCAAGCAACATAATCCGACCGCTAAGATCATTGTGCTCGATGCCAATCCGGATATTGTTTCCAAGAAGGGATTGTTCCTTAAAGTCTGGTCTGAGATGTATGCGGGCATGATCGATTACCGACCAAATAGCAGCGTTGTAGACCTGGATGTGTCAGAGAAGAAAGTGGCTACTGAGTTTGAAGAGGTTAGCGCTGATGTTCTGAATATCATCCCTCCTCAAAAAGCTGGTAGGGTGGCTGAGGATCTAGGTATAGCGAATATTGATCAGCGTTGGTGCGAAGTCGATTTTCGCACATATGAATCAAAAATATTGCCTGATGTGCATGTCGTCGGAGACTCCGTATCTGCGGGGTGGCCAAAGTCAGCGCATATGGCAACTTCGAAGGCGCGTGTCTGTGCGAGCGCGATTGTAGCGGAATTTGGTGGCGTCGACCCCGACCCGATGCCAGTGTTTGCTAATACCTGCTACAGTTTTGTTAGCGATAGCATGGCCATGCACGTCGCACATGTGTATCGTTACGACCCTAGAAAACAGATCATGCTGCCTGCTGAAGGGGGTGGGGTTTCCGATGAGCCATCAGCGCAGGAGGGAGCATATGCTTTTGACTGGGCCCGCAATATCTGGTCTGATGTACTGACATAAAGTCGACTACTGCTTGCTGAGATAAATCTCTAGACAGTGTCTTTAGCAATGTCCTGTCTCAAACGACTTTTCAGTGATGTCGCAATCGGAGTGTCAAACATCTTAATGTTAAACCCGATATGCCAAGATCTGATGTATGTAGTTCTCAGGGGTAGATAGATGCTGCTAAATTACCCCATCATTCATAGTTTAGTTCAAACTAACATCAATGAAATTGTCTAAAAATATGAGTACGAAGTGATTGTGGCTTGTTATTCGAGAGATTCGTAATCGTGCATTATTTTTGATTTGTCTCGACAAGGAACAGGGGATTCAAGATGGTTGCAGTCGTTAAGCGCGGCTTATCAGCAGTCGCATTGTTTATCTCAGTAACCCAATCGGTTACGGCCTTTGCTGCACCAGCAAATATGCTTATCTACATTCATCCGCAGGAATACAAGCATCCAATCAAATTATGGCATTTCTATACTGATTATTGGTATCAGCAAGGCCCAATAATTGAAGAGATGGCGAAAGTGATGTTTGGGGCAGTATTTGGAGAAGTGGGAATGTGTGGCGTGGTAAATGAGGCACGTTCTTTGGTTTGGTTACAGCCAAAGATGTATTATAACCCGCATATGACAACCTATTACGGTGAGGTGCGTGCTAGCGTCTATACCAGCAACGGCGAACCGTTGAAGACCTATTCAGGTGAGGCAAAGAAAACCGGTTTTCTTGATATCATGCCGCAAGATCGAATTAATGAAGTTTATCAAGCAAGCCTTGAAGACCTTATCGAGAAAATGAAAGAAGATGATAGTCTCATGCAACTGGTGAACAATGGTGAGATCAATGTCAATGCTGGAGGAGCATGTGCCATCGTCCCAAACTTTCCGCCGCCAAAATTAATCGAGCTCGACTACCTGATTAAAGGTGTCCATTAAAAGAAAGGGTTGTAATGAAAATAAGAAGTTGGATGATGATTTCAGTGTTATGGGGGAGTGTAACTCTTGTTGGTCTAGCCGGCTGTGATACTGCGGAACGTAAAATTAGTGGTCTGAAGACTCCTGAATCTGCCATACAGGCTAGCGATGGCAGAATTTTCATTTCTGAGATCAACGAGTTCGGTAAGGATGGCGATGGTCAAATCAGTATGATTGATCAAGAAGGCAAACTCTCGATATTTGCGACCGGCATGGATGATCCTAAAGGGATGGCGATCATAGGCGAGCACCTATATGTCGCTGATAAGACACGTATTCTCAAGGTGTTTCAAGATGGTAACTGGCAGGTTTTTGTTCCAGCTGACGCATTTCCTGCAGTTCCTCAGTTCCTTAACGATATGGAACGCGACTTACAGGGCAACTACTTATATGTCAGCGATAGTGGTGACCTGGAAAAAGGAGGGGCTATCTATCGAATCAGTCTGGATGGTGAGGTCAGCAGTGTAATCGATTATGCGAAGGACGAACGTGTGCTGGCACCTAATGGTTTGTTGATGGATGATTCGGGTGATGTTCTGTTATTCGTTGATTTCGCATCTGGCATTCTATATAGCTTCAATATGAAGACGGGTAATCTGACCGATCTTGCAGAAGGATTTGGAGGGGGCGATGGGTTGGTACACCACCCCAATGGGTTGATGTATGTGAGTGACTGGAAAAATGGAAAGGTCTATAGCGTTTTCCATGACGAAGTCAAACTCGTAAAAGAAGGGCTGCAGTCCGCAGCTGATATGGCTCTTACCATAGACGGGAAGTACCTTCTAGTTCCTGACATGAAGGCAGGAGAACTAATTTGGGTGCCACTGAATTAAGTGTTACCACCCCAGTTAATTAAAAGCCACGCTTTAGCGTGGCTTTTAATTTCTTGGTCTAAGCGTGATATTTAGTTCATTATCTATGATCTGGAACTCCTCGGGATAGTAATGCCGACTGCCATATCTGAGTTCATCCGGGTCGAACTTATATAAGGGAATATTGCTAAGCAGTTCTCTACCGAGTTGAGATGCGAACAGGTTGAGCAGGTCATCGTATTGGCTATTCTGCGTTGCATCGCCGATATCGACATTCTCGATACGCGTGTCGTATAGCATGATGGTATCGTTCATGGAGTCAAACCCGAGCCGGCCGGATATGAGAAAGGTGCCATTGAGTGATTCGCTGCTTAATGGATTACTAAGGTTTGTCTCGATTTCTACTTGCATTCTTCCACTTGCCTGATCGAGTCTGACAATGGGGTTGCTTAGGTGGATGTCAAAAATTTTGAGTAGAGTTATCGGCACTGATAGCTCTCGTGATATGTGCTGTTGCAGTTGGCTTTCACTTATGCTTAGGATTTGCGGCTTGCTGCTGCAGGCTGCGATAAGCAGAAGTAACCCAACAAATATGATGACTTTAGTTCGAGGCATGTGAGCCCTTTCTTCGCTTGAGTTGCAGCAGGACACGCATCGCTTGTTGCGGCTGGCACAACATATAGCTTATGAACACTGCCCAATTGTTGATATTGAGTTTCAGATATATAGGGATTGATTGATGCATTATCGTCTAGAGTTGCGAGAGCAAGCGCTTTACGCATTAACAGAGTGTGAAACAGAAGCAAAGCTGACGCAAGTTGAGCGTTTGATGGAGGACTGGTCATTACGACGCCTTGATCTGAATGTCGATGCGAATCTACATTGTTCTGATTCCATACCTGGATTGCCACAAAAGCCTGTATTGGTGCCACCAACATCAGTAAAGAAGCGTGGCATGCAGACTCTGGAAGGTAGGGCGACGCTGATACATGCGCTGACACATATTGAATTTATGGCCGTCAATCTGGCACTTGACGCCATTTGGCGATTTTCCGGATTACCTGAGTCTTACTACACGGATTGGTTAAAAGTTGCTAGCGAAGAGGCAACCCATTTCAAATTGCTAAATGCTCATTTGCGAACGCTAGGTTATACCTATGGGGATTTTCCTGCTCATAATAGCCTGTGGGAAATGGCAGAAAAGACGAAAGATGATGTCTTAGCGCGTATGGCGCTTGTACCTCGGACGCTGGAGGCCAGAGGTCTTGATGTGACCCCCGCCATGCGGATCAAGCTCTTGCAGGCCGGTGATAGTAGAGCGGCAGAGATACTCGAGATTATATTACGGGACGAAATTGGTCATGTCGCTATCGGTAACCATTGGTATGCTTACCTGTGCGTTCAGCGCGGAGTGGAGCCAATTAAAACTTATCGAGATCTTTTGAGAATACATCGGGCGCCGATATTGCGTGGCCCGCTCAATCAGGAAGCAAGACGGGCGGCGGGGTTCAGTAAGAGAGAATTAGAGGAACTGAGTGTCAGCTAAAGCTTGAGGGTACCAATCGGGGAATTTAAGCTAACTATCCGTGATCGGGTCGTACGCTGATCGCTGACACTCAAAATGAATCACCTGAGTTTCGCCGAATCTATAACGACAGTGGCTAATGGCATGTCACCACCATCAGTCGGCAATGTGGAAATGCGTTGCACAACATCCATACCCTTAATGACTTTGCCGAACACTGCATAACCCCAGCCACGCTGCGATTTGTCGGTGTGGTTTAGAAAGGTATTGTTCGCAACGTTAATGAAGAACTGCGCAGTCGCAGAGTGTGGTTCGCTAGTTCTGGCCATAGCGACGGTTCCTATGCTGTTCGCTAAACCATTGTCTGCTTCGTTTTTAATCGGCTCCCTTGTGGGCTTTTCGTTTAGATCTCTATCCATGCCTCCACCTTGAATCATGAAACCGGCGATAACGCGATGGAAGATAGTGCCATCGTAATGACCGTCTTTCACGTATTGCACGAAATTGGCGACGGTATTCGGTGCTTTTTCATTGTTTAGTTCAAGGACGATTTGACCGTGGCTGGTATTGAGTTCGACTATCACGGGTTGAGCGTGCGCTCCAAAAGATGCGAGCAGAAAGCACGATGCGATGGCAAGATGTTTAAGCAATTTTTAAGACTCCCTAATGATGACGGATTAAACAGTGAATAGGTAAATGAGTCCTTCAAGGCCGGTATGGTTCAATGCGTAATCAGCTTGTTGTTGTACGATTGGTTTTGCATGGTAGGCGATCCCTTCGCCGGCAGCTGCCATCATTTTAAGGTCGTTGGCGCCATCACCTATGGCAATAGTTTGTTCTGGAGCTAGGCCCAGTTGCCTGTTTAGTCGGGCCAGTGCATCCGCTTTGGCTTGGGCATCAACTATATCGCCTAGAACATTGCCGGTCAGTTTGCCATCTACGATCTCTAAGGAATTGGCGTGTACAAAATCAATACCTGTCATTGATTGGACGCGCTCTGCAAAGAAATCGAAGCCGCCTGATACCAACAGGGTGGTGATGTTGTTTTTTTTACAGCAATCTATCCATTCAACCGCACCGGGGTTAAGATACAGGCGCTCGTCGATGACGCGCTGTAATGCAGTGGCATCGAGGCCGGCCAGTAATCTAACACGGCGGCGGAGGCTTTCTGCAAAATCGATCTCACCTCGCATCGCGCTTTCAGTGATCTCGGCGACTTGAGGTTTGAGCCCACACATATCCGCAATCTCGTCGATGCATTCGATGCCGATCAGCGTCGAGTCCATAT
>Ga0079224_100017196_pt1 | contig 10185 bp, 13 predicted proteins | sample Stecom2015_FD_80414 | JGI IMG/M metagenome (GOLD analysis project Ga0079224, IMG submission 80414) | Agricultural soil microbial communities from Utah to study Nitrogen management - Steer compost 2015 | ecosystem: Environmental > Terrestrial > Soil > Agricultural land | place: USA: Utah... | reverse complement strand
GTTTACATGGTAGGCATCTGCCCAATCGGCCTCGACGGCTATGATGTCAAAGCCTTTTTCAATAATGAGTTTTTTACTAAGGGCTGCACGCCAGGTATAAAATTCTGATGTTCCATGAGAAGATTCGCCCAGGAGAACAATTCTGGAATCGCCAATTTTTTCAATTAGAACATCCAGATCTTCTTCGTTGTTAAGAGGATGAACAGCCTCAGCAGGAATTCTTCTCTGCATCTCCTCGTCTTCCTGCGCGGTATTGCTCCCGTGTGAGCAGGCCAGAATGGCCAATACAATAAGCAGTAAAAAACCGTAAAATCTCTTCATAATCCCCTTCATTAATGTTCTCCTTATTTAAGATAAGGAAATTTCATTGAAATGATGAGAGAGAATGGTAATTAGTTGATTGCTATTGCATCATCCAACCTGAAATGGGATCAAAAATTCTTTGTATTGCCCGAAGAAGCAATAGCTAAAATCCCGGATTGAAAATTAGTTTTTAACCACTATCATGGTAGCCCGGGCACCTGTAAGCAGGTTCCATTCGCTTGAAGTGATCATTTTTCCCGATTCATCAAAAACACTGAATGCTGCAGTATTTGGACCAGAAGATCCCTGATTCAATGCTTCAATTTCGATGGTGTTGAACCCGTTTTCAAGTTTGATCAATACGGGTGTATAATTTGCCTGTAGATAAATATCGGTTTGAACGATTTTTCCGTTGAGATATACTCTCACCCTATCACCATCTACATATTGGGCGTCACGGGCATAAAGTTCTACTACAGGTCCTTTGGTCACAAAACTTCCAAGGTCCTGCCCTTTCCCATAATCTGTATGGGCTTTTGCATCCTCTGTCCATTTTTGCTGAAGGAAATCACCGGCAGTAAGAAGATCCTTTTTAGTAACCATCTCAATTGGCTTGGGTTTCCGGGGGTCATCTTTTAATTTAAAATCTTCCCTGGGCGCCGATGGAATGATCAAGGGATTCCCAGATGAAACAGGCCTTTCAAAAACAGGTTTTTTACTGGAAGAGGGAATTTCCTGAGAAAATCCCAAACCAGTTATAACAAGAAAGATCAACAGTAAGGAGATTTTTTTCATGATGCTAAAATAAGGAAAATTCAGGCGTATCATTTATATCAAGAATAGCACCAAATTTTAATGATAGTATCAACACGTTTCAGGAAAGAGTATATCATTATTTTCTCTTTAAGATCTACATTTTCCCTGGCCTGAGATTTCCAAAATTACCTAAGTATTATGGTTTACAATTGCGTGATCAACCATCCAGTGTATTCCATATTGGTCTTCCAGCATTCCAAAATAAGAACCCCAAAAGGTTTCCTGCATTTCCATTTTAACTATACCTCCATCAGCAAGTGCATTAAAGATCCTGTCAGCTTCCTCCCGGGAATCAGTATTTATAGAAATATTGAAATTATTTCCATGAGTAAGCGTATGTCCCATGGATTCCATAGTATCTGAGGCCATCAGGAAATTATTCCCTATTGCAAGGGAAACATGCATAAGCTTGGCTTGATCATTCTCGGGTAAATTGGAAGATTCCGGCGTGTCAGCAAATCTGTGCAAGGAAAGTTCGCCTCCAAAAATTGATTGATAGAATTTAAAGGCTTCTTCACTTTTGCCATTAAAATTCAGGTATGGGTTAATAGAGATCATGGTAAATCAATTTTTTGATTGATATTTATTTAAATTCTGTTTTTTACTTGCAAGCTTTTCTTTTATTTGTTTTAACTGATACACATGCCTCCCCGTGTGATATATTGTAAAGTACACCCATTCCAAACGTGTAAATGGACCATACTCAGGGATTGCATAATCGGTACAATAAGGGAGAGGTCTTCTCGGGCAATTAGATCTTTAAATTGAGAGATCCTGTTAATTAAGCCCATCATGAGGTCATCCTTTTCAACGGGCAGGGTTGATGGTAAAATAGCTTCTGGGGAAGATATCTTGATATCAAAATTTAAAAACAGCTCTTTTATTCCCGCTATCTTTTCATCTACCGGGCGCGTGGCGGGAATTACATTTCCCTCCAGTGTCCTTACCACCCCGTAAGACTTATATAAATGGTCTGCCACCTGCCCCGCAGTCCAGCTCCCCGTGTAGGGAATATCATTGAATTCGGCTGCAGTAAATTCCTCTAATTGAGAAATAAGGTCACTCATTGTTTGGTCAAAAATCACAGGGGCTTCAGTTATCATTTTGATATGTATTTACCACAATGCCACATTCAAAGGAATTAGAATCGAGGAGCTTTAATTTCAATGGTTTGGAAAGATTGGCAAAAACGCTTTTACCATGCCCTATACTCACAGGATTATAAAAGAAATGATATTCATCTATAAGCCTGTTTTCAATAAGATCAGAAACAAAATTTACCCCGCCATAGGCGATAAGATCTCCGCCCTTATCCTGTTTCAGGCTGGTAATACTGCTTTTTAGACCGGCTTTTTCTATCCGGGTATTTTTCCACGTTTTAACCTTTTCATCCTCCGGGTCGAGATCAATGCTGAAGACGATCTTAGGCGTTTCTGCAAGTTTCCTGGTTCCTGCATCAGCAGATGCTTCTGCGGCGGCATTTTGCCAGTGGGGAATAAATCCTTCGGCCAGATTCCGGCCTAACAAGATATGGTCTACGGGCTCAGTTATTTTTCTCACATAATCATTGAGCCTTTCATCCCAGTTCCAGGTCATCCAGTCCAATTCCCCCGCCGGGCCACACACAAATCCATCCAGGCTAAGCTGCATTTGAAGTTTAAGCTTTCTCATTGTGCATGGATGTTGCAATGATGTAAGATCTCAATTCCCTTATTTTTAATTCCCCGTCGTCACGAAATTTATACAGGTCACAAAAACTATAGGTTTTGCGGTTACCATCCTTATCTTCCATATTCATGCTGCCGTCTACTGCGGCCTGGTTGCCATTAATGATGGTAGAATCTATTTTGATCTCTAGGCCCGATGCGTCTTTCATTTCATTCATAGATACCGCAAGATCTTCTTTTCCTCTTATTGTTTTATCTCCTATCATAGTCCATATGATATCATCGGTTGTTGAATCAATAATAAAATTGATGTCATTCTGCACAAAGGCTTGATTAAATTTTTGCAGAAATTCTTCTATTGTACTCATAATTGCCGGTTTTAAATTATTTCTGGTTTTTGTTATTTAATAGTATTATAATTTCTATAATTAAATTTAGGATAATTTGTTTCAGGTTTTAGGGTGCCTGTACGGCAATCTAAAGGGTTGATTGCGACAAAAACATTAATTACCTTTAGGAAATCATATCTTGCAATAAGAAAAGTGACAATTCAAATCTGGAAATCATGAAACACTTATCTATTCTTATTCCTTTTGGGCATACCAGTATGGTAAACATTGAAGGTACTCACCAGGTATTTAATTATCTAAATCAATTTCTCGTAAGTGCCGGAAGAGAACCTATGTATACCATTGAACTTGTGGGCTTATCTCCTAAAGCTACTCAAAGTAACGGATTGTTTACTGTAAATGCCGAACGGCTAATAAGTGAGGTAAAACAAACAGATCTTATCATTATTCCCGCGATACACGGTGACCAGGAAGCCGCTTTCAGGCAGAACAAGGATTTTGTTCCGTGGATCCTGAAACAGTACAAGGATGGCGCAGAGATCGCCAGCCTGTGTGTGGGCGCTTTTTTCCTGGCTAAAACAGGACTGTTGGATGGCAAACAATGCGCTACCCATTGGATACACGCGGCAAGTTTTAAAAAGATGTTTCCCGATGTTAACCTGGTTGATGATAAGATCCTTACAGATGATGCAGGTATTTATACAAGTGGTGGGGCATATTCATATTTAAACCTTTTATTGTACATCATAGAAAAATATGCGGGTCGCGAGATGGCTATTCTGCTTTCAAAGGCCTTCATGATAGATATTGATAAAGAAAGCCAGTCGCCCTTTATAATTTTCCAGGGACAGCGGGAACATGATGACGTTTCAGTTAAAAAAGCACAGGAGATCATTGAGAAGAACTTTCAGGAAAAACTAAATATTGACGTGCTTGCAGAACAATTGGCCTTAAGCCGGCGCAGTTTGGAAAGAAGGTTTAAAAAAGCTACATCCAACACCATCTCAGAATATATTCAAAGGGTAAAGGTTGAGGCCGCAAAGAAGGAACTCGAGACAGGATTTAAGAATATTAATGAGATCATGTATGATGTAGGCTATAATGATATAAAATCCTTTAGAGGCACGTTTAAAAAAATTACTGGCATTTCACCGGCTAAATACAAGAACAAATTTCAACGGGAGACGTATTTTGCTTAGCCAACACATTCAACCAAATATATAAAATGCAAATTCACCATTTACTGGAACAAAATTCAATAGCTGCAAAATTCTTAGCCGAGCTCCGCGATGTAAATATTCAAAAGGACCAAATGAGGTTCCGTCGAAATATTGAAAGATTGGGAGAGATCATGGCTTATGAAATAAGTAAGGTACTTAACTATAAAGAAACCAATGTAAAATCACCGTTGGGAATCTCTGTAAGTGTCGAGCCCGATGAAAATATTGTGATATGTTCTATTCTAAGGGCAGGATTACCGCTTCATACCGGTTTGCTCAATTATTTTGACACAGCAGAGAATACCTTTATATCTGCATATCGTCATCATATTTCAGAAAAAGAATTTGAAATAAAGGTTGAGTACCTGGCCTCCCCTTCTTTAGAGGGTAAAACACTTATCCTTGCCGATCCCATGCTCGCCACCGGCGGTTCCCTGGTTACTGTCTATGAGGCTTTAAAACCTATGGGAACACCCGCAAAGATCCATTTGGTATCGGTTATAGGTGCAAGGCCGGGAGTAGAATTTGTGGCAAAGAACTTTCCGGAAGATGCCCAACTCTGGATCATCGCTATAGATGAACATCTCAATGACCATGGATATATTGTCCCCGGTTTAGGCGATGCAGGAGATCTTAGTTTTGGCCTAAAAGCGCAGAATTAAAGCTTCACAATCCTAAAATTCTAAGGCAGAAAGCATTTTCAGGAGAAAAATGTGTGGCATTTATTCCCACTTTTTAACATATTTCCACAGATATGGGCAGTTTAAATCTTTAAATATCTTCTTCCTGCTAAATCTTTACATATCCTGAATTTTTTGTAAATCCCACATTTTAAGGCCTCCGGGAAAATAATCCCGGAATTTCCCCTGATAATAAATGGCTAGGGAGCTATTCCATACTGGCTGGCATTATTCTCGCACTGGGCTATTGGGCTTATAACTAACCAAAAACTTTTAAACTAATAGCCTGTAATAAAAACTCATTAATTATGAAAAAAACGGTATTACTTACTTTTATGTCTATAGCCATGTTAAGTTCATGTGTTTCAAAAAAGAAATATGTTGAACTTGAAACCCAACTTTCCAATACGCAATCAAATTTACAGCGTACTACAATGGAGAAAGAGGAAGCTCAAAGAAAGCTTGATGCTATTGAAGCAAGAGTTGCAGATTATAATGCAAGGATCAATTCACTTCAGGAATCTAATGATGACAGGCTTGAAATGAATGATCTTACTGCAATGTCTACCAACAATAAGCGTAAAATGCGTGAGACTCTTAAGAATGTAGATCAGGCAGAACTTGCTGAAGCAAGAACTCTTGAAGATTCCATTAACCTTGCAGTGTCTTACAATTTAAAGCAATCAATTAGCGATGATGTTGACAGTGAAGATATTGATATTACAGTTGATAAAACGGTTGTAATGATCAATGTTTCAGACAAATTGTTATTCAACAGCGGTAGCTACAGGGTAAGTAGAAATGCAGATAACCTGCTTAAGAAACTTGCCGAGGTGATCAACTCTGAACCTGCAATGGAAGTTATGATTGAAGGACATACAGATTCTCAAACAGTAGTTCCGGGATCTCATATTCAGGACAACTGGGATCTAAGTGTTAGAAGAGCAACTTCAATTGTAAGGATCTTACAGGATAAATATAATGTTGACCCAGCAAAACTTATCGCAACTGGACGTAGCAGTTATGCTCCACTTGCAGAAAATGATACTAAAGAGAACAGAGCTAAGAATAGAAGAACCAGGATCGTAATACTTCCTAATCTCGACAAATTCTTTGCACTTCTGGAATCTGAACAATAATAGAGTTAAGTTAGATTAGATTAGATTAGATTAGTTAGGTTGAGGGTAAAGCTGAGGAGCTTTACCCTCTTTTTTTGTTTAATTTTAACCACACTTTAACCCGTCATTTTTGAGCTTAAAGAAGGCTTTCAGTAAATTTATTAGAACATAAAAATAAGAAGATGGATAAGAAAGAGAATAAACCGAAAGCAAATAAACCCATACGGGAAGATGATCAAATTGAAACCAACGATTTGCCGTATGACCCAAACATCACAAAAGATGACCTGCAGGCCCTGGATGAAAGAAGCATTAACAGGAGCCCCAGTGAAGAAAGGTTCCTGGCCGAAAGAGACAGGCCGGTAGATCTCACGGCAGAAGACCTGGATATTCCCGGAACTGATCTGGCCGATACCACACATGAAGGTACAGATATTCCCGATGAGGAGAACTTCCAGTACGATGAAAGGGGAGTTGAAAATACTGGCCTTGACGAAAATGATCTACCCGACCCCGATTCCAATTTGGATTCTGATACTGAATCTGAAACCGAAAGGCGATAAAGGTTAAAAATAAAAAAGCCAGATCCCAGGATCTGGCTTTTTTATTTTTAGTTGTTGCTTAAAGGATGATCAAATTTAATTTTGGTTATTTTTTTCTGGAAAGAAAATACCAGTCCAGTGAATATTTGCCCCCTCCCGTGAAGAATAAAAGAATAAATCCAAAGAGATATAACAAAGGTAATTCCTGTCTCCCAAACCCGTCATTAAGGTGCACAACAAAAGTTACCACTGCCATGGTGATAATAAGAGGAATTGCTGCCAGACGGGTTCCCAATCCAAGTATGATAAGCACAGAGCAAATAAATTCAGCAAAAATGGCAAATGTAAGGGTGACAACCTCCCCCAGCCCTACGGGATCGGCAAAGCTTATATCTCCCCCGCTGAACGCCTTGATCAGTTTTGGAGTTCCGTGGGTCAACATCAGGCCTGCAATGCCTATACGAAATATAAGTAGCCCAATGTCAACATGCTTAAGATTTAAATTGGTAGAGTAAGTGTTTTTCATAAGAGCGTATTAAGGCCTCAAGATAAAGAAAATTTTAAGGGGAACAGTTTTCTTAGTCTTTAGTCTTTAGACATTAATTCACTGTTTATTGTTTATTGAAGCTGTTATCCGCGCAGGATTTGTGAATAGTGAATAGTATTTGGTAACTAGTTTATTGTTTATTGTTCACTGTTTATTGTTTATTGTCATTATTCAATTGAGGTATCATATTCAATACTGGTGATCTCAAATTTCTGGATGGCCGGGCCGCGGCGGAACTCGGCAATTTCCCCTACTTTCTTGCCGGTAATTACACGGGCAATAGGTGCAAAAAAGGCTATTTTGTTCTTTTTGATATCGGCCTCATCTACTCCTACAAATTGAAACTGGCGCTCACTTCCCTTTTGCTCCCCTTCAATGATCCTGAACTTAACCCGTGCACCAAACCTCACTTCCTCCCGGGGCTGATCTTTGGGATCAAGTATTCTTGCAGAGGCTATACGCTCGTTAAGTAAGGTGAGCTTCCCGGTGAGCACTGCGGTGAGGTGTCTTTTTTCCTTTTCATCTGTAACCGTTGTCGAAGTGAGTTCGGTTTCAAGCTCATTTCTCTCATCAAGCAACTTTTCATAACCCGCGGGAGTAACATAATTGATAGTTCCCGCAGGCAGATCTGCCCTGGGTGGAATAAACGGAGCTTCTTCCTGGTCTTCTTCTTTTACAAATCCCCTGCTCATAGTTTTTCATTGGATCATCAAATTAATAAATAAACCAACAACCCCCTATTGTTTAAGAGATTTTTAATGATTGAACCCTTGTAGATCTTCCCGAAGGCCTGTAAAAACAATCAATTCAGGTTAAGTAAACAGGCAATAACCTAATTAAAGGTTAAAATAAATAATTAGGAATGGGATAAGCATTATTCTTGTAAATTAGAACTGGGTTTTTAGTATAATTTACATCACAGCAGCCCCCATTGAATTTTATGATTTACCCCTGATAGTAAGGCGTAAGATCTATTATATTTTATACCCTATTGAAACATGGCATTCAATTTCTTTAAAAGTTTAAGCAGTCCCAATCTGGTATCTGAAACTTATGAGTACTGCATCAATTTTCTTGAAAACAGCAGGTGTAAATCGTTGCCGTTTCACAGCGTAGATCATACTAAAGAAGTTTATAATTACACCAAAACCATAGCCCAGTATGAAGAGGTCTATGGGTCTGAACTGGAACCCATTCTTATTGCGGCTCTTTTCCATGATACGGGAATGGCAGAAACCTATGTAAACCATGAGGAGCAAAGTGTTGAATATGCAAGGGAATACCTGAAAGAGAAAAATTATTCTGAAAAAAAGATCAAAATAGTAACCAACTGTATCCTATCTACCAAGCTTCCGCAAAAGCCAAAGAGCAAAGCCGAAAAGATCATTTGTGATGCAGACCTCTACCATCTTGGGATAGAGAGTTATATTTTCAGAAATGAACGTTTAAGAGCGGAATGGAAAACTTTTTTCAACAAAGAATATACAGATGAAGAATGGTATGGGATCAATATGGAATTTTTGAAAAATCAGAAATATCATACATGGTTTGGCAAAACTGTATTGCTAAACCGTAAGGATCTCAATTACAAAATGCTGAAGGAGCGCTATGAAAAATATAAATTTGAATTATAAACCTTCTTAATCCGGCTTTTGAAATTTAGCGGTTTGCACCAAATACACTATTTTTAAAAAAAATCTAATGCAAGCCCTTATCGTTGGATACGTTTGGCCCGAGCCAGCTTCTTCTGCCGCAGGAAAGCGCATGGTTCAGATCCTGAATTTTCTTCTTGAACATAATTACCTGGTGACTTTTGCCACCCCCTCTGCTCCCACTCCTTTTATGGAAGATTTACCCACTATGGGCATAAACACCGTCTCTATAGCTGTGAATGATCCTGAATTTGATAGATTTATTGAAAAGCTGGATCCTGACCTGGTTATATTTGACAGGTTTATGATGGAAGAACAATTTGGGTGGAGGGTCGCAAAATTTTGTCCCAACGCCCTAAGGATCCTGGACACTGAAGACCTTCACTTTTTACGGAAAAAGAGAGAAAGCGGGTTTACAGGTAAGGCCTATACCCGGGATTCTGACCTGGAACTTAGAGAAATTGCAAGTATCTATCGCTGCGACCTGAGCCTGATCATTTCTGAAGTTGAAATGGATTTGCTTATCACACAGTATAAAGTGCCGCCCGGCCTGTTATTATATTTTCCATTTTTGTATAGGAAGGTGACCGAAGCCGAAAAAGAAATGCCTTCATTTGAAGCAAGAAATGATTTTATTTATATTGGCAATCTGCGTCATGCGCCCAATCTTGATGCGGTTATTCATTTAAAGGAAACCATCTGGCCGCTTATTCACAAACAGCTGCCTGGGGCCCAAATGCATATCTACGGAGCCTACTCTCCTGAAAAAATTGACAGACTTCACGATCCCAAAACAAATTTTCTTATTAAAGGCAGGGCTGCAAATGCGGCCGAGGTGGTAAAAAATGCAAGGGTGAGCCTTGTTCCTTTGAGGTTTGGAGCCGGCTTAAAAGGAAAACTCACAGAAAGCATGATATGCGGTACACCTTCTGTAACCACCCCAACAGGTGCTGAAGGTATAAATGCAGATATGCCCTGGAATGGCGCCATAACGGAAGATCCTGAAGATTTCACATCTGCCGCCGTAAAACTTTACACTTCCAAAGAATTTTGGGAAGCTGCTGTAGAAAAGGGATTTCAAATAATAAACACAAGATTTTCAAGGGATATTTACCATGCCTTGTTCTTAGATCATATAAACGAACTAATGGAAAATTTAAATGCTTACCGGGCTGAAAATTTCACAGGCAGGATGTTGACCCATCACAGGGTAAAAAGCACCTACTACCTCTCAAAGTATATCGAGACAAAAAACGCACTTGAGAAATTGAAGGCATAAAATAAATCACC
>Ga0079224_100017194_pt1 | contig 10186 bp, 14 predicted proteins | sample Stecom2015_FD_80414 | JGI IMG/M metagenome (GOLD analysis project Ga0079224, IMG submission 80414) | Agricultural soil microbial communities from Utah to study Nitrogen management - Steer compost 2015 | ecosystem: Environmental > Terrestrial > Soil > Agricultural land | place: USA: Utah... | reverse complement strand
GCTAAGCGTCAACGTAATGTGAACCAGCGCCAAGAGATTGAACCGGCCAAAGCCCAAAGGCGTTGGTAGACATGGAAATTAATACGTACAGCGAATGGCTTGGATTTGGTTTGGTCGCAATACTTTTGGTGGTTTTGTTTGTCGGTTGGGTTTTGGTGAAGGATCGCGGGATCGTCGCACGGGACAAAGCCGCTGAATTGGCTTCTGAGGCATCGGGACTCGACGCCGAGGCGATGACACCGGACGCGCCTGCTGAGCCGGGAGACGGCGATCTGGGGGCCACTACGGACCTGCCTACCGGGATCGTCGGAGGTGGGCTGTCTTGGACACTGGCAACCGACCCAAGCGGGCCGGAACCAAAGTCGAAGCGGCACAGCCCTTTTCGCACAAGCGTTCGAGAGGTCTTGCCCTGGATGAGGAGGGGCTGAAATGGCCTGTGAGCGAACAACTTTCGGAGGCAAGCCGATCACACCCAACCCATACCGTCGGTCGCTGTGCGTGGACGTCAGGGGTCAGCAATGAGGGCGCTTAGTGGCCTGACGAAGCGACAGGCCGAAGCGTTCTACGAGAGTGTTCTAGAAATACACCAAAAACTAGGCGCAGCAACGATTTTCGCGTGTTTTGGAGATAGGTGCTCAAGACGTGCAAATGCTTGGTACTACACAAACGGGGATGTTTTTGATTACAAGTCGTACAAGCCATTTTGCAAGCCATGCGCAACAAAGACAATGAAACATGTTGGTAGCAAAAACTTTTCGCTGGAAAAGATTCGTGACGTTCAGATACGTTATGCAACAGAGAATCTCACGAGAGAAGCGTTAAAGAAAGAGCTTGGTATTAGCTCTCCTTCGCTGAAACAGTTACTTGGATAGGGGTCGAAAATGAGAGAAGAACAAACAGAGATTCATACGCACACACCGGCCAAATGGGTTCAGTGTCAACGTGATTCGTTCTTTGATGAACTTAAAGCGTTGATCGCTGAATTCTCTTTTAGCGCAACGGTTCCGAAAGCGCGCATAGAAGAGCTGATGGACAAATACCACGTGACACACGTTGCGACGAACACAAAGCCGGAAAGAGGTCCGACAAACCCTCCTCCACGATGGCACACGTCGCTTGTGGGCCGATGGTAGAGGTTGAGCCAAATGAAGTGGTCTAAAGCAACTTTGGATGAAATGATCCAACGCAACCGTAAACTGGCCGACTTCGAGTCTGCACTGAGAAGGCTTGTGAATTCAGAGAGTTTGGAGCAATACTGCGATATACCCGATTACGTGATCGCGTCGTATCTGCGCGCTGCGTTTGAAAACCTTTGTATTGCAGCAGAATTCAAGGTGAACTGGAAGCCAGAGGATGTAGGCGCAATCGTGCGAGACATGCGAGGAGAGTCAGAATGCAGTTGACGGTCAAGCACATTGACGACGACTTTGAAACCGCTTCTGGGACAAAGGAATACGTCTTTCACTCCAAATATGTTCCTGGCGTTGGGGATACGATTCTATTGCCGTCTGAAATCTACAGGTACCCGTGCGAGGTCGAGAACGTGATATGGGACTTCACCGGCGGGAGTAGAGAAGCGAATCTTAATGTGACATTGGAGGTTTCGTCATAGTGGGTACGATACGTGATCCCGGCAATTCCTTTATTTCACATGGCTTTTTGAGAACTGGAATGACTGAACGTCAGAAACAAGTTGACGTGAAGTCACGCGGTGGGCAAGCTGCGAAAGAACAGCGCGAAAATCCAAGGCCGAGCGAAACATTCGATTGGGACAAAGCAATTCGTTTGAACCGTAAGACAAGACGAGAGGTTTATGGTTCATGACTAGATGGTTTGTGCCGCATGTCTTTTCGAGACAGCGCAATGCAGTGAAGAGGCTAGAGGGTCCGACGTTGCGTTGCGCGTGGTGCAAACGTCCTAGAGACAACAAGCACGAAAGTCTTTGTCCTATCTGCCTTTTGAAGAAAAGCCAGAAAGAAGAAGACAAATGTTAGTGGTAGCGTGTATGGGTCTAGGCGCAATCTTCGGAATCGCTTGTGCCGTAATCGTTTTGGTGGTGTCCGGTGAGCGACAATAGATTTATGCGTGGGCCAAATGGCTTGGGAGAGTTCGTGTTGCTATACACGGCGTTCTTTGGCCTGTTGATTGTTGTCATGTGGATTGTCAGTGCGAGGAGTTGAAATGCCTAAGCAATGTCACTTTAACTGTAAGTTTGCCGACGTTCATCCAAAAATTAAGGCGCAGTTGATATCTGACTGTTCTGTATGCATCATCGAAAAGCCGTGGCACGGGGACATTGCTCATACAACGCTTTCTGATGGACGAAAAGTGTTGCGCGGCAGTGTAGAAGAATGGGTTGAAATGAATGAATAATTTTGCGCTCTATCATTGGTCGCCAACTGATAGGCGTAAGAACATAATTCGCTATGGTTTGCGCCCTGGATCACTTTCTTCATGTAGAGAGTGGAAACCACCATATGTATGTTTAGCCGAAAGTCCTTTGCTTGCATGGCAATTGATCGGAAGATTTCGGCCAGAGATTAGGGACTGGGATCTTTGGTGGACAACAGGTCACGACGCGGCACCGTATGAAACTCTGCCCTTTGACAACGGCGAAATCAAGGAATACCGTTGCTATCACAGGGTTTACAAGCGCCATTTATGGTATGTGGGAAGTAGAGTCAATGAGCATTTTTCAGAGCCGCCGCCGTGGTTCGATCCTACGTTAGGCGATGATTAGATGACTAGGACTGCCGTAGAGCTTATGGGCAAACCCGATGGGCCAGAAGTGTTTCGGCCTGAATTGGGTTGCAAGGTAGGCACTTTCACACAGATGCACGAAAAACCTTGTCTTAGTTGGCATGTGCCGCTAGAGCTGCGCGGAGACTTTCGGCCAAAAGACCTTGCTAACTATAAGCCCGAAAAGGATTACCGCACAGACAGTTACGGCAAGGTTCTGTGTTACGAAAAGATCAAGGGTCGGTACTGCGCAAGGAAAGCGATCAACCGCTACCCACGTTGCAGTATGCACGGCGGGGGATTGCATCCACTGGATAAGGTTGCGACAGAAGAGGATTTGACCGAACGCGAGGGTATGTCGCGCTATAAGCAGTTCAAGGCCAAGCTAATAACGGTAGACGACTTGGACGACGAAGAACGTGCTATGTGTGGGTTTCGCACAAAGAAACGTAGCATCTATAGGCCGAAGAACGTTCCACGCGAATTGATCCAAGCGTTTCAGCGTGCGATATTCGATAGGGCCACAGCAGAACTCAAGAGTGGCGTTGTCGAGTCTGCAAAGACGTTGGTGCGCTTGGCAACTGACCCGAACGTAGATGATGCAATTGCACTTAGAGGAGCGCAAGACGTTCTAGACCGCAACCTAGGCAAAGCGCCACAAACAGTTTCGGTTTCTTTCGAGTCGCCGTGGGAAGAGGTTTTCTTTGGCATCGCTCAAGTGAGCCGAGAAGAGTCACGGCGAGCAAGGGCTATCGAAAGCTCAAGGGAAGCAATAGAATCCGGCGAAGAGCCGTTAGACGTTGAATCGACGCCGATAGACGTTGAGCCACCGAAAGATGTTCCAAAGAAAGAACTTTCGGATTTGGTCCGTTCTAGAGACGAGGCGATTATTACTCCGGTATTGATTGCGCCGTCGTTCGATCCCAGTATCGTGCCTGACGACTTTGCAGAGGTAATGGATGAGGCTGCCGCAGAAGCGGAAATGCTTGAGGGAACGGACAATCCGGCATGGATCGATGAGGTTGATTGGGACGATTGATCTTTCGTCTCGACTATGACTAGACGTGTCCGCGCCGGGAGGCTATGGTGGCGGGTAGGGACGAGTGTGCCTGTGTGACAACAGAATTTACGGCAATGGAACTTAGGGTCGAAAAGACCGTAAACAGAAGGGAATTCAAAATGCCCGCACCAAAGGTTACGAAGCTCAACGTCAAGCAAAAAGTGAATCCTATTGTGCGAGAGCACGATAACACCACTGACTTGGAAATCGCAGAGCAAAGAGTTCACGCTAAGTACAAGGGCCTTAAGGCACCTAAGAACATTGATCCTGGCAATAATGGGACGGTCACCACTACAGGGTGACGAAATAGCAAAGGAGGCTTCCCAATTGAGCGCCGTTAACCGTGCTAGCTACCGAGCACAAAATAACGTGGCTGCCGTTGGGAGTGAGACCCCGGCAGTCTTCGACCCGCTGCCGGGTAATCTCAACTTCGCCGGAAGTCCTTTCTTTGCACGGCAATTGAAGTTTGTCTCTGTAATGGATGGCTGCGGTCGAATTCGTTTCGGCGCGTTCACAATTCAGGATTGAGAATGACGGTCGTACTGGACAAGTGGAGGATTTTCGACCATCCGCGTGTGGACTGGAGGCCACACCGGGGTCAGCTTGTCGTGGCCGAAAACCCTTGTCGCCATAAGGTTGTCAGCGCCGGTCGTCGTTGGGGAAAATCCTATATGGGCGGCGTCGATAAGCTTCTACCAGAAGTGTTCTATACCAAGCCAATTGCGAACCAATTGGTGATGGACGGTAAGAAGCGCGTGTTTTGGATTGTGGGACCGAACTTTTCGGACTCTGAGAAAGAGTTCCGTGTTATCTGGAATTACTTGCGCAAGTTGGAAATTCCGATGGACAAACCGGGTTCGTACAACAGTCCAGAGACAGGAGACATGCAGATAACTCTGTGGGGCGGCGCGATGCAGATTATTGCCAAGTCCGCACAGAACCCCGAAAGACTTGTTGGCGAAGGTCTTTCGGGCTGCATTCTCTCTGAGGCTGCAAAGCTCAAGAGCCATATTTGGCCCAAGTACATTCGTCCTACGCTGTCAGACTTCGGCGGTTGGTCTTTCCATAGCTCTACGCCAGAGGGCAAAAATTGGTTCTACGAACTGTGGAAGCAAGGACAAGACCCAAACAACCACAATTGGGCTAGTTGGCGAATGCCCGCGTGGATCAACGATTTTGTCTATACCGAAACTGGGCGTAGAGCTTCGGCACGAGGAATTACCAACGGAGAGTTGATAATTCCCGATGGTGAGCGCACACGCGAAGACCACGTTATGCGACTCATTGAACTATCAAGGCGTACAAACGCTTCGGTCTATAAGTTGGCTCAAGACAACAACTTTCAGATAGACACCGAAATCCTTGACAGCATAAACGAATTGACGCCAGAAGCGTTCCTGCAAGAGATTGCGGCAGACTTCACAGAGTTCGTTGGTCGTGTCTTCAAAGAGTTCGACGAGGAAACACACGTCACAGACCTAACTTTCAATCCACGATGGGAAACCTACGCAGCGGTTGACTATGGGTATAACAACCCTAGCGTATGGCTCTTGCTGCAAGTGGGACCGTGGGGCGAAATCAACGTTTTGGATGAGATTTACGAAAGTGCCTTGGACCCAGAGGATTTCGCGTGGGAAATTAGAGAGCGTGGTCTAAATCCAGCCAATCTCCACTTTTTCTACCCTGACCCGGCATCGCCCGGCGATACGAAGATTCTAGAAAAGAAGCTCAACATTCAGGCCAAGGGTGGCACCGGCGGGGAACTCAACAGTCGAATTAACCACATTCGCAAGGCATTACGCGAACCGCGAGTGGTGACAGAAGACCCGTATTTTAAGACCGACCTCGAAATTGGTTCGTACAGGCCAAAATTGATGTTTGATCGTAAGTGCAAGCGAACCATTGAAGACATGCTGAATTATCGGTATCCCGAAAAGAAGGTCGATACCGAAACCTCAACGGACAGACACGAAAAGCCAATGAAGAAAGACGATCACGGACCAGAAGCATTGGGACGTTTCTTCGCTGGCTATTACGGACAGTTTGGCAAGCCGCACACTGGCGCACGTATCCATCGTGCGACGTTCAAGCGAGGCGACCAAAAGCCAACGGCGACAAAGGTTTACCAAAAGAGCGAAGAGTTTCTGCGGCCTGCTGCACACGAGAAGAAGCGTCAAGAGTTCCCGAAGGTCAACGATACACTTGGCGCGTTTCTCGGCGGCGACTATGACTAGGAGTTGAAATGGGTTATCTCCCAAAGCAATACGACAGTGCGAAGGATTTCCTCGGCGGCACAGATCAATTGGGCAATATCATTGACCCAATGGATTCCATGCGCTTGAGCGTCTACAACCTTTACGAAGACTTTTACGCGAATCGACCTGAAACATTCAGGGTTACGATGAGTGAATCATCGGACATCGAAATCTATTTGCCCTCAACGAAAAAGATCGTTGATGCCACGGCGCGATTCTTGGCTATAGACTTCGACTTTCAACTCAAAGGTGGAAACGCTTCTGAGGCAGAGGTTTTGCTGCGTAAGATTTGGAAGCGTGAGGAAATCTCAAAGAGATTCATCAAGGGCAAAAAGAGCCTGCTGACCCGTGGTGACCAAATGTGGCATATCACGGCTGACCCGAATAAGCGCCCGGGAGAACGGATTTCGATTAATTCGATCCATCCATCGAGCTACTTCCCGATTGAAGACCCGAACAACACCAATCGCGTAATCGGTTGCCATCTAGTCGATTTGGTGAAAGACCCAAGAGAGAACGACCCGAACACAAAGAAGCTGGTAGCACGTCGGCAAACGTATATGAAAGAGCCTAACGGCCAAATCTCTTCGTGGGCAGGCACTTTCGAGATTGGTGGTTGGGACGACCGCAACCTCACACCGGACAAGCTAAAGCCCGTGTCGATTATTTGGGAGAAAAGATATCTGCCCAAAGCGATTACAGCGCTTCCGGTCTACCACTTGCCAAACAACGAACCTGACGGCAGCACTTGGGGTTTGAGCCAAGTAGCAGGTATCGAGTATATCATTAACGCAATGAATCAGTCTGTGACATATGAAGATTTGACGTTGGTACAACAGGGACTTGGCATTTACACCTCCACGGAGGGACCACCGAAGGACAACGCGACTGGCGCACCGAAGACCTACAAGCTAGGACCGGGCGATGTTGTGGAACTTTCACAGGGTGACGAATTCAAAAGGGTCACAGGCGTTTCCAGTATTACTCCGTTCCAAGATCACCTAGAGTTCCTTGATGCATGGTCGTTGCAAGGTTCTGGTATCCCTGAAATGGCAACTGGCACAGTAGATGTCAGCGTTGCGCAGTCTGGCATTGCTTTGGCCCTGAAAATGGGTCCGATCATTGCAGAGAATGCCGACAAGCAACTAGCCATCGGCGGGAAGTGGGACCAGATCGGATATGATTTGATCCACGGTTGGTTGCCTGCCTTTGAGGGAATCGATTCTGAGGCAACGGAATTCACATCTACTTTTGGTGATCCGATGCCATTGGATCGCGATGCTTACGTTAAGGAACTCATCGAACTGTATTCCAGCGGTTTGCTTTTGATCGATGAAGTTCGCGAGAAGCTGGAAAAGATCGGCTACAAGTACAGCGCCGACCTTACAGACAAGCTCCTAGAAGAGGCAGAGAAGAAAGCGACGGCAGAACAGGGGGAACCTGACAGAGACGAATTGGGCGCTGACGCACCGGATTTAATGTCAACGCTGGAAAGAGGTTCCAGCTCAATGAGATTGGTTAACTAATGTATGTTCTGTCGGATTGTCACCGAGAGTGGTTAATTCGCAGGGCTTTTCAGTCGGCCCCGCTAGAAGCGTGCGGTTTCATCATCGAGGACGATGAAGACGGCCCGCGCCATACCATTGTGGAGATACGGAACATCTGCCCTAACCCCAATCGTGGATTTAATATGGACCCTTACGATGTATTGGAAAAGCTTGGGCCAGACGGACTTTCATACGTTGTTGCGGTTTGGCACACGCATCCAAGTGGCATTATTCATCCGAGCAAGACCGATCAAAACGCAATCTTTAACGGGTCAATCAATAAAGACTGGACTTACATTATCGCCACGAAAGACGAAGTGGCCCAATGGGACACGAAAACGCTTGCTGCACAAGAGGATTCGTTCTGGCAAGCGTTCGTGGCCCAATAACACTGCTGACCAGAAAGCTTACTAATGACCAGCGCGCACAGCGTATTTGGTCCTACGCCGGATAACGTTCGTAATAGAGCGAATTGGCTAGGCCGCTACCTTACGGTAGAACGTGCGTATGATGCTGCGCTAGACAAGGTGCTCAAAGATGCTGTGGCGTCGATAGATTCAGCGTTTGGAGACTTGGATGACTCAAACATATCGCGACAAATCCGACGACAGCAACTTGCACTTGCACATAAACAGGTCAAGCGAACTATCCGAGAGACTTTCGGAGACGTGCGGAATCTCATTAAAAACGGTAGACAAGATGCAGCAGTGGCAGCAGTCAACGCGCACTTGTTCGACGAAAGAGGAGTCCTAGCAAGGCTTTTCAAGAGTCCCGCAGATCGTCAGAACTACGCAGATTCACTACGTGCCACAGCAGCGCGCAACATCGAAGCTGTGGCAACAAGGGTGCTGCAAACGGAAATCCCTCTTAGCGAACGTGTTTGGAAGACACGCGCATTAGCCAACGGTCAAGTCTCAAGAGCCATCAATAATGGCTTGGCTAAAGGTGATTCGTGGCTAAACATAGCTGAAAGCGTCAAGCACCTGGTCCGGCCAGACACACCGGGCGGGATTAGCTATGCGGCAAAGAGGTTGGGTCGCACAGAGATTAACAATGCATTCCATGCTCAATCTATCCATGATGCGCAGCAATCGCCGTGGGTGGACCAAATGCGTTGGCGCTTAAGCAAAGTCCACGTAACAGACCCCGGTGACGAGTGCGAAGAATACGCAGAGCAAGAGTTCTTCCCTAAAGAGGGCGTGCCGGTTAAGCCGCACCCAAACTGCCGTTGCTATGTGATTCCGGCTCTATTGGACTACGATCAATTTGAGACGAATCTTCTTCTGGGACAATATGATTCGTACATCGATGAACGCATGGGTAAAGGCACCGCCGATAGAATCATCGATTTTAGAGGCATCTACCCAAAAGGTGTCAAGCCATATGGGCCGGATTTGAGGGCCAAGCCAAACCCTGAGACACCACCAATCACAGCCAATATCAAGCCAATTGAAGTAAAGACGTGGCGCGACGTGCAAAACGTAAACTTCATAGAGTATTGGTTCCAACAAGCTCATCCTGATATCGACGTCATTAACTTCAACTCCGACAACATATCTCTTGAAGATGCTAAGCAGCTTCTAGGTGCCGTCGATGATATGGTGGCGAAATATCCTGCATTGCAAGGCAATATAAAATCGATCGTGCTTGGCTACGGGCCAGACGATGAGTACGCACGAACCATCCGAGAGTTCAACGGCAAGAGCACAATTAAGTTCAACTTGAATTGGACGAAGGATCACGACCACTTCTATGAGCGTATTGCCGACAACGTAGCCACCGGCTTTCACCCGCCCGGTACCGACGCAAACCCGTACTACGACATGGTAGTTCACGAACTAGGCCACGTTCTCGATAACGTCGGTGACCAACGTGCCAGAGATAAAGTGACAAAGCAAGTCCTACTTGATGTCTACAAGTTAGATCATCCAAAACCGTTGGTGGAGCCACCGAACACCAGCTTGCTACCGGCAGCGAAAGCGCAACAGGCATACGAAGATTGGGAAAAATCCTACAAAGAAGAGGGAAAAGCTAAGTTAGAGAAGTGGTTTCAAGATTTTGATACTTGGGTAGAGGGGTCTCACAAGTTCGACAAAGACCTTTACGCTGAAAGAGGAACCTGGCTGAACTATACCGGGAACATGCCTAGCCGTTACGCTTTGGATGACAATTGGGAAGTTAACCCAACAGAAGCTTTGGCCGAGGCATTCCTTGATGTTGAGCGCAACGGTGACAAAGCTAAGCCAGTCTCAAAAGCGTTGTACGACTTGCTCATTGAAGAATCGAAGAAAGACGTTGGGCCGAGGCAACTTTCAGACCTTGTGTCGGCACCTGCCAGTGAAAGTGGTTTGGTCAAAGGCGATTACGTTCCCAACGGCGTAGAGGCGCGGGACTTCATTGAGATTCCATACGACGACGGTCGATGGGACTACTACGAGGTTTACGATAAGCGCAATGAGCTTGGTAGTTCTCATGATTGGACCATCGAACCGAGGAATTACCCTGAAAAACGTACCACCGTAACCAAATTCGATCGCAGGAGCACAGTCTTCTTTGATCCCAAGGAAACTGACGTAGTTGAAGGT
>Ga0079224_100017193_pt1 | contig 10186 bp, 8 predicted proteins | sample Stecom2015_FD_80414 | JGI IMG/M metagenome (GOLD analysis project Ga0079224, IMG submission 80414) | Agricultural soil microbial communities from Utah to study Nitrogen management - Steer compost 2015 | ecosystem: Environmental > Terrestrial > Soil > Agricultural land | place: USA: Utah... | reverse complement strand
GCCGGGGGCTTTCCGCTTGCTTGCGCCTGAACGCATCTCGGCCGAAAATGCCTTCTGGTCGCGTTCAAATGTGGGGAGTCCAATGCGCGTCTTGGTAATCGGCGGAACCGGGTTCATTGGTCAACATGTGGTGGCCCGTCTGGTTAAGGCGGGCCATGTGGTTCATGTGCCCACTCGTCGCTATAGCAAGGGACGTGACCTGCTGGTATTTCCCACACTCACCCTGTTTGAGGCCGACGTACACCAGGACGCCGTTCTCGAGCGCCTCCTAAGGCAGGTAGACGCTGTCATCAACCTGGTTGGTATTTTGCACAGTAAACCTGGCAAGCCCTATGGCCCGGACTTTCGTCGCGTGCATATAGAGCTGCCCCGACGTATCGCCGCAGCATGTCGCAAAACAGGAGTCTCGCGCTTGCTGCACGTCAGTGCCCTGCGAGCCGATCCCCAGGGGCCAAGCGCCTATCTGCGCTCCAAGGCAGACGGAGAGGCTGCAATCAAGGCCGAATTTGCCTCGTTTCCCGAAGGCAACTACACCATCTTCCGGCCGTCCGTGGTCTTTGGTCGCGAAGACAACTTCATGAATCTGTTTGCGAAGCTGGCCCGCTGGATGCCTGTGATTCCCCTCGCTGCAGCGCAATCGCGACTGCAACCCGTGTATGTGCGGGATGTGGCGAAAGTCATGGTCAACTCGCTGCAAAACTCGACTACCTACCAAAAAACGTATTCGGTTGCCGGCGTCGCACAGTACAGCCTGGCCGATCTGGTAAGGCTGGCGTCGCAATGGGCAGGTACTCCGCGCCCGGTAGTTCCAATGCCAAACTTTATCGGTTATTTGCAAGCTTTCTTTTTTGAATTGTTGCCCGGTGAACCGATTATGTCGCGCGATAACCTCAATTCGTTGCAGGTGGATAATGTAAGCGACGAACCAATGGCGCCGGAGCTTGGCGTTGTTCCGACACCATTGGAATCCGTGGCTCCGACCTATCTGCGAAAACGCCGGGCCTGACAGGGCGGTACTCGATGTACCGCCCCACGCGGCTACTCGACGGCCTTGACCATGTCTTCGAGCACTTTCTTGGCGTCCCCGAAGACCATCATGGTCTTGTCCATGTAAAAAAGCTCGTTGTCCAGGCCGGCATATCCGGCAGCCATGGATCGCTTGTTTACGATAACTGTACGTGCCTTGTAAGCCTCGAGGATGGGCATGCCGGCAATGGGCGATTGCGGGTCGGTCTTGGCCGCGGGATTCACCACATCGTTGGCGCCTAAGACCAGCACGATATCGGTCTGCGAGAACTCGCTGTTGATGTCTTCCATTTCGAATACCTGGTCGTACGGCACTTCGGCTTCGGCCAACAGAACGTTCATATGTCCAGGCATCCGGCCGGCTACCGGGTGAATGGCGTACTTTACGGTTACGCCTTTTTCGGTGAGCTTTTCGGCAAGTTCCTTGAGGGCGTGCTGTGCGCGCGCCACGGCCAGCCCATATCCAGGGACAATGGTTACTGTCTCGGCGTTGCTCATCAGGAACGCCGCGTCGTCAGGGCTGCCCGACTTGACGTTGCGTTGCTCTTGCGACCCGCCCTGCGCGGCACCACCTTCGGATCCGAAGCCGCCCAGAATCACGTTGAAGAATGAGCGATTCATCGCCTTGCACATGATGTACGAGAGGATGGCACCCGACGACCCCACCAACGAGCCGGCAATGATCAGCATGGGGTTGTTGAGCGAAAATCCGATGCCCGCAGCGGCCCAGCCCGAGTAGCTGTTGAGCATGGACACCACCACAGGCATGTCTGCTCCGCCGATAGGAATGATAATGAGCACGCCCAGTACAAACGCCAGTACAGTCATGATGACGAAAGGCGTCCATTGTTGCGTGAACATGAACCACAAGCCGCAGCCCAGCATGACCAGCGCCAACAGCAAGTTCAGCAGGTGCTGGCCCTTGAATACCACCGGGGCACCTTGAAACAGCCGAAACTTGTACTTGCCCGACAATTTGCCGAAAGCAATGACCGAGCCGGAAAACGTGATGGCCCCGACGAATGTACCAATGAACAGTTCGAGGCGGTTTCCAAGCGGAAGCGCCTGGCCTTCGGCGGCGATATTGAATGCATGTGGCTCTGCCACAATGGCGATGGCGATGGCTACCGCGGCCAGGCCGATCATGCTGTGCATGAAAGCCACCAGCTCGGGCATTTTGGTCATTTCTACCCGCTGGGCCATGATGGTGCCGATGACGCCACCGATCAGCAAGCCCAGAACGATCCAACCCAGACCCATTGCCGCTGAACCTTCGGTGAGGCTTACTATCAGAGCGGCCGTGGTAAGCACTGCGATGGCCATCCCGACCATGCCGAATACGTTGCCCCGGCGGGAGCTTGTGGGGTGGGACAGACCCTTGAGCGCCTGAATGAAGCAGATTGACGCGAGCAGGTAGAAGAAAGTGACAAGGTTGATTGAGATCATGCTTTGCCTCCCGTCTTTTTATCTTTCTTCTTGAACATCTCGAGCATGCGTCGGGTGACAAGAAATCCGCCGAATACGTTGACCGCAGCCAGCGCCACCGCAAAAACGCCCATGAATCGTGCGAGATTGCCTTCGGTCAGGGCGGCGGCAAGCATGGCGCCGACGATGACAATGGCCGAGATGGCATTGGTGACAGCCATCAGGGGCGTATGCAGCGCCGGGGTCACGTTCCAGACGACGTGATAGCCCACATAGACGGCAAGAACAAAGATGATGAGGTTGAGCAGGGTGGGGTTGATGGCTTCCATCAGGCGCTCCTGAGTACGTTACCGTCGTGGGTCATGAGGCAAGCGGCCACGATCTCGTCGTCGCGCTGAATTGCCAGGCCGCCCTCGGCGTCGGTGATGAGCTTCAGAAAATCCAGTACGTTTCTGGCGAAAAGGGCGGACGCGTCGGCAGCGACGCGTGCCGGCAAGTTACTGTAGCCGATCAGTTTCACCCCGTGCTTTACTACAATTTTGTCCAGTTCGGACAAGGGGCAGTTGCCGCCACGCTCAACGGCCAGGTCGACAATGACTGAGCCGGGTTTCATGGCCTGAACGGTTTCCTCGCTTATCAGCGTGGGGGCCGGGCGTCCGGGAATAAGCGCAGTGGTGATGACGATATCCGCCTGCTTGCACCGTTCGGAAACCAGGGCCGCTTGTCTGGCCATCCATGCAGGAGGCATGGGGCGAGCGTAGCCTCCAACCCCCTGGGCAATTTCTCGCTCTTCATCGGTTTCAAAAGGGACCTCAATAAATTTGGCACCCAGCGACTCGACCTGCTCTTGTGCGGCAGGACGTACGTCAGAGGCCTCGACCACGGCTCCCAGGCGACGAGCCGTAGCGATGGCCTGCAGGCCGGCGACTCCGGCGCCCAGCACAACCACCCGTGCTGCCTTGAGCGTTCCTGCAGCTGTCATCATCATGGGGAATATGCGGCCGTACTCGTTTGCCGCCAGCATTACGGCCTTATAGCCGGCAAGGTTTGCCTGCGAAGAAAGGACATCCAGGCTCTGTGCGCGAGTGATGCGTGGAGCGGCCTCGAGCGCGAACGCCGTGAGACCGGCCTGTGCGAGTGCGGCCAGACCTTCTTGATTGAATGGGTCGAGCATGCCCACCAGGACGGCGCTGCGTTTCATATGACCAAGTTCATCCGTCGAAGGTGCGCGCACCTTCAGCACCAGGTCGGCTGCCAGGGCCTCTTGCTTGCCGACGATGGTGGCACCGGCATCCTTGTATGCGTCGTCGGTGTAACTGGCTGCCACCCCGGCGTCGGACTCAACGACGACGCGGTGATGGGCAGCAATAAGTTTCTTGACGGTTTCGGGCGTAGCGGCGACGCGAGTTTCGCCCGCCGTGCTTTCGCGCGGAATTCCGATTAGCATGACATATTCCCCTATGTTGTGGGCGCGTATTTTTTAACTATTTACTATAACCGCTGGGCCCGGTCCTGGAAAAACCGGGCCCTGACGCGCTAGCCCTTGCTGGCTTCAAGCGCTTGGGAGATATCGGCCAGAATGTCGTCGATATGCTCGATGCCGATTGAAAGGCGGATCATGTCTTCGCCGACTCCGGCAGACTTGAGCTCTTCGGGACTGAGCTGACGGTGAGTGGTAGAGGCAGGGTGGCAGGCCAGAGATTTGGCATCGCCGATATTTACCAGCCGCAGGATAAGTTGAAGGGCGTCGATAAAACGGGCCCCGGCTTCAAAGCCGCCCTTGATGCCAAACGACAGTATCGCAGCGGGTTTGCCGCCCATGTCGAAATATTTCTTGGCCAGCTCGTGGTCGGGATGATCACTGAGACCGGCGTATTGCACCCAGCTGACCTGCGGATGCGCCTTCAGGTATTCGGCCACCTTTTGCGCGTTCTGGACGTGACGTTCCATGCGCAGGCTGAGGGTTTCGATACCTTGCAAAATCAGGAAGGCGTTGAACGGCGACAGGGCCGAACCCGTATTGCGTAAAGGCACCACCCGGCAGCGACCGATAAAGGCGGCTGGCCCGAGGGCTTCGGTGTACACCACCCCGTGATAGGAAGGATCGGGCTCATTCAGCATGGGGAAACGTTCTTTGTGCTCGGCCCAGGGGAACTTGCCCGAATCGACGATAGCGCCGGCAATGGTGGTTCCATGGCCACCCATATATTTGGTGAGTGCATGCACGATGATGTCAGCGCCGTGTTCAAAGGGGCGGCACAGGGCGGGCGACGCGACGGTGTTGTCGACGATAAGCGGAACACCGTGGCGATGTGCGGCGTCTGCCAGAGCTTGAATATCTACGACATTACCGGCCGGATTACCGATGGTCTCGCAGAAAACAGCCTTGGTATTGTCATCGATAAGTGCTTCGAGGGCTGCGATATCGTCGTGAGGTGCAAACTTTACGGTGATGCCCTGACGCGGGAAAGTGTGGGCGAACAAATTGTAAGTGCCGCCGTACAGCTTGCTGACCGAAACAATGTTGTCGCCGGCTTGGGCAATGGCCTGAATGGCATAGGTGATGGCGGCCATGCCTGAGGCGACGGCCAACGCACCGACGCCGCCTTCCAGTGCCGCAACGCGCTCTTCGAGGATGGAGTTCGTCGGGTTGGTGATGCGGGTATAAATGTTGCCGGGAACCGCCAGATTGAACAGGTCGGCGCCGTGCTGGGTACTGTCAAAGGCGTAAGACGTGGTCTGATAAATGGGGACCGCTACCGATTTGGTCGTGGGATCAGGCTTGTAGCCGGCATGGACGGCAAGTGTTTCAAGTTTCATATTTGTTTTTTGAGTGTCGAAATGGGTCAATGGTGCCAGGAAGCATGCGCGCGATGAACCGTACTATCGGAACTTTCGCTGAGGTGACGATGAACCGAACCGGGCTTTGGCGGTCTTATACGAAGACTATAAGATAGCGTATTTGCAACGGTATGATTGCAACTGCCAAAATACGCGTTTAAAAAGTTACGTCCATTCGCCCGCAGCCTTGCGCTGATCGGGTAGGTTAGCATTCACCATAACGATTGTGTCAAACGGCTGGGGTAAACCCCAGCATCTTGAGGAAGCAGATGAAAGTTGGGCTCAGACGCGTGCTGTTGGGCATTGGTGCACTGGTGTTCGTGGCGCTGGGAGCCTTGGCGATATTTCTCCTGACCTTCGACCCCAACGCCTACAAGAACCGTTTCGAAGAATTCGTATACGAGCGGTATCAGCGAACGCTCTCAATACAGGGCGATATCGAACTGTCGATGTTCCCCCGCATAGGACTGTCGGTACAGAATGTGTCCTTGTCCAATCCCGGTGCTCCCGATGAGCTGTTTGCCTCCATCGACAGTGCACGTTTTGCGGTCGCTATCTGGCCGCTGCTGTTCAATCGATTTGTTGTAGATCATGTCGCTTTGAGCGGCTTCAAGGCCTGGATACGGCGAGACGAGCAGGGCGAGTATAACTTCCAGGATCTGTTCGAAAGTGTCGCCGGGCCTGCTCAGCCAATTGCCCTGGTTCCAGACCCTGCTCCGGGGGCTGACACATCGGTCGGTATCGTCAGTGACGCGGTGGCGCAGCCGGTTGCCGAAGGTACGGTGCCACCAAGGCAGCGAAAAGAAGCCGCCCTGCATGTGGACATTGCCGGTCTTGAGCTCAAGGGTGGAGAAATCCACTACCTTGATGTCAAACGGGCGAAGGCGGCGCGGCTCGTCGACCTGCAGCTCAATACAGGCCGCATGACCTTTGATCAGCCATTTGAAGTATCGCTGCGCGGCGCGCTGAAAGGGGAAGATCCCCGCGCGGACGCCACCGTCGAAGGTCAGGCGTTGGTCAAGGTCGATCCCCTGCTCGAAACCTATTCCGCACAGAAACTGAATCTATTGATCAGCGGCGCCGTCGGTCCCCTTGATGCAAAGACAGTAACCTTGCGAGGCAACTTCGTGTACGACGGCTATTCCCGAATGGTGGATGCGCGTGCGGTTGAAATGCTGGTGCAGGGTGATCTGCAGGCAGATCGTCGGGTGCAGGACCTTAACGCCAGTCTGGCCATGCCGCGCCTGAAAATCGACCAGACCTATGCAGAGTTCAACATCGAACGGATGTCCTTGCGCGCTACGGGTGCCTTGCCGGACCGCAAGTTCGATATCGCCTTCGATGCCCCGCGTTTGTCGATCTCGCCCGAAACGGCCGAAGGCGAGGCTGTCGCGGGCACGGTCAAACTGGTGGGACGCCAAACGCTTGGCCTGGCGCTTGGCATGAGCGGGCTGGGTGGGAACGCCTGGAACCTCAGCCTCAAGGAACTCAAGGTCGACGGTCAGTTAAAGGACGGCGACCATCTGATGCTGGTGAATATGTCCAGTCCTGTGCAGTGGGATGTCCTTAACGAAAAAGGTGCGCTCTCCGCCATCAAGGGCGATGTATCCATACAAGATACCAAGGATCCCGCCAAGACGTTTGAGTTCCCCCTGATCGGGAGCTTGCACGCTGATCTGGTCAAGGACGAGCTCAGCAGCGACATCAACGCGGTACTTAACGGTGCACCCCTTAATTTCAACCTGAAGGCGGCGAACCTTTCCGACCCTAAACTTCGATTTGCCTTGCAGGCGGACATGCTGGACCTGGACAAGCTTTTTCCTGCTCCCAAGCCACCGGCTGAGCCGGCCCAGGATGCCGAAACGCCAGACGCCCAGGGCAAGGCAGAACAGGCGCAAACAAGTGAACAAAAAGCATCATCAGCACAACCCGCGCCCATCAACCTTTCCCTGCTTGATGACATCGACGTCGAAGGCACGGTCAAACTGGGGGGACTCAAGGTTCGTGGCCTTGCGGTCAACGACTTCGGCATGACGGTCGTCGCGCGCGAAGGCCGGCTTGGTATCAGCAAGATTTCCGCCGCCCTGTACGACGGATCGCTCAGTGGCACGTTCACGGCCAACTCCAGGAACGAAATTGCGGGCAAGTTCAACTTGTCGCAAGTGGCGTTGGGGCCACTGATGCGGGCGGCAAGCGGCAGTGACCGCATCAGCGGCAAGGGCAATGCCGTCATCGACCTGAAAAGTCAGGGCATTACGTCAGCGACCCTGAAAAGCAATTTGAGCGGTACTGCCAACATGCAGTTGCGCGAAGGAGCGGTGCGCGGCATCGATCTTAACCAGACTCTGGCACAGGTGGGCGGCATACTCACGACCGCTCTGGGCGGCGAGGTTCCTGCCCTGCCAACGACCTTCGATCTGGGAAGTCGCACAGAGTTTGATTCCCTGGATGTTGCCCTGTCGATCAAGGATGGCGTCGCTGACGTGCGTAAGCTCGATTTCCGTTCACCCCTGCTTCGTGTCACCCAGGGCAAGCCGGCAAGCGTCAACCTTGTCCACAACAGTCTCGATTTATTGGCGAACGTCCGAGTCGTCAAAGCCGGTGCTGAAGGCATCGACCTGTCGGCCTTGCGCGGAATGACGGTGCCGGTACATGTTGCCGGCCCGCTGGATGGGCCCCGAATTGACGTTCAATGGCAGGTCATGGGTGGCAGTCTTGTCAAAAGCGCCATCCAGAGAGGCTTGATGGATCTGGTCGGAGAAAAGGCGACAGAGCCCGGCACCGCTGGTTCGCCTGTCAATCCCGAACCCGTATTGCCGTTGGGTGACGACCCTGTCAAAAGCCTGGGAAATACGCTGAAGGGGTTGCTGGGCCGATAAGCGTCGCAGCAACGCGGGTACTTCAGCGGTGCCTCAGGCAGGCAACCCGGCCAGACGCTGGAATTTGCGAAGCAGTGTATCGGCGTCTTCCTGGTGTTCGGGGTCGACCTCGATACACTCTACCGGACACACCACCATGCATTGGGGTTCTTCGTGATGGCCGACACACTCTGTGCACAGACTCGGGTTGATCTCGTAGATTTCTGCGCCCATGTAGATGGCGGTGTTCGGACATTGTGGCTCGCAGACATCGCAGTTGATGCATTCGTCGGTGATTCGCAATGCCATGGCTGGTTCCTGCTCAAAAGAAGTAGGGCGGGCATGTGTCCCGCGCGCGTGTAAACAAGTTGCGCCTTGTGGGCGCTACGTATCGGACCGTTGGGTAAGGGTCCGTGGCCAGTGCTTATTTTAGACTTCTTCGGAAGGGGAGGCGAATGCGCTGATGGCAACGTGGCCCCCTGGAGGCCAAACCGCCGCTTTTTTGCCTGCTTGTACGGATATTCAGCTGCCCGATGCGGCTTCGCGCACTGCCTTGGCTTTTTCGTGCAGCCATCGCTCTACCGAAGGAAAGACGAACTTGCTGACGTCGCCACCTAAAATTGCAATTTCGCGCACGATGGTGCCGGAAATGAACTGGTACTGATCGGATGGCGTCATGAACAGGGTTTCTACCTCTGGAAGCAAGTGGCGGTTCATGCCGGCCATCTGGAACTCGTATTCGAAATCAGACACTGCGCGCAGGCCACGTACAATGACGCGGGCGTTTTGTTCCCGGACAAAGTCTTTCAGCAACCCGGCAAAGCTCTTGACCTCGACATTGGGGTAGTGCCCCAGCACTTCCTGGGCGATTTCAACACGTTCTTCAACCGTGAAGAAGGGCTTCTTGGCCTGACTGTGAGCGACTCCGACAACAACATGATCGAACAGACTGGCGGCGCGACGAACCAGGTCTTCGTGACCACGGGTTAGAGGATCGAATGTTCCTGGGTAGACGACGGTTATCATGAGGCTTCCGATGACAAATGGGTTTCGGGGGACGAAAAAGAGGGATTATTGTCGTTTTCTTGCGGTGCAGCAAACTGGAGCAGGCCAAAGTGAACATGCCCCGCCTTGCCCTGACGCAACACTGCATAACCGGGCGGTATGTTCGCAAGCGTTTCGGCTTCGATGTAAATCAGTGCATCAGGAGCCAAGAATTGCGGCAGACGGGTCCATAGCCGTTCAATCCAGCCCTGCCCGAATGGCGGGTCGAGCAGCACCAGGTCGTAGCGGGTCGCGTCCAGACGCTGGGCGACAACCGAGGCATCGCCTGCATGAATGCGAACATTGCTGGCGCGGAGTTTGGTTCGTAATGCGCGTAGGGCGGCCACTGCAGCCGGGTTGTTTTCGACCATTTGTACATGAGCAACTCCGCGCGACGCGGCCTCGAACCCAAGGGCGCCGGTACCTGCAAACAGGTCAAGAACCTGCTTATTGGAAAAGTCGCCACCCCACAGGTGGTGCAGCCAGTTGAACAGCGTCTCGCGAACGCGGTCGGGGGTGGGTCGCAAACCAGGAGCATCAACGACCGGAATTGGGGTGCGTCGATAATCACCGCCTACAATACGGACGATATGTTTTTTCATATTGATGCGGACAGCCACGCCGCTCAAAGCCATTTACTCTAGTGTAAAGCCTATGTTCAGTTTTTTTAAAAGAAAGAAGAAGTCTGAGGTCAAGCCGGCCGACGCCGAAACCTCCCAGGGCGCCATCACAGAAGACGGATCGACGTCAGGCGATAGCGGGCCATCTGGTGACGCATCGGGCTCGGAGGCCGGGCTGGCTGAAGCGTCCCCGGCGGCTGAACGGATAGAGCGCGAACGTGCCGAGGCTGAACGTGCTGCCGTCGAGCAACAGGCAGAAGCCGAGCGAGCTGAAGTCCGACGTCTCGAAGCGGAGCGTGTCGAGGCTGAACGCCTGGCGGCCCAGCGCGCGGAGGCAGAGCGACTGGAAGAAAAACGGCTGGCAGCTCAACG
>Ga0079224_100017192_pt1 | contig 10186 bp, 11 predicted proteins | sample Stecom2015_FD_80414 | JGI IMG/M metagenome (GOLD analysis project Ga0079224, IMG submission 80414) | Agricultural soil microbial communities from Utah to study Nitrogen management - Steer compost 2015 | ecosystem: Environmental > Terrestrial > Soil > Agricultural land | place: USA: Utah... | reverse complement strand
AGTTCTTGCGTGTCTTTAAACATAACAAATTCGCCGTCCTTAAAATAAGAGATTTGCCCCGTTTCTTCACTCACAACCAGCGCTAGAGCATCGGTTTTTTCGGTAACGCCAACCGCTGCTTTGTGCCTAAGGCCAAAACGCTGTGGTAAATTACGCTCATTGCTAACAGGTAAAATAACACGAGTGGCTTTCACAACATTGTTCTCAATAATAATAGCGCCATCGTGTAACGGGCTGTTTTTAAAGAAAATGCTCTCTATAATAGGTTGCGTGACCTTTATGTTCATTTGGTCTCCGGTATGGCTCAAAAAATCCAGGTTGTTGTTGCGCTCAATAACAATTAAAGCACCGGTTTTTGTACTCCCCATTTTAGTGCACGCCAGCACAATAGCGTCTACATCGGTAGTGTTAGTGGTTTCAGTTTTTAAGAATTTAAAAGGCTTGAATATCGAGCCTCTTTTTCCGAAATTGGTAGAACCTATCATCAATAAAAACTTCCTTATTTCGGGTTGAAACACCACAATAAGAGCTATAATTCCCACTTTCATAAACCCGCCAAAAATGCGGCTCAAAAGTTCCATTTTAAGGAAATCGGTAAGTAACCAAGCAAGATAGATGAATATAATGCCAATAAAAATATTAATGGCTACCGTACCTTTTATAAGTTTATAGACGTAATAGAGTAGAAGTGCGACTAAAATAACATCGATTACATCTATTATGCTAAAATCCAAAAGGTCTTTGAAAATTTCCAAGGAATAAAGGTTTTTGTAAATTTAAGAAAATAACGCTTACTCTAACAAGTGTGTGAGTTTAATGCACTCCATGGCTGCTTTTACATCATGCACACGTAGTATCTTGGCGCCTTTTTGTAAGGCAATGGTGTTTAGTGCCGTAGTGCCGTTCAAGGCTTCTTGAGCGGTAATATCCACGGTTTTATAAATCATGGTTTTTCTTGAGAGCCCAACAAGCATTGGTTTTTCTATTATTTGAAAGAGTTCCAAGTGCTTTAAAAGCTCAAAATTTTGCGCAACCGTTTTTGCAAACCCAAAGCCAGGGTCTATAACTACATCAATAATATGGTGTTTTTTGGCTTCAGAAATCCGTTCAGAAAAATAGTAGATGATGTCTTTTACCAAATGGTTGTAGTGTGTTTCTTGGGTCATGGTTTGGGGCGTTCCTTTCATGTGCATCATAACATAGGGAACACGTAGTTTGCCAACAGTTTCCAGCATATTGGGGTCTAATTTCCCAGCCGAAATATCATTAATTAACGCAGCGCCATGGGTCACAGCAGCTTCGGCCACAACGCTTCTAAAAGTGTCAATAGAAATCAAGGTGTCAGGAAATTGCTTTAAAATTAAGTCTATAACAGGAACCACGCGTTGCAATTCTTCGGTTTCACTTACATGGTCCGCATTTGGTCGAGAGCTGTACCCGCCTATATCTATAAAAGTGGCGCCTTCAGATAGCATATTCTCAACTCGGGTTAAGACATCGGCATCCGACTTTAAACTGCCACCATCAAAAAAAGAATCAGGTGTAAGGTTTAAAATGCCCATTACCTTGGGTTGATTCAAATCGAGAAGCTGTCCTTTGCAGTTAAGTGTCATGAGAAGAAGTTCGAAATTTAGCTTGTTACACTCAAAGGTAACGATTATTGCCCGTCAAATCTTTAAGAAACTTTAAACTTTATACTTTTTGAACTTTAAACTATTTAACCGAAATTTACGCAAAATAGAAATCCTTACATGCAAGACACTTCCAAACAGTACGATGCAGTTATTGACTCCTGCAGAGCCTTATTTGCTAACAAAATGAAAGACTACGGTAGTGCGTGGCGCATTTTAAGATTACCTTCCTTAACCGATCAAATTTTTATCAAAGCGCAACGCATTAGAAGCTTACAGCAAAACGAAGTGCGTAAAGTAGATGAAGGCGAGGCTAGCGAATTTGTGGGTATTATCAATTATTGCATCATGGCCTTGATTCAGCTTGAAAAAGGCGTTGTGGAACAACCCGATATGCCTTTGGACGAAGCCGTGGCAGCTTATGATGAAAAAGTGGCGTTGACCAAAAAATTGATGCTGGATAAAAACCACGATTATGGTGAGGCATGGCGTGATATGCGTGTGAGTTCTTTAACAGATTTGATTTTGCAAAAAATATTACGCGTTAAGCAAATTGAAGATAACAAAGGCAAAACATTGGTTAGCGAAGGCATAGATGCCAATTACCAAGACATGATAAATTATGCTGTGTTTGCCTTGATTCATTTAAATAATAACTAACTAACAACCCGATCAATGAAATTTTTTATAGGCTTATCCAGATTGCTAGTAGGAAGCTTGTTCATCGTTTCCGGACTTATAAAATGTAACGATGCTATTGGCTTTTCATACAAACTCAACGATTATTTTGTAGCCGATGTCTTGAATTTGGAATTTCTAATTCCGTATTCACTTTGGTTAGCGGTTATTATTTGTGTGGTCGAAATTGTGTTGGGTGTAGCCTTAATTTTTGGGTTTAAAAGTAAACTCACAACTACTTTAGTGCTGTTAATGATGCTGTTTTTTACGTGGCTTACTTGGTATACGTCCAGTTGCTTGCACGATCAGGAAATGGCTGCCAAATTAGGAGAAGAATTTAGTAAAAACTGTGTGACCGATTGTGGTTGTTTTGGCGATGCCTTAAAACTGGAACCTATTGAGTCTTTTTATAAAGATTTGATCTTGTTGGTTTTTGCCATTCCTTTGTTTTTTGCGGCTTTCAAAAATAAAATCAAAGAAAACACGCCCAAAGAAGATGGCTTCTTTATAGCTGTGTCCTTAATGTTAATATTAGGATTTGGAGTGTTCGTAATAGGTTGGTGGTTTACGGTTATTTTCTCAGCCATCTTATTTATAATAGTTTACTTTATTAAAAACAACATTGCCAATCAGTGGTTGTCTTTAATGGCTGCCTATTTTATTTCGTTGGCGTTTACTTGGTACTGTTTAGAGCATTTGCCAATTAAAGACTTTAGACCGTATAAAATAGGAGCCAATATTACCGAAGGGATGAGTGTGCCAGATGACGCGCCAAAACCCGTAATTGAGTATACATGGAAGTTTAAGGTGAATGGTGAAGAAAAGGAGTTTGTGACCGATGGTAGCTATCCAACGGTCGATGGCGAATTTATAGGTGTTGTTACCGAAGAAATTGAAAAAGGCTACGAACCACCAATTCACGATTTCTCTATCGAAACAGATTCCAGTGACATGACAAGCCATTTCTTGGAAGCCAACAAGGTCTTGATGGTGGTAAGCTATAATCTGGCTAAGGCTGAAACCAGTGGAATGGAAGCCTTAAAAAACCTAACCGATAAAGCTGAAAAAATGGGCTATGAGGTAATTGGGTTAACAGCTTCTGGGTCTGATGAAAAATTGGCTATTAAGGAAACTTACAAGCTTGGTTTTGATTTTTATTTATGCGACGAAAAAGCGCTTAAAACAGTGGTGCGTTCCAACCCTGGTTTCTTGATTTTGAATAAAGGCACTATCACACAAAAAGTGCACTGGAACGATATAGACGATTTGGAATTTTAAAGCCTTTCAACCATAATACGTTACCTAGTACATAAAACCCTCTATGCGCTGCTTACGCTTTTAGGCGTGGTAACGGTCATCTTTTTTCTGTTTAATGTGCTTCCTGGAGATCCTGCACAAATGATGTTGGGACAAAATGAAGACAGTGAACAGTTGGCAATCGTAAAGCAAAAATATGGGTTCGATAAACCTATTTCAACGCAATACCTTTATTATTTAAATGATTTGTCGCCTGTATCATTCCATTCAAAAAATTCGGATGATTATACGTTTTTGAGTGAAGATAAATACCATGGTGTCAAATTGTTTTCTATAGGAAACACAACTGTAGCCTTAAAGCAACCTTACCTTAGAGAGTCTTTTACAAAACAAGGCAAGCAAGTAAGCGAGGTCTTGACCGAAACCTTGCCAAACACTTTTGTGCTGGCAGTATCATCTATTGTATTGGCAATAGTTCTGGGGCTTTGTTTGGGAGTGGTTTCTGCGTTAAAAAAGGATTCTTGGCTAGATAAAACTATTCAGATTTTTAGCACTTTTGGTATGAGCGTGCCGTCGTTTTTCAGTGCAATTCTATTCGCGTGGATTTTTGGTTTTCTGCTTCATAAGTATACAGATTTAAAAATGACGGGTAGTTTATACGAATTGGATAATTTTGGCGAAGCACTTCATGTTAAATGGAAAAATCTGCTCTTGCCAGCTTTGGTTTTGGGCATTCGCCCTTTGGCGGTAATAATTCAGCTGATGCGTAATTCGTTACTGGAAGTTTTTGGACAGGATTACATTCGAACTGCTCGTGCAAAAGGGCTTAGCGAATTTAAAGTAGTAAAAAATCATGCGCTCAAAAATGCCTTGAATCCTGTGGTAACTGCAGTTTCGGGTTGGTTTGCCTCTATGTTGGCAGGTGCTGTTTTTGTGGAATATGTGTTTGGCTGGAACGGTTTGGGAAAAGAAATTGTAAATGCACTCAACACATTAGATTTACCAGTAATTATGGGGGCTGTTTTAGTAATTGCCACTATCTTTATGGTCATCAATATTTTAGTAGATATAATATACACTTGGTTAGATCCTAAAGTTAAACTTGAATAATATGAGACGAAAAATAGTTGCAGGAAACTGGAAAATGAATAACGATTTGGCACAAACCGAAGCCTTGTTGACCGATTTAAAAAATCAGAAACAAAGTTCTCAAGCTGAGGTTATGGTAGCACCTGCATTTACAAATTTGCACCGTGCATTTAAAGACTTAAAAGGAACAGGAGTAGAAGTCATTGCACAAAACATGCACTTTGCAGAAAATGGCGCTTACACTGGCGAGATAAGTGCGGCCATGTTAAAGAGTGTGGGCGTTAAAACGGTTATTTTAGGACACAGCGAAAGACGTGCCTATTTTCATGAAGACGAAGCACTTTTGGCTAAAAAAGTAGACGCGGCTTTAAGTAATGACATGCACGTTATTTTTTGTTTTGGCGAAGAATTGAACGATCGTAAATCTGGGAAGCATTTTGATGTAGTGGCTAGCCAAATTTCGGGCAGTTTATTTCATTTAAATGCAAATCAGTGGAAAAGCATTGTGTTGGCTTACGAACCTGTTTGGGCCATCGGAACTGGCGAAACTGCTTTACCTGAACAAGCTCAGGAAATGCACGCATTTATCAGGCAAACCATTGCCGATAAGTATGATGAGACTTTGGCACAAAGCGTTTCTATTTTATATGGAGGCAGCGTAAAACCTAATAACGCCCAAGAAATCTTCTCAAAACCAGACGTAGATGGTGGACTAATTGGTGGTGCTTCTCTCAATGCCGATGACTTTTTTGCCATAGTAAACGCATTTTAAAAGAATTCTGTAAAAGCAAAAAGGCAAGAAGTTCTCTCTTCTTGCCTTTTTGCTTTGTACTTTGTACTAACTACTAAATCCCTATTTCCACCTGAAACCTAACATACCAGTTGCTTTGGCTATCGGTATTCAAATAATTTAGTTGTGTATTGGTTACTTCGGCTTGCAGTTTAAGGGAATGCTCCCAAATGTATTTAGTAACACCTAAACTTAATTGGTCACTTTCAGGTGCCAATGTTTCAATGTCTTTATGCGGTGTTTGGTGCGAATAGCGTCCAATAATTTCATAGTGGCTTGGGAACATATAACTCAATTGAGCGTCATAACCATTTCCAGTAAATACATAGGCAAGGTCACCAATTTCCTCTGGATTTTCGGTAATTGGGTTGTTTGCCATACGTTGCATGTAAGCCGTTTGGAATGCCCAACCGTCATACTTCAGCATACCATCAATGAATACAGACGACATATCGCGCGCTTCAAACAATTCACTGCCAATAGTACCTTGGGTGCGTCGTGCTTTATGGTTAAAATGATAGCCGCCAGATAGCATTAACTTTACGTTTTCCTCACGTTTTATATCGCCTTCAAACAAGAAGCCATTGTTCTTAAAAGTTCCAAAAGGAAAGAGCTCCAGCTTCGCTGTGTAAGCCAAACCATCGTTTGGGTTTTTGGTCCAGTTTCTACCTTCACCAGTACTGATGGCCGTTTTTAGGTTATAAGAAAACGTCTCTGGATTTTCATTCAAATAATAGACTTGCAAACCAAAATCACGGTCTATATTAAAACGCGAATTGTTAATAGAGCGGTCGGTTAGTTGTAAGGCTCCCGATGAGTTTACACGCTGTCTGTTGCCCGGTAATTTGGTTTGACCAAAGCCAATGTTCCAGTGTTCGTTAGGTCGGTAAAACACAATCGCATCCCTAATAATATTGATGTTGCCATCATCTTCAAGCGGGCCAACATCACCAGGAGAAAATGATAATTGGATAACGTACACTATTTTCGGGTCGCCCACATAACCATCAAAACGCAAACGCAAACGGCGAATCATGGCTTCAAAGGCAGCATCTTCATCTGCTTCGTTGTTAATATAGGTAACCCTGTTTTGCATACGAAAACGGATATTCAGCTGAAAAATACTGTCAGGTGATGTTAAACCTAACCCTTTTCCATAATTGTAGTAAGGCAATGCCGAAAGTTTAATGTTATTGTCATCGTCTTCTTGTGCCCACAAACCGTTCACGCTTAATAGAATGAGGCAAAACAGTACTATTTTCTTCATTTTTTGTTTAGTTATTGGCTGCAAAAATACTATTTACTTTAATTTTGCTGAAATCTTACAGCTATGAATTACTTAGAATACAACTTTACAGTAAAACCGTTGCAACCAGGTGTGGAAATCTTGATTGCCGAATTGGGTTTTGCTGGTTTTGAAAGTTTTGTAGAACATGAAGAAGGTGTGTTGGCATACATTCAAAAAGAAGAATGGAATGAAACTATTTTAAGTGATGTTCAAATCTTGACAACTTCCGAGTTTGACATTGATTTCGACTTCAAGGAAATAGAACAGATTAACTGGAACGAAGAATGGGAAAAGAATTTCTCACCCATTGTGGTAGACAATATGTGCAGTGTGAGAGCACCATTTCATGAAAAGTCTAATGTGGAGTATGACATTGTAATAGAGCCTAAAATGAGTTTTGGTACTGGCCATCACGAAACTACGTTTATGATGATTCAGCACATGTTAACTATGGATTTTAAAGGTAAATCGGTGTTGGATATGGGCTGCGGCACAGCTGTTTTGGCCATTTTGGCTGAAAAATTAGGCGCGACAAAATTAACAGCCATTGATATTGACAACTGGTGCTATCTAAACAGTTTGGAGAATGTTGAGCGTAATAGCTGTGAACAGATAACGGTTTTAGAAGGCGATGCAAGTTTGTTAGGGGTTGAATCGTATGACGTAATTATAGCCAACATAAACCGAAACATCTTGCTTGAGGATATAAAAACCTATGTAAAAAGCTTGAATAAAAAAGGCATTTTGCTGTTAAGCGGATTTTATAATCACGACATCGAAGCGATTGAGACAGAGTGCAGTAAGTATATGTTAAAGTTGAATGGAAAACTGGAAAAAAACCAGTGGGTTTCATTAAAATTTTTAAATTAGAAGAAAATTAATGGTATGGCCAATAAAGAAAAAACTTCAGAAGACACACTCCTAGAAGAAGATTTAGCAGGTCTTAACGAATTGATACTGTTTAATGACGATGTAAATACTTTCGACCATGTTATAGATACCCTAATCTATGCCTGCGACCACACACCCGAACAAGCCGAACAATGTTCCATTATTGTACATTATAAAGGAAAATGTACTGTAAAAACTGGTGTTATGGATGATTTGGAGCCGCGTTGCTCAATGTTGTTAGAGGCGGGATTAAGTGCCGAAATAGTCTAAGCAAATCTTCAAAAAATAAATTCGGTTTATTTTTTTATAAAAAAATTAAAGCCTTATATTTGCACCCACAAAAATGGCCACGTGGCGCAACTGAATAGCGCACTTGATTACGGCTCAAGAGGTTGCAGGTTTGAATCCTGCCGTGGTCACGAATAAATCATACAATAAGAAAAAACGCCAAGTTTACTTGAGCGTTTTTTTTGTTTTTGTGGGTTTTTGATTTTCAAAGCGGAGCTTTGCAGGAAGTCTAATCCTGAAAGGTTTTGTTGTTAATCCTTAACTTCTTCAACAAACTAATTAATTCCCCATATCAGCTTCATAAATATCCAAAATAAGTTCTGAGGTGAGTTGAGTGCTTAAACCATCGGCAATAGGAGTTTTTCCTGTTTTAATAGCGGCTTCAAAATCTAATATAATGGCTTCATGGGCACTGGTATCGCTCACTGAAGCACTTTTGGCACCATCATGGGCATAGTTAAAATCGGTATTGGCTGGGTTGGGAAGGTCTTCAAAATGCCATTCGGTAATGCGGTTGTCTACCATGGTAAAACTGCCTTTGCTAGTGTGCACTTCCAGTCTGGCTGCAAAACCGGGTTGGGCAGCTGTTGAGGCCACAATGGTACCAATCATGCCATCCTCATGTTGTAAAATAGCAGCGCCATGATCTTCGGCTTCTATATTGTGGGCAAAGGTTCCCATAAGGCTTACAACCTTTTTGGGTTTGCCAAAAAACCAAGTGTACACATCTATATTGTGGCAAGCTTGCTGCATGAAAGGGCCACCGCCATCTATGGCATAACCTCCACGATATTCGGCGCTATCATAATAAGCCTGTGTGCGGTAAAACTTAGCCGATAAATCGGCGGCAAACACCTTGCCCAATTCACCGCGTTCTAAAAGTGCTTTCACGCTAATATTGTCAGGAGAAGTTCTGTGCTGATAAGCCACAGCCAAAGTCACTTGGTTGTTGTGGCACAAGTCTAGAGCGGTATGCATAGCTACCTTGTTGATGCCTAAAGGTTTTTCGGTTAGGACATGTTTGCCCAATTGCGCTGCAGCTATAATACCATCACAATGCAACCCGTTGGGCGTAGCGACTACTACGGCATCAAAATCTTGGTCAACAAGTTCTAGATTGGGCCAAGTGGGGTAGGTTTTTCCATTAACGGTATGACTTTTTGAACGGCTCACAAAACCCACAACCTCGTGTTGCTCTAAATTGTTTAAAGCATTTACATAGGTGTTGCTAATGTTTCCAGTGCCGATGATAATGTATTTCATATAAGAGTCTTATTAAACTTCTAGCTTGCCTCTAAAACCTCTTGCAGCATAGTAAGAATCTGCGCCATTGTGATAGGTGAATACCTGTTTGTAACGGTTGTCGCAAAAAATAGCACCACCTAGCTTTCTAATGGCTTCGGGAGTTTGAATCCAGCTAGAGGTTTTGGTGTCAAAAGGCTCTAGTGTTTGTAAGGTGCGGTATTCGGTTTCTGTGAGCATACTAACTTTCATGGCGGTAGCCACGTCTTGTGCGCTGTCCTTGGGTTTGTGTTGTTTGCGGGCATCAAGGGCGGCACGGTCGTAGCACAAACTTCTTCGGCCTTTAGGGCTTTCGGGACAACAGTCTATAAAAGTAAGATGTTTATGTGTTTTGTCTAGCACCACAACATCGGGCTCGCCACCGGTAAGCTCCATTTGCAATAAGGACCAAAGCTGTTCTGGATGTGCTTCTAATTGTGCTTGAACGGTTTCCCAATTAATACCTTCATGACGGTGCATGTGTGCTTTAAAGCGGGTTTCTAAAAGCTCTAAAAGGGAGTGTTGCTCGCTATCGGATAACTTAGGCATAATATGTTAAGATTTTTTTGCTGCAAATTTACCGCCCAACCAAGCCATCGGAATGTAAGCCAAGGCCAAATCGGCAATTATAAACCAGGTAGGAGCAGGAATTAAAAAACAAGCAGTAATACCGCCTATTAAAAAGAGTACACCTACTATCAAGGCCATTGTTAGCTTGTGTGTGCCTGCTAGTAAAGCAGCTACTGCGGCGCCCACAAGGGTGCCCAAGGCATGTGCTAAAAATGGAAAGATAAAATACTTAAAATCCAAGGTAGGCATGACGCTGGCCAATGCTTCCATGTCGTTGAGGTCTACACCTTCAATAGGGAAGATGCTATGGCCTGCCATAACAAGCCCCATGTTTACAATACTGCCAATAAACCAACCGACAATAACAGCCAAAATGTTTCTTAAAATAGGATGCATGATGTTAGAATAGTTTAGTTAGTTTTT
>Ga0079224_100017191_pt1 | contig 10187 bp, 11 predicted proteins | sample Stecom2015_FD_80414 | JGI IMG/M metagenome (GOLD analysis project Ga0079224, IMG submission 80414) | Agricultural soil microbial communities from Utah to study Nitrogen management - Steer compost 2015 | ecosystem: Environmental > Terrestrial > Soil > Agricultural land | place: USA: Utah... | reverse complement strand
GTCCATCGGGAACTGGCGATTATCGAAGGACTGCCGGTCAACCGGTTGTACGCCTTGCTGGTGCTGCTGGTTGCGCTGCTGATTGCGGTAGCGATGAAGATTGTAGGCGTTCTACTGATTACTTCACTGCTGATTATTCCAGCTGCAGCTGCCCGACGTTTTGCCAGCACTCCGGAACAGATGGCTACGGGCGCTGCCGTGACAGGGGTTATTGCAGTAAGCGGGGGGCTGTTGATGTCGTATCTGTGGGATACGCCGGCAGGTCCTTCAATTGTGGTCTCAGCCTTTGTGCTGTTTATGCTCGGCTATCTGAAACCACAAACCGGACGGTAGGATTACAGGGCCTGGCGGATAGATTCGTAGGCCTGTTTGATGTTGTCACGCTTGATGTTCGGATCCATAAAACCGCGATACTGGCCTTGCGGATCGATGATCAGGATGTTGCCACTGTGATCGATCAGGAAGTTGCGCGGAGTGCCACCATCCGGAGCCGGCACCGGCATGATGCCGTTGGCTACAAACAGGTCTCGCGCCAGCCGTGAAACCACCGCAAAATCGCCATTCACACCGATAAAATCCTCATGAAAACCGGATACATACTTTGCGACGGCTTCGGTATCGTCGCGGAATGGATCCACGCTGACCATCACAACCTGGGTATCAGCTTTCAGGCTGTCATCAATTGAGCGATAAAAGCCGGCCAGTTCAGCCATGGTCAGCGGGCAGATATCCGGGCAGTTGGTGAAGCCAAAAAAAATCAGGCTCCATTTGTCATCAAAATTGGCGTCGGTAAACGGGCGACCCATGTGGTCCTGCAGTTCAAAAGGCTGGATCTGGACGGGTTCTTCGTAGATCAGGGCACCAATGTCTCGCAACTGTTCACGATCCAGCTCTGCTCCCTGTTGGTTGTTCGGCGCATAGCGGGAGTAGGTGAGGTACAACACCAGGAGTACCCAGACAAGACATGCAATAACGGTAATCTTGACGTTTCGCTTCATATCAAAAGCCTGCAATAAAACAATCAGGGGAACAGATAATGGTCAACCAGCAGAACCGGGAACAGCACCATCAAATACACAATTGAATAGCGGAACGTATCCATGGCTGTAGAGGGTTTGGGACGGTACAGCAGCAGCAGCGCCCATACCAGGAAGCCACCACCCAGAACTACCGCACCCAGCAGGTACAGCGGACCGCTCATGCCAATCAGCCATGGCATAACACTGACCAGCAGCAGTACTACTGTGTAGAGCACAATATGAACCTTGGTCAGATGTTCACCATGTGTTACCGGCAGCATGGGGATGCCGGTCTTGGCGTAGTCGTCCTTGCGGTAGATTGCCAGCGCCCAGAAGTGCGGAGGCGTCCAGGCAAAAATGATCAGAACCAGAATCAGCGCACCCGGTTCAACTGTGCCGGTTACGGCTGCCCAGCCCAGAAGCGGAGGCATGGCGCCGGAAAGACCACCAATTACGATGTTCTGTGGAGTAGCGCGCTTGAGGTAGCCAGTATAGATAAAGGCATAACCCACAAAGGAAGCCAGAGTCAGCCAGGCGCTCAGGGCATTAACCCAGATCAGCATGATGGCCATGCCAAGAGTACCAATAATGGCAGCAAACCAGGCCGCCTGTTTGGGCTCTACACGGCCCTGAGGCATAGGGCGGTTGATTGTACGGCGCATGACCGCATCGATTTTGCGGTCAATCAGGTGGTTGACGGCTGCGCCTGAGGCGGCAACCAGGGCAATGCCCAGATTGCCCAGAATCAGGATATCCAGAGGGACCATGCCTGGCACTGCCAGAAACATGCCCACCATTGATGTCAGGATCATCAGCATGACCACACGAGGTTTGCACATCTCGTAATAGTCGCGCCAGTTGGCGGCCTGGTTATGGATCAGCTCGGTCACGATTCTCTCTCTTTACACTGGGTCAGGCAGCGCAAGGGCTACCACAGCGCGGTGGCCTGTAGTATATGCTTAACTCCCGGATCAGGCTGAATTGTACCGCAAATGCTGTCGGGATGAAAAAAATGAGGACTTTTATTTTTTTCCGGAGTAAATTCGGGGTGTGATCAGCCCATTTATGCAAAGGAGTCTGAAGTTTAGTGTAGTCATCTGAACAAGGTTACAAGTGTCTCAGGTGTATTAAAGACGATAGATGTTTGAAAGCGATTCCAGGTCTACCAGAAGGAGCAACGCTATGAAATGTATCTATTATTTGTCACCAACCCTGAAAAGCACCCAGCAAATTTCCGATGACCTCCATGCCATCGGTGTTGATGACTGGTTTTTGCACATCCACAGCAAGGATGAAAGCGGCCTGGTCAAAGAGCATCTCCACTCAAGCAACTATATCGAAACCCTGGACTTCATCCGGGAAGGCTTTATCGGTGCAGGCACGGGCTTTGTCGTTGGCCTGCTGCTGGCCGCACTGACTTCTGTCACCCATCCCTTCGGCGTACAAACACCATTTATTGGTTACGTTGCGATCGTGTTTCTTCTTACCTGTTTTGGCGCATGGGTCGGTGGCCTGTGTGGTGTCGCCAGCGAGAACAAAAAAATCGCCCACTTCCGTGACGACATTGAGGCAGGCAATTACCTGGTTCTGATTTATGCCAAAGAAGATCAAATCGACAGAATCAGGGAGATGATGAGCAGCAGGCACCCGGAAGCCTCCCTGGCTGCGGTCGATCCCCACTTTTTCAATCCATTTGCCGATCTTCAGCTGCTCCGTGCCTGAAGAGGCGAATGTATTGCGCTGATTAGAACAAACATTTAGTATCCGGACGTGTGGCGGGATCTCGACCCCGCCACATGCAAGCTAGTGTCACTGTTAGTAGATGTACCGCGTTGAATACCCGTCCGAAAGATAACAATCAAATGGAGGGAGCGACGTTGTGAACGAGTCTTATACTACCGTTCGTAGTCAACTGCGTGACTGGCATACAACAAGGACTCCTCTCCCAGGTGCAAACCTGAGGCCCTCTTTTATCTTTCGCTGTACGGTTGCTGTATCCACTGTTGTCCGTGTTCGAACAATCAAAAGGATATTTCGCGTATGGCTATTGCAGTTGTTTTGTTTCTGCTCGTTATTGGCACCGTCATCTTCCACCTGGCCAGTCCCTGGTGGTTTACGGAAATTGCTTCCCAATGGTCCAACATTGATTCCACCATCAATCTGACTTTCTGGGTTACCGGCACAGTTTTTATTCTGGTTAACCTGTTTCTGGCCTGGAGCGTCTATCGCTATCGTCAGCACAAGGGTTCCGAACACAAGGCTGTGTATGAGCCCGAAAATGCAAAACTGGAAGTCGGTCTGACCGTTATTACAACTCTTGGCGTGGTTGCCATGCTGGCCCCTGGTCTTTTTGTGTGGGCTCAGTTTGTTAACGTGCCGGATGATGCAATGGAATTTGAAGCCTTTGCCTCCCAGTGGCAATGGTCATTCAGATATCCGGGCCAGGACGGCGTGCTGGGCACAGCTGACATCCAGTACATAACAGAACGCAACCCGCTGGGGATCAACCCTGATGATCCCAACGGCCAGGACGACATCATCGTCAAGCAACCTGTAATGGCCATGCCAGTGAACCAGCCCGTGAAGGCGCTGCTGCGTTCACGCGACGTGCTGCACAACTACACTGTTCCGCAATTCCGCGTAAAAATGGACATGGTGCCAGGCATGGTTTCCTACATGTGGCTGACACCGACCCGCACCGGCACATTTGAAATCCTGTGCGAGCAGTATTGTGGTCTCGGTCATCACATCATGCGCGCAAACGTTGAAGTGATGGAGCCGGATGCATTCCGCAACTGGCTGGCCTCGCAGCCAACTTTTGCCGACACCCAGCAACAGATCGCCCCCGATATCACTGCAGGACAACAGGCCTACGCCGTTTGCTCGAGCTGCCACGGCCAGAATGGCGAAGGCAATCAGGCAATGAATGCTCCCAAAATTGCAGGTCTGCAACCCTGGTACATCGACCGTCAGCTGCGTTACTACCAGCAAGGTGTGCGTGGCTCCAACCCGGAAGACAGCGCAGGACAGATGATGGCCCCGATGGCCAACATGGTTTCGTCTGCTGATGCCCGCCGTAATGTATCTGCGTATATCGCAACACTTCCTGTAACCAACTCTCCCGCCACCATCACTGGTGACGCGGCTCGCGGCATGCGTATTTACGACGCCAACTGCGCAGCCTGTCACGGTCCGGACGGAAAGGGCAGCTGGGCGACTGATGCGCCGGCGCTTGCAGGCATGAGTGACTGGTATCTCGCCCAGCAGTTGAACAGTTACAGGGCAGGGATTCGTGGTCTCCATGATGCGGACGATTATGGCTATCAGATGGTTTCCATGGTGAAAGCCATGAGAACAGCGCAGCAACAGGATGATGTCATTGCGTACATCAACACCCTGAGATAGTGGTTCCGGGTATCCGGTGACTATAACAACAATTTATCAATAGACCGTTCAGGCATTGACCCGGAGGACGATCAAATGGCTTATGTACCGTTAGCCGATCAGGATGATGCGCATGCGCTTCATGATCCGCACAGCTTTGTCACCAAATACATCTGGAGTCAGGATCACAAGGTAATCGCCATCCAGTATGGTGGAACTGCAATCTTTGTGGGACTGGTCGCACTGGGCCTTTCCATTCTGATGCGACTGCAGATTGGTTTTCCTGACACCGTCAGCTTTCTTGAACCATCCTTTTATTATCAGGCTGTGACCATGCACGGCATGATCATGGTGATCTACCTGCTGACAGCGCTTTTCCTGGGAGGATTCGGAAACTATCTTGTGCCATTGATGTGTGGAACGCGGGATATGGTGTTCCCCTTCCTCAACATGCTGAGTTTCTGGTTTTATCTGCTCTCGGTCATCATCCTGCTGTCCAGCTTCTTTGTTACAGGTGGACCCACAGGGGCAGGGTGGACACTCTATGCACCGCAATCAATTTCACATGGCACCCCCGGACATGACACCGGGATTCTGCTGATGCTTATTTCACTGGTGGTGTTTATTATCGCTTTCACCATGGGTGGTCTGAACTATGTGACCACAATCCTGCAGGCGCGCACACGCGGCATGACTCTGATGCGTCTGCCTCTGTCGATCTGGGGCATTTTTGTTGCCACCGTGCTTGGTCTGTTTGCGTTTCCTGCGCTGCTGGTCAGTGCCATCATGCTTGGCTTTGATCTTGTGCTTGGCACCAGTTTCTTTATGCCGGCAATGATGCAGCTGGGCGAACAGGGCAGCCATGATGGCGGCAGCCCGATCCTGTTCCAGCATCTGTTCTGGTTCTTTGGTCACCCGGAAGTTTATATCGTGGCACTGCCTGCATTCGGCCTGGTGTCTGATGTAATTGCCACCCATTCGCGCAAAAACATCTTTGGTTATCGCATGATGGTCTGGGCGATTGTTGCCATTGGTGGACTGAGTTTTATGGTATGGGCACACCATATGTATGTCAGCGGCATGAATCCCTACTTCGGATTCTTCTTTGCAACCACAACACTGATCATTGCAGTACCTACTGCGCTGAAAGTCTATAACTGGGTGCTGACGTTGTGGCAGGGCAACCTCCGCCTCAACACACCGCTGCTGTTTGCAATCGGATTTATTTTCACCTTTGTACACGGTGGTCTGACCGGCCTCTTCCTCGGCAACGTGATTGTCGACGTTCCATTGTCAGATACCTACTTTGTGGTAGCCCACTTCCACATGGTGATGGGTGTATCTCCGGTGCTGGTGCTGTTCGCAGCAATCTATCACTGGTACCCGAAGGTTACCGGACGCATGTATAACGAGATGCTGGGCAAAGTACACTTCTGGTGTACCTTCCTTGGCACTTATGCGATTTATCTGCCGATGCACTATCTGGGTTTCCTCGGCATGCCACGCCGCTACTTCGAAATGGGTGCCAACACCGATTTTGTACCGGCAACAGCACAGGCGTTGAACGCCAACATAACACTGGCAGCCATCTTTGTAGCAGTTGCCCAGATTCTGTTCTTTGTTAACGTGTTCTGGAGCCTGCGTAATGGTGAAAAAGCTCCTGGCAATCCCTGGGGCGCCACCACACTGGAATGGCAGACTCCGGATACTCCACCCAAACACGGTAACTGGGGTCCGGAGTTGCCCGCGGTTTATCGCTGGGCTTATGACTACAGTGTTCCAGGCCAGAAAGAGGATTTTATTCCTCAGAACGAACCTGGCGAAGAGTTTGAGAAAACTCATCACACTAAAGGTGCCACGTCATGAGTTTATTTCACGATGTCACCAATAAACCCTGGGATCAGGTCGGGCTGCCGGACGGCATAGATCCGAAGCCCGTGTTCCGGGCATCCAGTGCCAGTGTTGCGCTGACGATTTTTCTGGGTGTTGTCTCAGTCGTTTTTTCGCTGCTGCTGGTGTCTTACTACATCCGCATGCAGCTGGGCGACTGGGTTCCGGTTGCGCTTCCGGATCTGCTCTGGACCAACACCGGCGTGCTGGTTCTGAGCAGCGTGTTTATGCAGCTTGCTGTGACCAGGAACCGCCACGAAGAACAAACACAATTTGCCAAGGGTGCGGGTCTGCTTTTCCTGCTGGGCGGTTTACTGGCTGTGGCCTTTATTGCTGGCCAGTATATGGCCTGGACAGAACTGGTAGCTGCGGGGCAGGGTGTTCGTGCCAATCCGTCAAATGCGTTCTTTTATTTGCTGACAGGTGTACATGCTCTGCACCTGATTGGTGGTCTGTGGGTCTGGAGCAGGGCGGAGATTCGTATTTCTCAGGGAGTACCCGCCAGCGACATCCATCTGAGCATAAAACTTTGTACGGTGTACTGGCATTTTCTGCTGCTGATCTGGGTCGGACTTTTTGTCCTGCTCTCGTATACCTAAGGACTCATTACTGGCTTTGTTTCAAATCAGGACCTGATCATGAACCAGACAACAACAATAGACCAGACAGTAACAACCATCGATAGTCACGAAAAAAGCAGCACTGGCGGACTGAAGAGTTTTGTTCAGGACTGGGCTGCGGACAAGCAGACCTATCATGTGCCATGGGGCAAGGCCATGATGTGGATTTTCCTGGTCAGCGATACTTTTATTTTCTCCTGCTTCCTTGTCGGTTATATGACTGTGCGCATATCAACCGCAGAGCCCTGGCCGCTGGCAACTGAAGTATTTGCCCTGTCTATTTTTGGCAGCGACCCGATTCCACTGGTACTGATTGCCATCATGACCTTTGTGCTTATTACAAGTAGCGGCACGATGGCACTGGCGGTGAATTACGGCTACCGACGCGACCGCAAAAAGACCGTGTTGCTTATGGTTGCTACTGCAGCATTGGGAGCAACCTTTGTGAGCATGCAGGCATTTGAATGGTCGAAGCTGATTGGTTATGGCGTCAGACCATGGGGTAATCCCTGGGGCGCTCCGCAGTTTGGATCAGTGTTTTACATGATTACAGGTTTTCACGGACTTCACGTGTCAGCAGGCGTTATTTATCTGCTGGTTATAGCGCGCAAGGTCTGGCGAGGAGACTACGAGAAGAAGGGTTATGAAATTGTCGAGATCACGGGCCTGTACTGGCACTTTGTGGATCTTGTCTGGGTATTCATTTTTGCATTCTTCTATCTGCTTTAAGAAATCGGCTGACTTTTCTGGAGATCCGACATGGCGTCTGAAACCGGTCAACAACATCCACTCGGTATCTATCTGAAGATATGGATACTTCTATTCGTACTAAGCCTGTTCAGTTATATGGTGGACTATCTTCATGTGCAGGGCTCACTGAGATGGACACTGGTATTGCTGTTTATGGCACTTAAAGCCGGATTTATTCTGGCGATATTCATGCACGTCAAATGGGAAAGGCTGGCGCTGATAGGAACCATTCTTGGGCCGCCGGTCATGCTGTTGCTGTTGATATTTATTATGGCGGTGGAGGGCAACTACACTGAAAACACACGCGTGACATATATGGGACATGATGCGACTGCAAAACCCGCGCATGTAACACACTAGGCTGTCATGCCGTAGAAACAAAAAGGGCATCATTTTCTGATGCCCTTTTTGTTTCTGCTTTTATCCCAGACTGGAAAGACTCAACAGTTTTACAAGATCAGCCTTGATCTCTTCGATGGTGTGATGTGGTTCGTAATACATCATCACGTTACCAACCGGATCCACAAAAAACACATAGTTGTTGTTTTCCAGATCGATGTTCACGTTTTTGGCTGCGAGTCGTGCAACCAGTGTTGCCTTGTCTGCATGCGCTACACCCATGCTCGGGTAGTCAACACGGAAGTGCTCAGCTGTCTGCTCAGGCAGGGGATTACCCGTTGCATTGATGTAATAGCGGCGCACACGCGGCATGTTTTTTTGCAGTGTAATATGCATCTGGCGCAGCATGTGAATACGGTCTTCACATACGGCATCACACTCTTTTGCAGTGACAAAGACCATCAGCCAGGGTTCCGGCACATAATTGTCTGCATCAAGTTCAGCTTCACGCTCCTCAAAAGAGCGGAACATTGGCTGTCCTGCCTCGTCTGTCATCGCCAGATCAGTAATATCAGCCGGTGGCAGAATCAGGTGTCCCTTGTTGACAGTGCTACCAAAGCCGCCGTTTTCCACGGCATTGCGATAGGTAATGGTTGCCAGCGTAATCGGCACAAAAGCAACCAGCAGCAGAATTGCTGCCTTGATTCTGCTTCTTGTAATGTCCTGCATCTATCAGCTCTCCACTTTTCTGAAACTGAACACTAGGTAAAGAATTATCAGTGCAAATGCCATCAGGAACCACTGTATCGCGTAGCCGCGATGTACCTCTGGTTTCATGTTGATGGCTGCCCAGTTGATTCTGAGCGCACCCGCCGAATCCTCGGCCAGGCGTACTATATGCGGAAAAACCGGATTGCCCAGTGCTTCCGAAATCATGGTGATATCCGTACGCTGAATAACCCGCGGCCAGTCTGTTTGCGAGTCCACGTTGGCTCCCAGCAGCATGGTTTCCCCGTCCGGAACATAGATATGACCGGTTATCTGCAGGTCTTCTGAAGCTGCCATTTCCAGAGAAGGCAGGTCTGAGCGTGTTGCCCCCTGGGGCACCCAACCGCGGTTAACCAGAACAATGCCCTCGGTGGTTCCAAACGGCGTCAACACCTCGTACCCAGGACGTCCTTCTACAATGCGGTTGTCGAGAAGGAACTGTTTGTCTGTCAGGTAGCTTCCCTGAGCCCGGATTCGGGTCCAGCCAAGATCTTGATTGCTCCAGTCAATGCTGCTGAGATCAACCGGTACTTGTTGAAGTCTGGCGTTGTAGCGTTCCTGCGCAGCCATGTTTTCCTGTTCGCGATCAAGTTGCCACAGCCCCAGGTTGATCATTACGGGTAACAGCAGGAGGGTAAACAGCGCCATCTTCCAGTTAAAGTGGAAACGTCGTTTTGCGGTGCCTGTTGATTGAGTGTCCACGGTTCTGTGTCCTGTAGCCATCTGTTATGATCTGGCTTTAATTTTGTTCAGGATAACCTAATGCTGAAGCCGTTTATTTTTTTCCTGCTGTTTGCCATTCTTGCCAGCCTTGTTGTCGGCTTTGTGTTTTTCTACAAGGACAAAGGTCGCTCCAAGCGCATTATGTACGCTCTCGGGATTCGCGTAACGCTCGCTATCATCCTGCTGATCACTATCTTCTACGGCCTGTCTACCGGGCAAATTGCGCTCAATGCGCCCTGGTTCTGATTCCTTTCAGTTTTTTCCAGCTCTCCTAAAAAAAACGGCCCGCAGGTAATACTGCGAGCCGTCTTTTTTTATTTCTTTTATGTGACGCGCTCTGATATCAGATGCAGTACACAAAAATGAACAGGGCAATCCAAACTACGTCAACGAAGTGCCAGTACCAGGCAGAAGCTTCGAAACCGAAGTGATCGTCCGGCTTGAAGTGGCCTTTGAGGCAGCGAATCAGCTGAACGAACAGCATAAAGGTACCCAGTGTTACGTGGAAACCGTGGAAGCCGGTCAGCATGAAGAATGTTGAACCGTAGATACCGGAGTTCAGGGTTATACCGTAGTGGCCGTAGGCTTCGATGTACTCATAAGCCTGGCAGAACAGGAACACAATACCCAGACCAACAGTCACGAACATCCACATATTCAGACGTGAACGGTTGCCTGCTTTCAGCGCTACGTG
>Ga0079224_100017189_pt1 | contig 10187 bp, 11 predicted proteins | sample Stecom2015_FD_80414 | JGI IMG/M metagenome (GOLD analysis project Ga0079224, IMG submission 80414) | Agricultural soil microbial communities from Utah to study Nitrogen management - Steer compost 2015 | ecosystem: Environmental > Terrestrial > Soil > Agricultural land | place: USA: Utah... | reverse complement strand
TTGTACGCGCGCGCTTTCCCTAAACGCCTCGGGGACTTTGCCTGTGACGTCGCGTTCGCCAAAGAGCACGCGTCCCTCTTTGGTCACGGTGACAAGCAGTCGTGAATCTTTGACGGGCGTCTCTGCCGCTTGCACCTCAGGAAGATCGATCTTGAGTCCCGTGGTCAGTAGGGGCGCTGTCACCATGAACACAATGAGCAACACGAGCATCACGTCCACCAGAGGTGTGACGTTGATGTCGCGAAATCCTCCACCGCGACCACGACCACGACTAGGCCCTTGCGCGCCCATCGCCCTCAGAGCCCCTTCTGATTCTTTCGGGTGCGGACCTCATCGCCGTAAAGGCGCGCGACCCACACATCCGATGCTGTAGAGAGTTCGTCCATCAAGTCGCCAATTCGCCGATCGATGTAATTGTAGCCAATTGTGGCGGGAATGGCTGCAAACAATCCAAAAGCGGTCGCGACAAGTGCTTCACCAATTGCCGGGGCGACCACAGGAAGTGAGGCGCTTTTTTCAGCGCCGATGCGCTGAAAGGCGATCATGATCCCCCAAACGGTTCCAAAAAGTCCAACGAAAGGTGAGGCTGAGGCAATGCTGGACAGAGTCGGCATGAGCGCAGTCGCTCGCTGTTCTTCCATGGTGATGGCCCGGCGCGCCACGGCGCTGAGCAGGTCACGAGACAAGGCATCGTCGTGCAGGCGTCCACCAATAGCGCGAACAACGGTCGCTCCAGGAGCTTCCTTCATCTGCCCACCGAGCTCCAAGATTTCCTGGGCACTTTGCGCCAGGTTGCAGGACTTTTCGAAGCGTCGCTGAGCGCCAACCAGACGCGCCAACTGCATCCATTTGGCGAACCAAATGATCCACACCAAGACTGAAGCCACCGCCAATAGCGCAAGAACAACCAGACCTGGTCCGGAGGCTTCTTGCAAAAGGGCTACAAGGTCGAAGCCCCCGTCAGCGGTCAAAATGATTCGCGTCACTGATCTGCCAGGTAAATGTCGACGCGTCGATCAAGAGCCCACGAGGCCTCATCGGTTCCGCGTGCTTCCATTTCGCCACGACTGGTGGTGGTCACTTGGGCCGCGGGCAAACCAGCCTTTTGCAGCGCTGTAGCGACGTTGTCCGAGCGTCGTCCGCCAAGGACCATATTGTACTCTGGCTCTCCGCGTGGATCGGCGTGGCCAACCAGGCGCATCGTACGACCCTTGAGCTTGCCGACCGTGAAGCACTCGGCGAGCTTCTTCATGACGTCGCGGTCCTTGTCGCTGACGTTGGCTGAATTGTATCCGAAGTGTGCCTCGGTATCGGACAAGCCACAGGCCTCTTTGATTTCGTCCGAGATGTTGATGCTCGACTGCTTGGGGTCGTCTCCCGGTTTTTCAGAGGGTGGCGCTGCTGGCTCCGCAGCAACGGGCTCGGGCTCGGGCGTGACCGGTTCGGGTGTTGCCGGTTTTGAACAGGCGATCGAGAGGGTAGCGACGAGTCCGAGACTCACGATTCCGAAGTGTTGGCGCATGAGGAGAAGTCCCTTCTTGGATGAAAATCAGGTGCGACGATTGACGCTTACGGGCGAGACGCCCCTGAGGAACGTCCCGGGTCGGAAGATCATTCCCGCCCGCGCACATCCGCGTACTTCGAAGTGCACTCGTGACGCAAGAAGTCTTGTTCGATTTCGAAGCGAATCGTTGGACGGTGGCGCGGAGGCGTCCGTTCTGGACCGATTTCTTTGAAAAATCGGACAAGTTTGGCTAGAAAATCCACGGAGAAGCCTGCTGGGCGCCGTCGAACAGAATTCAATTCTGCCCGCGCTCTTTGACTAGCGGCTAGCGAAGTAGAGACTGGAAGCAATCAGAAACAGGCTGACTGCCAAGGCAGCGATGGTGACCCCGCGCTTGGTGTTCGGAGGGGGACTGCGCGCTGCGTCGATGCGGCTGAATGCTAGGACGGTGATCTTGTCGAGTTGTTTTTGGGCTGCGTCAACGCGGCTCGGATCGGAAAGGAGGGACCGATAGCGCTTTGCCGCGAAGGCCAGAGCATCCTGCGCGTCGCAAGCCTCCAGGAGAGCCTGGTGCGCCGCCTCATCTTCCCACTTTTCAAGAGAGTGTTCCCACAGGGCCTGTAGGCTGAGGACCGCCTCGCTCGACGTCTCGTTCACGGGGATAGACCCTTAGGCGGGAAGCCGTCGTCGCAACCGGGCAGCCGTCTCGCGCAGATTCTCATCGTCAGCATGCTCTTCGATGCGACGCACTCGCTGACGGAAGATGGGCAATTGAAGAGGGGCTTCCTCGTCGATCAGTTCGGCCAGAGTGGCCAGGGCCTCCGCCGCGCGGGCTTCATCGAAATGCTCCAAGAGTTTCAACTGCACTTCTTGCTCTCGTGGAAACTCAAACCCACCCTGAAAATAGGTGTTTGCTTCCCGGGTAATGGCTGCGCGACCCTCTGCCTGCATGTAGCGGCTCAGCAAACGACGGCGGTTGCGTTCGTTGTCGTCGATCTCATCTTCTTTGCGCTGCACGATGCGCGCTTCGCGTCGCTTCTTGGGCGCTTCTTCAAGAGGCAGGCGAGGTTCCGCGATACCTTCAATCCGCTCGGTGCGTGGTTTGGCTGAAGCAGCCTTCATTCGTCGCGTTGGTTTTTCAAGTCGCGGAGAATCCGGACGGCGCGCCAGGGCGATCACTGGTTCAACTCTTGCGGCTGGCTTTTTGTTCTGGCTTTTCCGTCCACGACGTCGACGGTTATTGCGATTAGGTTGTGCATCCATAGGGGTGATCTGTTGTAACTAGGAGAGTGTCCGTGTGGGTCACCCTCCCTAAAACTTTGAGCTAGGCTGTACTCTGAGAGAAGTGGGGCACCTTGTCAGAGCGCTCTGGCTTCTCAGTCGAGGCGACGGTCTTTCACCAGTGTGCCTCGGTGGAGCTTCCGCTCCAGGGGGGCGAATCCCCCCTTTGGTAGGCAGCGCGTCCAAACGAGCCACTGCCACTAACCGAAGAGAGGATTAGCACGGATCTTGGCAGGCACGAACGAAAAAGTTTGCGAGCGAAGGGTGAGATCCTTGCCCATGCCGCGGTCTCAGGGGCCTCTGTGCTATGGACGTCACAAGTGGCCCTTTCGTTACGGTACCTCTTTTGGGGGCGGCTTGGGCCCTGGCTGGCCTTTGGGCCTGCGCCCCTGGTGCTCATTGGTTGCGCGGCAAGTGGTGGGGGCGCGACCGTCGAGAAGGGCTCGGATGCGGCTCCGTCCGAATCTAGGGCGAAGGTGTCCCCGCACCGGCCGGCACCCTTTTCCACGCGTGAGCTGGGTGAGCTCGCTTTCGTCGAGCAGGAGGTGGTGCTCCGCGTGGTGGAGCCCTCAATGTGGCGCAGGCTGCCCAGGCGTGGGGAGTGGAGCGGTCGTCTTCACCCAGAGAGTCAGAGCGAAGTGTGGGTACGCCATGTGCTCGCGCGACGAACAGTCGAGGTCGACGAGTGCGAAGACGATTCCCGAAAAAGTCTGAGTCTACTTCGCAAGCCCTTGTCCGACGAAGCGTTTGAATCGGTTCAAGCCCGCGATCACTACCGAGGTCGCACCAGGATGGTATTGAGCCAGGCTGAGGGAGGAAGAGTGGAATCCTTCTTCGTGGGCCCGAGTCGTTGCCTTTCTGTCGTGTACATAAGCGGTGTTCGTCCCGGGTTTCCCGAGCGATTGCAGTTCTTCTTTCAAAGTATCGATGACTCAGTGCGTCTTTTTTCGATCGAAGAGCGGCAGCTGGGCAAGCGCTGGGAACCCTACTGAAGAGCCAAGCTTCGCAGTCGATCGACCCTGGCTTTGCGTGGGTTTCCGACGCACACGAGACTTCGTGAGGTCCTGGCGAAGACCCTTTCTGCCACTGCTTGGATATCCTGGCGCGTGACCGCAAGAAGTTCTTCAAGTCGCAGGTCAGGTGTTGCCACGGTGCCGAAGAGAGAGGCCATGGCAGTGAAGTGGGCGCTGGCGCTTGCCTCGTCGCGGTAGGCTTCAAACTGCCATCCAGTCCGCTTCCGAATTCGCTCCCATTCTTGTTCTTTGACGAGTTCGCTCGTCATCTCATTGGTAAGACGTAGAAGTTCACTGACAACATCGTAGCTGCGCTCGTGACCGGTCTCCGCTTCGAACTCAACGAGACCGCAGTCCTCATAGGCCTCGTAGCTGGCGCTTGCGGAATAGCACAACCCACTGCTGTCGCAGAGGCGGTGATAGAGACGGGTTGCCATGCCGTCATCAATGAGTCGAAGCAGCATTTCCACCGCCGGCTCCTGGGGATTCAGACGGCCTGGACAGCGAAAGCCGAGCGAAATGCTTGTCTGGCTGCTTCCCGGGTGATGGACTGAAACAAAGCGAGGCTCGCCTTGTTCTGTAGGAGTGGCGCATTTGAGCCCCGTGCCTTGGGGTACCTGCCCAAATGAGGAATCGAGTTGCCCTTGAACGGTCTCGACTGACAGAGGACCGGTGATGGCGATGACCATGTCGGCTGAGATGTAGGTTTGGCGGTGGTGGGCGCGCAGCTGTTCGTCGGTGAAAGACTCGATATTCGTCAGGGGTCCCGTGATCGGTCTTCCGAGGCCGGAATCTCCAAATGAAAGGCTGCGAAGAAGACTCGCCGGATCGATCATTTCGCCCTCCTCACTCAGGTCACCGAGCACTTCTTCACGAATGATGCCTCGCTCAAGCTCCAAATCCTTGAGTAGGGGTGCGCGCACGACGCCTCCCATCAGATCCAAGGCGCGCGAAAGGTTTTCCTGTGGGACGTTGATTTCAAGAGTCCCGTGGTCGGCGGCGGTGGTTGCCTCAAGGCTTCCACCCAAGTCTTCAAAAGCGGTGGAAAGAGCATGGGCGCTGGGATGCTCTTCGGTTCCTCGAAAGAGCATGTGTTCAAGAAAATGGCTCAGGCCGTTTTCACTGGGAGACTCGAAGCGAGAACCTGTCTTGAGGTAGAGGACAACCGACGCACGACGACGCTCATCGAAAGGAGTGAGGAGGGTGCGGATTCCGTTTTGAAGCTGGTCGCGGATCGGCGCCGGGAAGGTGTCGCGGCTCAGCTGCCCTTCTCCTTTTCCGTATCCGTGGTCTCGTCTGCATCCAAGGGCGGGACGTATTTGGGGTTCAATTTCATTCCGCCGGCCTTCTTGACGAGAGCGGCGATGTGCAGGCTGAGCGCTTGCTCCGCCTTTCGCTTTTGAAGTCGTGCCATGATGTCGGCGCGGGTCTCTTTGAAGCTTTCTCGCGTCACCAGGTCTTTTGATTTGAGTTGCAGGACGGCAAAGCCCGAGCTTGTAACGATCGGCGTTTCCACCACGTCATCTTCGTTTTCAAGGTCGAAGAGCAGCTCAGTCGTGGATTGTGCGGACTCCGCATTTGAGATGGGCTCTTGCTCCATTGTGAGAGGGCGAGAGATATCCGATTTGGGAATATTTGGGGCCTTGCGGGCCCGGCTCTCTTCCCCTGAAAAGGGCCCGTTCGCTAGCAGTTCTGCCAGCTTTTGGTCGGTTGCTTCAGCCAAAGGCATTCCCCCTTTGACTGCCTCAATGAGACCTTCAGCAAAGCTCTTAGCCGCCTGTTGAGCCAGGGCATTGGAGGCCAACTTGTAGGAAAGGTACTCGCGCAGAAGTGCGTCCTTGTTCTCGTCCGTGACATGGTCGACCAGCTTGAGAACGTGAAATCCTTGGAGTGTTTCCACGACGGGACTGATCGGAGAAGCCTTGGTGAGATCAACGGCCGCTTCGATCAAAGTTGCCGATCCCGTACCATAGGCTTCACTCAAACAACCCACTCGCCCTGCCAACGTCGCTGAATCCGCATCGCTTTCACGGCTGGCCAACACACCGAATTGGCCTCCGACCCGGGCCTTCTTCTGCAGCTCTTCGGCCTTTGCCTTGATGGCATTTGCTTCTTCGGAAGTCGGATCCGAATTGTTCAAACGGATCTCCGATACGACGGGACAACCCAGCTCCCAGTCACTTTCGGACTCTTTGACGGCGGCGTCGAGAGCTGCCTGGTTTGCATCGACCCAGGTTTTGACCTCTTCATCGGTCGGCATCGTCACGAAGCGAGCAAACCAGGCGGTGGGGATGTCCACCGTGCGTGCTGTGGCCTTGGAGCGAGCACGAAAATAGGCCAAGAAAGCTTCGTTTTCTGTTACTCGCACTTGGCTTCGAATCAGATCGCGCACCCTTTCGGCCGTGTACTCCAGCTGCTGCATTTCCTTGAACTGAGTGGGGCTACGACCGGTCACGACGCGTACGTTGCGTTTGTAAAGGTCAAAATCGAAAGCGCCGTTTTGCGTCACCGAGATCGCTCGGAGCCCGATGGTCCCGGGAGCGCAGCCCCCCGGAGTATTGACGCACATAGCCAGGCTTGCGGCGAGTCGTTCTGCGCCCTCTGCCGGCAAAGACACGCGGGTTCGCCCCTCCAGCAGCTCGTTGTCAATGTCGTCTTCGCTTGTTGCCAGACCCAGGCGGTGGGCTTCCTCAAGCAAGAGGTCCCGTTCGGCCAGACCGCGGGCGATCTTCTCACGCAGCTGGAGACTCTTCACGGCACCGTCGTTGAGACCAATGGAGGTCATCAAGCGGAAGGCGGCAAAGAACTCTTTAGGCGAGACGCAGTTTTTTCCTACTTCGACTGCGCAGTCGTCTGCAGAATCGATGGAGCCCGAGGGGGCGCCCGTGAACACGAAGGCCAGAATAATGGCGACGACGATCGAACCAAGGAAGAGTTGACCGAAACCGCTGTTGCGTAGAGTGCGAATCATGATTTTGCGTGGGTGATGGAGCCTGCCGACAAGCTCCAGGCACGCGCCCATACCACGGAGCACCCAGAGGGCGAAGCCGCTGTACAACCGATCAGTTTAGTAAGGATTTATCCGCCCGTCAGGCTGCACAAAATCCCGACGACCGAGCTATCTGTTGAGGTCGAGGGAGAATCCTCTAATCGTCGCTGGTGGAACGCCGTCGGTTGAGGGCAGCCCTCAGCTCTTCATGCAGGGCGTCGAGATCAGGGACGGTGCGCGTGAGCAGGATCTCGTAGCTGGTGTCGAGACTTTGGCTGGGATCGCTAGGATCGATCATTGGCTCTGCGCGACTGCCGTCTTCAATGTAACCAGAATCGAAGAAGCCTTGTGCCAAGGATCGCGCATGGTTCCAGACTTGATCTTCCGCGGCTCCAGGAAAGTGAGAAGCCTGGGCGCGCAAATTGACTTGTACTGAAAAGACTTGCATCTCTGCGGTGCCCGTCAGTTGGGCCGCGACCCCGCTATCCATGATGAGATTGTCGCGTACTCGCTCCGCAAGATGGACGAGCTGGGCGGTTGTTCGATAGATCTCAAAGCCAGCGCCACGAAGGATCTTCTTGAGTTCAGTGGTGTCGGCGGGAGGCATGAAGTCAAATCGGCTGGACAGCCGTGCCAGCACCGTTACAGACGCTTTTGCCAGCGTCAAGCGATCGCTTGGGCGGCTCAGGCCCCCGTTGAGGCTAAAACTCCGCTACTTCAAGGATTGCTTTGCATGTTGTCTGTTGGTCGGTCGCGGGTGCTATAGTCGGTCCAGTGCAACGCAGGAACTTGGGCGGACCTCGCTTGGAAGCGAGCGAGCGTGTTGTTCTCGTGCCTCAGGGCGGCGAGGGCGAAGACAGGCTAGAGCTGACTGCCTGGACCCTGAACCTCAGTCGCGGGGGCCTGCGCGTTGTGGTGGAAGATCCCATTGTTGTTGGCGCCGAGTACCTTGTCTCCGTAGGCGAAGCGGAGGCGCGACTTGCTCGAGTCGTCTGGCTTCGGCAAGAGTCTGACGGTCAGATCGCGGGGATGAAGTTCAGCGATTCACTTGAGAAAGATAGGGCGTCCAGCCTTCCCCCCAGGCCAGCGTCCGATTAAACGCCGTGTCGTCCTTATTTTTTGGGGGTGGAGGTCGCCTCTCAAGTAGTGACCTTTTGGGCAGCGATGGCCCTTTTGCTTCTCGGGTCGAAGGATACCGAGTTCGACCCGGGCAGAGGCAAGTCGCGGAAGCGGTCGAGCGCATCTTGGGTGAGGATGGTTCGCTTCTCTGTGAGGCAGGAACAGGGATTGGCAAGACCTTCGCGTATCTTGTTCCCGCGATCTTGAGCGGCCGGAGGGTAGTGATTTCAACTGCTACGAAGAACCTCCAGGATCAAATTGCCCACCGCGATTTGCCCTTGGTTCAAGAGGTTCTGGGGACGGAGGTGCCTGTGGCGGTCATGAAGGGGCTCGGAAACTACTTGTGTCGGCGCCGTTACAAGGAGTTCTTGCTGAGCACGGAGGCCATGCGACCGGCCTACGCGTCCAATCTTCGCCTGCTTGGTAGCTGGGTTGGAAAAACTGAGGTTGGCGACCTTTCAGAGCTGGCCTCCCTCAGTGATCACGCCAATGAGCGTCGTTACGTTGCGTCGTCGAGTGAGACGAGGGTTGGTTCTACGTGTCCTTACTACGATGAGTGTTTTGTGACTGAGATGAAGCGTCACGCTGAGTCAGCCCAGATCGTCATCGTGAATCATCATCTTTTCTTTGCAGATCTTGCCATGCGGGGTCCGCATCCCGGGCGTGTGCTCCCGGACTACGATGCGGTCATCTTGGACGAGGCGCACCAGATCGAGGACACTGCAGCAATATTTTTTGGGATGCGTTTGTCCAGAACCCAGATGAACCGTACCTTTTCCGAGATCGCGAGACTTCTCGCTCGACAGGCCAAGTTGGCAGTTCGAACCAAGGGTGAGTTCCCATTGCTCCAAGCTGCCCACGCAGCCTCGGAACGCTTCTTTTCTGCAGTTTCGGGAGGATCATCGCCTCGCCGGGTCCTCTCCAGCCGGGACTGGAAGTCTGCGATCGCGTCGCGGGGTGTGGAACTTGATGTGGCTCTTTCCGATCTCGGTGCCCTCTTGCAACTTCTCGCTGACTCCACCGATGACGACCAGCTGTTGCGCGAAGGTCTCGCGCAAGCCAAAAGGCGAAGCGAGCAGCTTTGTGAAACTCTAAGAAAGCTACAAGAAGACGACGACAAGCGTGTTCGCTGGACCGAAACCGTTGACGGAAAGACCAGCGTGAACAGCACTCCCGTTGATTTGAGTCAGACTCTTCGTGAGCGATTGTTCGAGTCTGTTCCCGCTGTGGTCCTTTTGAGTGCAACCCTGTCGACTGGAGCAAAAGAGGGCAAGAGCGGGTTTTCCTTCCTGCGTTCCAGGCTGGGGATCGGCGATGAGGTGGACGTGGAGGAACTGTCGGTACCATCACCCTTTTCTTTTGCGTCCCACTGCGCTCTCTATCTTCCCCGGGACCTTCCCCCACCGGGCGCCGCCGACTTCTTGGATAAGGCTGCGGAGCGCATTGCCGAACTTGTCGAAATGGTGGAGGGCGGTGCCTTTGTCTTGACCACCTCCCTGTCAACAATGAAGGGTCTCCACGAACGCCTCGCCCGGAGGCTATCGGCGCGACTCTTGTTGATTCAAGGCGAGCGTCCCAAGGACGCATTGATTTCGACCTTCCGTGCGAATGGCGCTGCGGTGCTCGTTGCCACGTCCAGCTTTTGGGAAGGAGTGGACGTTCCAGGTGAGGCGTTGCGTTTGGTTGTTCTGGAAAAGGTTCCTTTTTCCGTTCCTACCGATCCAGTTTTTCAAGCACGGGGACGTGCTTTGGAGGAGTCTGGTAAGAGCGCCTTTGCTCATTTGGCGCTGCCGGGGGCGGCATTGGCTCTCAAACAAGGTTTTGGTCGTTTGATCCGTCGTGAAACGGACGTGGGCATTGTGGCCTTGCTCGACGAACGTGTGCACACGAAGAGTTACGGACAGGCTCTTCTTTCCGCATTGCCTCCAGCCCGCCGCACATCCGAACTGGGAGAACTACGTGAGTTCGTCCACAGCTGGAGATCACTGACGGGGGAGGCTCCACCATCAGGATCGTCGCAGATGGACTCGCTTCAACCGTTGACTTGATCAAGCGTCTGAGAAGGAGCTTAGCTCCTTTTCTTTTCGGGCTTGGCCGCCTTCTTCGCCGGCTTAGCCGGTTTCACGGGCTTCTTTCCGGGCTTGGCGGCCTTCTTCACCGGCTTAGCCGGTTTCACGGGCTTCTTGGCAGCGTTGTTCGCCGGTTTGTCCTGCTTCTTGGCAGCGTTCTTCGTCGCGTTGACGGGCGTCTTGGCGGGCTTGGTGGCCTTCTTGGCGGGCTT
>Ga0079224_100017186_pt1 | contig 10187 bp, 10 predicted proteins | sample Stecom2015_FD_80414 | JGI IMG/M metagenome (GOLD analysis project Ga0079224, IMG submission 80414) | Agricultural soil microbial communities from Utah to study Nitrogen management - Steer compost 2015 | ecosystem: Environmental > Terrestrial > Soil > Agricultural land | place: USA: Utah... | reverse complement strand
GTCGCGCACGCCCGCCGCGCCCGCGGGGAATTCCACGCTCACCGTGGTCACGCCGGCGTTGCCGTTGAAGCGCACGTCCTGCGCAGCGATCAGGCGGCCGCCGTCGTGCACGCGCAGCGTGCCACTGCGCTGTCCCTGGTGGCGGATCGAGACGGTGGCCCGCACCGTGGCATTGGCCATCGCCATCGGCGGCACCGCGAGCTGCACGATCTCCAGGTCGTTGTCGGGCTTCTCCGGCCCGACGCCGACCGTGTGCACGGGAATGCCGGTGGCGGCCAGCCGCGCCAGCGCCGCCTCGTTCAAGGTATCGGCCGTGTCCGCGCCGTCGGTGACCAGCACCACGGCCGCCACCGGCAGGCTGGCCGCCATCTGCGTGACCGTGTCGAGCGCATCGCCGATGCGCGTGCTGGGCGCGCCGCCGCCCAAGGCCGCCAGTGAATCCACCGGCAGGGCGCGGTCGGAGAAGGAGAACAGCCGCAGGTCGGAGCGTTCGTTGATGGCCTCGAGCACGCCGTTGCCGAGCGCCGCCACCGCCTGCTGCCGCCGCGTCGGCGCGCCGGGCTTCTCGGACGAGTTCATGCTGCCCGAGTCGTCCACCAGCACCGCCACCGCGTTCTCGCGTTCCTTCAGCTCCTCCACGTTCAGCACCGGTCGCCACAGCAGCAGCAGCGCCAGCGCCAGGAAGGCCGCCTGCAGCACGCCCAGCACCAGCGCGCGCGGCCAGGAGAGCTCGCGGCGCCGCGCCAGCGTGAACGCGATCGCCGCGATACCGGCAGCCAGGAGCGCCCAGAACAGCCATGTCGGCCAGCCGCGGGCGAAGGCCAGCTCGCCGCTGCGGAATGCCCAGACCGAATGACCGAGCAGGAACTCCAGCATCGCCGCGCCTAGTGCGTCATGGCATACAGCGCGTAGCTGATCGCGAAGCGGTACGCCAGCGCGGTCAGGGGCTGTTCGTACTCGGGATCATCGGCATGTTCCCAGGCATCGCCCAGGTCCATGTTGAAGTTGATCGCCACCATCAGCCGTCCGTGGTCGTCGAATACGCCGCGCCAGTGCGGCGTGTAGCCGTCCTCCTCGTAGGTCGTGCCGCGCATCACCGCGTAGATGCCGGGGATCTGCACCTTGTGGTCGAGGTCGTAGAGCACGTGGAAGACCTCGTGGTCGTCGGGGATGTCCACCACGTCGCGGTCGGGGAACACGCGCCGCAGCGACTCCATGAATCCCTCCCACTGCTCGGTGCCGTGGAAGTCGTCCACCATCAGGAAGCCACCCTTCTCGAGGTACTCGCGCAGGGCGGCCGCCTCCTGCTCGTCCAGGTACCAGCGGCCCACCTCCACCGCGTAGAGGAAGGGGAAATCGTTCAGCGACGGCGAGGTGGCGGTGATCAGGATGGCCTCGTCGCGCAGCGGCTCATCCGGATTGATGCGCCGCGGCCCGAAGTCGCGGCTCCTGGGATCGATGGCATCGATGCGCGTGAGGCGGCGGATGCCCTGCAGCAGGTGGTATTCCGCCTCGGGCAAGTCGGTCTGCCACGCGCGGCCACCGAAGCCGCGGCCGTCGAGGTAGTTGCCGTTGTAGGCAAGGCGGGCGAAGCGGAATTCGCGATCGGGCGGCGGCAGCTCGCCGCTGCGGCCATTGCCCGTGACGGCGCCGGGCAGCAGCACACACAGGGCCAAGGCAGATGCCAGGCCGAGCTGCCGGCTGAACTGCCTGACTCGAAACCCCATGCGGCCAAACTAACCTTGAACAGGCTTCTGCGCCAGCCTCCCGATGCAGGTTCGCTTTGCGCAGGTGGCCGCCGCATTAACATCCCTTCAGGATGGCTGCTGCGCCAGGCCCCAGGCGATGGCCAGCACCACCGGCGGAATCGCAGCCGCGAGCCATGTGGGCAAAGAGCGGATGGCACGCGCACCGCGCGCCGATGCGGCAACCGCCCCGGCAACCACGCCGCAGCCAAATCCCAGCAGGTGCGACAGCACGTTGGTGGAGCCCGCGTCTTCCAGCAGGAAGGGATCGGGCGCGGGCATGCCGGCCACCGGCACATTGGAGCCGGCGCCGAAGAAGCCGAGCATGGCCACGCCGGCCACCAGCGGACCCCAGCGTGCCAGCGGATTGCCGAAGCGCTGGCCGCGCGTGCGCCATGCAAAGGCCGCCACCAGTCCCAGCATCGCGAATACCGCAGTGGAGGCGCCCGCCGAGACATAGCCCGGCAGCCCGATCAGCGCCTCGATGAAGTTGGCCAGCGTGGCCGCGGCGAGCACCAGCAGCCATGCGCGCGCATTGCCCCAGATCTGCGCCGCCGAGTAGCCCAGCAGCGCGCCGCCGCCCAGGTTGCCGGCGAGGTGCCCGATGTCCCAATGCAGCGTCAGCGCCGTCACCGCGCGCCACCACTCCCCGGCCCGCATCAGCGCGGGGTTCAAGGTGGCCGACTCGTACGGGTCGCGGCGCAGCCAGTCCTGTCCCAGCGCCACCGGCACCGCCACCAGCACCAGCACATAGAAGAGCGAGCCCAGCCATGCCCGCGGCTGCGGCGTGAAGCGCACCTCGGCCTGCCGCGGCCGGCGCGTACGTTCCTGCTCGTACTGCCACAGGTGATGCTGGGCATGCGCCAGCATGGGCTGCTCCACCAGCACCACGAAGCCGCCTTCGGGATGGACCTCCACCGTGCTCTCGATGCCCACGGCAATCAGCATGAAGGCGCGGTCCTCGCAGGCGCGCAGGTCGGCGGCACGGAACACGGGGACCGGCTGGTGCATCGGCCCTGTATGGAGGCCGCCCCGGCAAGGTTCAACCGGCCGCGGGTGCATCAGCGCCGGCGCCTACTTCGCGAAAAGCTGCGAAGGATCGCGGAAGCTCTTGAATTCCAGTGCGTTGCCGCTGGGATCCTGGAAGAACATCGTGGCCTGCTCGCCCACCTGGCCGGCGAAGCGGATGCCCGGCTCGATGCCGAACTTCACGCCGGCGGCGCGCAGGCGGTCCACGAGGTCATGCCACTGCTGCCATTCCAGCACCACGCCGAAGTGCGGCACCGGCACATGCTTGCCGTCCACCACGTTGTGGACGGCGCGGCGGCTGCGCACGTCCGGGTCGAGGTGCGCCACGAGCTGGTGGCCGAAGAAGTCGAAGTCCACCCACTCGGGTGAACTCCTGCCTTCGGGGCAGCCGAGCAGGCCGCCGTAGAAGGCGCGCGCCTCGGCCAGGTCGGCCACCGGCACGGCCAGGTGGAAGGGCTGCAGCGACATGGGGCTCCTTTGCGGGTGGGGGCTGTCAGGCCTCGGGCTTCACGAACTTCAGCGTGAAGCGGTCGGACTCGCCGATGGCCTGGTACTTGGCGCGGTCGGTGTCTCCCAGCGCGAAGCTGGGCGGCAGCGTCCACACGCCGCGCGGATGGTCCTTGGTGTCGCGCGGATTGTTGTTGATGTCCGAGCGCGCCTCGAGCCTGAAGCCGGCGGCCTCGACCTTGCGGATCAGCCACTCCTCGCCCACGTAGGCCTGGCCCGGCTGCGCCGGCTCGAATCCGGGATCCGCGTGGCGGTGCTCGACCACGCCGAACACGCCGCCGGGCCTGAGCGCACGGAACACGGCGGCGTAGACCTCCTCGTCCATGTCGGCCCAGGTCCAGTTGTGCACGTTGCGGAACGACACGACCAGATCGGCGCTGCCCTCGGGCGCGATGTCCGTCTTGCCCTTGGCCAGCACCGAGCGCCGCACCTTCGAATACAGCTCGGGGTTGGCGCTGGTGAGCGCGTCGAAGCTCTCGTTGTAGCGCAGCTCCTCGGGGCTCGCGGTCTCCGGGTCCATGATGGCGGCATAGTAGGTGCCGCGCTCGCGCAGGTAGGGCGCGAGGATCTCGGTGTACCAGCCGCCGAAAGGCCACAGCTCCACCACCGTCATGTCGGGGCGGATGCCGAAGAAGGTCAGCGTCTCGACCGGATGGCGATACACGTCGCGCGCCCGGTTGGCCTCGGAGCGGTGCGCGCCCGCCACCACCTCCGCCAGTCCCTCGCCGGGCGCGACCGCCTGCGCCGCGGACGCGGCATCGCCGCCCTGCTTCGAGCAGGCCGCCAGCGCCAGCAGGGCACCGGCGAACGCGGCCACGCACCGGGCAGACCGAAACTTCCCCACCTGTGGTTCCATGATTCTTCTCCACTTTCGCCCGCGCCCGCGGGACGCGGCACCGGGGGTGGAAGTCTAGCTTCAATCGCCGGCAGGCGGTCCCCCGGCGAAGGTGAATTGGAAGCCCTCGCTGTGCAGCACCGAATCCCGCCGCCACGTGACGCGCGTGCGCGTGACCGCCAGGTGCCAGGACTGCTCGGACTGCGGCCCGGAGGTGAAGGCCTGCGGCGACAGCACCGCGGTGCACTGGCCGCCCTTCGGGTCACGCACCGAGCGGTAGCGGATCATCGCGATGCCTGCCTCGCGCGCCTGCGCGCCCAGGCGCTGGCAAGGCAAGTAGTCGTCGGGCGCCGTCCACAGTGCAGCCTGGGCATCGAATGGCGGCGCGCGCAGGTCGATGGTCCTGCCGGCCACGCGGCAGGCGAACAGCGTGTGCGGCACCGGCGCGAGGGACGCGAGCGCCGGGCTGTCCATCAGGAAGCGCCAGCGCCAGTACCCCAGCTCGGCGCAGGCCGTGCGCACCTCGGCCGCGCCGTAGAACACCCCGGGATCGGTGGGCGAGCGGAAGCGCGAGCCGCCCGGGAACCGCGGCGGATAACGGAACGGCGTGGCCAGCAGGTAGTGGAGCCTTGCGGCCGCCTGCGGCACCGGCGGCTTGCTGCCTTCGAGCAGCCGCTCCAGCTGCGCCTGCTCCTCCAGCGAATCGACCAGCCGCATGGTGGCGGCGCGGTGCTGCGCCTCCACCGCGCGCCACAGCCGGCCGGCCGCGCGGCGCGCCTCAGATGCGAGAGCGGCTGGCGTCCAGGTACTGGAGGACACGCACCAGGCCCTCGGCGCCGCCGATCAGGTCCACCGGCCGCGCCGCCAGCGCCAGGTTTTCGCTGCGCAGCCAGGTGCGGGCGTCGGCGTCATTGCCGACCAGCGCCGCCAGCGAGCGGTACAGCCGCACGAACAGCAGCGCGAATTCCCATTCGCGCCGGCGCGAGGGTGCCAGCCGGTAGGTGCCCGCGAACAGCCGCGAGGCGGTGGCGCTGCTGACGCCCAGCACCTCGGCCACCGCGGCCTGGCTGAGCCCCAGCAGCCCGGCGGCCCGCACCACGGCCTTGCTCAGCGTGACGGAGGGATCGGGCTCCTGGCCCGGCAATGTGGATGCGCCCATGCGGCCTCCTTTCTGAAGAAAGGATACCGCCATTTTGGTTCTCCTGCAATTTCCGGGACGGACGCCCCACGCACCCCGGCGATGGAGTCAGCGGCGCGGACGCGGCGGGGGATGCCCAGCCGCGGTCAGCACCCCCGCGGCCATGAGCTGCAGGCCCCTGAGGCTGACCTGCGTCAGCGCCGTGCTGGCCGGGTTGCGTGCCGCCAGCAGCAGGTGGCGCCACACCTGCGGCTGGCGCTCCCAGCGCGGCCGCACCCAGCCGGGACGGTGCTGCGCCAGCCAGTTGAGGTCGGCCAGGCGCAGCTGGCCGATGCGCTCGGCGCAGGCCGCCGACATGCCCAGCACCACGCGCGCGAGCTGCCGCTCGGCCCGGGCGAAGTGCCAGCCCAGCATCAGCACCTGGCGGATGAAATCATCCACGCCCTCGCCGACGAACACCGGCTCGGCGAACTGCATGGGCAGGTCGTGCACCATGCGCTGCTCCAGGCAGCGCCAGCGCGGCAGGTCGTCGAAACCCGCGTCCACCAGCAGCCACGGCGAGGCCGACAGCCGCTGGCGCGCCGCCGCCGGCAGCTCGCGCCAGAACGCGCCCTGCCCCGCGAACAGCGCCGGGCACAGCCGCTCGTCCCTGGCGGCCATGTCGGCCAGCAGGTCGATGCACTGCAGGTTGATGTCCGCAACCGCATCGAGGGAGCCGTCGGCGAGCCAGTTGCCCGCCTGCCAGGGCCGTCCCGAGCCTGACACCTGGATTGCCATCGTCCGCGTCCGCCTGCGCAAAAAAGCCTGAAAAATCCCTGTTGCGGCCAGATATTCCCGTGGAGGGGCTGTTGTTGGAATCCTTAAAATTGGGAAAAATTTCCCAATTTCATTTTTCCAGCATTTTAAGCACCAGAACCGACAGGCAGGGAAGGCCCCGATGAGAATCCACGAGTCCCGCTACAACCGCGACCGGCAGCGCTACGACCTCGCGCTGCGCTTCATCCAGCACGAGGCGCGCACGCGCACCATCCGCACGTGGACCGGGTTGACCGACGACCGCATCAGGAAGCTCTACCGCGCCTGCGCCTTCGACGGCGGTCCGCCGCCGGTGCGCCACCGCGGCAAGTCGCCGCAGCAGACCGGCTACTTCGTACGCACGCCCGAGATGCGGCAGGAGACCGCCGTGCTGGCCAGCGTGCTCTACCTGCTCGGCGTGGTGCCGCTCTCGCACGTGGCCGACGCCACGCGACTGCTGCCCGGCATGCAGCGCGGCGAGGCGCTGTGCGCCGCCTTCGAGACCTACCGCCGCCTCGTGCCCGACTCGCGCATCAGCTTCGAGCACGCCGTGTTCCTGGTGCTGGCGCTGGCCCGCGGCGACGAGCTGCGCGCCACGCACTGCACCGACTGCACCGCGCTGATCGTCATCGACCGCTACGCGCCCACGGCCAGGCGCTGCCTGGCCTGCGAGCTGTCGGCCCAGGGGCGGCTGGCGTTCGACTGACCGGACGCACGCGATCCGCGGCCGTTGCGATAGGATGCCCGCCATTCCAGTGACCGCAGGCATCGGGGGATGACGGCATGATCTTCGTTTCAGGCGCGAACGGGCAGCTCGCCAGGGCCGTCATCAACACCCTGCTCGAAGCCGGTCGCGGCAGTTCGCTCATCGTCGGCACCCGCAACGTGAATTCGGACTTCGCCCGTGGGCTGGCCGCGCGCGGCGTGACGGTGCGCCACGCGGATTACCGCGACCCCGCACTGATGCGCCAGGCGCTCGAGGGCGTCGAGAAGGCCCTGCTCATTCCCACCTACGACACCAACGACGTCCGCCTGCAGCAGAACCTCAACGCGCTGGAGGCCGCCCGCGCCGCCGGCGTGCGCCACGTGGTCTATCCCAGCTTCCTCAATGCCGAATCGAAGCGGGTGGAACACAGCCGGCTGGTGCACTACCCCACCGAGCAGGCCATCCGCGCCTCAGGCCTGGGCTTCACCATCCTGCGCCATGCGCTGTATGCCGACGTCCTCATCGGCGACCTGCAGCAGACACTGGCCAGCGGCCTGTTCCAGCGCCCGGGTGGCAAGGCCCGCTGCGCCTATGCAGCGCGCGCGGACCTGGGCGTATCGGCCGCGACCATCCTGATGCGCGAGGAGCCCAGCGGCCGCACGTATACGGAGACCATGGACCGCACCTACAACGGCGAGGAGATCGCGGCGCTGATGAGCGAGGTGTTCGGCCGCCCGGTGCGCTACGAGTCCATCCCCACGGCCGACTGGCCGCGTTTCATGCACGAGCGCTGGGGCCTGCCGATGGAACTGGCCAACAGCGTCATCGGCACCACCCAGGCCATCGAGGCCGGCGAATTCGACCTGGTCACCTCGGACTACCGCGCGATCACCGGCCGTCCGGCGCGCGACATGCGGCAGTTCCTCGAATCGGTGCGCGACGCCCTGCCGGCCTGAACGGCCACCGGGCAACGAAACCTGCCAGGGGCGCTGCGCCTTCGACCGGTCCCGGCGAAACCCGCCGGCACGGAACGTTCAGCCGCCATTCGGGCCGGCGTTGCTATGATCGTCGGCGACAATGCCCCTCTCCTTTTTCAATGTCCGCCACCGCGCGGTCCGCTGGGTGCTGGCCGCACTGTTCGCGGTGGCGGCGTCGCCGGTCCGCGCCGGCATCGACGTGCAGATCGAGGGCATCGAGGGCGAGCTGCGCAACAACGTGCAGATCTTCCTCAGCGTCGAGCGCTACCGCGGCCGCGACGACGTCGACGAGGACACCATGCAGCGCCTGTTCGACCGCATCGACAACGAGGTGCGGCGGGCGCTTCGCCCCCTGGGCTACTACGACCCCGAGGTCGATGCCAGTTTCGCAAGGCGCAACAATGACTGGCTGGTGCGCATCCGGGTGATCCCCGGCGAGCCGGTGCGCCTGCGCGAGCTGTCGATCAACATCGAGGGACCCGGGGCTGACGACCCGGTGTTCAACGGCATCCGCACCCAGACCGCATTGCGCGAGGGCATGCGCCTGCACCACGGCGCCTACGAGGAGGTCAAGGGCGCGATGGTGCGCGTGGCGGCGGCCAACGGCTACCTCGCGGCCCGCCTCGTGCACAGCGAGATGCTGGTGGACCCGGTGGCGCACGTGGCCGGCATCAAGCTCACGCTGGACACCGGCCCGCGCTACCGCTTCGGCGAGGTCCACATCGACCAGAACGTGATCCGCCCGTCGCTGATGCAGCGCTTCGTGCGCTTCCGCGAGGGCGATCCCTACAGCGTCAACGAGCTGCTGCGCACGCAGTTCGCGCTGGACGACAGCCTGTACTTCTCGCGCGTGGACGTGACCGCCGGCGACCCGGACCCGGAGACGCTGACGGTGCCGGTCTCCATCTCGGTGGCCAAGAGCCGCCCCACATTGACGCTGGGCGGCGGCTACGGCACCGACACCAAGGTGCGCGGCACGCTGGGCTGGACCGACTCGCGCGTCAACGACAAGGGCCACCGCCTGCGCTTCGAGCTAGAAGCCTCGGAGAACCGGCGCACCATCGACTCGCGCTACGACATTCCCATCGGCGACCCGGCACTGGAGAAGTTCTCGGTGGAGCTGTTCAACAAGCTCACCGAGCAGCCGGACAACGACACCAACGAGACCACGCTCCGGCCCTCGGTCACGCGCGTGCACAACCGCTGGCAGACGGTGACCTCGCTGTCGGCCACGCGCACCACCAACCGCGGCGCGGGCGGCAACTTCGCCACCAACCTGTTCGTGCCCGGCTTCGTGCTCGCCTCGGTGCCCGAGGGCTTCCTCGGCGAGGCGCTGTTCTCGCGCGGCTTCTACGGCGAGCTGCTCGGCTCGCACGAGTCGCTGGGTTCGCGCACCGACTTCCTGCGCCTGGAGGTGCAGCTCGAGCGTTTCATCGACCTCAACTACTTCTGGCACCTGTACCTGCGCAGCCAGATCGGCACCCTGTGGGTCGAGGACTTCGAGGAGCTGGCGTTCATCTACCGCTTCCTCGCCGGCGGCGACCGCAGCGTGCGCGGCTTCGGCCACCAGACCCTCTCTCCCACGCGCACCACCGTCGACGAGGAGGGCAACACCAGCGTCGACGTGGTGGGCGGCAAGCACCTGTTCACCGGCACGGTGGAACTGATCCGCGACCTGCCGCGCAACCTCGCCATCGCGGCGTTCATCGACGCCGGCAACGCCTTCAACCACTGGGGCGACGCGCTGGAGTATTCGGCCGGGCTCGGCTTCCGCTACCGCCTGCCGGTGCTGTCCATCGGCATCGACGTGGCCAAGCCGCTGTCCACCGACGGCAAGTACCGCCTGCACCTGAACATCACGCCCAAGCTATGACCCGGCGCCGCAAGATCCTGCTCGCACTGCTGGCGCCACTGCTGCTGGTGCCCACCGGCGTGCTGTACTGGGTGGCCACCACCGAGGCCGGCCTGCGCTTCGCGCTCGATCGCGTGCGCAAGGTCGGCCCCGTCGTGATCACCACCAGGGACGTGCGCGGCACGCTGGTGGACGGCATCGAGGTGGGCTTCCTGCGCGTGCAGCACCGGCTGTCCGACACGCGCGTCGAGGGCGCCAGCGGCCGCATCAGCCTCTGGCCGCTGCTGATCTCGCGGCAGATCGACGTGCCGCGCCTCACCGCGCGCCGCGTCGAGGTGATCCTGCTCGAGGATGACTCGCCGCCGCGCCAGGGCGAACCGCGCTTCCTGCCGCCGATGCTGCGCATCGATGCCGACGCGGGGCGGGTGGAGGAGGTCGCGCTGACGCTGCGCAACGGCCGCGAGCTGCTGGTCCGCAACGTCAGCGGCGGCGTGACGCTGGTGCACCAGCGGCTCGGCGCTCGCGAGGCCAGCGTGGACTGGGAGGGCTGGCATCTCGCCGGCGCGACGCGCCTTGCGGCCGCCCGGCCCTACGGGCTCGACC
>Ga0079224_100017185_pt1 | contig 10187 bp, 11 predicted proteins | sample Stecom2015_FD_80414 | JGI IMG/M metagenome (GOLD analysis project Ga0079224, IMG submission 80414) | Agricultural soil microbial communities from Utah to study Nitrogen management - Steer compost 2015 | ecosystem: Environmental > Terrestrial > Soil > Agricultural land | place: USA: Utah... | reverse complement strand
GTGCACGAAGGTCGGATCGGTCAATATCGTGAAACCGCCGAATCGCAGCAGGACGGTCGCATTGCCGATGAAGAGGACCGAATGCTCCGCCGCTCCGTCGCCGGCGGGCGCGGATCCGGATTCAAGCGTGAGTGTGCGCTCCATGCCACGGGCATACCCGCCGCCGCAGCGACCATGCCCTGCCGGGCGGTTCCGTTCGCGTCCTCTCCGGCCGTTCGCATCGAGGAGAACGCCGGTCGAGACAGGGCCGATGAACGGCTCGCATGGTCGCCCGCCGGGGCCGAGACTCCGCTGCAAAGGTATCGGCGGTCACTCGCGCTTGACCCTGACGTACGACGTCAAGGTTCTAGCTTCGGCGCATGGCAACCGATTCACGACCGCGGACACCGATCTGGCTCCTGGCGTTGTTCTTCGCCTCCTTCGCCATCGGCACCGACGACTTCGTCATCGCCGGGCTCCTGCCCGAGATCGCCGAGGACCTCTCGGTCTCCGAGGCCGCCGCGGGTCAGCTCATCACCGTCTTCTCCCTGGCCTACGCCGTCGGCGCCCCGATGGCAGCCGTCGTCACCGCGCGCTGGCCGCAGCGGCGCGTCATGGCGGCCGCCACCTCGCTCTTCGCGCTCGGCAACCTCCTCGCCGCCCTCGCGCCCTCCTACGGGACGCTGCTCGTGCTGCGCGTCCTGGCGGCGCTGGCGGCCGCCGCCGTCACCCCGGCGGCGGTGGCCGCCGCGGCCGCGCTCGCTCCGGAGGGCCGGCGGGGGCGCTACATCGGCGTGGTCGCCGCCGGCCTGACCGTGTCCCTGGCCGCCGGAGTCCCTCTCGGGACCTGGCTCGGCGGGGCCTTCGGGTGGCGCTCCACCATGGTGTTCGTCGCCGCTCTCGCCGCCCTCGCGGTCGCCGGGATGCTGCGCCTGCCCGACACCGCCCGACCGCCCTCGGTCGCGCTCCGGACCAGGCTCGCGCCCCTGCGGCGACCGGCGGTCCTGGCCGCGCTGGTCAGCGTCTTCACGGCCGCGTCGGGAGGACTCATGATCTACGAGTACGTGGCGCCGGTGGCCGCCCGCCTCAGCGGGGCCGGGAGCGAGGCCCTGGCCGTGCTCATCGCCGTGGCGGGCGTCTTCGGCGCGGTGGGGACCTGGCTGGGGGCGCGGGCGACCGACCGGTTCGGGCCCGAGCGGACCACCCTGGTCGCGGTGAGCGCGCAGGGGGCGTCCGTGCTGGCACTGGCCGCGCTGGGGTACCTCCTCAGCACGGGCGGGGTGCCCGTGGCGCTCTTCGGCGTGCTCTTCGCCTCCTGGGCCCTGGCCGGGTGGGCGTTCAATCCGGCGATGCACCTGCGGCTGCTCGATCTGGCCGGCCCGGCCGGACCCGAGGCGATCGGGCTCAACGGCAGCGCCCTGTACTCGGGGATCGCGGTCGCCGGGGGCCTGGGAGGGGCGGCGCTGGCGGGCTTCGGCGCTCACTCGGTCCCGCTGGTCTCGGGCCTGCTCAGCCTCGCGGGGCTGTCCGTGTTCGCGTGGTCCTTCCACGCTCACCGCACCGGGGGCGAGGCCCCTGAGCGGGTTACGGTGGGGGCGCGGCGAGCATGAGGGAAGGGGACGGGATGCGGATCGGGGAGCTGGCCCGGTGCACCGGCGCCACCGCCAGAGCGCTGCGCTACTACGAGCAGCAGGGCCTGCTCGAGTCGCGGCGGCGGCACAACGGCTACCGCGACTACGACCAGGCGGCCGTCATGCGGGTCCGCAACATCCGGATGCTGCTGGACATCGGGCTGGGCACCGAGGACATCGCCCGGTTCGGCGCCTGCCTCGACCACGACCTGCGGACGCAGCCGGCCTGCGCCGAGGCGCTGGAGAACATCGAGGCGCGGCTGGCTGCCGTGGAAGGGCGCATCACCGACCTGCTCGACGTCCACCGGCGCCTGCGCGCCCACCTCGACGAGGTGGCGCCGAAGGCGGAGCGGAGGATCGGTGCGGTGAAGGCGCGGGCCGGAGGGCGCCGCGGCGGTCCCGTGTGAGAGGGACGGCTCTTCGCCGCCGCGGCTCCCGCGGCCCGGTCGGGGAGATCCTCCTCCGGTCCGCGAAGCCGCCGTGGGCCGTGCGCACCGCTCACTGGGGCGTGAACTCGATGGTCCAGTCGCCCTCGGCCATGACGTCCACGTAGTAGTCGCCGTCCAGACCGTAGACGTTCGTGGTGCCGTTCACCTCGGTGCCGATGTCGTTCACGATGAGGTGGAAGTCCAGGTCGTCGTCGGCATTGACCAGGTCGGCGATGAAGTTCGACTCCATGTCCGTCAACGTGTTGCCGGTGACGCTGAAGGCGACCGTGTAGTCGCCCTCCAGGTGCGCCGTCTCGGAGGCCATGAAGCCTGAACCCGAGAAGGTGTACGCCTCGCCGGAGCTCTCGTCTTCGGTCTCGTCTTCCGCGGGGTCCTCGGTCGCGGTCTCGTCCTCATCGGGCCCGGGGCCCGCCCCCTCTTCGGTGGACTCCTCTTGCTCCTCGGTCCATTCCTCGGCGGCGTCCGAGGTCCGATCCTCCATGTCCCTCGCCGCTGGAGGGTCCGCGGCCGGGCTCTCCTCGGTGCTTTCCCCGGGAGGGGCCGTGGTCGTCTCCTCGCTCCCCAGCTCGCCGGTGCCGCCGCAGCCGGTCAGCACCATGGCCACGATCAATCCGCTGATCCCGGCCAGCATCCTGAGGAGGAGTTCCCTGTTCACCCGAGTCATGGCCACCTCCATTGATCTCGGTCTTTCGAATAAGCCGCTCGCCGTTCCGAAGGCGCCGCGCGGCTCACTGAAACGGGCTCGACGCGGGGTCGTCGAACCGAAAGGCGGTGAGGCGGGCGGCGGGCCCTCGCGTTCTCCGACGCCGGTGACCCCGACGTGAGGCTCCATGGACAACGCTACGACCACCGGCGAGCTTGGTCGTCCAGAACCCGGCCAACGCGCAGAATATGACGTCTTCGCGCCGCGCACCACCAGAATTTGACTCATGCGTGCGATTTTCGATCGCCGCGACAGGGCCGTCACGCAGTGGCCCATGGCCGCCACCCGCGCGCCCGGGCCGCGGCCGGACGCGGCGCAGGATCAGCAGCGGCTCGTCCCCGACATCGAGACATCGGCGGACCGGGCCCTCGAAGCGGCGCTCACCACGCTGGAACCAGCAGCGGCCGGAACCCTCTGAAGACCACCGGCGGCAGCGATCCGCTTCCACCGGGCACGGAGGAGGACGCGCACGGCCGCGGCGCTCGCCTGGGACCGGCCTAGTCCTTGCGGCCCTTCTTGATGAGCATGCCGAACCAAAAAGCGCAGAACAAGATGATCACCAGTACCGCGACGAGCTTGAAGAGGAGCATCATTTCACCTGCGTGAGAGTGGGCTGTTTGGGTTCCACCGTATCCCCACTCGACTTGCCGGTGAGACGGCGCTTCACCCAGGGAGCGAGGTGCCTGCCCGCCCAGGCCGCGCCGTTCACCTCGCGGCGGACCTTCGCGAGGGTCGGGAGCGGCTCGACCCACCGCTCGTCCGGCTCGATGCCGAGCGCCCTGCACACGTTCGCGGCGACGCGCTGATGACCGTAGGCGTTCAGGTGGAGCCGGTCCTCCGCCCACAGGCGCGGATCGTTGAAGACCTCGTCATCCCACAGGTCGACCAGGACGGCGCCGTGGCGCTTCGCGACGCGCCGGTACGCGTCGTTGGTGGCGATGAAGCGCTTGCGCAGGACCTTCATCCCGGGAATGTGAGGGGTGATGTCGGCGCAGGTGAAGAGCATGACCTCGGCTCCCGAGGCCTTGAGCAGCCGCACCACCTCGTGCGCCCGGGTCGAGAGCCGGGTGGGGTTGAAACCGGGCCTGAGCGCGTCGTTGCCGCCCGCGGCGAAGGAGACCAGGTCAGGGGTCTGCTTGATGGCGGGGACGACCTGCTCGTCGACGATGCGGTCGAACAGGCGGCCGCGGATGGCGAGGTTGGCGTAAGCGAAGCCGGGCCAGGTCTCGGCGGCGCGTTGGGCGAACAGGTCCGCCCAGCCCCGGAAGCGGTCGCCCTCGGGATACGGATCACCGACCCCTTCGGTGAAACTGTCGCCGATCGCCACGAAACTCGAGAACTTCGCGGGCACGCCCACTCCCCACCTCAATCCGCATCGAACTTCTGGACTGCTCCCATCCGGGTGCAGACCAGCATGCCTCACGTAGATAACGATCGGATTTCGATCGGGTGGCGAGCACAGGCGCAGCGATCGAGACGCCGAGCGCCCGAGGACCGCCGGGTCCTCGGGCGCTCGCAGGCGGTCGTGCTCAGGCGGTCTCGGCGTGGACCACGACCTCTCCGGCGGGCACCTCTACAGTGGCCGTGCCGGTCTTGACCTCGGCGTCGGTCTCGGTGTGGTTGATGCAGAACAGCCAGGACCTGCCGTCCCGGTGGGCGCGGCGGACGACCTCGACGCCGGCGGGGGCCTCGGCGGCGGGCGCGACCCCGGCGTCGGCGGCCGCGGCGGCGACCACCCGGTCGAGTGTGGCCTCGTCGACGAAGGTGGTCAGGTAGTGCGCGGTGCCCTCGCCGAAGCGGTTCACGGTCCACGCCGGGGTGCCGTCCAGGTAGGTGTCGCGGACTTCGGCGCCCTTCGCTTCGGCCGCTTCGCTCCAGATGCGCCCGGTGCCCCCGGAGGCGAGGCGCACGGTCTCGTCGATCAGCGGATGGAACTCCTCGGTGCGCACGCCCACGAGGTCGCTGATCGCGCCCGGGTAGCCGCCGAGGTAGACGGTGTCGGTCTCGTCGACGATCCCCGAGTACGGGGTGACGAGCACCGTGCCGCCGCCGCGCACGTAGTCCTTGAGGTTCCGTGCGGCGGCCTCGGACATGAGGTAGACGGCGGGGACGACCACGAGCCGGTAGGCGGAGAGGTCGTTCTCGGGGTGGGCGACGTCGGCGGTGATGCCGGCGCGCCACAGCGCCCCGTAGTACTCGTCCCGAATGCGCATGACATCGATGTCGGAGGTCGGCTTCGCCTCGTGCTCCTGGGCCCACAGGTTCTCGTAGTCCCACAGGATCGCCGTATCGGCCTGCACGCGGGAGCCTTCGAGCTCGGCGAGTTCGCCGAGGCGGGCCCCGAGTTCGCAGACCTCGCGCCAGATCTTGGAGTCGGTGCCGGCGTGCGGCACCATCCCCGAGTGCCATTTCTCGGCGCCCTGCTTGGAGGCGCGCCACTGGAAGAACATGACGGCGTCCGCGCCGCGGGCGAGGTGCGCCATGGAGTTGCGCAGCATCTCCCTGGGCGCCTTGGCGCGGTTGCGGCCCTGCCAGTTGACCGCGGAGGTGGAGTGCTCCATGAGGATCCAGGGGGCGCCGCCGCCGAGGGAGCGGGTGAAGTCGGCGGCGAAGCCGAGGTTGACGTGCCCGTCCGGGCCTTCGAGGTAGTGGTCGTTGGCGACGATGTCGACGGCCTCGGCGAACTTCCACAGGTCGATGTCGGGGTGGTTGCCGCTCATGAAATTCGTGGTCATCGGCTTGTCCGGGTCGATCGAGCGGAGCACTTCGACCTCGGCCCGGTAGAGCTGCGTCAGCTGCCAGGACGAGAAGCGCTTGAAGTCCAGGACGTGCGCCGGGTTGGGGATCGTGGGCGTCGGCAGGGGCGTGAAGACCTGGTCCCAGGAGGAGTACGCCTGCGACCAGAAGGCGGTGCCCCAGGCTTCGTTGAGGCCGTCGAGGTCGGTGTAGCGCTCGCGCAGCCAGGCGCGGAACTTGGCGGTGGCCGCCGGCGAGTGGGAGCGGGCGTTGTGGCAGCCGTACTCGTTGTGGACGTGCCACAGCTTCACGGCGGGGTGGTCGTGGTAGCGGCGGGCGATCTGCTCGGTGATGCGCAGGGCCTTGGCGAGGTAGACGTCCGAGGAGGGGTCGAATCCCTGGCGGGAGCCGTGGGTGAGGCGGCGGCCCTCGGCGTCGACGGGCAGCGCCTCGGGGTAGGAGGCGGCGAACCACGGGGGCGGGGAGGCGGTGGGGGTGGCCAGGCAGACTTCGACGCCGCCCGCGTGGAGGAGGTCGAGGACCTCGTCGAACCAGGCGAACTCGAAGCGGCCCTCCTCGGGTTCGAGCTTGGCCCAGGAGAAGATGCCGACGCTGACGCGGTTGACGCCGGCCTCGCGCATCAGGCGCACGTCCTCGTCCCAGACCTCGCGCGGCCACTGTTCGGGGTTGTAATCGCCGCCGTAGACGATCGCCATGTCACGGCTCCTTCGCTGTGTGGGGGGCGGGTGCGCCACCCAGGCTACGGTAAACGGTTGCCAACATCCACCTCCGCGAGCGACTTTTTCGCACCCTTACATGAAGCGGGTCACGCCCGCATCCAACCGGCCGCGCCCGGCTCCACCCACCAAGTCCGCTTGCGCCCCAATTCGTCGACCAGGCCGTCCGAGATGAACGTCACGCCGTCGTTCGGGGCCACGGCCACCGCCCGGCCCCGGGCCCGGCGGACCTCGATGCGGACCCGCTTGCGCAGGCGCCCGACCAGGATCGGAATCGCCACGGCGACGTCGATCCGCCCGTCGGTCGGGTCCGGCTCGGCCAGCACCATGTCGTCCGCGGCGGCGTAGCCGTCGGCGTTCGCCACCACGCACGCCAGGATCTGCTCGGTGCCGTCGGTCAGCACCATGTCGTCCAGGTTCACCACGCCGCGCCACGGCCGGTCGCCGCCGCCCAGGCGCACCCCGTCGAGGCACACGCCGCCGCCGTCGTGGCGCATCAGGTCCGTGCGCAGCACCGTGCCGTTCACCGCGGCCCCGGCGACGTCCTCGGGCTTCGAAGGGAGGTCGAACCGCTCCACCAAACCCGGCGAGGTGCCCAGCGGCAGGATCGCCAGCGGCGGCAGATCGGGGATCGTGCGGCCCGCAGGCAGGTCGTCAGGGCGGGCGCTCGGGGCGGGGGCGAGCCGGCGCACCATGCGCGCGACCACCGCGTTGACCTGCTCGTCCGTGTCGGCGGCGAGCACGATCCGGGCCTCGGGGTCCTCCAGTGCCGGGTCGATCTCCCGCGGTGTCGAGGCCGCCACGGTGCGGACCTCGGCGCCGAGCCGCTTCAGTTCGTCGATCAGATGCAGCGTCTGCGTACGCGGTCCGGAGTCCGCGCAGTTCGACTCGACAAGGGTCAGCACGACTACGTTCACAGGCCCAACCGTACGGTGTGACCGAGGTCCGACTCATAGCACTCGGCCCTGATGAGGCGCGGGATCGGTTCGTACCAGTAGGCTTACCAGGTAATCGGGTGCCGAGTTCCCGGGAGGATGGGGCAAATGCCAGCGATCGCGGTCGTCGGAACGCAGTGGGGCGACGAAGGCAAGGGCAAGGTCACGGACCTGCTCGGCGCGGACATGGACTACGTCGTGCGCTACCAGGGCGGCAACAACGCCGGACACACCGTGGTGACACCGGACGGCACGAAGTACGCCATCCACCTCGTCCCGGTCGGCATCCTGACCCCGGGCGTCGTCCCCGTCATCGCGGGCGGCGTCGTGGTGGATCCGAAGTTCCTCATCTCCGAGCTCGACGAGCTCATCGCCGGAGGCGTCGACGTCTCGAACCTCAAGCTCTCGGCGGACGCCCACCTGATCATGCCCCACCACCGGGCCCTCGACCGCGTCGTCGAGCGCTACCTGGGCTCCTCGCGGATCGGCACCACCGGGCGCGGCATCGGGCCGACCTACGCGGACAAGGTGGCGCGCATGGGCATCCGCGTCCAGGACCTCCTGGACCCGGGCATCCTCACCGCGAAGCTCGAGGCGATCCTGCGCGAGAAGAACCAGATCCTGGTGAAGGTCTACAACCGCAAGGCCATCGAGCCGGCGGCCGTGGCCGAGGAGTACCTGGGCTACGCCGAGCGCCTCAAGCCCTACATCGCCGACACGAGCCTGCTGCTCAACCGCGCCCTCGACGAGGGCAAGAACGTGCTCCTCGAAGGCGCGCAGGCCACCATGCTCGACGTGGACCACGGCACCTACCCGTTCGTGACCTCCTCGAACCCGACCACCGGCGGCGCGTGCGTCGGCACCGGCATCGCGCCGAACAAGATCACCAGCGCCATCGGCATCATCAAGGCCTACACCACCCGGGTGGGCTCGGGGCCCTTCCCCACCGAGCTGCACGACGAGCACGGCGAGTTCCTGCTCAAGCGCGGCGGCGAGTACGGCGTCACCACCGGGCGGCGGCGCCGCTGCGGCTGGTTCGACGCGGTCCTGGGCCGTTACGCGGTGCGGGTCAACGGGATCACGGACCTGTTCGTCACCAAGCTCGATGTGCTCTCCGAGCTCAAGCGGGTGCCGATCTGCGTGGGCTACGAGATCGACGGCGAGGTCGTCGACGAGATGCCCATGACCCAGACGGACGTCCACCACGCCAAGCCGGTCTACGAGTACCACGACGGCTGGTGGGAGGACATCTCCGAGTGCCGCAAGTTCGAGGAGCTTCCGGCCAACGCCCAGTCCTACATCGAGCGGATCGAGGAGCTGTGCGGGGCGAGGGTCAGCGTCGTCGGCGTCGGCCCCGGCCGCGAGGAGAACGTCGTGCGCCACCCTCTGATCTGATGTCCGCGCGGAGGGGCGCGAAGGCCTGGCCTTCGCGCCCCTCCGCCGTCTCCGGATCGCTCGAAGCGCACCGACGGTGACCTCGGCCTCCACTCAGGTGCGACACGCGAGGACTCGCCGGGAAATCCGTCCCCCGGCACGGCGGCCGATACTTTCCGGGCATGGCCGATGTCCCCCATGAAGCCATGCACCACATCTTCCGGGAAGAGCCCGGCCTGTTCTCCAGGGCCATGAGCCGCATCCTGGAGATCGAGGAGCTGTTCGAGGTCTGAATCCCGAGGCCGCCTCGGCCGCCGGACCGGCCTTCGCGCTTCAGAGGCGGTCGACGACCCGCACGTGGCCGGGGGCGAAGGAGGTGAGCCTCGCCAGGAGCTGCTGCGGTTCGGGCCTGAAGTCGCCGCAGCGCACGGCCAGGTCGAACCCGGCCACGAGGCCCTCGGTGGCGCGGGTGGCCTCGCGCAGCACCGAGCGGTCGACGAAACCGGGGCGGTCGGAGCCGCCGCGACCGAGGTAGACGTCGGTGGCCAGCAACAGGTACGAGTGCCCCTTGCGTCCGGAGCCGACGGTGATGGCGGCCAGTTCCTCGACGTTGCTCCAGGGAATGAGCAGGATCTTCCCGAAGGCGGGCCGCACGCGCAGGCCGAAATGGTTGACGTGCAGTTGCGGGGAGCGGATGAGCGGCAAGAGGAAGAAGATCGCTCCCACCGCGGCCATGGCGGTGAAGAAGCCGGGCAGGGCGACCGCGGGGTTGGCCTCGCCGGAGTCGAGCGTCTCGGGCTCGGTGTGCACCAGCCAGGCGAGCGCGCCCACGACGGCCGCGCACACTGCGGCGTAGAGGATGAGCGAGGAGATCCGGCGAGTCGGAGAACTGCGTTCGACGATGGTCCATTCCGAGCTTCTGCGCAACGGGTCACCTCCTCCGGTGGCAACTGTAACCAGGACCGGTCACCGCAGTGGCCGGGGGCGGCGGGCGGGTGGTCGCGAACGCGGCCCCTGAGACGGCAATCACGGGTGAACGTGCTGGGCATTCGGGGTGAAGGGGTACAGAACAACGGCCCTTGACGGCGCGGCGGAGAAATCCGGGTCCCGTTTCGGTGCGCCTCGTCCGTACACTGGGAGCGACCCGGTGTCCGCTTCGTCCATCCGCCGCGGAGCCCCCGAACCTCCGCAACCGGTTTCGGGCATCGGCGCATACCGACCGTCCGGCACCGCCGGAACAGCCAGTCCACTCATGGGGGGTTCTCGTGCCGGCGATCCCGGATGAAGGCCTACGCGCGACTCTGGCCACGATGGCTCCCGGAACGGCCCTGCGCGACGGGCTGGAGCGGATCCTGCGGGGGCGCACCGGCGCGCTCATCATCGTCGGCTGCGACGAGACGGTCGAGGCGATGTGCACCGGCGGCTTCGAGCTCGACATCGAGTTCTCGGCGACCCGCCTGCGCGAACTGTGCAAAATGGATGGAGCAGTGGTGTTGACGACCGACGGCTCCCGCATCGTGCGCGCCGGCGTCCACCTCATGCCCGATCCCTCGATCTTCTCGGCCGAGTCGGGAACGCGGCACCGCACCGCCGAGCGCGTCGCGAAGCAGACCGGCCTGCCCGTCATCTCCGTGAGCCAGTCG
>Ga0079224_100017184_pt1 | contig 10188 bp, 11 predicted proteins | sample Stecom2015_FD_80414 | JGI IMG/M metagenome (GOLD analysis project Ga0079224, IMG submission 80414) | Agricultural soil microbial communities from Utah to study Nitrogen management - Steer compost 2015 | ecosystem: Environmental > Terrestrial > Soil > Agricultural land | place: USA: Utah... | reverse complement strand
CAATGGCAATCCGGTAGGAGTGGGGTCTAAGTATCGTGCCATTACAAATAGATCCTTGTTTACAAAAGAATGTTGTTTTAAGTAGGAATCTACATATTTTCTATAAATACCCAAATTGGTTTGGTTTCTTCCATTCAGGATCACATCTTTTTCAATTTTATTGGTATGGTTATAAAGATCTATTTCCTCCTGTCTCTGTTTCAGGTAGGGTGCAATAAGGGAAATACCCTGGTATCTTTCCAGGTCTGCAGGAGTAACAAATTTTACTGAATTCTGTTTAATATTGATTGCCCTTTTAATTCTTCTTCCGGGAGATTCCTGCATTCCCCTCCAGTTATGGAATGAATCGGCTATTAAACTATAGGTGGGGATTGTAGTATATGTTTTATCCCAGTTCTGCACCTTTACCGTAGCAAGATTAATTTCAGTAACAAAACCATCTGCTCCAAATTTGCTGAAAGTTATCCAGTCTCCAATTCGAACAATATCGTTAACTGAAATTTGAATAGAGGCAACAAAACCCAAAATGGTATCTTTAAATATCAATAACAAAATTGCAGAAGCTGCTCCAAATGAAATTATGAAGTTTAAAACAGATTCGCCCGTAATTTCTGCAAACATTACCATAATTCCTATGGTCCAGACTACTATCATCAAGACCTGAATATAACTTTCTACAGGCTTATCTCTATATTCTTCTCTTGTTTGGAGGTAATTTTTTGTGGTGCGCAATAAACTTCTGAAGATCCAGATGGCCAGAACAATAACATACAAATTGAGTAAGAAAAGAATTACCTTTAATATGAAATGGTGATCTATTAAAACAAAAGGTAAACTATAATATATAAGCAGAATAGGAGGGATCTGTCCTATATATTTTGGAAAATTTGTTTTTATAAGGAAATCATCAAAAGTAGTTTTGGATTTATTGGTAATAGCTATAAAAAGCCTGACGATAAATTTGTGGACAATATATTTAATAAGCAAAATCAGGATAGTGAGTATCCCAATATTAATAAATAAATTAAGATAACTTGCGGCCGTAACATTCATTCCCTGGCTCAGGAAATAATCTTCAAGAAAACAACTCAGATATTTAATATCATCATAATCAAGCATCATTATAAATATTTATTTTCAATATAAAAAGGCCCGAATGGTACAACAGAGCAGGCAATAACAACAATGAGAGTGCGGAGCTGCCAATTTAAAGGTTTGTACATCCATGCAGCCCCAATAAGATAGGCTATAAATAAAATACCATGTGCCATACCTACTACCGTTACCATTTGAGGCAGATCAAAAAAATATTTTAATGGCATAGCTAAAAATAAAAGTACAAGGAATGATATACCTTCCAGTATACTTGTCCACCTAAAGAGTTTAATTTGATTTTCGAGGCTCATCTTTAAAATTTTTGCAAAGGTAATTGTAAAAGAAGGTTTCTGAAAGAGTTTCATCTATAAAAGCTGGAAGAATAGTAAAGATCTGTTAAAACAGAGCCTTAAGAAAAGACGTGCACAAATTATTGAGGAAGTATCTCTCATTTTTCCTAATTTGCGGGCACATATGAAAACATTTAAATGAAAGAGCAGATATTAGTGACCGGAGGTCTTGGATTTATTGGATCCCATACAGTGGTGGAATTACTGGAACAGGATTATGATGTTGTTATCATCGATAATCTATCAAACAGTTCAATAGATGTTTTGGGAGGTATAACCAGGATCACTCAAAAAAATCCGGTATTTGAAAAACTAGATCTACGCAATAAAGAACAGGTTAAAGAATTTTTCGAAAAATATCCTAATATAAACGGTGTTATACATTTTGCTGCTTCAAAAGCAGTAGGTGAAAGTGTAGAAAACCCATTGCTGTATTATGAGAATAATATTTCAAGCCTGATTAATCTTTTAAAGCCATTAAACAAAAAGAAGAATTCCAATTTTATCTTCAGTTCATCCTGCACCGTCTACGGGCAGGCCGATACCTTGCCAATTAAAGAGGATGCACCCGTAAAAAAAGCAATGTCGCCATATGGGAATACAAAGCAGATTGGGGAAGAAATAATTCAGGATACATGTAAGGTAAATAAAAATTTTAAAGCTATCTCTCTGAGGTATTTTAATCCGGTAGGGGCTCATCCTACTGCAGAAATAGGAGAACTTCCTATTGGAACGCCACAAAATCTTATTCCCTTTATAACCCAGACAGCTATCGGAAAAAGGGAGAAACTTTCGGTTTTTGGAGATGATTATCCTACCAGCGACGGTACCTGTATTAGAGATTATATCCACGTTATGGATCTGGCAAAGGCCCATGTTATTGCTCTGGAGAGATTATCTTCTAACCAGGCTGAGGAAAATTACGAGGTTTTTAATTTAGGTACAGGAAAAGGGAATTCGGTTCTGGAGGTTATTAAAAGTTTTGAAAAAAGTACCGGGAACAAATTATCCTATAAGATTGTGGACAGACGAGAAGGAGATATTACTGCTGCATATGCTGATACTTATAAAGCTAATACCATTCTAAACTGGAAAGCTGAAAAAACCCTTGAAGATGCTCTAAGTAGTGCCTGGAAATGGGAACAAAAAGTAATGAAAGATGAAAAAGAAAACGGCTAATCATCTTTAAACCAGCCTATTTTCTTTAATACCTATTTTGAGAATCGGAATAAGGTTGTACCATGTCTCGAAAATACATGTATACACCGACCTTTTTATAATCTGTGGATGTTAGTTTACAAAAGGTATATTTGCAAAAATAAAATAAAGAATAATGGGTTTTGTTGAATTAGGTGTTTCCAAAGAGATTGAAAAAGGATTAAATGAACTGGGAATTCATAAACCTACAAAAATACAGGAAGCAGCTATTCCTGTTCTTATTAATCAAAAAGTTGATTTTATTGGTCAGGCGCAAACAGGCACGGGAAAGACTGCTGCTTTTGGATTACCGTTACTATCCGGTATAAATCCAGGAAAAGATCATATACAGGCGTTGATACTTGCCCCCACCAGAGAACTGGGCCAGCAGATAGCTAAGCAGCTCTTTAAGTTCACTAAGTATTCTGATAAGGTTTTTACTGAAGCAGTTTATGGTGGTGAAAAAATTGACATCCAGATAGCACGGCTAAACCGGCCTACTCAAATTGTTGTTGCAACCCCGGGAAGACTCATAGACCTCCTTGCTAAAAAAGCTCTTGATATTTCAAAAATCGAAACTTTAGTTCTGGACGAAGCGGACGAAATGTTGAGTTTGGGTTTTAAAGATGAACTTACCCAAGTTTTGAAAGAAACAAGGGGAAAAAGAAATATTTGGCTGTTTTCTGCTACTATGCCAAAAGCTTTAAACGAGATAATAGAAGGCTATGTCTCTGCCAAAGCCATAAGAGTAAATATAGACAGATCAGAAAAGGTTAATTCTGGTATAGAACATCAATTCGTTACTGGAGATGATAATAATAAACTGGATACATTAATGCATTTCCTGAAATCTCAGGGTAAGAATCGTGGAATTGTCTTTACCAGGACTAAAGCTGTTGCAAAAGTTCTGGCAAAACAGCTGGAAGCTAAGAATTATAAAATAGGATTACTGGAAGGGGATATGCTTCAGAAAGATCGCGATAAGGTAATGCGCGCCTTTAAGAATGAGACTTTACGAATTTTGGTTTCTACAGATGTTGCTGCAAGAGGTATAGATGTAGACAACCTCGCTTTTGTAGTACATTACCAGTTACCAGATCAAAACGACTATTATACTCACAGAAGTGGCCGTACGGCCAGAGCCGGGAAAACAGGCATTTCCCTTGTTTTGGTAAACAACAAAGAAGTGCGCAGAATTTGGGAAATTGAAAAGGAGCTCGGGATAAAATTTTTGCGATTGAAATAATATTGACCAGTTATTCAACCCTTAAATTTCCGGTATTTTACCATCATGAACATATGAACCGCATATCCCACCAACCCGGCAGCCACTAACCCTAATAGCCACTTTCCATATGAGGATTCTTCTAGAAATGAAAAAGCATCCATAGTTGTTTTAATTTCTGACGGGTTTGTAGTTATGGCCGCATGTAAAGCAAAATAGCCAATAATGAGAAATAAGATTCCCCGGGAGGACATTCCTACATATGCGGAAGTCTTAATTGTCTTCCGGAGTTTTTCATCTCCTATTGATTTCAACTGAAATTTTTTAATAAATTCCTTTTTGTATATTCTGATAAACTGATAGATTCCTGTTCCTATAATTATAAGACCTGTTGCCCCTAAAATGTATAAACCTAACTCACTTCCAAGAAAAGATGAATTGCTGCCCGAATTACCTGATGGGGTGTTATTCCCTGGGCTCAAAACCCTAAATATTGCAAGTACAGCAAGTCCGAAATAAAGACAACCGCTTATAAAAAAAGCTGTACGTTTTACTTTAGCTTTATTATCACTTCCTATGCTTTCAGGATCTGAAATAGCCTGAATAAACCTCCAGAAAGAGTAGCAAAAAAGGCCAATTCCAAGAATAATCAGGAGAACATTTCCAAAAGTTTGTTTGTCAAGGAATTCGAGTAACTGTAACTGGTCAGTTTTTTGCCCGCCAAGATCCAGGGCTGCAAGAAAGGTTAAAATTCCTGTTATTCCATAAACTGTTCCTTTGGCCGCATATCCTATCCGGGCAATTTTCTTCAGATTATTATCCATTCGAAATCTATTATTTTTCCTTCTAAATTACCTGTTTTAGAAATAACTGCTGCAGCCGTTATATTTAATTTAGCTTTTTAAATTAATCTGAAAAAAAGCAGATTTTAAACCATTTCGAATATCACGAGAGCATATGCATAAAATCTCACATATCGCAAGAGGCCGAACATGAGATAACTCATAAAGGGAAAACGTATGATTCCGGCCGCAATACTAGTAATAGCAAAAGGAATAGGAAGAAGTGCACCTACAATAATTAGAAAACCTCCCCATTTTCTTGTATTTTTAATATGTTTAGCCAGGTTAAGTTCCATCTGGCGATGTACTACGGGAATCTTGGTAATAGAAACACCAATAAAGTACGAAACAATTCCCCCTATATATGAAGCGGTAGCAAGAAGGGTAAGATAGAATATGGGATAGGCAGATTTACCTGCCCAGGCTATAAAAAGTTCAGGCGGGACCAAACCTAAAATGGATTCAGATAACAGGAATACAGCAATAATTCCTGCCGGGGGGTAACTTTCGGTTATGGTTATCAATAATTGATTTAAATCCAGGATATAGAAATCCAGGGCAAAAACAGCAACAATCACAAGTAGAATTGGAATAACTGCTTTTTTTACGCTTTTACCTACAAATTTATAAAACCCGGTGTAACTGTAATACTGGTGCAATAAACGTAAGCGAGACTTCTTTTTGGATTTCTCACCCTTCTTTTTCATTAAATAAGTTATTACGAAATAATTATAACTGAAAAATTAAATACTTAAGGCTAATTTACCTTTTGAAAGTTTAATTTTCTTCAGCATATTCCTGTAAAGCCTGAGCGTACTCTCTCAAATCCATTTCATTGTTTTTTATGGAGGTGTCGCTCATAAGAGATAGAAGATAATCGAGACTTTCCTCCGGCCTTGAATCGTTACTGGCAGGAATTTCTTCATTTTCATCCAATGGTTCATCATCAGGAATAGGAATATCAAAGGTCTGATAAGTCTCTAAATGCTCATAAGTCAATCGGATCACTTTAGCTAGTAAGGGGTCTTCTTCTTCTACTGCAAAAGGCCTCAATGATTTTAAGTCCTCTACAAGAGTATTTATAATGATCCCATTGCGCATAAGATCCCGCTGAATTTTATCGAGTAATTTTTGAGCTTGTGTATTTTTCAACTTTTTACTTTTTTATTAATAGATTTCCTTGAAGAACGAATGAATAAATGTTCTCTCCAAATTGCAGGCAAAGTTAATTTATTATCGGTTTTTGAAAACTTATTTTAGATAATATTTAGAAAAGTTTTTGAAATCTAACAAAATAGAACAGATCATAAAAATAAATGAAATATTTTCAAAGAATTAACAATTAATTAGATTGAAAAATTTTAATGCTTCTATTGGGTTCATTAGTTTTATTGGAACAGTAAAAATCAATAAATATGGAAACATTCGATGGAAAAGTAGCATTAATAACAGGAGGCAGTAAAGGAATAGGTTATGGAGTAGCAGAGGCCTTGTTAAATCTTAATATGAGAGTAGCAATTACCAGCAGGTCGGAAGAATCGGCAATAAAAGCGGCAAAAAACCTTACCCTTTTGGGGAGAGGAAAAGTTCTTGGTCTTGTAGCTGATGTGCGTGATTATAACAGCCAGCAGGAGGCCGTAAATGTAATCCTTGAAAAGTGGGGGCAAATAGATGTATTGGTGGCAAATGCAGGGGTCGGACATTTTGGTCCAATAGAAGATCTGAGTATAGAACATTGGAATAACACAATAGATACCAATTTGAGTGGAGTTTTTTACAGTATTAAGGCAGCTCTTCCAGCACTAAAAAAAGCCGGCGGCTATGTAATTACAATTTCCAGTCTTGCAGGAACCAATTTTTTTGAAGGAGGTGCCGCTTATAATGCCAGTAAATTCGGAGTTACAGGAATGACCCAGGCAATAATGCTGGATTTGAGGAAACATGGTATAAATGTTAGTACCATAATGCCGGGATCTGTTGCTACCAACTTTAACGATCATGAACCATCCGATAGTGATTCCTGGAAGATCCAGAGGGAAGATATTGGAGAGTTGGTGGTCAATCTGTTAAGAATGAACCCTCGGACCCTCCCAAGTAAAATAGAGGTGAGGCCTTCACAACCGCAGAAGAAATGATAAATTAAAATTCCACTATTCCTTTTTTAAATTATGGATTTTAATCCTGGAAAATTGAATTTTAGGGGAATTCCTGAATATTATAATTGCGTAATTTATTGTAATTTAATTGCTTAAGAATCTTAAAATAAAAACAATGATAACAAGTAAAGCGAATTTGTGTTCAAAAACATTCAGAAAATTGACATTGTTATTATTCATTGGAACTTTTTTCTTTTCCTGTAAGAATGATAAAAAAGAGAATAATGATATTGATCAAAATACTCAACAAGTCTCTGTTGATACATCATTTGTACAGAATGAAGTTAAAGCTTTTACGGGAAAAATAAACAGCATTAAAAGTACGAATGCAAAAATTTCAGGTGAGGTTGCGGTAAGGATTGAAGGCGAATTGGCCAGGTTTAACATTTCTGCTGAAGGTCTGGCACCTGATATGAGGCATATGCAATACCTTCTGGCCTCCAGGGCAGGAAATGCCACTCAATGCCCTCAGGATGTGGAAAAAATGGAAATTGGAGATACAAATGCACAAAACCGACAAAATAACCAAACCTCAGGTACGGATCAGGATCTTATTAGAATTCCCTTACAAACGGGTCCTATAACCGCCGGTGTGGAGGATATGGATTTATATCCCCGCACTAATGAAAATGGAGATTTTGAATATACCCAAACAGTCCACCTTGATAGTTTAGGATCGTCAGTAGATTCCCAGTTTTCGTTACAAAATTTGGATTTTAAAAATGTGACCTTTGTTCTTCGAGGTATTCCTGATTCAGAATCTAACCAACTCGCACAAAACAGAGGAGCTTCTGGCCAGAGCCAGGGTATTGATAATATTACAGTAGCTTGTGCCAGATTCCAGGAAACCCCGGTGAATAACTAAACTTTAAAACATATGAAAAACATACGCCGTGGAAACCACGGCTTTTTTATGTCATAATTTTTCTTTCTAAAGTTTTTTATTTTCAGATTTTAGGCTAAATTATACCCACATAACACGCCCTACCAAACCTACTAATATGAAAATGATAATTACTAATGTATTATCAGTTTTGGTATTGGTTTCCTGTTCCCCCGGTGGATTACCTGCCAAAGAAAATATGCTGAAGAACAAGTCTTTTGTACATATCTATTTTCAAACCGAAAAAGAATGTATGGATGCCCAGCCTGAACCTGATTTTTTTCAGAATTGCCATCAACAGGTCGATTTTTTAAAAAATAACAGGGTCGAAATTATGTTGTCCGATATTTATTATCAGGGAACATACAGTATACAAGGAAATAATGTGGTTCTTCTAATTGAATCAAATGTTGAAATTCCTGATGGAGTTATCATTTTTGAAATTATAAATCCTACCCGTTTAAAATATATTGAAAACGGGAGTGTTTGGAAGAAAATGTCGGGAAATTCTATTTGGAATTAATATTCCAAAATAATTAAAACTTAAACTTTCACGATCATTTTACCCTTGTTTTTTCCTTCAAACAGGTCTATAAATGCTTTGGGAATATTATCAAAGCCATCCACTATGGTCTCGGCGTAATTAAGTTTGCCTTCATTAAGCCATTTTGAAAGCTGATTAATGGCAGGGCCAAAATCCTTTAGGTAATCTCTTACCGTAAACCCCTGCATCAATATACTGTTTTTGATTAGCAGCCCTTCTGGTCGAGGGCCCACTGCAACTTCTGTATTGTTGTATAATGAAATGGCTCCGCAATTAATTACCCTGCCAAATTTGTTTAAGTTTACCAATGCTGCATCCAGTATGTCCCCTCCCACATTATCAAAATAAACATCTACCCCGGAAGGGCATTTTTCCCTGATCTCTTTTTTTAGGTTGGGTGAGGTGTTATAATTTATAGCATCATCAAATCCGAAATCTTTTTTTAATTTTTCAATTTTTTCCTCACTTCCGGCAATTCCTACTACCCGACAATTTTTTATTTTACCCATTTGTCCTGCAACACTGCCCACAGCACCCGCCGCACCCGAAACCAATAAAGTTTCTCCCGCTTTTATCTTACCTATTTTTTCCAAACCTAGAAACGCTGTTATTCCCGTTAATCCCAAAACCCCGAGAAAAACAGTAGGAGGAGCCAGATTTTTATCAATTTTATTCAATCCTGCTCCTGTGGCACTTTGAAACAATTTCCATTTCAGCATTCCGGTAACCAATTCTTCTTTCCTAAAATTTGAATTTTTACTTTCAAGGACTTCTGCAATTATACCTGATTCCAAAGGTTCATTCAGACCAAACGGTTCTATGTAAGATTTTTCATCCCTCATCCTCCCCCTTAGATAAGGGTCTACAGAAACATAAACGGTTTTAAGTAGAATTTCTCCTTGTTTTACTTCTGGCATCTCTTCTTCCCTGAATTCAAAATCGGTTAAAGAAGGTTTACCTTCAGGACGTTTTTTAAGATTAATAGATTTATTTTCCATGAGTCATTAATGTAATATTGAAGGCTTAAATACCGGTATAAAATTATAACAATTATCTTATTTTATCGGATAATGTCAGGTTAAAAAGAGTTATACTAAGAAGTATAACTTCCTGGATGTGGCTATAACTGAATAAAAAAGACCACCCTGTAAAAGGTGGTCCTTGTTTAATTTAAAAAAATTCTATTTCTTTTTTTGATCTCCTTTTTGCTGAGATCCGGTTTTTCCGGCATTAGTCTTTTTAGAATCTTGTTTTTGATCCTGCTTCTTGTCGGATTTCTGATTTTGTGCCATGATTAAAATATTTAAGTGGTTAATAATAACTAAAGTAGTTTTATTAATAATGCTGTAATTATTGATTAATAAATTTTTAACTAAGATCTGGTGTTAAATTTTTCCCCTGAAAACCTGAGGATTATATAAATTTCAAACCTGTCTGAATTCTTTTTATTCATTACTCATATTATAAATTGAAACCTTAAATTTGAATGGATTAAAAATTAGAGTATGCAATTACAATCTACGATCACTAAATTAGAGGAACAGAAGAAAAGTTTGAATCTGAAATATGAGATCAGAGAAAAATCTACTGCATTTACCGAACGATTATTCTACACTCTTTTTGATAATAACACCCCGGTTGAAAAAAACCTTAATAAGCTTGAGAAAGATTTTGAAGAATTGGCAGAATTGGTGTGCTGGGATCCCAATAATTCCTGTAAAGAAATTTGGACCTACTATTGCAAAGCGCTTCCTCAGATTCTGGAAAAATTAAACCAAGATGCCAGAGCTATTAACGATAATGACCCTGCAGCAAATTCTATCGAAGAAGTCTATCTTGCATACCCGGGATTTTATGCTATAGCCATTTATCGACTAAGCCACGAGCTTAATAAAT
>Ga0079224_100017183_pt1 | contig 10188 bp, 6 predicted proteins | sample Stecom2015_FD_80414 | JGI IMG/M metagenome (GOLD analysis project Ga0079224, IMG submission 80414) | Agricultural soil microbial communities from Utah to study Nitrogen management - Steer compost 2015 | ecosystem: Environmental > Terrestrial > Soil > Agricultural land | place: USA: Utah... | reverse complement strand
CGCCGACGAGCGCGGCAAGAGCATCGAGTTGGGAGATTTCTCCCTGAAAGGTACCGGAGCCCGCTTCACCATTGAGCGGCCATTGCAGTTCACCCTTGATGTTGGCCGCGTCGCCAAGGTTGAAGCTGAAGGGCTCGAGAAAGATGAAGTCTTTGGCCTTGGCAAATACAGCTTCGGCGTGGAGAGGCCCATAGCGTCCCTCGGAACCTTCAAGGAGCAAGCTGCCGAGGGGGCCGGGATCGGCGAAATCGACATCCAGTTCCGCAGTCAGCCTTTGAAGAGGGTCGCCTGGCAGCGAGAGCGCCTCCCCCGTTAGATTGGCGCGGATGTGAGGAGCCAACAGGGAGCCGACCGCAGTGCCTTCCAGCTGCAGGCTTCCGCCTAAAGGTTGCTGGAGTGCATCGCCCAGTGGTTCCAGAGCCGAAATGGCAAGGCGGTAGGCCGCGTCGATCTTCGAGTAATCCGGAGCGATCAGGGCTTCGGCCGTCAGGACCGAGATCGCAGTGTCCAGATGGAACTCCTCCAGATGAATTTGATCGCCTTGCGACCTTCGCAGCTTGGCAACAAGAGCGGGACGCTCCCCCAGCATGGCGTCTGCAGCTGGAATACCAAGATGCAGGCGATCGGCCAGAGCCTTGAGATCGCCGTCGATCGTCCCGTCGTCATGCAGTGTGACATCGGCATCGACATGCAGGCGGCCGCTCAGATCACTGTCAGTTAGGGCGGCAAGGCTGGAAAGATTGCCGTGATCAGCCTTCAGGACGAGGTGTCCAACTGGCAACAGCTGTTGCTCCGCATCTTCTGGAAGAGCCACTTCTCCCGAAAGCTGCACCAGCAGTTCGGCCAAGGACGCTTCAACTTGCTCGAGGGTCAAGTATTGCTGCTTGGGCCGATAAACCGCCTTTGCCACCAGCCGCGGATCGCCTGGCAGCGCTCGCAACAAGCCCTCGTCTTCAAGGTGAAGGCCTTTCCCCTCCAGAGAAAGGTCGAGCGCCACGCTGGCGTCCGCTTCATTCAGTGGCACCAGAGAATTGAGATGCCCCGTCAAGGTCACGAGCTGGAGTTGTGCTTCTGGCCCGCTGAAGCGGTGCAGCTCGGCCTTGAGGTCGGCCGTGGGAGCGCTTAGACGTCCAGCGACCTTCAGATCGATCCGAGCCTGCGCGAAAGTGATAGGGGCAGTCAGGCTGGCCAGAGGCTGACCATCGGCCACAGCGATAGCCAGCTCTGCTTCCACTGTTTCCCCGTCCGCTTGAAGGCTGCCCTTACCCTGGAGCTCAGCCAGTGCCGTGCTCAGGTGAAGATCGCGAAGATCCAATCCTCCTTCAGCCTTCTGCTGAAGATTTGCACTGAAGCTGAGGCTCTCCGATAGCAGTGGTTGAAGCTCCTCGGGCAGCAGCGCCTGAGCGTGAGCTTCGCCTTCTATGGAAAGCTTCAGCGGCTGCAGGGCGTCGAGGCGCAGCTCCGCCATTAGCTGTGCGGTTTCTTCGGCCTCCGCCGTGAGATGCGCCACCCAGCCTTCCGGCGGTCCGTCACCGTCGAGTAAGATCTGGATTGGCGGGCGGCCTGGCAGGTCGAGCAGTTCGGCCAGCAGTCCGTCCGCGGACTCGCTGCCCTTGATGCGAGCCGTCAGATGTTCTCCACCAGCCGCCAGAGCCAGTTCCGCATCGAGGTTTCCTGCCCTATCGTCGATACGCTCAATCGCAAGCCGTGCGTCAAGCGCTCCGCTCCGCTCAAGGCGCGCGGCCCCGTCAATCGCCAGGCGCGCTGGCGAGCCAGCCAAGCTTTCGGAAAGGATCAGCTCCTCAACATCCAGGCGCTCAAGCGTGACGCTCAGCGGCACTTCCGGCAGTGCTAGTCGGAGGGGTGGGCTGCTGTCTTCCTTGGCCGGTTCTTCTTCCGCGCCCTCCGGCAAGCGATGAAGCTGCACTTTATCGGCTTGCAAAGCGGTGACTTCCAAGTGGCGCTGCAGGAGGCTGAGCGGGCGCCATGTCAGCAGCACTCGATCGACTGCGAAGAGTTGTCCCGCAGGATCATGCAGCTCCACATCCCGCAGCTCGATCCGTTGGGGCAGGGGCCCTTCCAGCCTGCCAATCTCCAGCTTCAGGCCGTCGGGCTCGCTGACACTGCTCTCGATCACCTTGACCAAGAGGGAACGGCCTGGGGCGGTCTGCAAGCCCAGGTAGATGCTCGAAACTACAATCAGTGGCAGGGCGATGAGCAAGAGAAGCGCCCAAGCCAAAAGCCGTGGAAGCATGGGATGCGGCCGCCTTTCCGCTGCCGAAGAGAAATCCTGCTGGTCGCTCACAGGTTTCAGAATGATTGTCCGATGGAAATGTAAAATTGATAGATGCGGTCGACTCCCTTCCTGCGATTAAGCGGCGTCGCGAGGTCCACGCGGAGAGGGCCGAAGCTGGTGTAGTAGCGAAGCCCCAGTCCAGCCCCATAGCGCAGGTTGTCACCTTGTGGCCAAGGCGTCTCATAGACTTGCCCGGCATCGAGGAAGGGGACGATGCCGATCGTATTGGTAATCTTGATGCGGGCTTCCAAGCTGAACTCTACGACCGAACGACCGCCGATAGGATCATCATCACTGTCCAGAGGCCCGACGCTTCTGAAGGCATAACCGCGTACGGAACCGCCGCCACCGGCATAGAAGCGCAAGTTGGCCGGAATGTCTCCGCGGGAACTCCCGGCGAGCGACCCGAAGCGCCCGCGCGCGGCAAGAACCAGCCGGTCACCCCCGAGGGGGGCATAGTAAAGGGAGCCAGTCGCATCGCCCCGGATAAATTGAGCGGACTCTCCGGCAACGCTCACGTAGGGCGAGAGAGTAGCGTCGAGGCGGGCGCCTCTGGTCGGATTTAAAAGATCGTCGCTGCCGTCATAGGTGACGCCGCCGGTCAAGCCAAGAAGAGCAAAATAGGAGACATCATCGTCCTCGGTTACGCGCGTAAACAGGAGGCTCGGTCCCGCCCGCCCCGTCCAGTTCTTGCCAAGCGGACGTTCCAGCCCCAGGAAGTGGCTGCTAGTGTATTCCTCGAAAGCGTCACTGTCTTCATGGCGGAGCTCATTCTCGAAGAGCAGGGACTGGTCAAGCCGCAGGTAGTTGGGCTTGCGAAAGTCAGCGCTGAAGCTCTGTTGCTCTCGGGTACCCATCGCGCTGAGGCTGAGCTGTTCAGCCGCCCCGAAAAGATTGCGATGCTCCCAGAAAACCTCGACACCTGGACCAGCATCTGTCGCATAGCCGATACCGGCGCCGATCGTACGGTGGGGCCTTTCTGCGACCTCCAACTCCACGGGGAGTTCCCCCTGCGCGTCACGGCTTTCGGGAGTCTTTGTGACCACTGATTCGAATAGCCCGGTCTGCGAGAGCTTCTGCCGGACCGCCTCGGTTTGGCGCTGATCATAAGGCTCGCCTTCGTGCCAATCGACGATGCGCCGGATATAGTCCTCTCGCACCTTTTCAAGACCGACAATGGAGAGAGGTCCGAAGCGCGTGGCTTCACCCGGAACGACGCGAATCAGCGCGCGGATCTCTGCCTGGTCCATATCAGCCAGGTAACGGGTGTCTGCGATCCTGCCGAAGGGATAGCCGGACTGCTGCAGCCATTGGAAGATCCGCTCTTCCGCCGCCCGCAGCTCCGCTGCCCGCGCTCGCTCTCCCAAACGCAGGCCGACATCTTCGGCTGACTGTGGAGCGGACTCTGGTACTTCCCCGCTGTAGGCTATGCGGTATTCGGTTAGGCGAAAGGCTGGCCCGCGTTCGACCGAAATACGGACATCGATTGGCTGCTGCCGGTCATCGACCTGATGGTCGATCTTGTAGTTATAGTAGCCTTCTGAGCGGAGGATGCGGGCGATGCGATCCAAGTCATCCGCCAAGCGACGGCGCAAGGCGGCCTCGCTTCCGGGAAGGCGATCCCGCTCGGTGAGAAGTGCCGAGCTCTCGTCGATCAGGCTGCGGATCCGGTTCCCGAAATCGCCGGTGATCGTGGCGGTGTAGGCGACACCATCCGGTTCCGCTTCCTCGGCATTCTGACCCATGGCCGTAGGTGGCGACAAAAGCATCAGCGCCAGCGCTAGGACCCGCAACCCCCTGCGAGCGGGCCTATGATCAGAAGTGACAGTCAATCTACGCCGCCGCTCTTTCAGCTGCCCCGCTTGCCTAGTTCTATGGCTGGCCATCGCGTACAGCGGACGCGGTAGCCACCACGCATCCTATTCGCAGGACCCCCTTGTGCTTCTTGTCTAACCTCAAGTGGAGGCCGGCACCAGAGGCTCCAGGATCTTGGCTCAAAGATGTAACTGCTGTGGGTCCTCTATTCTGGGTCTCGGCCTGGTCTGTTCCTCAAGGCGTCGAGCGCGCCCTGGAGGATGAAGGCTGCGGCCATCTTGTCGATCACCTGGCCGCGGCGACGTCGGCTCATGTCGGCATCCTCCACAAGAAAGCGCTCCACGGCTGCGGTTGAAAGCCGCTCGTCCCAGAAGGCGATCGGGAGGCTCAATCCCGCAATCTCTTCAAGATTGCGGGCAAATTGCCGGGTTGAACGGGCTCTAGGTCCCTCGCTTCCATCCATATTGACAGGCAGACCCAGCACCAGGCCACCCACGTCATGTTCCTGGCAGATCTGCGCAAGCTTTTTTGCATCCTCGGTGAACTTGCGCCGCGTGATCGTTTGCAGGGGCGAAGCGATGCTCAGATCACTGGTTGCGATCGCGATGCCAATCGTCTTTTCCCCGACATCGAGGGCGAGAAGTCGCCTCCCCCGTGGCAGCAGCTCAGGCAAACTCTGTAATTCGACGATTGGCATGATGATTCCTACCTAAGGGAACATGCGGGGGAGCGGCCGCTCCAGGGGGCGCGACGACCAGCTGTCTCGGCGGCAAGCTGTCGCACCCAGCTTTCATCTCCCGGCTATGAAGCTATCCTAGCCTGAATGCGGGGGGGTCCATAGTTCCTTATTCCACCTTTGGAAGCTTTTGCTGCTGGTTCTTGTCGTCGGGATGGCCATGCCGGCACCTGCTGCATCCCAGGATCGCATCCTGCGCGTTGCCGCCTCTCTCCAGGCTCCCTATCAATTCTACGATCTGGCGCACGAGACCGAATACCTTACCGGCATCGATGTCGTGACCTTTCGCCGTGCGGCCGCCAAGGCCAACCTGGCCGTCGTGATCAACGAGATGCCTTGGGGAGAGGCGCTTCAGGGGATCGCGAGTGGAGAAGTCGATGCCATCCTTGCGGCGCTGCGTTCGCCGGAGAGAGAGCTCCTTGGCATCTTTTCCGTTCCTTTGCGTTTCAGCCAGGAAAGTCTCTTCCTGCCCCCCGAGCTGCATCCTGATGCTGCTTCTGCCAAGGAATTGCTCGCGAAGGCCGCACGACGGGGGCTTCGCATTGGCGTCGTTCGGGACTTTGAGTTGGGAGGCGAGGTCAAGGACTTCAGGGAGCAGTACCCGGACAGCGTCCTGGAAGTCTCCGGTCTTGATCAGCTCATTCCGGCCCTGCTTGCGGGGCAGATCGATGGCTTCATCCTCGACCGCTATGCCGGATACGCGCTTCTCGACCGATACCGTATCTGGGATCTCGAGCCGCACGCCCTTCCGGTTTACGAGGCTACGCTCGGAGCGCTCTTCTCCAAGGCTTCGGTGGAGTCAGAGCTCGTTGAGCGTTTCAATCGGGCACTGACCGAGCTCCAGGTCGAAGGCGAAACGAAAAGCATCAAGCGCCGCTTTATCCTTTCGGTCATGATGGATATCGCGCTCTATGGTCAATGGTTCGAAGCGATCCTGATCCTGGGGATGGTCGCCTTTTCCATTTCCGCCGTCGTCATAGCCCGCAATGGTGGCTATAGCCTCTATGGGGCGCTTGTTTTGGCGAGTCTGCCGGCAATGGGTGGGGGCGTTGTGCGCGATCTCTTGATCCTCCGCGAACCCTACATCTTCGATTCCCCCATCTACGTGCAAATTTTGCTCGCCACTCTGGTGGCTGGCTACTTCATCAATCGCCTTTTTGATCTTCTGCACGGCCGCTCGCTGCTCTTCTTCGATCTGGTCAATGTTACCCTGCTATTGAAACGGCGCCTTCGACCGCAGCTGCTCATGCAACTCTTGGACGCGGCGGGAATGGCGGCTTTCAGCATCGTCGCGATTACGGTAGCTGTGGAGTTTGGTCGGGACCCCCTGTGGCTCTGGGGGCCCGTCATGGCTGTGCTGACAGCCACCGGCGGTGCCGTCCTACGCGATATGATCCGTCCCGATGGAGCCGATGACATGCTGCGGAACGGCTCTTGGGGAGAAACCGTCGTGCTCTGGTGTCTGCCCTTGTCGTTCTACCTGCAGTACTTCGGTCACTCCGGGGATCCGGAAACCATCTTTTGGGCCTTGATGATCTGCATGCTTGGCATATTCGCGACGCGAATTGCGTTCGTGACCTTCGACTGGCGCGCCCCGCGATACTGAGGCGGCAAACGCTCCTTGCCAAGGCGCTTCGTCTTGTCGCTGCCCAGGCAGGGTGATAGGGTCCGCGCCGTCATCGGACATCTTAGACGAATGATAGGGATTGGCGCAGCATGTTGGTCGACCTCAGCACGGTCCGACACATCGCCAAGCTTGCACGGGTCCGTGTGGAACCGGAGCAAGCTGAGGCATTGGTCGGCGAGCTCAACAAGATACTCGAATGGGTAGAGCAGCTCGATCAGCTTGACACCACGGGCATAGCTCCGATGACCTCTGTGGTGGAGCGCAGTCAGCCTCTGCGGGAGGACATTGTGACGGAGGAAGACAATAGCGAAGCCATCCTCGCCAATGCGCCCGTCGCTGCCCATGGCTTCTTCGTCGTACCAAAGGTGGTCGAGTGATGACGAGCCCGACACGCATGACGCTGGCCGAGGCGCGGGATGCCCTTGCAGCTCGAAAGATCTCGGCCAAGGAGCTGGTAGAGGCTCATATCGCGGCGGTCGAAGCGGCGCGTCCCCTGAACGCCTTTACCTTTGAGACGCCCGAAAAGGCGCTGGAAATGGCGGAGGCGTCGGATGCTCGCCTGGCTAAGGGGGAAGCAGGTCCTCTGGAAGGAATTCCACTGGGCATCAAGGATCTCTTCTGCACCCGGGACGTGCCTTCGACTGCCGCCAGCCGCATTCTCGAGAACTTCAGACCTCGCTATGAATCAACGGTAACGGCCAATCTCTGGCGGGATGGCGCGGTCCTGCTGGGCAAGTTGAACATGGATGAGTTCGCCATGGGCTCCTCCAACATGACCAGCGCCTACGGCGGGGTGGAAAATCCCTGGCGCGCCAAGGGAAGCGACAAGAAGCTAGTTGCCGGCGGTTCTTCCGGTGGCTCCGCGGCGGCGGTCGCCGCACGCTGCGTTCTCGGTGCGACAGGGACGGATACGGGCGGTTCCATCCGCCAACCTGCCTCTTTCACCGGCATCGTCGGGATGAAGCCCACCTACGGGCGTTGTTCGCGCTGGGGCGTCATTGCCTTTGCCTCATCTCTCGACCAAGCGGGTCCGATGGCGCGCAGCGTGCGCGACTGCGCGATCCTGCTGCGTTCCATGGCGGGACACGATCCTCTGGATTCAACCTCCATCGAGCAGCCGGTTCCGGACTTTGAAAAAGCGCTGACCGGCGATATCCGCGGGCTCAAGGTCGGGATTCCCAAGGAATATCGGGTTGAAGGCATGTCAGAGGAGCTGGAGCGACTCTGGCGCCAGGGGAGCAACTGGCTACAGGCTGCGGGAGCGGAGATTGTCGAAATCTCGCTGCCCCACACGAGCTATGCCCTGCCGACCTATTACATCATCGCTTCCGCCGAGGCCTCTTCCAACCTCGCCCGCTACGATGGCGTTCGCTACGGGCTCCGGGTGGAAGGAGCAACTTTGGAGGAGATGTATGACGCAACTCGGGGGGCCGGTTTCGGGCACGAGGTGAAACGGCGCATCCTCATCGGCACCTATGTTCTCTCCGCTGGCTACTATGATGCCTACTACAACAAGGCGCGGAAGGTGCGCACCCTCATCGCGCGGGACTTCAGACAGGCCTTCGAGAAGGTCGACGTCATTCTCACTCCGACAACGCCCACCGCAGCTTTTCCGATGGGTGAGAAGATGGACGATCCCATCGCCATGTATCTGAACGACGTCTTTACTGTGCCAGCAAGCTTGGCCGGACAGCCGGCCATCTCCCTTCCCGCTGGCCTCTCCGCAGAGGGCTTGCCACTCGGCTTGCAGCTCATCGGACGGGCTTTCGATGAGGAGACGGTGCTGCGCGCGGCTGGGGTGCTGGAGGAGGCAGCCCAGTTCAGTGCAGAGCCCGCTTTCATCGCGGCCGCGTAGCGGAAGAAGACGAAGACAAGAAACAGGCGAAATAAGATGTCCTTGATCGAAGGCGAGACCGGCAAGTGGGAAGTGGTGATCGGGCTGGAAGTTCATGCCCAGGTCATCTCCAAGGCCAAGCTATTCTCGGGCGCTTCCACGGCCTTTGGCGCGGCGCCAAATACCCAGGTGTCGCTGGTGGATGCGGCCATGCCTGGCATGCTGCCGGTCCTCAATCGCGAGTGTGTGGCGCAGGCGGTACGCACGGGCCTTGGGCTCAAAGCGAAGATCAATCTGACCTCTGTTTTTGAGCGAAAGAACTACTTCTATCCCGACTTGCCGCAGGGCTATCAGATCAGCCAGTTTCAGCAGCCCATCGTAGGGGAGGGGGTGCTGACGATCGATCTCCCGGACGGCAGCACGAAGGACATCGGGATTGAGCGCCTCCACCTTGAACAGGACGCGGGCAAGTCGCTCCACGATCAGGATCCGCGGCATACCTTCGTCGACCTGAATCGCGCCGGGGTGGCGCTGATGGAGATCGTGTCCAAGCCAGATATCCGTTCGGCGGAAGAGGCGGGTGCCTACATCCGCAAGTTGCGCTCGATCCTGCGCTATCTGGGCACCTGCGATGGCAACATGGAGGAGGGCAGCCTGCGCTGCGACGTCAACCTCTCTGTGCGTCGGCCGGGGGAACCGCTGGGAACCAGGACGGAGACCAAGAACGTCAACTCGATCCGCTTCGTGCAGCAGGCGATCGAGTATGAAGCCCGACGCCAGATCGAAGTTCTGGAGAGCGGTGGCACAGTCGAACAGGAGACGCGACTCTTCGACTCCCGAAAGGGAGAAAGTCGTCCTCTGCGCAGCAAGGAAGAGGCGCACGATTATCGCTACTTCCCAGATCCAGATCTGCTGCCGCTGGTGTTGGAGCAAAGCTTCGTCGATGAGCTGGCTGCGGCCCTCCCGGAATTACCCGACGAGAAGAAGCGGCGCTTCATGGATAGTTATGGGCTTTCAGCCTATGACGCCGGTGTTCTGGTGGCAGAGCAGGCCAATGCCGACTTCTACGAGGCAGTACTGGCAGGGGGCAAGCGGGATCCAAAACTGGCCGCCAACTGGGTCACGGTAAACTACTTCGGCGCGCTCAATGCCTCCGGCCTCGATCTCGATGACGCACCGGTCGACGCGAAAAAGCTCGGGGGACTGCTTGATCTCATCGCCGATGGCACCCTCTCCTCTCGTCTTGCCAAAGAGGTTTTCGAGGCGATGTGGGAGAGCGGCAAGGACGCGGCCACAATTGTCGAGGAGAAGGGGTTAAAACAGATCACCGATGAAGGTGCCATCGAGGCACTGGTGGACAAGGTGATCGCCGATAACCCGGCCCAGGTGGAGCAATACGCCGGAGGCGAAAATCCGAAAGTCCTCGGCTGGTTTGTTGGTCAGGTAATGAAGGCGAGCCAAGGCAAGGCCAATCCTGGCGCCGTGAACCAGATCCTCCGGCGTAAGCTGGGCGGCTGAGGGCGAGAATCGAGCTCTCGCTTCGCAAGGAAAGGAAATCGGAGCAAGGACCAGCGTCTTGGCCGGGAGGTTTCCGCTTCTCTCTGGGGGTTCGTAACCCCCTCAGCAGCAGCGCGCCGCCGTTCAACGTAATGGTGCTGGCGTCAACAGCAGCTTGAACCGGACGCCTTTCGGCAGGTGCGGCAAACGAGATCTGCGCTACACGGCGTCTGCATCGGGGCCCCCTCGGTAAAGCGACAAGCCTTTGTGCCATAAGCTTGTGGTCCAAGCAGGCCCCCGATGCATCTTTTCCTCACGTGAGATCCGGGGGAGAGCACGCCAGATGAGCCTAAGCTATTTCATCTGGCGTGCTGGCTTTTTTT
>Ga0079224_100017182_pt1 | contig 10188 bp, 9 predicted proteins | sample Stecom2015_FD_80414 | JGI IMG/M metagenome (GOLD analysis project Ga0079224, IMG submission 80414) | Agricultural soil microbial communities from Utah to study Nitrogen management - Steer compost 2015 | ecosystem: Environmental > Terrestrial > Soil > Agricultural land | place: USA: Utah... | reverse complement strand
GTGTCTGCGTACTGAACAGGGCTGGTTTTATCAACTGACAGGCTGGGATGATGTTACACCGGGCTACCGGCTGCAAGGTGAGGTGTTTGCGGCCTTACTGCTGAGCAACTGCCGTATTCTCGAGCAATCTTTGAAGCTGGCAGAGGCTGAACGTAAGCGGCTGGATCAGCAACATCTGGTGGAACTGGGCGCGTTATCTGCTGCGATGGCGCATGAGCTGCGCAACCCGCTGAATATCATTGCTATGGCCGCTGCGACAACTGATGCAGATACTCGTCAGCATATTCAACAGCAATTAAAGCGGGCCGATCGTTTAATAGCTGACTTACTGAGCTACGCCGGTCAGTTGTAACTGCAGTGCAGCCAGGTACCGGTAAAAGCCATGTTGCAAAGCGTGATGAGTCAGCAAAACTGGCAGGGGGTTGAATGCCAGTTCGATGTGCCGGATAAGCTATTGTTATGGGCTGACAGTTACCGGCTGCAGCAGGTTTTTGTCAATTTACTTGATAACGCGCTGGCATTTTGCCGTAATCAAAGCGATGCAAAAATAAACCTCTCTGCTCAGGTCAACACAGATAGCGTGCAGCTATTTGTACATAACAACGGCCCGGCTATTCCAACAGCGCAATTGCCGGGCCTGTTTCAGCCTTTTGTCAGTAAACGCGCCGGAGGCAGTGGCCTTGGACTGGCGATAGTGCGACGCATTATGCAGGCTCATGGCGCAAAGGTACAACACCGGTCTGATTTAGGCTGGCCTGTGAGTTTTGTACTGCAGTTTTTTAATCAACAACAGGATACAGAAAATGAGTAATGGCAAGATCCTGCTGGTAGACGATGAGCCGGCTTTTCGCCAACTGGCACAAAGCTGGCTGAACCAGAGCGGATACCAGGTCGAAACCGCAGCCGACCTGAACATTGCCCGCAGTAAGCTTGGTGGCTTTAATGCCGATTTGATTTTGCTCGACTTATCATTGCCACCACAGTTTGACCCGCAGCACACGTTAGATGCATTGCCTGACTTTAATAACCGGCCCGTTATCATTCTGACCGGCCATGCAGAGCGGCAGTTGGCACTTGATGCTATAGCACGCGGCGCCTGGGATTTTATCGCTAAACCGGTCGACCCGGATTTACTGGCGGTAGTGATTAAGCGCGCTTTGAACAAACATCAGCTTGATAATGAACTAAAACAGCTAAAGCAGCAGGTCAGTGTGGTTGGCACCGGGCGGCTTATTGGTGTTTCGGCAGCAATCGATGCCATGCGTACGCTGATCCAGCGCATAGCGCCAACCGATGTCAGAGTACTGGTGACAGGCCCGTCCGGAACCGGTAAAGAAGTGATATCCCGGGCGCTGCATGAGCTTAGTCAGCGCTCTGATAAGCCTTTTGTATCGGTGCATTGTGGTGCTATACCGGCGGATCTGCTGGAAAGTGAGTTGTTTGGCTATGTCAAAGGCGCTTTTACCGGTGCGGATAAAGACAGGCCCGGACTTTTGAAACTGGCGGATAGCGGTACGCTGTTTTTAGATGAAATTGGTGAAATGCCGCTGCCGATGCAAGTGAAACTATTAAGGGTACTGCAGGAAGGTACCTACTTTCCGGTAGGCGGGCGCGAGCAGCATAAAATTGATATCAGACTCATTTCAGCGACCAATGCAAATTTACCTGATTTGGTTAAAAAAGGTTTGTTTCGCGAAGATTTGTATTACCGGATTAAGGGTATTACGCTTGAAACCCAGGCACTGAGTGAGCGCAGCCAGGATATTCCGTTATTGTTACAGTTTTTTCTGGAACAGCTGTCAAAACAACATGCTCAGGCCGTGCGGCTGGACAGCATGACATTGAGCTGGTTTTTACAGCGGGACTGGCCCGGTAATATCCGCGAGCTGAAGAATACGCTGGAGAGCGTGGCGGCAGTGGCGCAGGACGGCGTGATCAGCATGGCCGATATCAGCCTGTTGCACCCGGAAGCTGCAGCCGCACCGCTGCATAACCTGCAGACAAGTGCGCAGGGCGGCAGCCTGCTGCTGGATGAAGCGGTACAGGCGCTTGAAATCAGATTAATTAAACAGGCTATGCAGCAAAGCAGTGGCAATAAAAGCAAAGCGGCGCGTCTGCTCGGGTTGTCGCGCCAGGGGTTACTTAAGAAAATTGACCGCTATCAGCTTGCCGTATAAGGTGGGCGAAAAATCAGGGAGACACCAATGAAAGCAGTAGGTTATCAGCAGTCGTTACCAGCAACAGATGACAAAGCGTTGCAGGATATTGAGTTACCCCAGCCAGTCGCCAGTGGACAGGATATCCTGGTGCGGGTAGAGGCGGTTTCGGTCAATCCGGTAGACACTAAGGTGCGCATGCGGGCTCAGCCTGAAGCGGGTCAGTACAAAGTGCTGGGCTGGGATGCCGCCGGTGAAGTGGTGGCAGTGGGTGAAGATGTCAGCCTGTTTAAACCGGGTGATAAAGTATTTTATGCCGGTTCACTGACGCGCCCGGGCAGCAACAGCGAGTATCAGCTGGTCGACGAGCGTATTGTCGCGCTGATGCCAGAATGCCTGAGCTACGCAGAAGCTGCAGCGTTGCCGTTGACTGCCATTACCGCCTGGGAGCTGCTGTTTGACCGGCTGGAAATTCAGCAGCCGAGTTTAAAGCATCCGCGTCCGGTACTGCTGGTTACCGGTGCCGCAGGTGGCGTTGGCTCCGTATTAATTCAACTGGCCAGACAGCTGACGACAGCCACCATTATCGCCACTGCCTCAAGGCCAGAAACCAGGCAATGGGTCACCGATCTGGGAGCCCATTATGTATTGGATCACAGCCAGTCTTTAACTGCTCAGTTAAAAGAGCTGGATCTGGATTGTGTTAGCCATGTTGCCAGTTTAACGCATACCGATCAGCACTATGCTGAGCTGGTGCAATTACTTGCGCCACAAGGCAAGCTGGCGTTGATTGATGACCCCACCGGTGGCATTGATATTATGCCGTTGAAGCAAAAAAGTATCTCATTGCATTGGGAGTTTATGTTTACCCGCGCCATGTTTACTACGCCAGACATGAACGCTCAGCATCAGTTATTGACGGATCTGAGCCGGCTGGTACAGCAGGGACAGGTAAAAACTACCTTGAATCAGGTGGCAGGGACAATCAATGCGGCTAACCTGCGCAAAGCACACCAGTTGCTCGAGAGCGGCAAAGCTATTGGTAAAGTTGTGCTGGCAGGCTGGAGTTAGTACACCGATATCCCAGCCACCTTCGACGGTGGCCGGGATGAAACATCAGGCGATTTGCTGATCGTCGTTAAAGCCGCTGTACCAGGCTTTAAACAAGACTTTTTCTAATGCTTGCTTTAGTGCGTCATTAATGGGCAGATGCTGTTTGCCCAGTTCATAGTCCAGCTCGTTTACCTGCTCTTTCGCCATGATCATCATCGGCGGTGGATCAGACTGCATCGCTATCAGCGTGTGCTGATAAGGTTGTGGCCGATCGGTCTTTATCACCTTACATACCGATAATGACGTTTTTCCCTGCTTGTTACGATAACCTGCCGCGCCGAACAGACGGCAGATGCTAGGCCGCTGCTGATAAACGTTGCACTGGCCCTGTTTGCCGTCAAATGACAGCTTCTGGTAAAAAAAACAGCCCTGGGGCTGTGTTAACTCTTCGAGTTGTGTCAGTGTTTGTTCCGCTTTACCTTGATCAAACAAGTGTAATGCCAGCGGGATCATTTCCAGCACCGTCGCTTCTATCGTCGGTTGCAAACAGCATTCACCACAACCAGAACGGCAATTCAGGCCGTGCAATTGTTGGTAAGCTGAAAATGTTTCCGCTATTTCGCCATACACAGCCTCAACACGACGCGATAACTCACGCAGCCGTTGCATAAAGACTCCGAACGAAATAACTATTAATTTAGGTTTGCCTGTTTAGAAACGGCGAGATGCCGCTGCGGCATTTTACTGAGTTGATTAATCTGTCAGCAATAGGGCAGTGAAAATATATTTTAATCCATCAGATTTGCCAAAGGTGAGGGCTTGGCTATGGCATAGCCTTGTGCGTAGTCAATACCAACCATTTTCAACGCCAGCAAAATATCATTGTTCTCGGCAAACTTGGCAATAGACTGTAAGCCCATCGCTCTGGCAACTTCGTGAATCGACTTCACTATCGCTTTATCGTAGTGATCATCGAGCAGATCGCGGACAAAGTGGCCATCAATTTTAATAAAGTCGGCCGGGAACTGCTTCAGATAGCTGTATGATGAAAAACCGCTGCCAAAGTCATCCAGCGCAATCTGGCAGCCCTGGCTACGAAAGTGCTCAATGAACGCCAGCGTGCTTTGCAGATTCACCAGCGCCACACTTTCACTGATCTCGAAGCAGATACGGTTAAACGGAATGGCGTAATGTTCAAACATTTGTTGCACATCCTGCGTAAATGCCGGATCAAGTAAAGAGCTGCCAGATAAGTTAATATGACACAATTTCAGCTTATCCAGATGAGCACTATGTTGTTGTAACCAGCGGAAATAATGCCGGATCACCCAGCGGTCAATTTGTGGCATCAGGCCATATCGCTCTGCTGAGGCGATAAAGCTGGCCGGAGGCGTCAGATTGTCGGTGTCGTCTTGCAGGCGCAGTAACAACTCGTAATGTAAACCTGCTGCTGGCTGCGTCAATGCTTGCATCGGTTGCTGATAAATGACAAACCGCTCGTCTTGTATTGCCTGGCGTAATTGTGTCACCCAACTGACTTCTGCCTGATGTCGCTGTGTATCCTGATCGGTGCTGTCAAACAATTGTATACGGTTGTGGCCTTTTTCTTTAGCTATGGCACAGGCAGTTTCAGCCTTTTTCAGGATGATTTCCGCCGAATTATCATCCGGTTGAATTTCTGCAATACCGATGCAAATACTGGTGCTGTGAATACTGTCCTGCCAGATAAAGCGAAATTCACGTACAGCATCCAGCAGACGGTAGGCCAGAGAAAATGCTTCGTTAGCATGTTTACCTGCCAGCAAAATGCCAAACTCATCGCTGTCGAGCCGTGCCAGCGGACCGTTGTGATGTGCGGCCAGCTTCAGTACTTCGCTAAGCTGTTTTAACAGTGCATCTGCTGCACTGTGGCTGTAATTGCTGTTAATCAGCCGGAACTTGTCAACATCGATGTAGATGACACAACCTTTGCCAACGCCGGCTTGCTCGCACAAGCTTTGCAGCTGTTGCTCAAAGTAATAGCGGTTGTACAGCGCGGTCAGGGCGTCATGATTTGCCAGATACGCCAACTGTTCATGCACCAGCTTTTGCTCGGTAATATCAATCACGGAACCGTGAATAAAGGCTTGTCTGTCCTGCTCAGACTGCGTAAGACACACTGACATCAGCGCCCAGAACGGGCTGTTATCTGCCCTTAAGCCATGTATTTCAAAACGCTTACGGCTGCCCGGTTCCGACTGCTGCAGAACCTGTTGATATTGTCCGGGGTCGGCATAGAAACGAGTCATACCATCGCCGGCAATCGCCTGTTTTAATTGTTCTTCGTTCTGATAACCTAGAATATGCAGTAAGGCACTATTTGCACGCAGTAGACGGCCATCTATTGTCGTGATGAACATACCTTCAACCGCGTTGTGGAAAATATCGTGATAGTTTTGCAGCTCAGTCAATGTGGCTGATGAAGCCACAGGTTTTAACTGAAATTTGTGCAGGTTAAAGCTGGTCAGCGCCAGACACAGCAATACCAGAGAGAACAGAATATATGACCAGTTAAAATCGGCGTGCAGATAGCCCGCCTGGCTCAGCGTCAGCAGCAGTGCGCAAATAATAATAAAAACGCAAGCCCAGACAAAACTCCGCGCTTGCGGATGCCCTTGTAAACTCAAACGAAATGCCAGCAGCAGGTTGCTGCCAAGCACCCAGCATATGGCAAAAAGCAGCAGATACAATCTGAGCTGGCCGCCGGCAAACAGCGGGCTGAACAATAGCAACAGGGCAACAAAGTTACTGATATGGTTACTCAGATGCCACCAACTGCCTGAAAGCGTCTGCACCGCATACCGCACAAAAAGGTTCAGGCACAACAAGTTAAACCCAACCACTATGTACAAAATGGCTTGATTAATTTCCGGGTAGCCAGGCCATAGTAGTGCAAATGCCATACCGTTAAGCACGGCGATGGTCAGGGCAAAACTGACAAAAAAGCCGGCGAAATACAGATAGTGTCTTGCCCGGGTTTGTGCAAGTAGTATCAGGTTGTACAGCGCAAGCAGCAGCAAAAAGCCTTGTAGTAAACCGTCAAGCATGGCCTGACGTTGTTTGGCGACGCTGAAGTGCTCTGTTTGCCATAACTTGAGCTCGCTGGGTATGACGGCCGCATCCTGAATTTTTAAGAAGATGTCAGCTTCTTCGGCCGGCGCCAGTTTTATGCTGGCAGCAAAGCTGCGATAAGGTAACGCTCGCTCGCTGAATGGGTAGTCATTGCCGGTGCGGCTTAATAGCCTGACATCCTGATGTTCACGGTCTACCTGATAAATTTCAATTTTATCGGCCAGCGGGAAATCGTATTCCAGTACGGTATGCAATGGTCTGTTGCTGCTGTTTTTCAGCCGCGCAAACAACCATACTGCCTGGTGCTCGCTAAACAACAGACGCTGCGCAGGTGTCAAGATCTGAAAGCTATGGTGATACAGCGGATCGGCCAACAGTTCGTCTATCGTTCTGTCAGCGGGAACTACCTGAAAATAGACCTGATGCAGTGACTTGCGATCGAACGGCTTATCCGCTAAGGTGTTTACCTGCGCATGAAAAGCAAATACATTGCAACTGAGCAACCATAACAGCAGTAAAACCCCATGCACGGCTACTCTCACGCGCTATACTCCCTGTAACACATTAATTTGTTAATGAATTGCTGGCTAAACAGTAACATACAGCCCGTTAAGGTGTCAGCAGAAAAAACGGTACATTTTCACTGCCGGCGGAAAATAAGCTGTGGGATATTTAATCTGTATGCGGGATCAGTAACTTAGGGTATAACTAGAGCAAATTATAGTTAGAACATATTACATTGAACGGGGAGTTGATATGAAAAATCTGATACTGGGATTAAGTTTGCTGTTGCTGTCTGGCGCAGCAACCGCTGCAGATGTCGCTGCCGGCAAAGCTAAAGCTGCCGTATGTGCTGCCTGCCACGGCGCTAACGGTATTTCTGTTATTCCTGATTATCCGAATCTGGCCGGCCAGAAAGTCAAATATCTGCAAAGTGCTATTAAAGCCTATCGGGATGGTGAACGGAAGAACCCCATTATGTCGCCAATGGCTGCCGGCCTGACTGATACCGATGTGGAAAATATCGCCGCTTATTTTGCCAGCTTACCGGCCGGAGGCTGATTGTCTGCCGCCAGGTAATCGCTTATTTCTGCTATAAAATCCTCGCCGTAACGTGCCAGCTTGGTCTGGCCGACGCCGGAGATTGCCAGCAGGCTGCGGCTGTCTGTCGGTAACTGCTGACTCATTTCGATCAGACTGGCGTCACTGAACACGACAAAAGGCGGTACATCGTCGCGCTGGGCGATATGCTTACGCAGGGCTTTTAACCTGGCAAACAGTGTGCGGTCGTACTGTTGTTTGCTCAAACGCTCCGGTTCACGTTTTACGCTTTGCAACCGCGGTACCGCGAGCGACAAACTGCTTTCACCGCGCAGTACCGCGCGGGCCGCCGGTTGTAGCTTCAACACAGAATGTGCGGTAATGTCCTGTTGCAGTAAGCCACAGTGAATAAGCTGGCGCAGTATGCTGAGCCAGTAATCATGGCTTAACTCTTTGCCAATGCCCCAGGTGGATAACTTGTCGTGCTTAAGTTCAGTAATTTTCTGGCTCAGGCCGCCACGCAATACTTCTATCACATGATGCATACCAAAACTCTGATCTACCCGGTAAACGCAGGAAAGGGCCTTTTGCGCTAACTCTGTGCCATTAAACTGCTGCGGTGGCTGCAGGCAGGTATCACAGTTACCACACGGGGTTTGGCGGGCTTCACCAAAATAATTAAGCAATACCAGCCGCCGGCATGTCTGGGCTTCAGCAAAGGCTGCCATCGCCAGAAAGCGTTGCCAGGCAACTTCAGCCCGCTGTATATTTTCTTCGGCATCAAGCAGGCGCTTCATCCGGCCGATATCTGCCGGGTCAAACAGCAGTAACGCTTCCGCGGCAACGCCATCACGGCCAGCCCTGCCGGTTTCCTGATAGTAAGCTTCAATGGTGCGTGGCAGTTCAAAGTGCACGACAAAGCGGATATTAGATTTGTTGACCCCCATACCAAAGGCCACGGTTGCCACGATAAACTGATAATCATCGCGCTTAAAAGCATCCTGCACCGCACCACGTTCGTCGCTACTCATACCGGCGTGATAAGCAGCTGCATTAAAACCGCGCTGCTTAAGCTGTTCCGTCAGTTCATCCACTTTGCGCCTTGAACCGCAGTAAATAATGCCACTGGCACCTTCCTGCTGATGCAGGTAGCTGACCAGCTGCTCCAGCGGCCGGAACTTTTCCTGTACCGTATAGCGAATGTTTGGCCGGTCAAAGCTGCCCTGATAAACATAAGGCTGCTGCAAGTTAAGTTGCTGCACTATATCCTGCCGTGTCGCCCTGTCAGCCGTTGCTGTCAGGGCCATCAGCGGCACTTGGGGAAAACGTTGCTTTAACAGTGCCAGCGCCATGTAGTCGGGGCGAAAATCATGGCCCCACTGCGAAATACAGTGCGCTTCATCAATTGCAAACAAACTGACACCAACATCCTGCAGCCGCTCAAGAAACTGAGGCTGCAGCAAACGCTCCGGTGCCACATACAACAGTTTGAGTTCGCCGCGGCGCAGTCTGGAGAAGACCTGCAGCACCTGCTCGCGGCTTTGGCTGCTGTTGACAAACTCGGCGGCGATACCATTAGCTTGCAGCGCATCAACTTGATCTTTCATCAGCGACATCAGCGGTGAAATGACGATGGTAACCTGAGGTAACATCAGCGCGGGCAACTGGTAACACAAGGATTTACCGCCACCTGTCGGCATTAATACAAAGCTGTCCTGTCCCTGCAGCGCCACCCGGATAATCTCCGGCTGGCCGTCGCGGAACTCACTATAACCGAAGGCTTGTTTTAGCAGGGGCAGTAAATCGTCTGTCACGTAAAACCTGTTGTTAGAAAAAAACAGCCGCCATTCTAAAGCGAAACGTGAGGCACAGAAACAACAAATTGCGGTAAACACTTGCCTGTGATGAGGTGTACGGTAGACTGAAACTGCCCGATTAAGGTCTTACCAGTGAGAATGTCATGCAAAACAGTCCGTTACTACCAATGATTACCCAGGTTTTTGATCAAATGCCGTTTAACCGTCTGTTGGGGTTAAAGGTAACCCGCTTTGCCGAAGAAGGGGTAGAAGTATGTTTTAACTGGTCAGAGCAACTGATCGGTAATCCAGTGCAAAAAATTCTGCACGGCGGTGTGATTGCATCTGTACTGGATGTTGCCGGTGGCATTATGGCAGTGTCCAGTGCGCTGGGGCGTTTAGCAGATGTTGCACCGGTGGAACTTGCCGAGCGGCTTGGCAAAATGAGCACTATAGATATCCGAACCGACTACTTACGTCCGGGCCGGGGTGAGCGTTTTACTGCTACGGCCCGTATTATCAGGGCCGGCAACAAAGTGGCCGTGTGCAGGATGGAGCTGCACAACGAACAGGGCATTCACATTGCACTGGGTACCGGAACTTATTTAGTTGGCTGACCGGTTTTTGCTGTTAAGTGTCCTGCGCTGGCGCTGATATTCAGCGTATAATGGCGGCTCGTTTACCGGAGCCTGCCTGAATGTCGTTAACTCGTGAGCAAAAACTTGGTGGCATCTTTGCTGCCAGTGCCTATAGCCTGTGGGGCTTAGCGCCACTGTATTTTAAACAGATTGATTTCATTCCGGCGGCAGAAATTCTGCTGCACCGTATTGTCTGGTCTTTTGTGCTGCTATTGTTGCTGATCCTGGCATTAAAGCAGTCGGCAAAGCTGCTTGGTGTAGTCAGGCAGGCTAAAACGCTGGCCTGGTTACGGCTTTTTGCTTTGTTGCTGGTCTGCATCTAGGGGCTGTTCATCTGAGCTTTGGATAATGATCATTATCTGGATGCCAGTCCGGGCTACTACTTCAACTCCT
>Ga0079224_100017181_pt1 | contig 10189 bp, 8 predicted proteins | sample Stecom2015_FD_80414 | JGI IMG/M metagenome (GOLD analysis project Ga0079224, IMG submission 80414) | Agricultural soil microbial communities from Utah to study Nitrogen management - Steer compost 2015 | ecosystem: Environmental > Terrestrial > Soil > Agricultural land | place: USA: Utah... | reverse complement strand
CCGCGCCCACTGCTCTGCAGACACCAGGCTGCGAACCTCATCCAGGTTGCGCTGATAACCGGTGGCGAAGTTGTCCAGCCCTACCACGCGCTGGTTCAGCTTCAGCAGGTGCTCCAGGATGTTGGAGCCGATGAAGCCGGCGACTCCGGTGATTAGCCAGGTTTTGGGGGCTGCGGGCAATGCCTCGGTGAGGGCTTTATATCTGTCCATGAAATGACCTATATAACGGATGCTAAATTGATAAAAATGCGAGAAGATCCAAACTGGAAACCACTGATGCTGTGGCGCTAGACCAATTCAATCACCAAACCAGCACTGCTCGTAAGCGGCAACCATTCTCTCGATCGAGAAGTTCGTCTTAATATGTTCAACACACCTGATTCGCCGCTCGGCCCAGTCATCAGGCCGCTCCAACCACTCAGCATGCATCGCCAGCATGAGTTCACTCAGTGCTTTTGGGTTTCTGGGAGGGCACAGCAATGCAGGGTCTCCAACAATCTCGCCGGCATCACCAACATCGGTTGAAACCGCCGGAGTTCCGCAAGCCATCGCTTCAGCCAGAACGTTAGGAAACCCTTCAGAAGAACTGGAAAGAACATGAAGATCCAGCGCGTTCATTACCGCCGGTATGTCCGTTCGCTGGCCAGCCAGGATGACCCTATCGGTTAGCCTGAGCTCATTGATTCGGGCGATCAATTCCGAGTTCTCGGTGGTGAGGCCACGGCCCACAAGCAGACATTTGAAATCAATGCCAGAAAGTTGCAGCTCATAAAGTGCGGAAAGAAGGTTGTCGTGATCTTTGAACGGATCGTAGCGGCCTACTTTGCCGAGCAGGAAGGTTTCCGGACTGATGCCCAGCGACGCTCTAACCTGCGAGCCTGACTGTTCATCGACCATGAACTTAGACAAGTCGTAGCCATTGGGGATGACTAAGAGCTTACGAGCCGCATAGCCGACATCTCGATGCACTGATAACGCCTTGTCTGCGCAGCAAACGATTTTCTCGGGTACGAATCGTGAGAGCACCGCACAGAGCCTTGCTATTGCGATGGTAGAGTTCTTTGCTTTGCCTTTTTCTAGGGTGGAATGCCGAATTCCCCAGACAATCTTTCTTACACCAGCGAACTTTGCGGCCAAACCACCTAGAAGATCCGCATGGTACATCCAGGTTTGTACAGCGTCAGGTTCTTCACTTCTAATCAAGGAAACCAGTTTAAGAAACCGTTTGATACTTGGCCTCCCTGGATTCATGCCAAGATAATAAACACTAACACCTGCATCTTCGAGCAAAGGGCCATACTTACCCTTGTCCATCAATGAAATAACAATGTGGCGATTATTCGTTGAATTTAGGCATAATCTGAACAATACGCCTTCTGCACCGCCATCGTTCAAGCCGGTAATAATATGGACGACACGGCTATTCATGGTTGCAGCCCCCACTTACTGCCGGAATCGATTACGCGCTTCAACAACAATTCTGGCGTAAGCGCCACCTCGAAGAGCGTTCACCTCATCCAGCCAGCTCGTTTCTGCCATAGACCCTTGCGTTTCGATACCATAGGTCTCAATAAAATCATGCAGACTGGCAACCCACGAAAAAAGCTCGTCCAGACTATTAACACTAATCGTTTTCGACCGCCCCCAAGCCTTTAATGCAAAATCAAGTCCACGATCATTAAAGAGACCTAAGCCTCGAATTCTATCGCTATTGGCTCGATCAACAATTTCTTTCTTTAAATCCGTGCGAAGCCAACGACCGTATTCGTGGTAACCCTTCGATAGCTTATCAGCTTGTCCCTCGGCGTGATCATAACGTCGTCCCGTCCTGGCCCAAGGAATTTCCAAAAGGCTTCCAGGAAGCTCATTCAAGAGATAGCTATACCAACGATTATCTCGAACAGCGGGGTCGAGACTCCACATAAGCCCAAATACCTCTGGCGCAGTGAAAGCCTGGTAAAAGGGCTTGTGCTCCGAAATCGTATTCATACAGCATTGAAGCATGCGCCTCATGTAATGACATTCTTGTTCGATCTCCCTCCGTCTGACATCCGAAATATCTCCAGATAGGTGAGGAGTATCCAAAAGGTCTCCTACAAGGCCGGCTTCAGCCCGCTTAAGCAACTTACTTCGAAGAATCCCAAACTTATCCTTTTGTTTATCTAGCAGGGGCTTGAGCTGAGTTAAATGCTTTCCTGAGAATTCGGCTCGGCCAACACTATCTCCGTAACTCCCAGCCAGAACAACATCAATTCCAGGTGTTACCGCGACATCGGGCATTGCGTGTAAGTGCAAAGGCGACACCTCTGCGCCCATTCTTCCCATATGGCGGATGTTTCTTGCGAGAACATCAGAATTGAGCGGATAATGTTGCCAATCCCAGCCGAATCGCTCTGTAATTTTCTTGGCGTATACAACATCCCGGCTTGTCTCTTTGCCCCAAGTAAGACCAACAACTTTAAATCGGTTACCCTCGATCTGTTGCACGTGACGGACAACGGCAGCGACGACTCGGCTATCCATACCACCCGACAGTAAGATACCTACCGTGCCAGCACTGTGAACATAGCTTTGTATTTCTTTCACAAGCGCAGCCTTAAGATCTGAGATAAACACCTCCGGATCTTTGGGATTGTGCAAGCCGTGCGGAGGAAGAGCTTCAGGCAACCACCCACCATCTGGGTTGGGCGAAGCAACCCAGGGAGCTCGACAAATACCTTGAAGCAGCGTTCTATTCCCCAACAAGTACGCATTTATAGCTTTCGCAGCAAGGCCAACCGGATCCAGATTTACGCTCTCCCCCTTAGCCAACTTCGCTGAGACTATACTCTTGAGATCAAGGGAGGGAGCCCCCCCCCCCTTCACGTCATAAAACGGATACACAGCCCCTAGATTGCCCGAAATAGAATCAGCCCAGCCAGGGTAACTATCAAAAGAAAAAACTTTATCGTCGGGCTTATGAATTTCCATTTAACGTGTAACTCCGAAAAAAATAGAAGTGAAGATTTTAGTCAAAGCCATGAATTGAACGCATCCATCCATTTTTCAACTACACTCTCTAAACTAAAATCCTGCTCTGCCAAGTGTCTCGCTTGCTTCCCGTAGAATTGGTTGAGATCTGTCTCTCTGACCAAGTGCTCCAATGCCGAATACCATTCATCGCCAAACTGAGGGCCAAACCCAATCTCACCTTTCGCCAAAACTTCCAAGTTCATTCCATAAGGCGAAACCACTACAGGCACACCAGCAGACATATACTGGAGCATTTTGAACGAACACTTACCCTTTACCCATTCATTATCGGCTAGCGGCATAAGGCCAGCGGTCCACTTTGGGAGCTCGTCAAATTCTATACCGGGATACCATTTGACAAATGTGCATATTTTTCTTAATTCAGCCGGGATGGCATCTGCATGACTGGTAATTATCCGAAGCTCTGCTTGGGATGAGTAGTCTTTGAAAAAGGCCTTAAGGTCAGGAATAATTGGCTCAAAGAAGGGAAGATTACCTGGGGTACCGATCCAGCCAACAATTTTCTTTCCGCCCCTTGTTAATCTTTCTGGATCAACCTTCATTTCAGAGACGTTCACACCTGTTGGAATAATGCTAATATTCTTGTTGTAGTTTGAGAAGTAGTCAGCTAAATACTGATTCCCACAAACCACACCAACACAGGCTTTCGCTGCATTCTTAGCGGCCAGCCCTCGCTTGTAGAGGAATATGGCGTCATCTACGTCGAGGATTTTCTTCCCGGGCAAAAGGCGTTCCACGGTTGGCAGTGTAGAAATCAGTTCTCTCTGTAGAATCGTTACATCTGCACCTCGAAGCCGGGAAATGTAAGTAATTCTCTCGACCATCGCAGCCAAAAGCCAGGCTGGGCGCTTCAGTGTTTCAGGTGGTGGGTAGCTCGGTATCTTTGGGATGATCTCATCGATAAAAATATCTTCTGCTTGGAACAACTCCTTTAGAGCACCTATTCGATACCAACCCGACGGGGAGTCTTTCCTTGCTGTTACTGCGTTAACTTTCAAATCAACCCCTTGCGATCTGAGAACCTGAATTATGAACGTTATTTCTCTCGGAAAACAATGCACGAATAAAAGCACACATTATTAAAACTTTTATAATCCAGTATAACGCATAACCTATGCCATCTGAAAAAACAGAAAGGACAATAGCTGAAAACATCATTGGATAAACAACCAACGCAAATAAACTTCTTGCCTTCATCATATTAAAAACAACAGATAAGAAAATCGCATAGACACCAAAAGCTAAAGCCAAGCCTAAAACACCATAAGTGGGGATAATCGAAAAATACATACTATATACATTCCCTGAGCGAGACTCGCCGTAGCTCGCAAAGTCAGCATGCTGATGCTTAGGAGTACACCAATCAAGCTTTGACAGCATGTGACATGCTGAATTCAGAAAGTCCCAGTTGGCTTGGATATCGATTTCGCTGGTGAAATAGCGAGAAAATAGCACAGGCCCCATATAAAGATATCCAAAAATATGGTCCGCTAAAACCACAACAGCGTTACCAGCCGATTGACCTTCCACATCAAACTTCTTAACCCACACGCCACCAAAGTACAAAACGAAAAGCAGAAAAAGGATTGGGAGCGCCAAGTATCGAAACTTCAGTTTATCGGAGAACACTGCAAGAATGACCAACCAGCCCAAAGTCATCGAAACCAGCCCAGACCGGCCAGCTACGATCAAACTGATAACGACTAGAGGTACCACGAGGGCCAAAAAATTCACCAGCTTTACTTTTTTCTGAATAACACCGAAAAGCACGATATTGGCTAACACGCCTAGCAACACGAAAAGGTTAGAGACTATTGGGTGCAGGATGGATTCACCGGAAACCGCCGCTCTTCGAATATTGTAAGAGATCTCAACAATGTTGGAACCAAAGCTCAGCACATTGATAACGGCCAGAGGATAAGTAATCACAGCAATCACCGCCCACAATAACAACAGACGACTGTAGTTCAGGTGATCTGCAGTAACACCATGCCGGTGATCAGCGGGGCTCGAATACCTGCTCAGAATCCATGAAGTTAAAATCGCCACAAAGGCAAACCAGCCCGCCCCCAGGACGTAGAGAAAGACAGCTTCAATTGAAAGATGATAAAAGCCCATCAACGGTAGGAGCGAAAGGACCACCAGTGCCACACCCCACGTCAGGAGCATCGCCGTTGCCGGTGCGAAGATGGTTTTTTCATAAGCTCTGGCGAGGGCCGCACCTATCAATAGAATCAAGCCCCCGGCAAGAGACAAGAAGGCCAGGCTCCAGTCAAAGCTCACTTTTCTGTCCTTTCATATCATTGGCGCTCTTCAGCAGTGCCACAAGATCATTCTTCATTAGCGCCAAGGCGCAAATACAAAAAACAAAAACCCCAATAACAATCTTTAAAATAAGCATAAAAATCAAGGAAACATCCATTTCCATCCAAGCTACTGCCATCATCATAATCAAGCCAGCCAAGCACACCTTGAAAGCATACTCCCAGGGAAAAGCAGGAAGTTTAAATACCTTTTTGGATAACATCACCGTTAACAGCAGATAAGCGATGTAGGAGATCAAAGTTGCATAGGCCGCACCAATCACGCCCATGCTGCGAATCAGCACATAGTTCAGCACGCAGTTAATGACAGCTGCAAGCATTGGCGGTACTGATTGTAACCAGGTGGTTTTGGTGATCTGGAATGCATAGTCAAAGTAATAGGATTTAATCGCTGACAACAAAACTGACAATGCGAGGATAGGTATAAGGAGCATAGATGTCGCGGAAAAAGCATCTCCCAGAAAAATTCCTGAGATTTCTTCCTTTACTGCGATAAAACCTAAGGTGACCGGTAGCATGACCAGTAACAGAATGCGGATTGAAGCCGACAGCAGTGCCTTTGCTTTCTCCTCGCCTTCACTCTCATAGGCCTTCAGAATTATCGGAAAGGCTGCAAGGTGCACTATGGAGGCGACTATAGCTATGGTGTACTGAGTCAAATCGTATCCGGCGGAATACAAGCCGACCTCTTCGCTTCCGAGCATGAGATCAATAAAGATTCTGTCTGAAAAGCTGATGATCATGACAAACAGGTACAGCAGCGTGAGCGGCGCTCCGTAGGACCACAGCTGCCTCAAAACTCCAAGATCAAAGCTCTTCCAGGAAGTTTTTGCCCATAAGCTTAAAGCCGGTAATGAGGCCAATAGAGAGGCAATAGCCAGACTGACCAATACACCGTGAACGCCGTAGCCCGCCAACAAGCAGGCAGCGCCGGCGAGAAGAAGCAGAATATTCTTGAGCGCGAGTGAAAGACCGTATGCTTTGGGCTTCAAGTTGGCGTTGATCAACTTCTGGCTCAACATCAGCAGAAGCGAAAGCGAAAACAGGGTAGCGAAGAAGAAATAATTTACTGACAGTGCCGGCAAAAGGTCGAGAGCAGCCAGCACGGTTGTTATGGCCGCTACCGCAACGCTCATCAGTACTGCGCTTGCTATGACCGTTGAGTGGAGTTGCCGCTTATCTACATCGGTCTTTGTTGCTGGTTCAAACCGCCCCAGACCGATTATCAGGAAGTTCCCCAGTATTGCCACTGCGGTTGCTGATACGTTAACGGTTAGCGAGTACTCGCCAAACTGGTCGGGCGACATCAGTCTGGTGAACACCATCAGCGCGGCCATCGATGCCATTGCCGGAAAGAACTTGACGGCGGTGTAGCTCAGTGTGTGACGAAGTATCAAGCTGGAGTTGCTCCGTCAATCATAGTGGTCAGCCGAGGCAAAGGGCAGGCCTTCCTCGTCTTTCTTTGAGGTTAACGGTGTCTCGCCATGTTTCAGCGGCCAATTGATGCCCAGTTCCTCGTCTGCCCAGTGGATAGAGCGTTCGTACTGGGGGCCATAAAAATCTGTGCACTTGTACTGAAAATCCGCCGTGTCACTCGTCACCAGAAATCCATGGGCAAACCCCGGTGGCACCCACAGCATGCGATTGTTCTCTTCCGAGAGGTATTCCCCCACCCACTGGCCGAAGGTGGGTGAATCGGTGCGAAGGTCTACGGCTACGTCGAACACTTCGCCACGGGTTACCCGTACCAGTTTGCCCTGGGGTTGTTTGATCTGGTAGTGCAGGCCGCGCAGGGTGTTTTTCACCGAGCGGCTGTGGTTGTCCTGCACGAAGGTGGCATCGATACCGGCTTCACGAAAGGCTTTTTCGTTCCACGTTTCCATGAAGAAGCCGCGTTCGTCTCCGAACACTTTGGGTTCGATGAGTTTTACGGCGGGAATCTTGGTTTCGGTGATTTTCATAGAGTTGACTTACTTGGATTTGACCAGTTTCTTCAGGTAGGCGCCGTAGCTGTTCTTTTTGAGGTTTTCAGCCTCGGCTAGCAATTGCTCTTCACCGATGAAGCCCATGCGGTAGGCGACTTCTTCCAGGCAGGCGATTTTCAGGCCCTGGCGTTTTTCCAGGGTTTCTATAAAGCCGCTCGCTTCGTGAAGGGAGTCGAAGGTGCCGGTGTCCAGCCAGGCGAAGCCGCGGCCCAGCAATTCTACGTTCAGGTCGCCCCGTTCCAGGTAGGCCTGGTTGACGCTGGTGATTTCCAGTTCGCCACGTTCTGAGGGTTTTACCTGTTTGGCAATGTTGACTACATCGTTGTCGTAGAAGTAGAGGCCGGTTACGGCGTAGTCGGATTTCGGGTTGGCCGGCTTTTCTTCGATGGAGATGGCGCGGTGGTTGTCGTCAAACTCTACTACGCCGAAGCGTTCGGGGTCAGTAACTTGATAGCCGAATACCGTCGCCCCCTTTTCACGGGCGGCAGCGGTTTGTAGCATGTTGCTGAGTCCCTGCCCATAATAAATGTTGTCGCCCAGCACCAGGCAAACGCTGTCATTACCAATGAAGTTTTCACCAATGAGGAAAGCTTGAGCGAGGCCATCAGGGCTAGGTTGTGCTGCATACGTAAGGCTTATACCCCATTGGCCACCGTCACCCAATAGGCGCTGAAAGCTTTGTTGGTCTTCTGGGGTGGTGATTACAAGTACGTCACGAATGCCCGCAAGCATGAGCACTGAAAGTGGGTAGTAGATCATGGGTTTGTCGTACACCGGGAGAAGCTGTTTGGAGATGCCTCGGGTGATTGGGTACAGACGAGTCCCTGATCCGCCAGCTAAAACAATGCCTTTCATTTATTTCTCCAAAAATTCATTCAATGTCAGTTCCAGTTGGCTTTGCCAGTCTGGGAGTCGAATATTCATAGCTCTTTCAAGTTTGTTGATGTTCAGCCTTGAGTTCAGTGGGCGCTTTGCTGGTGTTGGATAGTCGCTGGTCAGGATCGGGATTGCACCTGTACTTTTACCAGCCAGGCGGAGGATTTCTTTAGCGAAGCCCAGCCAGTTGGTTTCGCCCGTTGGAGCCAAGTGGTAGACGCCTGCTTCCAAGTTGCGATGTATAGCCAGTGTAGTTATCTGTGCAATGAGTCTGGCCGGGGTCGGTGCGCCAACCTGATCTGCGACGATATTCAATTCAGGGTTGCTTTCAGCCAAGCGCAACATGGTTTTCATGAAGTTTTTGCCCCGTGCACTGTAGACCCAGCTGGTCCGAAAGATTAGGTGGTCTGCCCCGCTTTGCTGGATGGTCTCGTCGCCCTCGAGCTTGGTCTGGCCGTATACGTTTAAAGGCCCTGTAGAGTCCGTTTCTTGCCACGGTATTTTGCCATTGCCGGAGTACACGTAGTCACTGCTGTAGTGGATGAGTCTCGCATCGTGTCGTGCTGCGTATTGAGCCAGTTGCGCCGGCAGAGTTGCATTCAGGCGCTGAGCTTCGGCCTGCCGCGTTTCAGCAGCGTCTACAGCTGTCCAGGCAGCTGCGTTTACGATCAGATTAGGCTGAAACTGCCCTAGGTAATTACCTACTGCCTGTCCGTCGTTCAGATTAAGTTCTTCTCTACTCGGGGCGTTGATCAGGCCGAGAACTGACAGGGTGCGGTGGAGCTCGTAACCCACTTGGCCGGTTTTTCCGAGTAATAGTATTTTCATAGTTTTATCGCCTAACAGTTCCAATCGCGAAAGCTATATCCAAAGAGGCTTAATTAACCACACCCAGACGTTCACGTTGGTAACTGCCGTCCTGTACTCGCTGGCACCATCCAGCGTTATCGAGGTACCATTGCACAGTTTTTTCAATACCGGACTCGAAGGTTTCCACCGGAGTCCAGCCGAGTTCGTCATGGATTTTGCTCGCATCAATTGCGTAACGGCGGTCGTGGCCAGGACGGTCCTGAACGAATGTAATCTGCTCTCGATAGCTGATCTCCTTCGGCCTGAGCTGCTGAAGAATATCGCAGATGGTTTGCACAACTTCGATGTTCTGCTTTTCGTTGTGGCCGCCGATGTTGTAGGTTTCGCCGATTCTGCCCTCGGTTACTACTTTGTACAGAGCCCTAGCATGATCTTCAACGTACAGCCAGTCACGAATCTGGTCACCTTTGCCGTAGATTGGTAGGGGTTTGCCTTCCAGTGCATTCAATATCACCAAGGGGATCAGCTTTTCGGGGAAGTGATACGGACCATAGTTATTGCTGCAGTTGGTAATGAGTGTTGGCATTCCATACGTGCGCTGCCAAGCGCGAACGAGGTGGTCTGAGCTGGCCTTGCTGGCTGAGTAAGGGCTGCTGGGGGCGTAGGGAGTCTGCTCGGTAAATAGCGGAAGCGCGCCCCCACTATCCTTATGATCTGCCGGATGGGGCAAGTCGCCGTAGACTTCGTCTGTGCTGATGTGATGGAAGCGGAATCGGGTTTTCCGCTCGGGCTCCATTCTCTGCCAGTAGTGACGGGCAGCTTCGAGCAGCGTGTAGGTCCCGACGATATTAGTCTGGATGAACTCTGCTGGGCCGTCGATGGAGCGGTCAACGTGGCTTTCAGCGGCCAGGTGCATGATGGCATCCGGCCGATGTTCGGCTAAAATTCGGTCTACCTCGGCACGGTTGCAGATATCGGCCTGCTCGAACCTGTAGCGGTTGCTGTCACTTACCTCAGCCAGGCTTTCAAGATTGCCTGCGTAGGTCAGCTTATCGAGGTTAACCACTTCATCGTCCGTGTTACTGATAATGTGGCGGATGACAGCAGAGCCGATGAATCCGGCTCCGCCGGTAACAAGTATTTTCACGCTGATAGATCCTT
>Ga0079224_100017180_pt1 | contig 10190 bp, 10 predicted proteins | sample Stecom2015_FD_80414 | JGI IMG/M metagenome (GOLD analysis project Ga0079224, IMG submission 80414) | Agricultural soil microbial communities from Utah to study Nitrogen management - Steer compost 2015 | ecosystem: Environmental > Terrestrial > Soil > Agricultural land | place: USA: Utah... | reverse complement strand
CCGGTCCCGGCGGGCGCCGCGGCCACCGCGGTCGAGCTGCTGGCCCGGCTGCTCCTGCTGCGCGGCGACCCCGACGGCGCGGGCCGGGTCTGGGAGCGGGGCCTGGCGCACCGCGACCCGGAGGTCGCCGGGGACGTGCACGGGCGGCTGCGCCGGGGCTTCCTGGAGCCCGATCCGGACGCGGCGGAGGCCGGCGCGGTCTCCTGGTGGGACCCCTACCTGGAGGCGGCCGCCGCCGAGGGCAGCACGTCGATGCTGGCCGGCGAGGTCTTCGCGGCGCTGGGGGAGGTGCACGCCCGGGCGGCCCTGCCGCTGGCCGAGGGCGAGACCCGGGTGGCCGCGCTGCGCACCGCGCTGGAGGAGGCGGTGCGCATCCCGAGCCCCTACGTCTGGGGGCGCGCCCTGCACGACGACTTCCGCGAGCGGCTCCGGCTGGCCTCCGGCTCCCGCGAGGACGTGCTGCCCGAGGGCTGGCCGGAGCAGGGGGAGCGGCGGCCGGACTGACCCCGGTTCCGCCGGGCCTGCCGCGCGCCGACCGCGGCGCGTCAGCCGCTGATCTCGACGAGGGCGGTGCGCTCCGCCCCGACCAGGAGGAGGCAGGCGTACTCCTCGCCGTGCAGGACCGCGTCGAGGGGGAAGTTCTTGGCGTAGGCGAGAAGGGGCGGGGTTCCGGGCGCCCCGGTGGTCTCGGTGAGGGCCGTTTCGAGGAGGTCGCGGGCGAGCCGGGAGACGAGCCCGTCTCCCGGGATCTCGGGCACCGCGGAATCGAACTCCCAGAGCAGGGTCTGCTTTCGGGCCGCCGCGACCATGTCCGGCTCGGAGTCGGTCAGGGCGGCCTTCAGGGAGGCGGCGTCCAGCGCTCAGAGGACGTCGCCGGTCTCGTCGTCGCCCTCCTCCGCGATCGGCCAGTGCGGGTCCCCGGCCCAGCCGGCGCGGAAGGCGGCGTCGGGGTCGGCGACGTCCAGGTCGACGCCGTGGGTTCCGAAGGCCGCCTCGAAGGTGACCGCGTCGGTGTTGTTGATCCGGAGGAACTCGCCGAGCAGCGTCGTGACGCAGGCGATCCGGTACTCGGACGCATCGTCGGCCCCGGTGTGGGGCTCGGCTTCAGGGGCGGCCGGGGCGGGGGTCGGCGCCAGGCGCGTCGTGCCCGTGTCGGAGCGGACCAGGAGGTGCAGTTCGTCGTCGAGCGGGGTGCCGTCCGGGTCGGCGGCCGCCGTGATGTGCAGCAGGTCCGTGCCGCCCGCCGCCAGGAGGCCGTCCAGGTATCCGGCGAGCGCCCGGCCGCGCCGGTCCAGGCCGTGGGGGTCGGACTCCAGCGTCTCGATGATCAGCCCGAACGCCTGCTCCGCGCCGTCGTCCGGCACGCCCCAGGAGGCGTGCAGGGCGCCGATGCACAGGTCGTCCGGGTCGTCGATGTCGAACCGCTCGACGGCGACCGGGTGGCGCCGCCGGCCGGGGCCGGCGAACGTCTCCGGGAACGCCCCGTACTCCGAGACCTCGGCCGGTGAGGGGGCGGTGTCCCGCTCCTCTCGGTAGGGGGCCGGAGCCCCGCCGGCGGTGAGCACCAGACGCCATCGGGGCAGCCGCAGCCTGAACAGGTGCTCCACGGCTTCGAAGGGGGTGACAAGCCCTGCTTCCGTCATCGTCCGTCCTCGGGGTCGGCGCTCGCGGTCGCGGCAGAGCCCATTGGGAAGGGGCCCGTCGGCCGGATGCTCCCGGGCGTGGAGCGGCCTCGGCGCCGCAGGCCCCGGCGGCCGCGTCGTCGGCCCGGGGCTGTGCGGGGTCGCGGCGTTAGGTTGAGGGCATGGAGATCGAGATCGACACCCCGAGGGGGCCCGGGCGGGCCGATGTGGAGCTGCCGGACGGGGGTGCCCGGTACCTGCTCGCGATCACCCACGGTGCGGGCGGGGGAGTGGACGCGCCGGACATCGTCGCGGTGCGCGACGCGGTGCTCGCCTCGGGCGGGGCGGTCGCCCGGGTCACCCAGCCCTACCGGGTGGCCGGGCGGCGGATGCCGGGGTCGGCGACCGGGCCGCAGGACGAGGCGTGGCGGGCGCTGATCGGGAAGGTGCGCACCGAGTCCGGTGCGGCCGGCCTGCCGCTGGTGCAGGGCGGGCGGAGCAACGGGGCGCGGGTGGCCTGCCGGACGGCCGCCGCCGTTGGAGCGGAGGCCGTCGTGGCGCTGGCGTTCCCGCTGCACCCGCCGGGGCGCCCGGAGCGGTCGCGCGCCGGCGAGCTGCGCGGGGCGGGCGTTCCGGTGCTGGTGGTCAACGGGGACCGGGACCCCTTCGGGGTGCCGGACGCCGCCGACGCCGACACCCTGGAGGTGCTCCCGGGGGAGCGGCATGAGCTGGCGAAGGATCCCGCGGCCGTGGGGCGGATCGTGGCCGGGTGGCTGGACCGGCGCTTCCCCGCCGGCTGAGCGGGCGCCCCGGCGCGCCGGCCCCGGGCTGTCGAGCACGGGCGCGTCCGCCCATCCTCGGCGCTCATGGGCGGACGCGTCCGGGCTCGGCTCGGGGCCCGGCGGACCGGGGTGCGCTGCCTCAGGCGGCGACGCGCACCACGGCTGGGCGGTGCGGTGCGACGATCCGGCCGTCGGGCAGCAGCTCGCCGGTGTCCTCGAACAGGACGACGCCGTTGCACAGCAGGCTCCAGCCCTGCTCGTGGTGCTCGGCGATGACTCGGGCAGCCTCACGGTCGACGGCGTCGTAGGACGGGCATTCGGGCTCGTGACGGCACATGGCGCGCCTCCCGTTTCGGTCGTACGTGCGGAGCCTGACCTCGGCCCCATCGGAACCATAGTGGCCTGAACCACACCCTGCTGTGTGTTCTCGCATATTCAGACGCACTCGGAGCCGGTTTGGATCGATCGGATTCCGGTCGATTCACTACTGATTCTCACCGGCCCCTACGACAATCCGGTGGTCCGTTTCCCAGGATCCGGCATCGGCCGGAAAAAACGTCGCACGGTGCGCGGCGTGTCCCTCCGGACCGCCGCGGTGCGGGGCGTTCAGCCGCCGGAGAGCCCGGCCAGGGCGTCGCGGGACAGCCGGTCGGCGCGGCGCACCGTCTCGGGCAGCCGGAACTCGGGGGTCAGCCGGAGCACCAGGTCGGTCGCGCCGTCCAGGTCGGCGCGGTGCCCGACCGAGACGTAGACCGGGCGGACCCCGGTGCGGGTGCGCAGTGCGCGGCCGACGGTCTCCTCCCCGCCGGTCCCGTCGCCGGCGAGGAGAGGGCTCCAGGCGCCCCGCTCCGGGCCGGGCTCCTCGGCGCGGCCGACGAAGGGCGACTTGCCGACCCCGATCGCGGGCCGGTCCAGCAGCCAGCCGAGGTGGCAGGCGAGCCCGAACCGGCGCGGGTGGGCCAGCCCGAAGCCGTCGCAGACGTAGACGTCGGGCTCGACGGAGAGGCCGCGGACGGCCTCCAGCAGCGGCGGCAGCTCCCGGAAGGCGAACAGGCCGGGGAGGTAGGGGAAGGAGGGGGCGGCGTGCGCCGTCGCGGAGTCGACGACCTCCAGCTCGGGCAGGGAGAGCACCACGGCCGCGGCGACCAGCCGCTCGTCGTCCCGGTCGTAGGAGACGTCCAGCCCGGCGGCCAGCCGCACCCCGGCGGCGTCCAGCGGGTCCTGCCGTATCTCGCGGGCCAGCCGCGCCTGCAGCGCGCGGGCCTCCTCCGGGTCGGAGGGCCACAGCGCGGGGTCGTCGGCGCGGGAGGGGAGGGAAGTCATCGCGGGGAGACCTTAGTACGTTCCGGCCGGTGTGCGGGACGGGCCTGCCGGCGGTGCCGGCGCCGCGCCTGGAAGACCGGACCCCTGCGGGGCGGGCACCGGCCCTGGCGGCGGACCGCTCCTTTCCGGGCGGGCCGCGCCGGGCGCCCCGGCCGCCACCTGGGCGGGGAGCGCCGGAGCGGTTCGCGGTGCGGCTCCGGGGCAGGGGAGGTGGCCGGAGGCGGCCGCCCGGATCGTCTCGGAAACCCGTCGGAACGCCTGCGGCGGCGGAATCGCGGTGTTTAGTATGGCCGTGTTTTCTGTGTCCGGTGCGCTCACGGAGGTCGGTGGGGAGGACGGGTGCGGGTCGGGTTGTTCGTCGCTTGCCTCACCGACACGGTCTTCCCGGAGACCGGCCGGGCCGCGGTGCGGCTGCTGCGCCGGTTGGGCTGCACCGTGGTCTACCCGCAGGAGCAGACCTGCTGCGGGCAGGCGCACCACACCTCCGGGTACCGGCGGGAGGCGAGCGGCCTGGCGGCGCGGTTCGCCGAGGTGTTCGACGGGTGCGAGCTGGTGGTGACGCCCTCGGCGTCGTGCGCCGCGATGGTCCGGGACCACTACCCGGCGCTGGCCGCGCGGGAGCCGCGCATCGCCCGGGCGCCGCGCACCCTGGAGCTGACCGAGTTCCTGGTCGACGTGCTCGGGGTGACCGACGTGGGCGCCTCCTTCCCGCACCGGGTCGCCTACCACCCGGCCTGCCAGGCGCTCCGCTCGCTGCGCACCGGGGACCGCCCCCTCCGGCTGCTGCGCGAGGTGCGCGGCCTCGAACTGGTCGAGCTGCCCGGAGCCGAGGACTGCTGCGGCTTCGGCGGGGCGTTCGCCTGGAAGAACGCCGACACCTCGGTGGCGATGGTCGCCGACAAGGTGCGGCGGATCGGCGGGAGCGGGGCCGAGGTGGTCTGCTCCGACGATGACGCCTGCCTGATGCAGATCGGCGGGGCGCTGTCCCGGCTGCGCGGCGGGGTGCGCGCGGTGCACCTGGCGGAGATCCTCGCCGAGACCGCCTCCGCCCCCGCCGGCCGACCGGCGCGGACGCGGCGGTGAGCCCGCAGACGGGGCCGGGCCTGCCCTGGGCGCGGCTGCTCCGGGCCGGGGCGCGCCGGGGTGCCGGCCCGGACGGCGCCGCCCCGGGCCCGCCGCGGTTCGCCGACGCCGCGCGCGACGCCCTGGCCGACACCGATGCGCGCCGGTCGCGGGCAGCGGCGGCGGAGGCCCGCCGGACCGCCGCGGCCCGCGGCAGGGCCGCCGAGGACGACTGGGAGGGGCTGCGCCGGCGTGCCGCGGACGTCCGCGCCAGGTCCCTGGACGACCTGGAGCGGCTGCTCGTCGCGTTCGAGAAGAACGCCACCGCGGCCGGGGCGCGGGTGCACTGGGCGCGCGACGCCGCGGAGGCAGGCCGGGTGGTGGCGAGGATCCTCGGGCCGGGCGCGGGGGCGGTGGCCCGGTCCTCCTCGGCGACCCTGGGCGAGCTCCGCATCGACGAGGCGCTGCGCGGCGGCGGCGCCGAGGTGCGCCCCGCGGCGGTGGCCGACCTGATCGCCGAGGCACGGGGGGACGGCGGCGGTGCGCCGCGCGGCCACGACCGGGCGCGGGCGCGGGCCGCCCTGGCCGGGGCGCTCCCCGGGGCCTCCGCGGAGCTGCCCGCCGACCCGGGGGCGCTGGTCGGCGCGGCACGCGACTACCTGCGGGAGGTGCTGCTGGAGGCCCGCGCCTCGCTCACCGGGGCGAACGCCCTGGTGGCGGAGACCGGCGGCGTGGCGGTCATGGAGAGCGAGGGGAACGTCCGGCTGGGGGCGGCGGCGCCGCGGACCCTGGTCACCGTCGCCGGGATCGACAAGGTGGTGCCGGCCTGGTCCGACCTGGCGGTGCTGGCCCGGGCCTGGTCGCGCTCGGCGACCGGGGCGCCGATGCCGCCGGTGCTGTCCACCTGGAGCGGTGCGGTGCCGGGCGACGGCCCGCAGGAGGTGCACGTGGTCCTGGTCGACGCGGGGCGGACCCGGGCGCTCGCCGACCGCACCGGGCGCCAGGCGCTGCGCTGCATCCGGTGCACCGCGTGCATGGACGTCTGCCCGGTCTACGAGCGCACCGGGGACGGGCCTTACGGGGCGGTGCACACCGGACCGATCGGTGCGGCGCTGGTCCCGCAGCTGCGCGGGACGCGGGCGGCCCGGGAGGCGTCGCTGCCGTTCGCCTCGACGCTGTGCGGGGCCTGCGGGCAGGTCTGCCCGGTCGGGGTGGACATCCCGGCGGTGCTGCTGGAGCTGCGCGCCCGGGTGGTGGACGAGCGGCGGGCCGCCCCGGTGCCGCCGCCGGAGGGGGTGGCCGCGCAGAGCGCGGAGTGGGTGATGTCGGACGAGCGCCGCTACCGGAAGGCGCAGCGGGCCTGGGAGCGGTGGGCCCGGGTGGCGGCCCGCGGCGGCCGGATCCGCCGGTTGCCGGGGCTGCTGGGCCGCTGGACCGAGGCGCGCGACCTGCCCGCCCCGCCGCGGCGCTCCTTCCGGGACTGGTGGACGGGCGGCGGTTCGGCGGAGGGGCGGTGAGCCGCCCGCGGGGCGCCGGGCCGCCGGGTGCGGTCGCGGGGCCGGCGGTCCGGTGCCGTGCGCCGGCCGGAGGCGCCTCCGGCCGGCGTGTCCGGAGGCCCGGGGCGGCGGGTCGGGGGAGCCGGGCCGCCGCGGTCCGATCGCGCCCCCTTTTCCGGCTCCGGGGCCTCCGGAGGGGGACGGGGCGCGGCGGTTCCCGGACCGCTCCGGTCGCGGGCCCGCCGTCCCGACCGGTGGGGGCGGCCTACGGGCGGCCCTGCCCGGCGGGGAGGCGTTCCCGCAGGCGCCAAGCCTGGACGAGACCGCGGGAGCGCCGCGGGGACGGGGGCCGGGAGGCCCGGCCGGTGCGAACGGAGTGCGCGGATGACCGGTAGCGGGGGCGACGCGGCGCGGGACGAGATCCTCGCCCGGGTGCGGCAGGCCGGGGTGCTGGCCGGCGCGGGGGAGGGGGCGGCGGCGCCGGCGGAGGCGGAACCGGCGCGGGGGCCCGGCGGCCGGGCGCCGGAGGAGGTGTTCACCGAGCGGCTGGGCGCGCTCGGCGTGGGAGTGCAGCACGTGACCGGCGCCGACGACCTGCCCCGGGTGGTCGCGTCGGCGCTGTGGGCGCGCGGGGTCCGCCGGGCGGCGGTGCCCAAGGGGCTGCCCGCCTCGTGGCTGGCGGAGCTGGACGGGGTGTGGGTGATGCGGGACGAACCGCCGCACGCGCCGCTGTCGGTGCGCGCCCTGGAGAGCGTGGGCGCGGTGGTCACCCGCTGCGCGCTGGCCGTCGCCGACACCGGGACGCTGGTCTTCGACGGCGGGGTGGGCCAGGGGCCCCGGCTGCTGTCCGCGCTGCCCGGCCACCATCTGTGCGTGGTGGAGGCCGGGCAGGTCGTCTGGGACATGGCGGCCGCACTGGCCGCCCTCGACCCGCTCCGGCCCACCACCTGGCTCACCGGGACGACCTGGTCGGCCGCGGTGGACGCGGTGCAGGTGCGCGGCGTGCACGGCCCGGACCGGATCGACGTGGTGCTGGTGGACTGAGCGCTGGGTGTTCCGCCCCGTCCGGCCCGCGCGTCCTCACCCCGGCCGGGCGGCATCACCGGGCGTCCTGCCCGGTCCGGGGCCCGCCGCACGCGCGGCGGCGGTTCCGGGCCTGTCGATTCCGCAGGGTCCGGGGTCCCCGACCGCCTGCCGGGGCGGCCGGGCCGTCCCGCCCGCTCGGCAGTGTCCTGAGCCGCTGATCCGATGAGGATTCCAGGAGCGGCATATCCCCAGAGGGGGCGCAGGCCCCTGGAGGCGGGGCCGAGCGGCCGAGCGCAGGAGGGTACCGGCAGGGCACCGCCGGAAGGCCCCGTCTCGATCATCATTGAGGCGACGGCTCAGGACGGTAGGACCCCGGAGCGGTGTCCTGCGGCGAGTGCCGCGGCTCCCTCCGGCCTTCTCAGGTGCCGCCGCGGGTGCGGCGGGCGGCCGGGCGGTGCCGGCGGCCGGCGCCGGCCAGTCCGCCGCGCTGGAAGGCGCGGACCAGTTCGCCGCCGAGGTTGACCCCGGCGCCGAGGGCCAGGCCGACGGCGACCGCTTCGCTGATGGTGAGCAGCCCGTTGGCGGGGTGGCCCAGGGTGACCTCCAGCAGGCCCCGGTAGAGGATGCTGCCGGGCAGCAGCGGGGCGATGGCGGGGATGACGTAGGGCAGCACGGGGCGCCGGCTGCGGCGGGCCAGCCAGTGGCCGATCATGCCGATGGCGACGGCGCCGGCGACCGCGCCGACCACCGCGGGGGTGTCGAAGGCGGCCCGCGCGCCCGCGTAGATCAGCCAGATGACCACGCCCATGGCCCCGATGGCGGGCAGCATCCGCGGCGGCACGGTGAGCGAGACCGCGAACGCCATGGCGATGCCGGCCGCGCCGATCAGCACCCACGGGTCGACGGTGGTCCCGGCGGAGGGCAGGTTGTCCAGGTCCATGCCGACGCCCAGCCGTACCGCGGTGTAGGCGACCGCGCCCACCCCGGAGATGATCGCGCCGAGGGTGAAGAAGACCTCCAGCAGCCGGGCGGAGGAGGAGACGTAGCTGCCGCTGATGCCGTCCTGGAGGCTGGAGACCAGCGGGCGCCCGGGGAGCAGCGCCATGATGTTGCCGGTGATGATCGCGCCGGCCTGCAGGCCCAGGTCGAGCCGGCTGCTGGCCCACAGCAGCCCCACGCCGATCACCGAGGCGGTCGCCGAGGCCACCGCCATCTGGTAGAACTCGGCGATCCCCCGGTTGGCCAGGAACACCGCGGCGCGGTCGCCCAGCACGGTGGCGATGAACGCGGCGGCGGCGACGATGAACCCGCCGCCCACCATCACACTGGCGCTGGAGGCGATGAGGCCGAACCCGGTGACGATCACCCAGTTGGGGTAGGGCGGGCGGGACCGCTTGATGGACTGCAGGCGCGCGATGGCGCCCTCCAGCTCGGTCAGGCCCAGCGCGGTGTCCTGCACCAGCGTGTGCAGCTCGTTGACCCGGTAGTAGTCCAGGGTGCGCCGGCGCACCACGCGCTCCCCGGTGATCGGCGGGCTGTCCCCGCCGGGGTGGGTGGAGAGCGAGATGACGGTGAAGGTCACCGACACCTCGGTGCGGGGCAGTTCGAAGGCGACCGACAGGCTCAGCATCGCCTCGCTGACCGCTTCGGTGCTCTCCCCGCTGGCCAGCATCAGCTCGCCCACGCGCAGCACCAGGTCGATGGCGCGCGGGTCGGGCAGGGCCTCGTCGGTGTCGTCGTCGGGGCCGTCGGTGTGCGGGTCGGTCTCCCGGGAGGAGCGCCAGTCGCGGAGCCGGCTGAGCAGGTTGTCCTCGTCGGAGGGTTCCGGCCGCTGCGGCGGGTTCTCGGCCATGGGCGGTTCTCGCTACCTCGCGATCGTGTGTGCGGCGGGCGGCCGGACGGCGGTCGGCGCCGCTCCGGCCACGGGTGGGACGCCGCGTCCGGGCGGCTGGTTGGCGCCGGCCGGGCGGACCGCCCGGTGAGGTCGGTCACGGGCTCCATCGTCCCAGCCGACCGGGGGAAACGGCGTGATCCGGGGCGGGGCGGCCCGTCTCCGGGGCGGTGTGCCCGTCCGGGGCGCGCGGCCCGGACGGGGGCGGGTCAGTCCGCTCCGCCGGGGCGGACGATCCCGGTCTCGTAGGCGTGCACCACCGCCTGGACGCGGTCGCGCAGGCCGAGTTTGGTCAGCACGTTGCCGACGTGCGTTTTGACGGTGGTCTCGCTGACCACGAGGCGCTCGGCGATCTCGGAGTTGGACATGCCCCGGGCGAGCAGCCGGAGCACTTCGCGCTCGCGCTCGGTCAGCCGCTCCAGCCCGGGGGAGGGGGCTTCGCGGGTGCTGGGCAGCCTGTCGGCGAACCGGTCGAGCAGCCGGCGGGTGATGGTCGGCGCGACGATGGCCGCGCCGTCGGCGACCACCCGGATGGCGCCGGCGAGCTCGTCCGGCGGGACGTCCTTGAGCAGGAATCCGCTGGCTCCGGCGCGCAGCGCCTCGACGACGTATTCGTCCAGGTCGAAGGTGGTCAGCACGAGCACCCGCATCGCGTGGCCGGCCTCCCTCGCCCAGGCGAGGATCTCCCGGGTCGCCTCGATGCCGTCCTTGCCGGGCATCCGGATGTCCATCAGGACCACGTCGGGGAGGAGGCGCTTGGCCGAGGAGACGGCGCCGTGGCCGTCGGAGGCCTCGCCGACGATGGAGATCTCCTCCTCCGCCTCCAGGATGAGGCGGAAGCCGGTGCGCAGCAGCGGCTGGTCGTCGACGAGCAGAACACGGATGGGCATGGGAGGGATTCTTCCGGATGCGCGCCTCCGTCCGCACCCCGCCCCCAGGGGCGCCGCGCGCCGTACCCGCGGCGGCACTTGGGATCGTTGACGGGGGT
>Ga0079224_100017179_pt1 | contig 10190 bp, 8 predicted proteins | sample Stecom2015_FD_80414 | JGI IMG/M metagenome (GOLD analysis project Ga0079224, IMG submission 80414) | Agricultural soil microbial communities from Utah to study Nitrogen management - Steer compost 2015 | ecosystem: Environmental > Terrestrial > Soil > Agricultural land | place: USA: Utah... | reverse complement strand
CGCGGTGTCGACGATGTCGTCCATGATCACGCAGGTGCGGCCCTCGACGTCGCCGATGATGTTCATCACCTCGGCGACGTTCGCCTTCGGGCGCCGCTTGTCGATGATCGCGAGGTCGCAGTCGAGGCGCTTGGCGAGCGCACGCGCGCGCACCACGCCGCCGACGTCGGGCGAGACGACGATCGGGTCGGGGAACTGCTGCTTGTGCACGTCGGCCAGCAGCAGCGGCGCCGCGTAGACGTTGTCGACCGGAATGTCGAAGAAGCCCTGGATCTGCTCGGCGTGCAGGTCCATCGTCAGCAGGCGGTCGACGCCGGCCGTCTGCAGCATGTTCGCCACCAGCTTCGCCGTGATCGCCACGCGCATCGAGCGCACGCGGCGGTCCTGTCGCGCATAGCCGAAATACGGCAGCGCCGCGGTGATGCGTCCGGCCGAGGCGCGCCGCAGCGCGTCGACCATGATGAGCACCTCCATCAGCGTGTCGTTGCTGGGCGCGCAGGTGGGCTGGACGACGAAGACGTCCTTGCCGCGGACGTTCTCGAGGATCTCGACCATCACCTCGCCGTCGGAGAAGCGCCCGACGGTGGCCTTGCCGAGGTTGATGTACAGGTTGCGGGCGATGTCGGAGGCGAGCAGCGGATTCGCGTTGCCCGTGAAGATCATCAGACCTTCGGGGTCGAGGATGTCGGCGTTGCGGCGATAGCCGTGCACGGTGCGTTTCCCGGGTGGAGGATCTGGCTGGGGAGGAAGGATTCGAACCCTCGCATGCCGGAATCAAAATCCGGTGCCTTAACCAACTTGGCTACTCCCCAGTGGCCTGGCGCCTGTCCCCGCACGCGTGCGCGCGCAGGTAGCTTAGGACCTCGGGCGTTTCACCGCCGGGGCGGACCCGCCGGTGAAGGACCCTTCGCGAAGCGGATGCCGGGCGAGCGACCGGACCGCGAACACCTGCCCGACCGCGTGCCGCTCGAGCCGTTGCCGGATCGATGCGGCGACCGGTTCGTCGGGAACGGGACAGAACACGCAGGCACCCGAGCCGGTCAGCCGCGCAAGGCGCCCGTCGGCACCTTCCGCGTCGGCCGCGTCGCGCAACGCCTGCAGTGCGTCGGCCACGGCCGGCCAGCCGGCCTTCACCACCGGCTCGAGATCGTTCTTCCCGCGATAGACGGACCGCCCTCGCGAAAGACCGGAGATTTTGAGCGGTTTCGTATTTCGTGTCAATTCGGCATGGCCGAAGACCATCGCGGTCGGCACCTGCACCGGGGGGGCGACGATCACGTACCACGACGGCGCGGCGTCGACTTCGCGCAGCGCCTCGCCGACGCCGCGTGCGAAGGCACGGTGTCCGAAGACGAAGAACGGAACGTCGGCGCCGAGCCGCAGGGCCAGCGCCTGCAGGCGCTCGCGCGGCAGCCCGAGGCGCCAGAGCCGGTTCAGTCCGAGCAGCACGGTGGCCGCGTCGGAGCTTCCGCCGCCGAGTCCGCCGCCCACCGGGATGCTCTTGCGCAACGAGATCTCGACGCCGAGCCGGCAGCCGGTGTGCGCCGCCAGCACCCGTGCCGCGCGCACGGTGAGGTCGTCGTCGGCGTTCCACCCCGCGGGCGCATCGCGCAGCGCGATGGTGCCGTCGTCGCGCAGGCGCAGGTCCACGTGGTCGACGAGATCGACCAGCTCGAAGACGGTCTCGAGCAGGTGATAGCCGTCGGCGCGGCGGCCGGTGACGTGCAGAAAGAGATTGAGCTTCGCCGGTGCGGGCAGGTTGCGCAGCTCGGTGACCGGCGCGCCCGCGCTCACCGCCACGCGCCGCCGCCCACGTGGTCGGCCGAGTCGACGACGAGCTTCAGCTCCAGGCGGCGTGCGCCGTCCGCGCCGTCGGCGGGCCAGTCGAGCGACAGCCGCCGCGGACGCTCGTCTTCGAAGGCCTCGAAGCGCACCGACCAGCCGGCGTCGGTGCCGGCGACGACGCGCCCCGCCTCGCGCTGCGTGGGTTGCGCGATGCGGCCGGTGAGCCAGCGCGGCAGGTCGCCGATCGGCACGCGCCAGCCGAAGACCTGCTCGGTGAGCGATTCGGCGGATTCGGCGCGATAGCGCCGGCCGTCGGCGGCGACGAGCATCGCATCGCCGGACTCGAGCGTGACCTGCGCGATCGTCTGGCCGAGCGGCGACGACAGCTCGAGCTCGCGACGCTCGCCGTCGGCCAGCAGCGCGAATCGCCCGCTGGAACGCTCCTCGCGCGGCTGGTACCCCCCTTCGAGGAAGGTGACCGCGAAGCGCCCGGACCAGAAGTTCGGCGCCTGCGGCGAGGGCAGGGCCGGCGGCGGCGCCGGCGTCGCGCAACCGGCCGCGACGAGCGCGGCGCAGACCGTGGCGAGCGCGCGCACCGGCGTCATGGATCGGCGCGCAGCCGCGCGACCGTCTCCTTCAGCACCCGGTTCTCGGGATCGTTCGCCGCGGCTTCGCTCCAGATGCGGCGCGCTTCGTCGGCGCGGCCCGCGTGCCACAGCGCCTCGCCCAGATGCGCGCCGATCTCCGCGTCGGGCAGCAGCTGCCATGCCTTCTCGAGATACTCGATCGCCTGCTCGGTCTGGCCGCGCCGGAACAGCACCCACCCCATGCTGTCGAGGATTTGCCCGTCTTCGGGCGAGAGCTCGAGCGCCTTCTCGATCAGCGCCTGCGCCTCCTCGAGGCGCAGGCCGCGGTCGGCGAGCGTGTAGCCGAGCGCGTTGTAGGCGTGCGCGTAGTCGGGGCGCAGCGAGATCAGCTTGCGCAGGCTCGCTTCCATTACGTCGAGGCGGTCGAGCCGCTCGGCGGCCATCGCGTGGTCGTAGAGCAGCTCCACGTTCTCGGGCATGCGCTCGAGCGCCTCCGCCAGCACGTCGTAGGCATCCTGCTCGCGGCCCGCCTCGCGCAGCACCATCGCCTCCGCGGCGGTGAGCTGCACGCGTTCGCGCGTGCTCGGCACCGAGGTGTTGCGCAGCATCGCGCGCGCCTCGTCGACGCGGCCGGTCTTCGCCATCAGCACCGCGCGCCGCGTGAGTGCCGGCAGGAACTGCTCGCCGCGGTGCACGCGCGAATACCAGCCGATCGCTTCGTCGATGCGCCCCTCGTCCTCGGCGAGCTGCCCCATGAACAGGTAGGCGGGCGCGTTGTCGCGCTGCACGGCCTCGGGCAGGCCGATATAGCGGCGCACATAGTCTTCGGCGACCTTCGGCTGCTTCATTTGCCAGGCGAGCTGGGCGAGCGACAGCAGGATCGGAGGGCTGTCGGGCTCCTGCCTCAGCGCGATCTCGAACTGCTCGCGCGCGGCGTCGTGCCTGCCGCTCGCATTGAGCAGGCGCGCCAGCGCGAAGCGGGCCTCGATGCCCTGCGGTTCGCGTTCGAGGTACGCCTGCAGCAGCGCGGTGGCGCCGTCGACGCCGCGCGGCGTCTGTGCGACGTAGCGCGCCGCGAGGATCGCCGCCTGCTCGTTGGCGGGATCGAGTTGCAGCGCCGCTTCGGCCTCGGCCGCCGCGCGCGCGACGTCGCCGGCGGCCTGCGCGACGGCGGCGAGCGCCAGGCGCGCGGAGGGTTCGTCGGCGTCGGGCGTCGCGAGCCGCTCGAGCATGGCGAGCCCGGCGGCGGGCTCGCCGGAGCGTGCGAGCGTGCGCGCGATCCGGTCGTAGGTCTCGGGCAGCTTGCGCTCGGCGCGCGCATGCTCAAGCCGCTGGCGCAGCAGCGGCTCGGCCTGCGCGAAGCGGCCGGTGGTCATCCACAGGCTTTCGATCGTCTGCGCGGCGAGCGGCGATTCGGGTGCGAGCTCGTGCCACAGCTGCGCGGCCGGGAGCGCGCGCTCGAGCGAACGTTCGGCGAGGGCGAGCTCGGTCGCGCGTCGCGCGATGCGCGGATCACGCGTCTCGCGTGCGAGCGTGAGATAGGTGGCCGCGGCGCTGCTCACTTGGCCGCGCTGCGCGGCGATCTCGGAGGCGAGCAGCCGGTACATCAGCTGCGGCGTGAGCGTCACCGGGGGAAGGGGATCGCCGGTGGGCGTGCGCACGGTCGCATGCGAATCGGTGCGCTGCGAATCGGCGCCTCGTGCGTCCGCGAGCGCGCCCGTCGGCGACACGACGCGTGGTCCGTCGGCGGTTTCGGGCGGGCGCGGGCTCGCGCAGCCGCCGGCGAGCAGCGCGGCGAGCACCACCGTGCAACCCGCCCTGGCGTACGGGTGGGAACGGCGCGCGGCGATGCTGCGCTGCCACGGTTCGGTGTTCGTCATCGGGTGATACGCTCGGCGAATCGAGTTTCCAGAATACCCGATGTACGCACGCGGGCGTCGTCGGGTCCAGCATTCCCGATGCCCGAACTGCCGGAGGTCGAGATCGTGCGCCGCGGTCTCTCGCGTCGCGTGCTCGGTCGCACGGTGCGTGCGGCGCAGGTGCGCGAGCCGCGGCTGCGCTGGCCGGTTTCCGACGCGCTCGCCCGGGTGCTGCCCGGTTCCTCACTGCGCGCGGTCGAGCGGCGCGGCAAGTACCTGCTGCTCGATTTCGGCCACGGCACGCTGCTCGTGCACCTGGGCATGTCGGGGAACTTCCGTTTCCTGGCCGAGGGTCGGCGCGAGGCGCCGGGGCCGCACGATCACGTCGACCTCGAGTTCGAGCACGGCACGTTGCGCTATCGCGATCCGCGCCGCTTCGGCGCGATGATCTGGCACGACGCGGCCGACGGGCCCGTGCTCGCGCACCCGCTGCTCGCCTCGCTCGGCGCCGAGCCGCTGTCCGAGGCCTTCGACGGTGCGCTGCTGCATCGAGCCACGCGCACGCGCAGCGGTGCGATCAAGTCGGTGCTGCTCGCCGGCGACGTCGTCGTCGGCGTGGGCAACATCTATGCGTCGGAGAGCCTGTTCCGCGCCGGCATCCGGCCGACGACGCCGGCGCGACGCATCGCGCTGCGACGCTACGAGCGCCTGGCCGACGCGATCCGCGGGACGCTGGCCGAGGCGATCGAGCGCGGCGGCAGCACCCTGCGCGACTTCGTCTCCAGCGACGGCGCCGCCGGCTGCTACCAGACCGTGAGCCTGGTCTACGGCCGAGCGGGCGAACCCTGCCGCGTCTGCGGCGAGACGGTGCGCGCGATGCGCCAGCAGCAGCGCTCCACGTATTACTGCCCGCGCTGCCAGCACTGAGGATCGCATCGACGCGAGCCACCGTCCGCCCGCCCGAATCGGCCACAGGGCGGGCGGTGCGCGAGCCCGCGCGGGGCGCCGCTCCGGCGCCCTCGTCGCCATGCTATAGATCGGGCCCGCACCGATCATGGGCTACCGAAGGAGTGCGATGGGATCGCTGGGAGAGCGCATCGCCGAGTACGGCGGCTGGCGTCGTTCGCTCGCCGACGCGGTGCTGCGCTACGCGCACTGGCTCGACGACGAGGGCCTGTCCGACGCGTCGCTGCTGTCGCGCGTCGAGCGCATCGTCGAGCGGCTTGGCAAGGAGCGCGTGTCGATCGCCTTCGTCGCCGAGTTCTCGCGCGGCAAGTCCGAGCTGATCAACGCGATCTTCTTCTCGCGCTTCGGGCGGCGCATCGTTCCCTCCGGTGCGGGACGAACGACGATGTGCCCCACCGAGCTGCTGTACGAGGCCGAGCGGCCGAGCGCCATCCGGCTGCTGCCGATCGAGACCCGGCTGCTCGACGCGCCGGTCTCCGAGCTGCGCGACGACGATTCGCGCTGGGAGATGCGCAGCATCGATCCGCAGGTGCCCGACAGCCTGCGCCGTGCCTTCGAGAGCGTGCAGGAGACGCTCTGGGTCGACGCGGCGCAGGCGGCGCTGCTCGGCTTCTACGACGAGGGCGATCCCGCTTCGCCGGTGCGGCCCGACGAGCAGGGACGCATCGAGGTTCCGCGCTGGCGGCACGCGATCGTCAACTGGCCGCATCCGCTGCTCGAGCAGGGCCTCGTCGTGCTCGACACGCCGGGCCTGAACGCGATCGGTTCCGAGCCCGAGCTCACGCTGAAGCTCATTCCCGGATGCGACGCCGTGCTCTTCGTGCTCGCCGCCGACGCCGGCGTGACGATGAGCGACCTCGTCGTCTGGCGCGACCATATCTCGACGAAGCACGGCAGCGGACGCTACGTCGTGCTCAACAAGATCGATTCGCTGTGGGACGGACTGAAGGACGAGGTGCAGATCCAGCTCGAGATCGCGCGCCAGGTCGGCTCGGTCTCTCAGCATCTGCAGGTGCCGAACGATCGCGTCTATCCGGTCTCGGCGCAGAAGGCGCTGCTCGCGCGCGTGAACGGCGACGCGTCGCTGCTGAAGCGCAGCCGCATCTCCGACCTCGAATACGCGCTCGGCCGCGAGCTCGTCCCGCAGCAGCGCGACATCGTCCGCGAGCACGTCGAGCGCGAGTTCACCGAGCTGCACTCGCTGGTCGCGGGCTCGCTGGCAGCGCGGCGGCGCAACCTGGTCGAGCAGCAGTTCGAGCTGAACGGCCTGCGCGGCAAGAACCGCGGCGTGATGGACCACATGGCGGCGCGCATCCGCGGCGAGCGCGAGGAGTTCGAGAAGAGCCTGCGTCACCTGCAGGCGCTGCGCTCGGTGTTCTCCCGGCACGCGCAGTCGATCCACGAGACGATAAGCGCGCATTCGCTGAAGCGGCATGTGCGCATCGCCCGCGAGACGATGCGCCGGAGCAATTTCTCGATCGGCCTGCGCGAGGGGATGAGTTCGCTGCTCGCCGCCGTGCGTGCCGACCTGGACGAGACGACGCGCCTGGTCGGCGAGGTGAGCACGCTGATGAACGCGATGTACCGCTCGTTCAGCGCCGAGCATGGGCTGGCGCTCGGCAATCCGGCGATGTTCTCCACGCAGCGTTACTACGCCGAGCTCGATCGCATCGAACGGGTGCAGCGCCGCCAGTTCGGCGCGATCACGCTTGCGACCACGTCGCAGTGGGCGCTGATGCGCCGGTTCTTCGAATCGGTCGCCGCCCGCCTGCGCGAGGTCTACGAGATCGCCGACCGCGAGCTCGAGTCGTGGCTGCGCGCGGTGATGGCGCCGATCGAGAGCCAGGTGCGCGAGTACCAGGCACAGCTCAAGCGCCGCCTCGAGACGGTGCGCCGGGTGCTCGACGCCAACGAATCGCTCGAGGCCCGCCTCGCCGAAATCGAGCGCGAGCGCTCCCTCGTCGAGCAGCGCATCGGCCTGGCCTCCGAATACGCCCGTCGCGTCACCGCCCTGCTGGCCGAGAACGCCGAAACCCTCGCCCGCGCCTGAACGCGTGATCGACGCCGTCGCGCACGAGCCTCGTACCGAACCGTGACGGATTCGGCGGGCGTGGCGCGCGTCGCGCACGCATGCTGCGAGGCTGCGTTCCCGCTCGCTGTGGATGCGACTGGGTGTCGAAAACCGACACGCTCACGCGCAAAGGCGTGGACGCGCGGCGGCTGCGTACCGAAGCGCCTGCCGCCGCGCGCCCACGCCTTTGCGCGTGAGTACAATCCGCCCCGTGATCGCCCCCCGCCTAGTCGCCTGGCAGCGCCGTCACGGCCGCCACGACCTCCCCTGGCAGAACACCCGCGACCCGTACCGCATCTGGCTCTCGGAGATCATGCTCCAGCAGACGCGCGTGTCGAGCGTCGTTCCGTACTTCCTTCGCTTCGTCGAGCGTTTCCCTACGCTCGAGTCGCTCGCGCGCGCGGGGGAGGACGAGGTGCTCGCGCTGTGGAGCGGGCTGGGCTACTACAGCCGTGCGCGCAACCTGCACCGCTGCGCGCGCGAGCTCGTCGAGCGGCGCGGCGGGATGTTCCCCTCCGACCCGGCCGAGCTCGAGCGCCTGCCCGGCGTGGGCCGTTCCACCGCGGCGGCGATCGCCGTGTTCGCCTACGGGCGCCGTGCGGCGATCCTCGACGGCAACGCACGCCGCGTGCTCGCGCGCTGGGCCGGCATTGCCGGTCATTTCGCGCAGCCGGCGGTGCTCGCCGAGCTGTGGCGCGTCGCCGAGCGCGAGCTGCCGCACGAAGCGCTCGAGTCGTACACGCAGGGGCTGATGGACCTCGGCGCGAGCCTGTGCTCGCGCACGCGACCGGACTGCGAGCGCTGCCCGCTCGCCGACGACTGCGTCGCGCATCGGCAGGGCCTGGTCGCGTCGATCCCGGCGACTCGCCCGCGGCGCCCGCTGCCGCTGCGCAAGTGCATCTGGCTCGTCGTGCGCCGCGGCGGCGACGTGCTGCTCGAGAAGCGGGCGCCGGAGGGCGTCTGGGGCGGGCTGTGGTGCCTGCCCGAGGCGGCGGCCGAGGCCGACGAAGACGGGCTACGGCGCGCGCTGCGCCGATTCGCGCTGCGTGCACGGCCGTGCGGCGAGCTCGCCGTCGTCGATCACGCGTTCACGCATTTCCGGCTGCGCGCGCGGCCGTTGCTCTTCGACTGCACGACGGTGCCGGGTGTCGCCGCAATCGGCGTCGACGGCGTGGCCGCCGCGGGCGCCCGCTGGGTCGCGCTCGCCAATGCGCACGAAGCGCCGCTGCCGGCACCGGTCAAGAGCCTGCTGCGCGCGCTCGCTCGCCGCGAGTGTACGCGCCGGGTCAGAGCACCTGGTGCTGATGCAGATACTGGTGGATCAGCGACAGCCGCGTGACGGCGTCGTCGAGCTCCATCAGCTTCTGCCGTGCGCGCGGCGCGATCGGCAGGAACTCGCAGATCCGGTTGCTCACCCAGGACGCCGAGTCGAAGCGGTAGGGCTCGGCGATCATGCGTCGCATCGGATCCTGCTCGCGCGCGACGAGGTCGTCGACCAGCCGGCGCACCAGCGTCTCGCAGTCGGCGTGCTCCTCGGGAACGCGCACCTCCTCGTCGGGATCGATCATCTCGATGTCGGCGCGGATCAGGCCGTCGCGGCGCAGTTGTCGCTGCAGGACGCGGAACCGCTGCCCGCCGATCGCGCGCACGTTCAGCAGGCCCGAATCCTCGACGTCGAAGTCGACGATGCGCGCCGTGCATCCGATCGGCTCGTGCACCGCACCCGGATCGATCTCGCTGCCGTGGGTGATCAGGCACACGCCGAACGGGGCGCCCGACGCGGTGCACTCGCTGACGAGGTCGAGGTAGCGTGCCTCGAACACGCGCAGCGTGAGGACGCCTTCGGGGAAGAGAACCGTCTCGAGGGGGAAGATGGCCAGTTCTCCGGGCATCGCGAGCCTTCTCGAAGCGTCAGGAGGGAGGGGCCTGGCGGGAGGAGAGCGCGCGATGGCGCACGAGGACCTGTTCGATTCGACGGAAACGCCGGGCCAGCTCTTCGACGCAGTATACCGAACGGTGCTGTCCCCCCGTGCAACCGATCGCCACGCTCAGGTAGCTGCGGTTCTCGAGGATGTAGTGCGGCAGCCAGGCGTGCAGGAAGTCGGCGATGTGGTCGATCATGCGCTGCACCGACGGGATCGACCGCAGGTAGTCGATCACCGGTGCGTCCAGGCCGGTCAGCGGGCGCAGCTCGGCCGTGTAGTACGGGTTCGGCAGGCAGCGCACGTCGAAGACGAGGTCGGCGTCGAGCGGCACGCCGTGCTTGTAGGCGAAGGATTCGAAGACGATCGTCATCGACGCGCGGTCGGTGCCCACGACCTCGCGAACCCAGCTGCGCAGCACGTTCGGGTGCAGGTCGCTGGTGTCGAGCGAAACGCCGAGATCCTCGATCGCCGACATCATCTCGCGCTCGCGTTCGATCGCTTCGATCAGCGTCGGCGCGTCGGGCCCGACGCCGGCTCGCAGCGACAGCGGGTGACGGCGGCGCGTCTCGGAGTAGCGCTGCACCAGCGTGTCGGTGCGCGCGTTCAGGAAGATCACCTTGACGTCGTGCCCGTAGCGCGCCAGCGCGCCGACGACGTGGCGCAGGTCGCTGACCGAATCGCCGCTGCGCGCGTCGATCGAGACCGCGACTTTCTCGTGGCCCGCGTCCTGCAGCGACGTGATCACCTCGCCGAGGAAGCGCGCCGGCAGGTTGTCGATGCAGAAATAGCCGTCGTCCTCGAGGACGTTGGTCGCCACGGACTTCCCGGAGCCGGAGATCCCGGTGATGAGGACGACGCGCATCGCCGCCGGTCCCCTAGTCGGCGTCCATCATCCGGCGCTGCCGGGCGAGGAAGTCGCCGGTGGTGTCGAAGCCGCGCAGCTGCAGGATCGTGCTGCGCACCGCCGCTTCGGTCAGCACGGCGAGGTTGCGCCCGG
>Ga0079224_100017178_pt1 | contig 10190 bp, 8 predicted proteins | sample Stecom2015_FD_80414 | JGI IMG/M metagenome (GOLD analysis project Ga0079224, IMG submission 80414) | Agricultural soil microbial communities from Utah to study Nitrogen management - Steer compost 2015 | ecosystem: Environmental > Terrestrial > Soil > Agricultural land | place: USA: Utah... | reverse complement strand
TGCCGTCGGCCGAACACGTCGACGCGGCGATCCGCAGCGCGTCGGCGTGGAGCGAGGTTCACACGCAGGTGCGCAACCTCGACAACGGCGGCAGGTACGAGGAGGCCGTCGACCTCGCCATCGAGACGAAGGAGGACCGCGGCGCGACGGCCGCGTTCACGCGCCTCGACGACGACCTCGCCAAGGGGATCACCGAGAGCAGGAAGGTGTTTCTCGACGACACCACGAACGCCTCGGCGACGTTGACCCTGCTCGCCCCCGGCTTCGGTGTGCTCGCGCTCGTGGCGATGTTCGGCACGATCCTCGGCATCCGGGAACGTCTTCGGGAGTATCGCTGATGAAACGCTGGAGCTGGCTCGTTCCGGTGCTCGCGGCCACGCTGGTCGCGGGGTGCGGTTCCGCGGGCATGCCCGCCGACCCCGCACCTGTCGGTTCGGTCGAGCGCCCGATGCCGGCGGGAACGGACCTGTCCGGGAAGGTGGAAAGAGGCGGGGCGTCGGCGCCGGACTGCAACCCGCGCGCGAGTCTGCGTCCCGACGACTCGATCACTCCGGGGTCCACAATGGACGACATCGTCAAGCGTGGCTACCTCATCGCGGGCGTCGACCAGAGCACGAACCTGTGGGGCTTCCGTAATCCGCACACCGGTGAGTTGCAGGGCTTCGACATCGACGTCGCCAAGGAGATCGCCAAGGACATCTTCGGCCAGGAGAACCCGCCGATCCGGTTCAAGGCGATCAACTCGGGACAGCGCGAGGAAGTGCTGAAGAACGGTGACGTCGACATCGTCGTGCGGACCTATTCGATCACCTGCGAACGTCTGCAGGAGGTCGCGTTCTCGACCGTCTATTTCGAAGCGGCCCAGCGCGTGTTGGTGACCGAGAAGTCCGGCATCCGCAGCATCGCCGAGCTCGGCGGAAAGCGCGTCTGTGCGGCGGAGAACTCGACCTCGGTGGACAACCTCACGGAGGCCCGCCCGCGGCCGAGGCCGGTGCAGGCGGCTAACTGGACCGACTGCCTCGTGTTGCTGCAGCAGGGCCAAGTGGACGCGGTGTCGACGGACAACACGATCCTGGCCGGGATGGCCGCCGAGGACCCGTCGACGCGCGTGGTCGGCCCGCCGCTGTCGCAGGAGCTGTACGGCGTCGGTATCCCCAAGCAGAACGAGGACATGGTGCGCTTCGTCAACGCCAGTCTCGAAGGGGTGCGCAAGGACGTGTGGAAGCAGCGGTTCGCGCACTGGCGGCTCGACGCAGTGCTCGGAAACATGAACCCGCCGCGGCCGGAGTACCGGTGAGCGCAGGGCGAGGAGGCAAGCAGTGACCGACGAGCCACGCCGTCCTCGGCACGCGGCGCCGGACGAGGACGAGAGTCAGCAGCGGACCCAGTACGTCGCGCCGGTGCGTCCGGATGCGACACCGCGCCACGCCGCCCCGTCGCCATCCGATGTGGATGGCGACGGAACGGGTGGAGCGCCGCGAATCCTTCCCGATCCGGGAACCGTCCGTCCCGCCTGGCAGGACGAGTCGCGTGGCACTCCCCCGCCGTCGGAACAGCAACCGGCACCGCAACAACCGGCACCGCAGCAGGCGGGACCGCAGGCGGGACAGCCTTCGGCTCAGCACGGGTTGCGGCCACAGGCGAGCGGTCAACAGCAGCAGCCGGCCCAGCAGTCACCGCCGCAGCGCGCGCAGGGTGCGCAGGGTGCGCCGATGTCGTCCGAACCGGATGCACAGGAGCCGATGGCGACCAGTGTGCTCGAGCACGCGCCCGGTACCGAACTGGTCATGCCGCCGAAGCGGCCCGAAGCGGAACCGGAGCCCTCGAGCGGGCCGATGAGCGCGCCGAGCGCCTACACGCACGGCCCCGGCAGCGCTCCGGGAAGTGGGCCGGGCAGCGGCCCCGGCAGCGCTCCCGGTAGCGGCGGCACCGGAAGCAGTGGCACCGGCGGCAGCACGGGCACCGGCGGCACCGGCTCGGGTACCGGCGCAGGCACCGGACGGGGCACGTCGTCGCGCACCTCGCGGCGCACGTCGTCGCGGACGGCGCGGCGAGGCAGGCTGGGCGCGGGCCTGGTCGAGGTGCCGCAGGTGCCGTACCGCGATCCGGCCGAGGCGGTGCTGACCAACCCCGTCGTCTCGGAGTCGAAACGGTTCTGCAGCAGCTGCAACGCGAAGGTCGGACGCGGCACCGACGGTCGTCCAGGCGAGCCGCAGGGCACCTGCGACAAATGCGGCACGCCGTTCTCGTTCGTGCCCAAGCTCCAGCCCGGCAACCTCGTCGGTGGTCAGTACGAGGTGCTGGGCGCGCTCGCCTACGGCGGCATCGGCTGGATCTACCTCGCCAGGGACCTCAACGTCGACGGCAGGTGGGTCGTCCTCAAAGGACTGATCAACACCGGCGACGCGACCGCCATGGCCGCCGCGGTCAACGAGAAGCGGTTCCTCGCCGAGGTCGAGCACCCGCACATCGTCAAGATCTACAACTTCGTCCAGCACCCGGATCCGGACACCGGCAGGCCGGTCGACTACATCGTCATGGAGTACGTGGGCGGGCAGTCGTTGCGGCAGCTCGCGCTCAACCACCACAGGGAGAGCGGCCGCGCCGAACCGCTGCCGATCGCCCAGGTCATCGCCTACGGCCTGGAGATCCTTCCCGCGCTGGGATACCTGCACAACCAGGGCCTGCTGTACTGCGACCTCAAGCCCGACAACGTGATCCAGACCGGAGAGCAGCTCAAGCTGATCGACCTGGGCGCCGTCCGGCGCATGGACGACTACACGAGCCCGCTGTTCTTCACCAGCGGTTACAGCGCGCCCGAACTCGCCACGGACGGTGCGTCGGTGGCCTCGGATCTGTTCACGGTCGGCCGCACGCTCGCGGTGCTGAGCTTCGAGTTCACCGGTTACACCACGAAGTACAAGACGACGCTGCCCAGCCAGGACGACGTTCCGCTGTTCAAGCTGTTCGGCTCGTACTACCGGTTCCTGTGCAGGGCGACGCACGCCGATCCCGCACGGCGGTTCGTCTCCGCGGAGGAGATGGCCGACCAGCTCACCGGCGTGCTGCGGGAGATCCTCGCGCTGGGGACGGGCAAGCAGCGTCCCGGCCAGTCCACCGTGTTCGGTCCGGAGACGAACACGTTCGGCGTCGACATGGTGGTGCCCGAGCGCGGGCAGGACGTGCCCTTGCCGGATCCCGTCGAGGTCGTCTCGGGCCTCCCGGTTCCGCAGGTCGACACCGACGACGTCGGCGCGGGCGTGCTGGCCACGACGCTGGGTGCGGATCCGCGCACGGCGATCGAGGCGCTGGCGGTCGCCCCGCGCGAGTCGATCGAGGTTCGCCTGCGTGTGGTGCGCGCCCGCATCGAGCTCGGTGAGCTGTCGGAGGCCAACCGTCAGTTGCAGGCCGCGCAGTACCTGGCGATCAAGGCGGGCTTCCCGCACGACTGGCGGATCGACTGGTACCGCGGGCTGATCGAGCTCGCGGGCGGGCGTGCGCGCGTGGCGCACGTGGCGTTCGACACGGTGTACGACGAACTGCCCGGCGAGATCGCCCCGAAGCTGGCGATGGCGTTCAGTGCCGAGGCCGTCGGCGAGTACTTCACGGCCTCGCGACTGTACGAGATGGTGTGGCGCACCGACCGCTCGTACGTCAGCGCGGCGTTCGGGCTGGCGCGCGTGTACCTCGCCCAGGGCGCGCGCGAGAGTGCGATCGAGGTGCTCGAATCGGTACCCGCGTCGTCGACGCACCACGTCGCGGCGCAGGTGGCCGCGACGAAGGTCAAGATCACGCCGATGGCGTCGAAGCCCGTGTCCGAGGCCGATCTCGTCGACGCGAGCGGCAGGCTGGAACGGCTGAACCTCGACGCCGAACGCCACACCCGCCTGTCGATCGACGTGCTGGAGGCAGCGCTGGCGTGGGTCTCGTCGAACGGTGAGTCACCCGGCTCGCGCGTACTGGGCTGTGCGTTGACCGACCGCGAGCTGCGATTCGGCCTCGAAGGCAGGTACCGCTCGCTCGCCCGGTTGGCCACCACCACGAAGGACCGGATCGCGCTCGTCGACAAGGCCAACGAGCTTCGGCCCCGCACCCTGACCTGACCCGCCTGCCAGGGCGGATCAGGCCGGACGCAGTTCGACGACGGAGATGTCCGGCGGAGCCCCGACGCGCACCGGCGGTCCCCAGAAGCCGGCGCCGCGGGTGACGTACATGCGCGTGTCGCCGACCTCGTAGGCGCCGGCCACCGCGCCCTGCTGCAGGGTCACGAGCATCTCGAACGGCGAGAGCTGCCCGCCGTGCGTGTGCCCTGCCAGCAGCAGGTCGACGCCGTGTGCGGCCGCCTCGCCGACGTCGCGCGGCTGGTGGGCGAGCATCACGAGCGCCTGTTCGGGGTCCCTGCCCCGCACCGCGGCCTCGACGTCACCGGGGTCCTGGAACTGGTAGGCGGTGTGGTCGTTGATGCCGGCCAGGTGGAAGGCGGCGCCGCCGTGCCGGATGTCGACGTGTTCGTTGCGCAGCGGCCGCACGCCCAGCCTCGGCAGGTAGTCCACCCACGCGCGGTAGCCGGAGTAGTACTCGTGATTGCCCGTCACGAAGAACGTGCCGTGGGTGCTGCGCAGCTCGGCCAGTGGGGCGGCGGCGTCGGCCAGGTCCTCGACGGTGCCGTCGACGAGGTCACCGGCGATGGCCACGAGGTCGGGCTGCTGGTCGTTCACGAGGTCGACGATGCGCTGCACGTACGACCGGCCGATGATCGGACCGAGGTGGACGTCGCTGATCAGCGCGATGCGGAACCCCGCGACGCGCGGGTCGAGCCTGCGCACCCGCATCGGTACGTGCGTGACGGTCGGCGGGCCCATCGCCACGGACACGCCGTAACCGGTGACGCCGACCGCGACCACCCCGGCGGCGACCGCCGAACCCCTGGTGAGCAGCGCTCTACGGGACACGCCCGCGCGGGGGTCGGTCTCGTCGGCGCGCACCCAACGGAGCAACGCCAGGCGCGGGATCTCCAGCACCAGCAGGACCAGCACCAGGTAGAAGAACACCGCGAGCCACAGGTATCCCGGCCAGGCCAGCCACTGGGCGACGGCCGGGTCGATGCTCGTACCGGTCGCGAGTCCGGCGATCATCACCAGCGGGAGCAGGACGAACAGCGTGTTGCCGATCCGCCTGCCGCGGCTCCCACGGGTGGTGTTGTCGACGACGATCCGCTTCCACGGATAGAGGTGCAGCACGCCGACGACGAGGGAGACGACGATGAACATCAGGGATTGACGTCCCAGTCCCTGTCCTCGGCCTGTCCCGCTTCCTTCGTCTGCCGGAATTTGGCGAGCGCGTCGGGGTCGCCGTGGGTGGTGAAGTGGTCGACCCCGACGGTGACGAACAGACCCCTGGCGCGCAGGGCGACCGGTCCGTCCGCCGCGTCGAGCCTGCCTTCGGCGCTCACATATGTCTTGCGACCGCTCCTGCCGTCCAGCTTCGCCGCGATGTGCAGCGTCGAGCCGACCGGAACGGGCCGCACGAAGTCGGTTTCGAGGCGCGCGGTGACGGTGGGCGTGCGCAGCAGGTTGCCGACCGTCGAGCCGAGCGCCTCGTCGAACGCGCACGCCAGCAGACCGCCGTGCGCCAGTCCCGGCGCGCCCTGGTGATCCTTCTTGACGGTGAACGTCGAGACGACGGACATGTCGTCCGACACCGTCGAACGCAGGTGCAGGCCCGACTCGACCTCGTGCCCGCAGCCGAAGCACTCGGAGTAGTGCTCGCCGAGCTGCGTGCCGGGGGCAGGGGCGTCCGGATGCGGTTCGACGGCTTCGGCGTCCTGCGGCGGCCAGTTCTCGATGCGTGTGCTCACCTGGTCAAGCTATCCGGCGTGGTGAGCGGGGCCCGCGCCGGTTCCGGCGTCGTGTGGCCTTCGACGCGCGTGCGCCGTCAGCGTTGCAACGCCGACATCGACGTCCACTCGCCCCACGAGTACGTCCAGTCGTGATAGTTGCCGTCCCGCGGACCCAGCGGCTGACTGCTGCCGCTGATCTCGAACGGGTCGCCGGTCTGCGCCAATTCGTAGTACTCGAGCGCGTTCTCCGGCGAGAGGTTGACGCATCCGTGGCTGACGTTCGTGTAGCCCTGATCGCCGATCGACCAGGGCGCCGAATGCGTGAACTCGCCGTTGTTCGAGATCCGCACCGCCCAGTTGACCTCGAAGTCCTCGTAGTCGTAGGCCGGGTTGTTCATGAAGTACGTCGGATGCTTGCTCATCACGACGTGTGTGCCGCTGCGCGTGACGCGTCCGGGGTCGGAGTCGAGCCCGAAACTCGCGGGATAGTCGGCGGTCTGCTTGCCGTCGACGAACACCTTCATCCGGTGCGTCTGCGTGTTGGCGCGCACGATCTGGGAGCGGCCGATGGAGAACTCGGACGTCAGGTCGTTCTCGCCGTACGCACCGTCGCCGAGGTCGAGTCCGTACAGGTCGGCCTTGACCGACACGTCGGTGCCGGGCGGCCAGTACTCCTTCGGCCGCCAGTGCACGGCCGTGTCGAGCTCGAGCCACGCCCACGAGCCCTCGACGTCGGTCGAGGTCTCCACCGACAGCGCACGTTCGACCGCGGCCTTGTTGCGGACGGGGGCGTCGAAGGTGATGGAGATCGGCATCGCGATGCCGTACGTCTGGCCGTCGCCGACGTTCATCGAGGCTCCGAGCGTGCGGGCGGGTGCCACGGTGCGGAACGACCCCTCGACCGGCGTAGTCCGGCCCTCGCTGTTCGTCGCCGTGCCCGACCACGTGTACGTCTTGCCGTAACCGAGCGGTTCGGTGACCCGCCACGACCGCGAGTCCTCGGCCAGCTCCCCCTTCACCTGCTTGCCCTGGCCGTTGGTCAACGCCACGTCGGTGAGCGTGCCGTCGCGGACGGTGACGGCGACGTCGTCCCGCGGCTTCACCTCGGCGGTGCCGTCTCCCGGTTGGAGCGAGACCTTCGCCGGGGGCGCCGGTTCCGGCGTCGGCTGCGGTTCCTGCCCGGCTTCGCCGGTGCACGCCGTGAGGGCGAGCAGCATCGCGATGAGCAGCGCGACCGGTCGCCTGCGCGAGAGCGTCTTGTTCCCCGACACGTAAACCCGCCCCTTCGTTCCCCGACGTGGGCTCGGCGGGCACAGCCGCCGTCCCCGAGAATAGTGATGGCAATCACGTTCCGCCGGTTGGTTCGAACGTCGTCGGAGGGCCGACGGATGCGTCCGCACGCGGCGTGGGCGGGCAAATCCGCCTTACAGACGTCATCGCCGGTGTGGACCGGTTCGAAACACCGGCGCGTGGCGATCCGCCCGGTCGGACCAACCGGCGCCGCGGGGCTGGCCAAACGGCGCCAGACAGGTAGGCTGCGAGGTGGCCGTTGTTTTGCGTGTTCGTGGCTTCACACTCGCGGAACTTCTAACGCGGGGCGTGAGACGGACATGCGCTCTTTCGCAGAACCTCGTTGGAACCGCCCGGAGCGGCCGGGATCTCGCCTCGGCGGGGTCCAGCTCAACAGCAACGAGGAGTAAACGGTGGCGCAAGGCACTGTGAAGTGGTTCAACGCCGAAAAGGGCTTCGGCTTCATCGCCCAGGACGGCGGAGAGGGCGACGTGTTCGTCCACTACTCGGAGATCGAGGGGCGTGGCTTCCGCACCCTCGAGGAGAACCAGCGAGTGGAGTTCGAGGTCGGCCAGGGTCAGAAGGGCCCCCAGGCTCAGAAGGTTCGCGCTCTCTGAGGGCGTTCGTCACCGACTGACTTTCACTGACTGACGAGCGAGCCCCCGGCGACATGGTCGCCGGGGGCTCGCTTGCGTGCGGGGTCGGTCAGCGCCGGGGTTCGTCCCAGCCGGTGCGGTCGAAGTAGTGCTCGTCGGTGCGCGCCTCGGCGGGCACGTCGTCGGCGGCCCGGCCGTGGGGTGCGGCGCCGTACGGCGCGGCGCTGTCACTGAAGCCGTCACCGAAGCCTGCGTCGCCGTAGCCCGTGCCGTACGCGTCCAGGGCGCCGTCGTCGGGGAAGCGACGGCCGGAACGGGCGGGGACCGGCCGCTGGTGCGGGTCGGTGTGCTCCTCCGGTCGAGGCTCGTCGGCCTGTGGCGGCTCCGCGGGCGCCGATCCGGCTTCCCACGCGAGGCGTTCGAGTACCCATTCGAGCGCGAGGGCCTGCGGCGACGTGCCGCGTGCTGCGGCGACCTCGCTGAGCTGTTCGCCCGCGGCGTGGGTCATGCGCAGTTGGTAGACCTGGGCGTCACCGAAGCGCCTGCCGGAGCCGGTGCTCTCGATGTCGTTGTCGGGGGACAGCGCCTTCAGGTAGCTCGAGAGCTCCTGGTCTTCGGCGCCGTCGTCGGGGGTGTCGGGGGCGGCCGGCGCGGAGCCGGTACGCGGCGGTGCGTCGTCGTCCCGGCGTCTGTTGCCGGGCTTGCCGCGGCCCGCGAGCCGTCCGAAAGATGGTTTAGGCACGGCGGCCACGATAACGGTTGTGTTTCTGCGGCGACGGTCGACGTGGCTGTCGACACGTCGTGTGACGGCATCTCGCGGCGCGCATTCTGCTGTTCGGAGTAGTCATCCACCGTTCGTGTGGGCATAACCGTTGTGGATGTTCCCGCGCCGGCACGGATAGTGATTCCGATGATCGTCAGCATTCTCGGCAGACGGGAATGAGTGCGCCGGAGTTCATGATCGAAAAGCGCCCAGAGCTGGGGATTCGTCGTTCCCGGAAAAGGGAGAGGCCCCCGCGCCAGGGGGAGGAACGCGGGGGCCGGAGGGGATCTCCACAGGCGCTGACCGGGGGTGTGTCAGCACGTCGATTGTTACATGATTCGGCGCCGGGTGGCGAGGTTTGCGTACGAAAAATACCGCCGGACCGTCATCGGAGGGTGGCGCCGAGTTCACGTTCGGCATTGTCGATCACGAACCGGTTGACATTCCGTGTTCGGCGGGGCATCAGGCTTCGCGGAGTGGGTGAGTTCGTTGCGTGACGGCGAGTTCACTCTCCGGGGGGCTGGGGTGGAGATCGTCGCGTGGTTAGCCTCGGCGCCGAGGTCACACCTCGATCCGGCGGGTCGCTGGTCCGCCGAGATCCGGCGCAGCCCCTTTGGAGGAGCCATGAGCGGATCTGTGGAAGTGCGGCAGTTTCTCCTTCGGCAGGACGGAGGAGGGCAGCTGTCCGGTGTGGGCGGGCTGCCGGGGCAGCGCTCGGGGCACGCGGATGCGCCGAGGGTGTCCGACGATCAGGTCCGCAGGGCGCGGATCGCCGTGGCGAGTGGGGCGCAGGACGCCGAGGACTGTGCCCAGCTGCTCGACATGCTCGGCCTGACTCCCGACGACGGGGGGAACACGCCGGTTCAGCGCTAGGCGCGTGTCCGGATTCGGGAGGCGGGGAAGTGTCGCTGTCCAGGTGCACACCCCCTGGTCGTGCACCTGGACAGCACGTAGTCAAGCTAGTTGCAGACCGCATGTCCAGGCAAACGGTTGCGGAGGCGTTGACCCGGGTGTCAGCGGTACTTCGGTTGCCGTTCACCTGACGATGCGTGAGCGTGCCGAACCGGTTGCGCAGCGTGGCCCTCGGCCGGTCGGTGCGTCCGGTTCGGTGACTCGCGGCGGAGGGGATCATGAGGAGGGTGGCCGGGTGAGGCTGCTGAACCGCGTGATCGACCGTCGTCGCAGGTCAGGGGAAAAGTGACCCCCGGTGTATCGGGCGTGTGGGAGGTGCCCTAAACTAGTCATCGCTCCCGGGGCAAGCGACCTGGAGAGCGTGGTCGGTCGGTAAGCCGAAACCGGCCGGGCTCCCATCGTCCAGCGGCCTAGGACTCCGCCCTTTCAAGGCGGCAACGCGGGTTCGAATCCCGTTGGGAGTACTGCGGTACGATGAGTACCGAGGACAACAACACAACATGGCCCTGTGGCGCAGATGGTTAGCGCGTCGCCCTGTCACGGCGAAGGTCGCGGGTTCAAGTCCCGTCAGGGTCGCAGAAGAAGGCGGGTCCGTCAGTCATGGCGGACCCGCTTTTTCGTGTGCGACAGTCGTTGCCGGCGTGCGGACCCCAGCGCAACAGCACATGTGCACATGCGCTAGTGTGTACACCCAACGGCCAGGTAGCTCAGTTGGTACGAGCGTCCGCCTGAAAAGCGGAAGGTCGCCGGTTCGACCCCGGCCCTGGCCACCCACGAAGAAGCCGCCTTG